>Ga0315287_10001520_pt1 | contig 21480 bp, 12 predicted proteins | sample YL17G11_0_MG_FD_205037 | JGI IMG/M metagenome (GOLD analysis project Ga0315287, IMG submission 205037) | Sediment microbial communities from Yellowstone Lake, YNP, Wyoming, USA - YL17G11_0 | ecosystem: Environmental > Aquatic > Freshwater > Lake > Sediment | place: USA: Wyoming | collected...
GTGCCCTGCTTGAGATTCAAGCCATCGGGCGGCCAGAGCAGCCAGGGGCTGAGTTGCGCCACACCGTATTTGCCTTTGGGTTGTTCCCAGTCTCTTCCTTCTATTCATAACGTTGTTTCCTTTTGCTGCTTTGTAGCCTGTTTTCAATTGAACTTGCTTTATTAGCGCCGCTTCCATCGTCACTCGACGCGGCACAGTCAAACTGATTGCCATAATCACCGTCGAAACGACTCGGGCAGTCCCAGATAAGAATCCTTCGGCGGCGCAAAATCCAGAACAAGTTTGTCGAGCACCACGCCTGGATCGACCATCCAAACGGTCAGCTTGTGAGCGCCTGGCGACGCGACCCGCACCGTGGTGCTGAGACGCCGCAGGTTGGCCAACACGTCGCCACCTTTTCCGGTTAGGATTTGTGGTGCTGCTCCGTCGATGCTGACCGCCAGGCGAACGCCCCGTTCCGGCGCGACCGGCTTGGTGGGCAGGCAATCGATATCCAGCCGCTCGTCGCCGGAATGAAACAGGTACAGTTGGTATTCCAGCGACGGGCTGTTCGCCGCGATGTCCGCCGGTTCGGTGCGGCTCGCCGCGGTCGGGGGAAACACAGCCACCGAATCGCCGGAACGCCCCAAGCCCTTGATGACCTCCCACGCAGCGCCACCGCGGGCGTGCTTCCGCGTGAAATGCTCGGCTTCCATGCTCACGCAGCCGTGGCTTTCCACGAAGCCGGTCACCGCGTCGCGGGCGGGCGCAGCGGGTTTGAAAACTGGGACGGTGATCTCTTTATTTCCGGCGCTGCTGGTTACCTCGATGACTGCGGTGAGCGCTTCGCCAGCCGGCGCGCGGTTCCAATCGATGCTGACCCACAGGCGTTGTTCGGTGGCGAAGGTTCCGGATGCTCGATCGAGTCGGATCCACGATTGCGACGAGGTCGCCGACCAACGGATTTCGCCCTTGCCGGTATTGTAAAGGTCCACGAAGCGCTTGCCCTGGGTATAGACGCTCAAGTCGGCCAAGGTTCCCGGCTCGCCGCCTTCGAGCGCCATACCCAAGGCCGTCGGGCCGGTGCCGGAGACATCGCTGAGCGGTGGCATATCGAATTGACGGAACTGGGCGCCCCACGGCCCGGGTGCCGGACTCATCATCTGGTTCCATTTGTTGCTGACGGTGACGAGGCCGGTGTTGTAGTGAGTGGTCAGTTCAATGATACGCTCAGCGGCGGCCCGCGCCTTGGCGGCATCTTCGCTGGCGCAGGCGCGGCCCTCGTTCCCGTGCCGCATGCTCTTGTCGGCGAAAATCACCTTGCGGTTTATCAGGCTGGCGCATTGGACCGGATAGAGAACCAGTTCGAAGAAGGCGTCCTTGCGGGCTGTGGGCAGTTGTTCGTAAATCGCCTGGGCGCGGCGGGCGATGGCGTCGTATTGGTCCACGCGCTGCATCGCTTCGTCGTTGGATTGGGTGTGGCTGAACCACGAGTATTGCAGCGGGTTCTTGCCTCTGGCCTGAACGAGATGTTCGGGGCGGCGGGTGAGGCCGAGGCGATAGTATTCCTCCATGATCCCGGCGATCTCGTCGGCAAAGCGCGAGTCCAGATCCCGCGCGGCCCAGCGCACGAGGAAGTCGCGCACGTTGTCGTGGCGGTAGCGCTGTGGGTCCCAAGCCAAGTCGAGAAAGAACTCGGTGCCGATCTCGCCCGGCTTGATGTCGCCGACGTTGAGCACCCAGAGCTTCTTGGCGCCGTATTGCCAGGCCTTGCTCATTTCTTCCCAGATGAGCGCCGGCGGGGTCGTGTTCAACCACGTGTAGGCGGTGGTGGCACCGTTGAGCCACTGGATGTGGTAATAGACGCCGGACCCGCCGGATCGGGCCTGCTCGGCGGCGGTGGGCAGGCGGCGGATGTAGCCGAAGTTGTCGTCCGGCCAGCAGATCGTCACGTCATCGGGCACTTTCAGGCCGCTGTCGTAGATGCCCAGCACCTCCGTGTAGGGAATGAAAACCTGCGGCACCTTGACGGGATCCGGATTCACATGCTTGGCGAGCAAGGCGCGTTGGTCGGCGAAGATCCGTTCCATCAGGCCGATCTTCTCCGGCATCGTGCCGCCGAATTTCATCGGCTCGTCGTCCTTGCCGCGCATGCCGAGCGTATAAATGTTTTCATAGCGTCCGTTCTCGGTGAGTCGCTTGGCCCAATAGTCACGAATGGGGCCGGGATTTTTCTGATAGTCCCATTCGCCCCCGCCTTCCCTGTCCCACTCGGCGCCCGCAATGTTGTTGCGCAGCATGGGCTCAATGTGACTGCTGCCCATGACGATGGCGTAGTCGTCGGCGACTATTTTGTTTTGCGGATAGCAATTGAAGGGAGTCGTTTGCTGATGCATCGCGGGCCAGAGATAGTTGGCGCGCAAACGCAGCAACAACTCGAAGATCCTAGCGTAGGTCTTGGGGCCGAGCCCCAGCCCTTCGTCGGGCGCAAAGTTCTTCGCCGCCCACGGTCGGATGCCCCACATCTCGTCGTTGATGAAAATGCCGCGGTATTTGACCGCCGGCGGTCCGACCCGCACGCGCTCCGGCGAGACGTGGAGCGCTTCGCGGTGCGCGGGCGTCACATCGGCCCACCAATACCACGGCGAAACGCCGATGCGGCGCGACAATTCGTAAACTCCATACGCGGTGCCGCGGCGATCACTGCCGGCGATCACTAAACCCAGGAGGACACCCGGCAATGGGCCGGCCACCGTCGCGATCACGAATGATTCCCACTGGCCCTGCACATCCCGCACATCGAGGCGCCCTTCCTTGATCAAGCGGTCAATCACGGGACTGCGGCCGAGCGTGCCCACCAGCACGACATTTTCGGACAGCCCTTCAATCGCTTGTTTCACCGCGGGTTTGCGTCCAGTGACCCGCTCGACGTCGAAAGCCAGGTCACCAGCGGCAATCCGGGCGACCTTCCAGTCGTCGTCGGCCACGAAGATATCTGCGGACGCCTGGTCGCTAACCAGCGGGAAGTAGCCCGCAGCGGGTTTCGCGCTGATGTAGTCGCCGGCGAAGACCGGCGCGCGAAATTCACTGAGGGTGGCCAGCAGGCAAATCAAAGCAGGCAAATTGGTTTTCATGATTCTATCTTGTGGGGCTATTTGGCAGCGTTGCTGCGTGAGGATGGCCGCTTTGAAAACAACCATTCACAGAAAACGCCGAGGGCGATTCCAATTGCATAGGCGCCGAAATCGGGCCAATTGAACACCGAGCCGAGGACCATCGCGCCGAAACGGGTTTTGCGGATCGAATCGATCCAGGGAGCGTGATAGAGTTGCGAGAACTCGATGAGCGCGGAGAACGTTATTGCCAGCAGGGCGATGATCCGTGTTGGCCAGCGGGGGAACAAAAAGCCTAAGCCCAGGAACACAAGCAAGGCCCAGAGCGCGTCACCGCCATATTTTATGGGTGTCTCCGCGAGTTCCAGCCAAGACGAACGCCACAGGAGTCCCAAACCCACAACCATCGCCATGGCCAAGGCGTGGCCGAGGCGGTTGCGTTTAGATAGTGCGGCGGCGTTGCCGGCGCACTCGACATCCTGCGCCGCCGGTACACGCGGCTCACTAAACGGGGTCAGCAGGCAAATTAAGGCAGACAGATTGGTTCTCATGTTCCTCTCTTGCGGCTCATGGCGGGGGGATTCGTTCTCACGGGTCTGGAATCACGAACTCTTCGCGAGTCAGCTTGCCGTCGCCGTTTTTGTCGAAGCTCTGGAACCGGGCTTCGAGGTTGTCCTGACCTTTCAGTCCGGCCTGGTATTCTTCGAGCGTGAGGATGCCGTCGTGGTTCGTGTCCCAACGGGCAAAAGCTTTGGCACGAACCTCGGGCGTAACGCCTTTGGCAGCAGACTTCGGAGGGCTGGCCATCACAGGATCGGACGCTGCGGTCAGACACTCGGGATTGGGCTTCGCGGGCAGCGTGGTTTTCCAGTCGAGCGCGAGCTTCGTCAGGCGGGCGACGATGTCGGGGTGATCCTTCGCCACGTCCGTGGCTTCGGCACGATCGTCGCTGAGGCGATGTAGTTCGACGCGCTTCGCATCGTCGGTCATCGCGAGCTTCCAATCGCCGTCGCGCACGGCGAGACGCGGCCACCAGTCGGGCTCGGTTTTGTTGCCCAGCCATCCCCAGAAGATGGGACGCGTGCGGGTGATGGCTTTGCCTTCAAAGGCTGCGAGCAGGTTCTCGCCGTCGCCTTTGTAGTCAGCGGGCAAAGTCACCCCCGCGGCGGCACAGAGAGTGGGCAACAGATCCACGGCGGTGAAGACGGTGGCGGTGGTCTTTGCTCCCGCCGGGGTATGGCCGGGCCAGCGGACGATGAAGGGTGTGCGCACGCCGCCTTCAAAGAGACTGCGCTTGCGACCGCGGAGACCGCCGGTGGAGCCAATGCTGTAGTAAGTGTCGTAGCCGGTCACGTGCGCATCGGGGTCCAGTTTCTTTGGCCCCGGTTTGGCTGCGGTCCATTCCGGGCCGTTGTCGCTGGAAAACATGACGAGCGTGTTCTGCTCCACCCCGGCCTTCTTCAGCGCATCGAGGATCGCGCCGACGGCGTTGTCGCCATCGGTGATGACGGCGGCATAGACCTGCTTTTGCTCGTCGAGATGCTTCCAGCGCGCCATGGATTCCGACGTGGGGACGTGCGGCGTGTGGCTTTCGTGAAGCCAGACGTTGACGAAAAACGGCTTGTCCTTGTTCGCCATGATGAAGGCCGCCGCGTTTGCCGCCGTGGCGTGCAGGTCCGCGGACGGCCAGCCCGCACCGCCATTGAACACCGACGCTTCGTCGAAGCCATACGCCGCCGGCAACGGCGCACCCGGCGTCTGCGCGTTGGTCAGATGCCACTTGCCGAAGTGCGCGGTGCGATAGCCCGCTTGTTTGAGAAAGCGCGGCAGCGTGGGAGCCTTCGGGTGCAGCCAGTCGGGCATGTTCCGCGCATGATTCTGCGCGGGCGCCGCGAAGTGCTGATGGATGGAATACCGCGCCGGATAGTGGCCCGTCATCACCGCCGTGCGACTGGGCGAGCACACCGGATTGAGCACATTGAACTGCTGGTAGTCGGTCCCCTCCCGGGCGAGGCCATCAAGATACGGCGTTTTGAGCCAGGGATGCCCGTGGCAGGAAAGATCACCCCAGCCCCAGTCATCGGCGAAGATGAAGACGATGTTGGGCTTCGTCGGCGCCGCCGCGACGACGGACAGCACCGCCAGTTGCGCCGTGAGCAGGCAGGTGAGGATTGTGGTGGAGAATCGTGTGATCATCGCTGGGTTTGATTGGATTTACGCATGGAGACCTAAAAGGCGACGCAGAGTGCCTGTCGTTCATTTCGGATCTTCGTCAGCCCGACAAAGTAGCCGGCGGCTTCCAAGAGATCTGGATAGACCGCGAACTTGGCGGGAATGAAACCATGGAGGTTGGCGCCCTGTTCGAGCCGCCAGTGCCATTGACCGGTCAGGATGACCGCGCGCGATGGCGAACAGGACGGCGCGGCCGCATGGGCGTTGCGGAAGAGCACGCCTTCTTTCGCAATGCGGTCGAAAGCGGGCGTCTTGACGACGGGACAGCCGAGGCAGGAGGCGTGCGGCCACGCCCAGTCATCGGCGAACAGGAAGAGGATGTTGGGGTTGCTGGCTGGGGTGGAACTCTGTTGCGCTGCGCTTGACCCGCAAATAATGGCGAGCAAGAAAGCTGTCTTGACGGCAGTGGTTCTCATGGTCGGTTGTTTTCGGGGCTTCCCTTTACGTCTGGGTAGTTCATGGGGGCGAGCCTGTTGAGCTGTTTGAGTTCTACCATGGCTTCAGCCAAGCCTTTGCCGATACCGCCGAGGATCTTCGCCGAGCCGAGGTAGTGGAACTCGAAGTTGGATACTCCTTTTTCCACTATCTGCCGCTCATGTTCGGTGAGGCCTTCCAATCGCAATTTATCCAGCGCGGCTTTCTCATCAGCGGGATTCAATTTGCTTTCCTTGGCGAGCTTCTTGGCCTTGTCTTTGATGAAGGTGGTGACCTTGGCATGTCCCTGCATGTTGGACTGCCCGGCGAGGATGAAGCCTTTCACCGGGCCCTTGAACGCCTGCCGCGGCTTCCCTGCCCCAGCCTGCTGGGCCATCACCGCATTCGCCACCAATGACATGGCAACCGCTGCGCCAACTATGGCACTTGTTGTTTTGGTATTCATTTCTTCTTTTGTTTCTTCCACGGGTGGAACTTGACCGGTCCTTTAACGGATTGAGGGAGACGTTTTCCCATTGGGAAAGGTCACCGAATAAGTCTTCCCGGCTGGTCCGGAACCGGTCATCACCAGCTTGCCACCGCTGCTTACCGTGACTTTCTGCTGATCGCCGGAACGCTCCACCACCAAATCCCAAGCCCGGCCGAAAGACCGCAGGTCACGCAGCGCCATTCGCGGCCAGGCCTTGGGCAGCCACGGCGTGCATTCGAAGGAAGCAAGGCCGGTGGGCACAATGCCGAACATACCCTCGGTGAACACGCGCGGATAAAGCGAGCCGGGGCAGAGCATGTCAATGGCGTCCTCATCCGGATACGGCCCCTTGGCACCGAAGATCTGCGCCTGCACCACGCGCCGGGTGAGATCGAGCGCTTCCTCCGTGCGGCCGGCTTTGAACAACACCCGCAGAGCATAGTAGGTCTCGCGGCCCCATTCGGTTGGACGAGTGGACTCCGCCATAATATCAGCGCCCGCCAACCGGTGGGGCCAGAGTTTGTCGGACATCAGCGCGGCCACGGTGGCCGCCTGCCGTTCGGTAATGCCCATCGCCAGCGGCAGCAGTATCCACCCGCGCAGGGTGGTGTTCTCCTTGTAGTAGCGGTAGGTCTTGAAGCCCTCCACCTCCGCGCCGAAATAGGATTCAATACCCTTGCGCAGGGCCTCGGCACGCTGATCAAATTCCGCCGCCACCGGCTTGCCCAACGATTGCGCCAAGCGGGCCGCCAGCCGGTAGCCACCGTAGGCGAGCGATGACGTGCTCAAGTTGGCGGTGCCGGTTGGATAACGACCTTCCATCTCGTCGGTCCGCGAAGCGATGATGCCCTCGGCGGTGGTGTGACTGAGCACCGAGGCGGCGGCAAACTCGATCAGCGGCCACATTTCCGCCGCTGCTGTCCGATCGCCTTGGAAGAGCAGGAATTTTGACAAGCCGTAGAGCACCATGGCATCGTCGCCGCGGTCGCGTTGCGTCAGTTTCAGGCTTGGTCCCTCGAACGAGCCGGGAAACGGCACAAGGCCGTTCTGCCGGCAATAGTCCTGCCAGACGCGATACATACCCATGCTCGCGCGGTTTAATTCAGGGTCGCCAAAGAAGGGAAACAGCGGGCTCGAATACTCCACCGGATCGTTCGCCCAGATGCCGGGCGAATACCTGAGACTACCGTTGTGGACAATAACGCCCTTGATCGTCTCGATCGGGCACTCCAGCACGTGCAGTTTTTGCAGGGCGAATGCCTGGTCCAGCAAAGGCTCGGGCGTTTCCAAACGGCCCGGCCCGCGCCACGCCGCCTCGGTCAGAGCGTGCCGTGCGGCATGCTCGGCCGCCACATCAACGACAGGGGTCGTGTCCGGCCCGTCCTTTAACCGGGCCTGCAGGCAAGTCGCCAGCGACACGATACCGCCGGGTTTCACGACGGTTGACGCCGGCCCCTGACCGGTCCAGACCAGCAAGGTGTTTTCCGTGGCATTCGTAACCTTCGCGGACATTTTGAAATCCACCGTCAGCGGTTTGTCGGTGGTATTGCGCAGTTGCCATTCATCAACGACCACCGGGTTTCGCTGCGAACAATAGACCGTGCGGGTGGCGACGATGCCCTCGCTTGCGGGGTAAACCACCGTCAACATGCCGTCGAAGGCGACCGTTGAGGGAACGCCGCTCCGCAGGGGTTGTCCGTTCACCAGCAGCGCGGGATTGGAGTCAGCCCTCACATCGGCCATGACCCAGCCCTTCTTGGTGAGATCCGGATCCACGTGGAAAAAGCGCGCCTTGTAGGAAAGGCCCGCCACCCGGTCCACCCGCACTTGCATCACTACCTTGCGGCCTTGCATGTTCAGCACCACCGGTTCCCCGTCGCTGCCGGTATGGACGATGCCGACCAGCGTCGTATCCAGCGTCCAATAGTTCGTCGTCGTCGGCTCGCCGGCGAAGGCTGAAAGCAGCGTGGCTGCCGTGAATATCAAATACTGCATGGTCATGTTTCGTTTGTTAGTCATAGGATTTTGTCTCCGGTCATGTTCTCAGTCTCTGGATGTAATAATCCTAACCGGACCGAAAAGGCCCGACTTCATCAGCGGCGGTATCTCGGTGTAAACGGGCCGGGTCTTGCCGCCGGGAACCTGCCCATATGAACTATCCGAAGTCGGATCGGTTTGAATCCGATCGAGGTTGCTGCGGGTAAAGCGGGTGGACTCGGATCGCAATGAATCCCCATTAAGCCGATTGGCCCAGAGGTTGGCAACCCGGATCTCTAACTGATTCGTGCCGGCATGAACCGCTCCGGAAATTTCTACCCGATAGGGCGGCAGCCATGCGAGGCCAAGGCGATTGCCGTTGAGCGTGACTTCGGCGATTTCTGCCAGGTCGCCCAGTTCCAAGAAGAGCCGGTTCCGTTTTGCCAACGACTCCGGCACTTCGATGGTTTTCCGATAGGTGGCGATGCCCGAGAAAAAACGGATCCCTTCGTTGTCCGACTCGGTCCAGCTTTGCAGTTTCGCGAAGTTTGTCATTCGCGGCGCGCCCCAGCCTTCTGGAAACTCGACTTGCCAGGGTCCGTCGAGGGTCAGCGGTGCGGGAGTTTCCGCCGCCACAAAGGTGTCGCGGGCGATGGGATCCAGTGCTGCGCCGGCTTTCCGGAACACGACAAATACCGAGCCCGACGGTCCGAGTGTCACCGGCAGTTCGGTTTGGCCGTTGGCGACGCTTTTCCAATCGTGACAGGCGCTCCGGCGTCCCGAATCGGGCCACCAGAATTCGGGCACCAGCCCGTTGGTTGCCGCCGCCGCGCGGAACCGGCAGGTCAACGTCTGCGGATCCATCGTCGTGTTGCGGATGAAATAGAAATCTTCTTCCGTGGTCTTCCGATGGATGAAGTCAAGCGGCCCCAAGTCTCCTTCACCCCGTCCGGCGATTTCAAAGTCTCCAGCGACTCCGATTTCCCGGAGCGCCGCACTGCGATCGCTGGCAATGATAAACCGCCCCTGGCCGAGCTTTCGGATCAAGACTGCCGGTTGGTTTGTATCTGACATTTCGCCGCGCCCCCAAAGCTCCTCGACCTGTCGCTTCACTTTTTCGGTTTCCGTTTGCTGACCTTTCATGCCGGGAGCGCGGGTCGGCTTCTGGTGGCCGATCACCGTTGCTCCGTCGGCCACCAGTGCGCGAATCTTTGCGAGCACCTCCGCTGGGATATGATCCTGCTCGGGCAGCACGAGCGCCGCATAACTCATCCCATCCGGCAGCACGATCCGACGGTTTTCAACGCGCATCCGCTGAAGAATCACCTGCGACGAACAGACGTCATAATCGTGGCGCGAGTCGAGCCCCTCCAGTAACGGCTTCTCCGGCACCCGGCATAGCGGTGGATAGAAGTTCGGCGCCTGATCGCCGTAGTAATAACAAACGTCGGCGACAAACCAGCCTTGGCGAAGCATGTATGAACAGCGCGCCAGATAGTCCATCAACGCGCCGGCCATCGGCCACCAAGTGGCTGACGGATTGATATCCGTGCCGGCATGATAGGCCCAACCGGGAAGTCCAGCCTCAGGCGGCGAGCTGGCGAAGGTGTGCAACGAAAAACAATTCAACCCTTCGCACAAAGCCCGGTCGGCAAGTTTCTTGTGATTCAACGGCCCATCAATCCAGCGCCGCCAGGTGGTGAACGATTCCGCATCCACCAGTCGTTTGTTGTAAACGTGCGCGGCCGAAGCGATTTCCTTGACCAGGAAAATTCCGCGATGTCGGTTCCAGAACTCCCCGCGCGGAATATCAACCGCCCCCAGCGCCTTGATTCCATCCACCGGATTGGAATCCCAAATCGGCGGCCCGGGACCACCCGACTCGGCGATGAGCTTGACTCCGTAGGCTTCGAGAAACTTCCGGCCGGTCACGTAATGCGAGTCAATCAACAGGTCACTCACCAGCTTGCGCCAAGCGTAGAAGAACTGCTCCTGGGCGGTGTGATCCGCCAGCTTCCATCCGGCGAGCACGGGCAGAAACGAAATCACCGGATAACCCACCCGGCGCTGGAACTCGGCGGCCATGGTCTCGTTCCATGGCGTAAAGCCATCGAGTTCCATGCTGTCGAACTCCAGCGTCTTGAAGCTGGTGCCCGTGAACGATGGGCGCCCCAGTTCCTGGAGAATCGTGGTGACGATATGATGGAGATGAAACTCCGTGGCACGGGGATCAAAAAAATCTATCATCGGCCCGCCGGAATTCGGACTGGGCACGATCAACTGCTGCCCGTGATTCGCACAGACAAAACGCAGGATGTCCCAATCGCCGGCCGGCACCTCCCAGCGCAACTTGCCCTCGGCAGCGATGCGTTTTGTCAGGACAACGACCTGGTTCACATTGGTCAGCGTTTTCGATTTATCATGCGGCAAGGCGAGCACCGCGACTTCGCGTAGATAGACCGGCCGACCATTCGCATCGCGCGGACAAAGTTTCGGCAGTTCCGGCAGCGGCAACTCCGCGTGAAACTGCCTGGGCCCGGTCACCGTGGTGATTGACTGATAGAGCCCCTTGCCGGCGTGCTCCGGCGGAATCCAGCTCCCGCCTGCATTCCATCCGCTTGAAGCAACGATGCCGATCTCCAAGCCGAGGCGGTCGGCCTCGCGAATCGCATGGGCGATGAGCCGCGCGGACTCCGGCCCGAGAAATGCAGGGCCGGCAGGCACCCGCCGGTCGGGATCGGCGGCAGCGGCCACGTCCCAGATCTCGGCACCACGCATGCCGCCGCGTTTCATCGCCTCCAAATCGCGGGTGATTTGCTCCCGGGTGACCGACCCGTTGAGCCAATCCCAAAACCCTCCGGGCCGCGCATGGACCGGTGGATCGGCAAACGCAGCGGGCGAAAGCCGGTCCTCCGTCCTGACCGGTTCCTTCACCTTCTCGGAAGTCACGCCGCGCGGGCCAGCGACCACGGTCAACTCATTCGTGGTGGAATCAGTGCGGACGAGTCCAATGGAGTTTTTCGCGGTCACTTTGACCTCGTAGGTTCCTGCGGGCAGACCGACAATCCGATCTCCGGGCAGCTTCCAGGTGCCGTCTAGGTTATCAATGCCCTGGTAGACTTTCCCCGCGATTTCCACGATTAGGCTTTCCGTCACACTTCCCAAAGTGCCGGTGAGATCGTCACCCTGTCCGTTGACTGTGAGTTTGTTGACGGTGACATCCGGAGGCAGCCGGTCGAATTTGAAATTGCCCAACTCATAACCGATCTTGAAATCCCGCGCTTCCAATACCTGTCGCACCCTGGGAATCAGCCGGGCGGCGTTCCAGTAATAGATGTGATTCAGCACTAAATCCGGAAGCTTGAAACCTTCCAGTTTGGGACCGCCGTGCAGGCCGTTGGTCACTTGGTCGGTTTCGAGCACCTTGCGTTCATTTAAGAATCCGTTCGCACCAGCCCCCGCTGCAAAGACATCGGAGCCGAAAAGGATGCGATCCCGGTATTTGATGTAAAACTCCCTAGCCTTGCTTACCGTGTAATGGGCCGGCTGACGCATGTTGTGCACGAAGGCCACATCCACAAAGACATTGGGATGCTTGTCAAAAATGCCTCCCAGTTTTTCCATCCCTTGGTCGTTTTCCAGCATGAAGAGTCCGTGGGCGAAAATGAAAGTGGTTTGCGGATGAGCTTCAACCACCTTGATGGTGTCGTCTTCAAACTTGGGAAAGGCGGCGCTGTTGCTCTGGGAGTTTCCCGGGTCGCCGGTGTGGTAGCCCACCATGGGCATGCCTTGCCGTCCCGCCTCATCGAGCTGTTCATGAATATGGGGAATCTTGCTGGATAGGATTTTGCCGTGCGGCCACAATTTGAGGCCGACAAAGCCCTGCTCTTTGAAGGTTTTGATTTCATCCACACTCCACCAGATCCAATCGCGGGGAATCGTGAAGGCGCCCGGGCAAAACAGGATTCGGTCATTCAGCTTTTCCCGCACATACACCATGTCATTGGTTGGAATCTGCCGCACGCTGGCCGGACTGGCATTGCTGCCATTGTTTTCCTTCACCCAGAACAAACCTGCCAGCGAGATGCTGATGGTGCCGCCCCATTGATCCATCGCCTCCACCGCTTTCGCATACTGGGTCTTGGCATCCATATGGGTGTGCATGTCCACACGCGGCATGGCGGATGGTGGATAAACCACCTGCTGGTCAGCCTGCAGGGAAACCGTCAATGTTATCAGCAGGCCAAGTGCTGCGGAGGTCGTTTGCGTTCTATTCATGGGCACTATGTCTGTCCAGGTTGCGTAAAATCCAAAGTCGGTCATTATTGTGGATTGTTGGCGGAGCGTTCAGGCCGGCTCACCGCTTGATGCCAGACGATGGTATCGAGGATGAGTTGGTTGAGTTTTCGGTCTGTTTCAATAGATCGATGGGACGCCCCTTGAGGATGCCTGTGAAAGCGTCCCAGTTCTTTTGTTGTCGGAATCGACGGTCTTCGGCGGTGAAGAGAGTCTGGATGACGGTTTCGTAGGGCTGGCCTTGATCACCAAGGCGCCCCATCCAGTTCAATGTCTGTTGATGCAATAGCTCGCGGACTTCCTGATGTTGGGGCGAAGCGAAGAGATTGTTGATCTCCGCAGGGTCGGTGGACCGGTCGTAGAGGCAGTTCCATTGAACTCCTTTCGGCTTGGAAAAAAACATCTCCCGATATTGCGCGGCCGTTCCCGCGCTGGTGTCGAAACTGTAGGTGTAACGGTGGGTGTAAAGCCCGCGAAAGTTCAGCGGCGTCAAAAACAATGGCACCGATTCCACCGCGTCATCCCGGCTCTCGGCCATCGCGCGGGTCAGGTTCTGGCCCTCGCAGGTTTCGGGGATGGGAATCTTCATCATGCCCAGGAGCGTGGGCATTAGATCCAGAGTCCCCACCAGCAACTCGCTGGCGCGCGGCTTGAGCAGCGGGGGATAGCGGATGATCAAAGGCACGCGGATGGATTCCTGTTCGGGGCGCATTTTGTTATGCGCAAACCCGTGCGAGAAGAGGGTGTCGCCGTGGTCCGAGGTGAAAACGACAATCGTCCGGTTGGCGAGTCCCTTCTCCTCCAGTTTCGCCATCAGCCACCCGAAAGCGCGATCAATGCTGGTGATCATGGCCATGTGGCCCTGATAGATCTTGCGGTTCTTCAGGGTGTCCTCGACGTTGGCCCGCAGTTGCACGCGGGCCGGGCCGTAGAGTTTGAGGCAGTCATCCGGCGCGGCGTAGCCTTCATGTCCGCCGGGCCAGTTGTGCGGCGGATGCCAGGAGAGGAACAAGGCGAAGGGCTTCTCCGCGTGCTGGTCAATGAACTGCATGGCCTGGCGGGTCTGGGCGTAAGGCTCCCAATCTCCGTAGAGTTGTTTCTTGCCGTTGGCGTCCCAGTAGAAGGCGTGTTCCTTGTTGTAATCGAGCGTGCAGTTGTTGATCACGAATTCATGGTCGAAACCATAGCGGTAGGGACCCGGCGGCACAGGGCGGTTGCGATCACCACCGTAGAGATGCCATTTGCCGTAGTAACCCAGCCGATAGCCGTTGTCGCGGAGCACTTCGCCAAAATATTTGCCGTCGCCCGGCAGCATGCGCACGTCGTTTTCAAAAGCGCCGTTGCGCAGCGGATGCTGGCCGGACAAGAGCATTCCCCGGTAGGGCGTGCAAATCGGCGCGCTGGAAATGCAGTGGTTGAACCGGACCCCCTGGGCGGCTAGGCGATCCAAATTGGGAGAGATCACCTGTTTGTTGCCATAGCAGCCCAGCATGTCCGACGATTGCTGGTCGCTGAAGACAAACACCAGGTTGGGACGCGGATCAGCGGTCCGCTCCGGCACTGGTGCCGATGACTGATCCGGTCGCGGTTCGGCGGCGTGCAGAGATGCCAGCGGCAGTAGCAGCATGGCGGCTAGAGTGAAGGATGTGAGTTGGTTCATGTGAGTATCTTTCTATTTTCGTTTTTCATTTGATGGTTTCTGGGAGCCGGGTCAGAAGTTGCACCGGTCCGAGCAATCCGGACGGGAGCAAGGGCGACTGCTGCTTGTAGGAATTATGCGTGCTGAAGGTGTAGCGACCGGTTTGGATTTTCCCCCCACCGAGGAATCCGGGCGGACACTCTACCGTGCGCGCATTTGCATCGGCGGGTTGCTTGTCGCCGATCATGCGGTTCGCCCAACGATTGACAACTTCGATTTCGAGTTGGTTGTCGCCGGCCTTGATGGCGCCGGTGACCTCGATCCGCCACGGTGCGCACCACACCACGCCGAGGTCCTTGCCGTTCAACCTGACGCGCGCCATGTCGTGGACCACTCCCAAGTTAAGATAAGTTTCACCTTCCGAAATCTGGGCCAGGTTGAAAGTTTTTCGATAGGTGGCGATGCCGGAGTAATATTTGATTCCAGGATCGGACTGATTCGACCAATCCGTCAGATCGTTGAACACGACGGGCTGTGCCGGCCCGCCCCACTTGGGATCAAACGCGACCTCCCATGCGCCTGATAGATTCTGGACCGCCTTCAACTCCGGGAAGTTCTTTTCCGTTTTCGATGCGAGCTTTTCGTCCTTCCCGCCAAAGACGACAAAGAAACTCTGGAACGTATCAAACTCCATCGGAATGACCGTCAGACCATCGGCACGCTCGAATTGCGGCAGCGGCTGGCGCTCGCCGGTCACGGGGTCCCAAAGTTGCGCGATGCCTTGGCCGACCCGGAAGCGGCAGTCCGCCTTGATCGGATCGCCGGTCCGGTTTGCCACGAAATAAATATCCCGATCATTGGTGCGCCGGTGGCCGTAGCGCACGGGGCCGGTTGCGGTGAAATCCTCCTTAACTCCCATGCCCTTCAACAGTGCGGCCGTCAGATTATATGAGGGATAAAGCGAGGGAAGGCCGTGGCTCTTGTCGCCCGGCGGAGTCCTCGGGGCTGTTGCCGAAAGTTCGCCACCCCAGTGGACAGAGCCTTTGCCATAACGGCGCTGCGTCGCGGCCTGGGGCGCGTCCAGGTTCCCCCAGAGGTCTTTGGCGAGCGCTTGGACTTTACTGTCGCAGGCTGGATAACCCGAAAGGCTGGGTGATTTGGCCGGCGGCGGGCCCACCACCGTAGCCCCGGCTTTTACCAGGTCGCGTATCTTGGCGAGCAGTGCCGGGGTCATCGTTTCCACCTGCGGCAACACCATCAGCCGGTAGGAACTTCCGCTCGGAAAGGTAATCCGCCCGTCCTTCACTTCAGCCTGAGCCATGAGAATCTTCGGGGAGCAGCCGTCGAAGCCATAACCCTTCTTGTCCGCCAGCTCACCGCTGCCCTCCAATGCGCTGGGCGGAGGCAGGAAAATATGGGGAGTCCCCTCGGGGGTTAGATAGAGCACGTCGGAAACCGTGACGCCCTGGCGGAGAAGTTCCGAGCAGCGGGTGAGGTAGCGGTGGTAAGCCGACACCATGGGCCACCACGTCTGATTCCGGTGCCATTGCACGCCATACCCCCCGAAGGCGATGCCGGGCTTGTAGGCGTCACCCAGCGCCTGATGCGTGAAGGTGTGAAACACAAAACGGTTGATACCCACGCAAAACGCCCAGTCACCCTGGTTCTTCAACGACCACGGGTAGGCATCCAGCCCTCCCACGGAAGTAAACGATTCGGCGGATACAATCGGTTTTCCCATCACATGGCCGATGGAGGTTGACTCGAAAACGCTGTAGGCCGAGTCCACACTGTTATTCCAGAACTCCGCCATCGGCACATCCGCCACCGCGCCCAAGTCGAGGTCGCCGGCGGGATTCATGTCGTAGGGTTCGATCGAAAGCGAGAGCCCCTGTTTGTGTCCATACTTCTTCACGGCTCCGGCATGATTCTCCAGCACCAGTTCCTGGCCGGTCAGGCGCAGATCCCAGAGAAAGCGCTCCGACATCTCGAGGCTCTGGATGGCCCGTCCGGTGTAAGCCAGCAGCCACGGCCGGACATCATAGCCCCGCCTCTTCTTGAACTCATCAAGGAACGCCGGCGTCCAGTTCTGCGCGCCGGATTCCCAGCTATCCATGTGCAGGGTGGTCAAGCCGTGCTCCTTGGCGCGCGGGCCGATCTTCTGGAGCAGTTTCCCGACATATTGGTCCAGGTGAAAATCGAGAGCCTTCGCGTCGAACTTGTCGCACTCCAAGCCCAGCGCGGTGGAAGGGGCGGGCCGACTGCTCGCGCCCGTGGGACGGCGTCCCATGCGGACAATCGTCCAATCCCCGGCCGGGACATTCCAGTTGAGGGTTCCGTCGGACTTGAGTTGCTTGGTTAGATCCACGATCTCGTTCGGTTGGATGACGCCCGACGGCCCTGGCTCCGCGTAACTTGCCGAAGTCGGCAGATAGGGTTTGACCTGCTTCCATATCGAATACGGCCCCCGTTCGAAAAGCGCCTTCTCATTGATGTCGGCAATGATCGGTTTGCGGCTAGGAAAGGCCAGAACCGCCACATCCTCGTAATACGGACTGGCCATCGTGTGGAACTGGGTCGAGCGTTGCGCCGGCAAGGGAAGAACCGCAGCATAGCTCTGTGGCCCTTTCAGCTCGACCGAACTAAAGACGAGGTGCTGCATGGCCTGCTCCGGCTTGACCCAGGGTCCGCCGCTGCCACACCAGCCCGGGCCGATCCCAAGGGTGATGTCGATGCCCAGGCGTTCCGCATCGCGGACGGATTGGACGAAAAGCTCCTGCCACTGGGGGCTCATGAACGCGACCGGGCCACCGGGTGGCACTTCGAGGTCCACCTCCAGAAACACCAGGTTGCCAAGGCCAGCCGCCTTCATGGATTCCAGGTCGGCGGTCATCTCCTTGCCATTGAGATTGCCGTTCAGGAAATACCAATACACCCCGGGCCGCGCGGAGTCCGGCGGATTGATGAAATTCTTTTCCATCTCACCCACAGCCAGGACACCGCTGCAGAGCACACAGGGAACCAGCGCGATAAGTAGATTATTAAACATATTAGAAAAGTCCCGGATAACGTTTCTTGATCAGTGACTGCTCCTCTTGCCCATCAACTTAAGCCCCTGATCTTTCGATCGCCCGGCGGCAGTGTCAGTTTCTTTCTGATAAACCGATTTGACGATTTCGCTGAGCAACTGTTTCCCCTGATTGATCACGTCAGTCGCTGACTTGTTATCCAGAGTTTTGGCGTTCATTGAGCTCATGAATTCGTTGAGCTTTGCCTTGGCGGCAGCCGCCTCCGCGGATGGATTGCGGGCTAGCTCCTCGCGCAGGATTCGGATCTTTTCATAATCCTGAATGCCCTCCCGGAGTCGTTCGAAGCGGATCGAGCTTTGGGCGTTCGGGTAAACCAGATAGGCGTCGCCGCTCGGCCATTTGGTGAACCTGGAATCAACTTCCGGATTCTCGACCCAACTGTTATAGGCCCATCTCAAGAATCCATCGAAACCCAGCGCCGATGCGAACCAGCCTTCGTAGCAGGATTCAGCCGGCGGCGAGAAGGTGAAGGTATTGGGTTTCGGGATGCAGCACGCGACATAAAAGGTGGTTTTCAGGCCCGACTTCTTCCTGGCTGCCATCACCTCCCCTGAAATTTGATCGACAGCATTCCAGTTGGAGCTGAAATCATAAATGGACGGGGTGGCCGTCTTGGAATAGAACCCGGCCATGGAAATCTTCAACTCAGGTGCGGTTGCCTTCAAAAAGCCGAAGAGTTTCTTCATTTCGGCTTCGTCCCGCTCATCAAGGGCAATGGCTGTTTTCTCGAGCCAGCCCTTTTCCTTGAGATGCGCTGTGAAGTCAGTGAGAAAGCTGCGCCAGACAGTCTCATACTCCGCAGTGCCGGGCAGCAGCTCCACGGTCACTGATTTGGCGGATTTCTCGTCGAACCATGAGATCTTATTTCCCACCGGAACCATGGAATAACAATTGATCTGCCGGGTTATCCCGCATTCCATCGCCAGGGCAACATAGGTGTCGAAATGAGAGTAATCATATGTCCAGGTCCCGTTGGCACGCTTGGTCCACTTGATCATGCCGCCGAAATCATCGTAGGTCTGATGACTCCACGGTTCCTCAATCAAGGTGGTGGTGATACACTTTTGCCCGGCCTGAGCCAGCAGGGTGAGCATCGGCCGTAAAAGGTTGAGGTGTTCCGGCGACCACAATGCGACTCTGCCATATCTAGCCACGGCGTCAGGGTGCTGCCAAAGGTCCAGGTGGAAAGACCATTCGGAAGGAGCGGGCAGTGTTGCATTCAGCACTTCCAGACTGATGCGGTGATTAACCGTGCCGGAGGCGGATTGCAGGGAAATCGTTCCCTGATAGATCCCTGCGGAAGTCTCCCGCGGAATGTCCACGGAAATCCACACCGGCTGGGTTCCGGACGCCGCCAGGTTAAAACAGTTAGTCCCGCTGAGCCGGTCGGGCTTGAGCTGAACCGGGAATTTAGTCTTGTCCCGGCGGTCAATCCCGCCAGGAAACGCATCGGTCAAAACATAATTGACCATCGAGATGGAAACTTTTTCTTGATCAATCTGAAAATGTTCCCCGCTGAACTCGCTGGCCTTGATGCGGATGTTTTCCTCACTGCCTTGAGACCAGATCAGCAACATGCAGTGCACCCGTTCCCCCTTCCAGCCCTGAAGCTTGATGGATTCGGCAACATCCCCCGCCGGAGGAATACTTTTGGAATAAGCCACATCAACGGAGCCGAACCCGGAGTGAAGGCCGGGCTTGATATCTTTCCAAACCGCCATGTCCTGTTTGTCAGGGTCAGCCGCTTCAGGGATAAGCTCCGCATTCAGTTTACCCATAACGGAGACGGCTAAAACCGTAAGCAGAATATGAATGCCGGTAGTAACCTTTTCCAATAATGCAACTTTCATGTGCTTCATGGCTTTGGAAAAAATTCTTACGCCCTTCTGAAGAACCTGGCAGTGTGGGAGAACCCGTTGGTGCGATCAGATTGAACTTGCATGACCACCTTGCGCCCCTGCAGTCACACCACCAGCGGCTCCGTCCCTGTGCAGGCGTGAGTGATGCGACCTGGCTTATCCCGGACCCAGAAATCGGCCGGTGCCTGAGCTGGGGCCGCCAGGCCAAGCGACCAGGAGGTCGCCATGATCAGCAGGGCGGAGGTCAGCGGATATGCGGAGTGTTTTCTCAGTTTCATGGTGTTCATCGGAATAACCCTCCCGTGGCCGTGGCGAGTTCCTCGTGGCGTGCCATGCTACGCTTTGATGGTGTCCACCATCGCCCAGAAGTTTTCCATCGGGGTATCGAGTTGGACATGGTGGGTGGGGCCAATGATCAGGCCGCCGCCTTTGCCGATGGTGTCGAGGCGCGTGAGCACCTCCCGGCGCACATCGTCGGGCTTGCCGAACGGCAAGGTGTGCTGCTGGTCAATCGAGCCCCAGAAACACAGCTTGTCACCGAACTGTTTTTTCAATGCCGCCGGGTCCATGCACGCCGGCTGGATGGGGTTGAGGACATCGAGGCCGACTTCGATCATGTCTGGGATGATCGGGTCAATAACGCCGTCGGAGTGATAGATGATCTTAAGGCGCGGGTTCAGACGTTTCAACTCGCTGAAAAATTCGGCCCACATCGGTTTGAAAATCTTGCGCCATAATTCCGGCGAGATGGCCATCGCGTTCTGCGCACCGATGTCGTCGCCAACCCAGATCGCGTCCACGCCCATCTCGACCAGCTTTTTTGCCGCCGTCAGGTGATACCGGTAGGGAATGTCGAGGATGACTTGGGCAAGATCGGGGTCGGCCACCAGGTCCATCAGCATCGTTTCCAGCCCCCGCAACGCCCAGGCCGTCTCAAAGATCGTCGTCACCGTCACGCCGACGATGAAGTAGTCCTGTTTGTAATTCCTGATCAGGTGGGCGGCATCCTCATACAACTCAGGCCGGTTCGGGTCGGGGGGCCGGTAGGTGGAGATGGCGTTGTCATCCGCGAGCGGGTGGCCGGCGATCTCAGTATAAAAACCTTTGCCGAAGGGCGTGGTGTATTCGCAGGACTTCCAGCCGATGCCCCATTCATCCGTGTAAGGTTCTTTCGATTGGTAATAGCAATTGGCCCAACCGACGCTCGTCAGCAATAGATCCTCGCCCAGTTCGCGCTCAAGTTCGTAGGTGTTGCCGCCCCCGTGCGGATTGTGACTGTTCTGGCCGGTCAACCCCATATCCGCCCGCAACCGGGCGGCGAACTCGGGGGTGAAGCTGATCTGCATCGGGCAGCGGTCTGGCTGCTCGCGACTCAGGGCGGTCAAAACACGATCTCTTGGTTTCATTGTCGAATTCATAAGTCACTTGCCAGCGCAACAGATCATCGGGGCTTACCAGAAAAGAATGTTCAGCAGCACGCAAGCCGCCAGCACAATCACTCCAAACGTCAAGGGCTGCTGATACCACGCCAGCTCCGGGTGTTTTTCCCGGGCCGTCAGCGAATAGACGAGACCGCGCAACTCCTCCAGACTCTTACGCTGCGACGTCAGCAGTGAAATGACGGCGGTGGCAAAAAAGCAGACCGACCAGGCCCAGACGGCCGTCCAGAAGTTCTGCGCCATCTCACTGTGGTAGGTGTGGAGCACCGTACCCAGCCAGCCGCCCTTCAGCCATGTCACCGCGCCTTGCGGTATCGTCAGGCCATGGTGCGTGGCCGCGGCAACGGTCCCCAGCAGCAGCCCGAAAAACGCCCCGTGGCCGTTCGTGCGCCGCCAGAACATCCCCAGCAGGAAGGTCGCGAACAGCGGAGCGTTGACGAAGGCAAAGACGAGCTGGAGCATGTCCATGATGTTGTTGAACTTCGTCGCGGCGTAAGCCGCCCCGATGCTCAACAGGATCCCGCCGACCGTCGCACAATGCCCCATCCGCAGGTAGTGACGGTCCGACTGCCCCGGCCGGATGTAGCTCTGGTAAATGTCATAGGTCCAGACCGTGTTAAAGGCCGTCACGTTGCCGGCCATGCCCGACATGAACGAAGCCATCAACGCCGTCAGCCCCAGCCCGAGTATTCCGCTCGGGAAATAGCGCATCAGCATCAGCGGCGTCGCCATGTTGTAGTCGAGCGAGCCGTCAGCCGCTTTCGGAAGGAAGCCCTCGGGCGAGGAATAGTGCAGGCTGATCGCGATCATGCCGGGCACGATGACCAACGCGGGGAAGAGCATCTTCGGGATCGCGGCAATCAGCGGCGTGCGCCGCGCGGCAGACATGGACTCGGCGGCCATCGCCCGCTGCACCACGAGGAAATCGGTGCACCAGTAGCCAAAGCCCAGCA
>Ga0315287_10001522_pt1 | contig 21461 bp, 8 predicted proteins | sample YL17G11_0_MG_FD_205037 | JGI IMG/M metagenome (GOLD analysis project Ga0315287, IMG submission 205037) | Sediment microbial communities from Yellowstone Lake, YNP, Wyoming, USA - YL17G11_0 | ecosystem: Environmental > Aquatic > Freshwater > Lake > Sediment | place: USA: Wyoming | collected...
GGGCTTCACGGTATTCCCGCCGGCGGTGGCCAAGACCCAGGAGATACCCCTCATGTTGATCATCATCATCGTCGTGGTGATCGTGGCCGCCGTGGGAGGAGTGGCGTTCTTCTGGTACAGGATGCAGTCCGAGGCCGCCAAGCTCGTGGAGTGCGGCGAGTGCGGTGCATTCATACCTGAGACGGCGCTCAAGTGCCCCAAGTGCAATACCGAGTTCGAGACCGAGGTCGTGAAGTGCTCCGAATGCGGCGCCTGGATACCGACGATGGCACCCGACTGCCCCAAGTGCGGCATCAGCTTCAGGAAGAAGGCCCCGGTCACGCAGCCCCCGAAGGGCAAGGGAGATGGCAAGGGAGATGGCAAGGGAGAAGCCCAGCAGCAAGGGCAGCCCGCAGGGCAGCAGCCCCAGCAGGCACCCCCGCCCCCGCCGGCCCACAAGTAATGCCGGCGGCGGGGCGGGTCCGTTCATCTGGGGGATGAGAACATGACCAAGCTGTCCATCAGCGTATCGAAGCCATATTACGTCCCAGGCGACATCGTCGACGGTGTGGTCCAGCTGGATGTCAGCAAGACCATCCGGGTCCGGAGCATTTCTGTCGTTTCCGAGGGCGCAGAGCACACCCACATCACGGTCTCGAGCGGGAAGCACTCCCACACCTACCGTGAAGTGAACCCGATGCACCAGTACAGCGCGAGCCTTTCAGGCCCCGCGGAGATACCGCCCGGGACGTACACCTATCCGTTCCGTTTCCAGCTGCCGACTTCACTTCTCCCGACCTACAGGGGACCCAGCGCGTATATCAGTTACACGGTCTCGGGCAACGCCGACATACCGTTCTGGTTCGATTCGGCCCAGACGCACGAGCTCCTGGTGACCATACCCCACCAGGTGGTGAGGGTCAATGCCCGACCTGCGAGTTTCACATCAGGCACCATCGGGGACTATTCCAAGCCTGCATTCCAGGTGGACCTCAAGAGGAGCATGTGGTTCGCCGGTGAGGTCCTAGACGGCACGATATCGCTGCTGAGGAACCCGGCCAATAAAAAGATACGGAAGGCGGACGTCCTGCTGAGCATGCTGGAGTTCGCGCAGGCGAGGGGATACCACAGGGAGACCCCGCGCGAGGTCGCACGGGCCGAGATATCCGGTGACCAGCTGGCGGGCGGCGGGCCCATCCCATTCAGGCTCCAGGTACCGATGGACTGCTACTCAGGCTACAACGGGGTCTACTCCAGGCTGACCTGGGTAGTGCGCGCCAACCTTGACATTGCATGGGGTTTCGATGTCGCCGGCGCTGTGGAGATAGTTGTACTGAACGCGGCCTAGTCCGGAGAGGCTGACATGAGCCCGTCGAGAAGGTCCCGCCGATTTCTGTCCATTTCGCTTCTCCTCCTACTCCTATTCTCATCATTGGGCATTCCATCCGGAGCCGGGGCCGGTTCCGCGGATATTGCCGATTGTGATGCTAATCGGACAGGAACCGGATACAGGGCGACCGGCGATGTCCTCATCAACGAGTTACTGTACGATACAACAGGGGACGAGCTCTCAGGTGAGTTCATAGAGCTATTCAACAGCGGTCCATCTTCCGTCGACATCACATGCTGGACCCTATCTGACCAGGACGGGACCGAACCTTACGATTGCATTTTCCCCTCGATGGTCCTGCCTTCCGGCGCATATGCGGTCGTATACTCGTGCTGGGGCAAGAACGACCTGGACCTCTCGGACAACGTCGCTCACCTGTACATCGACAGTCCGGTCGCCATCTGGACCAATACCGGCGACGATGCGCTCCTTGTCAACGCAACGGGTGCCGGCGTGGATTACGTCGCATTCGGCAACGGTACGTACATAGACGGGCCCAAGGCCGGCCTTTCCTGGACCGGCCCCAATGGCACCGCTCCGGAGGGAAGCACCCTTGCGCGCCTTCCCAACGGCATCGATACGGATGCCGGCTCGGACTGGACGGCCCGCACCCCGACGCCAGGATATTTCAATGAATACGTCCCACCGGACAAGGTTGTCATCAACGAGTTCATGCCCCAGCCGGCGAGCGACTGGAACATGGACGGCACCAATGACACCGACGACGAATGGATCGAGCTCCACAACGGCAACGAGAGCTTCCCGGCGAACATATCAGGCTTCACGCTCGACGATGCCGCCGGCGGCACGGCACCCTACACGGTTCCCCGGGGCACCTTCATTCCCGCAGGCGGCTACATCGTCTTTTTCGGGAATGCGACGGGGATAGGCCTCAACGACCCCGGTGACACCGTCCGGCTGTTCGACGTGTTCGGGAACGCGCTCGAGAACTTCACCTACGGCGTTGCATCGCCGGACATCCCCTTCGGACGCATGCCCGACGGCACGGGCAACTTCAGTGCGCTCAACATCCCGACACCGGGTTCTTCGAACCGCGTCGACGGGCCGCCCGTCATAGTTTCCACAGCGAGGGAGCCGGTAGCGCCCGACCGGTACGACACCGTGAACATCAGCGCCAATATCTCCGACGATGTCGGGGTCCGCAACGCCTCGCTGCGCTATTCCTTCGACGGCAGCAAATACGAGTGCGCCACGATGTCCCTCTCTGCAGGCACGAACCTTTCTGGCAACTATGCTGCCTCGATACCACCGAGAGCGCCGGGAACGAATGTCAGCTACTATGTCGAGGCCACTGATACCAGAGGCCAGACGGGCCGGATTCTCCCTCCCGAATCATATGTGGTCCGGAGCGCTCCCCCGCGCAGGCTGAACATCTCCGGAGCACCCGCCAACAGCACCTACAGGCCGGGCGCCGGTGCCCGCATTTCCGGGAATGTGACATACGACACCGGCGAACCCGTTCAGGGTGCGTCCGTCATTGTGGAATACTGGGGCGGCGGGCCCATCGGGACCGTCACCACCAATGCCACCGGCCGCTTCTCCGTATCCTTCAGCGCCCCTATAGGCCCTGCCAACTACAGCATCAACCTGAGCGCGACCACGGAGAATCTCACCGCAAAGCAAATGGTCATCCTGACCGTGGTGGCGGAGCCCAACGACCCGCCGGCGATATCCGAGGTGCAGCGCAACCCACTCAATCCCACGTCGTACGATGATGTGCTGGTGTGCGCCACGGCAAAGGACGACCACGGCCTCAGGGCCGTCCGCCTCTGCTTCCGCACCCAGGGCCAGGCGGACTTCACGAAGAGCCTCATGAACGCCTCCGGTTACCCGGGCCGGTTCATTTCCCGGATTCCGCGTCAGGTTTCGGGAACTGTAGTATCATATTATGTCGAGGCCTGGGACGGCGACCTCACGGCCTTCGAGCCGAGCGGGGCGCCACAGGCGACCTTCAATTACACGGTGACGGAGGGCACCGCGCAGGGTGCGAGATACCTCAGGCTCTCGGCGTCCTTGAACTGCACCGAATGCTTCGTCGGGAGTTCGTTCATGGCCAGCGGGTCCGTGACAGACGAAAGCGGCGGGGGGGTTTCGAGCTCCAACCTGAGCATTGCGTTCGTCCAGCTCCCCGGCTTTGCCGTCGCGACCGGCCTCTCCGATTCCAACGGCATTTTCAGGCTCAATGCGAAAGCGCCCAACGCTCCCGGCGGCTACAACATCACGCTCACATGCAGCATCATATCGCCCTCCTTTGGCCTTCTGACCAACAGCACCAACCTCACGCTGAATGTCAAGGACACGCTGCGCATCACGCTCCGCCTGTCGAGGGTCTCGGGCGAGCCAGGGACCGCCGTGAGGGTCACGGGCCGCATCCTGCGGGCCGACGGCACCCCGGCCGCAGGAGCTATCATCAAGGCCATGTTCCAAAACGATACGCGCTACTGGGCGGCGGAGGCGGACGAGAGCGGCATGTTCAATGTCACCCTTAAAGCGCCGGGCCGGATAGGCAGGGGCGCCATAGCCGTCAACGGGACGTTCGCAGGCTCCGACACCTTCTCGGAGGCCCAGTTCGACATCCAGTCCCCTCCGAAGAAGGGCCCGGGATTCGAGATCATGATGATGGCTGCGGCATGCATCGTCGCCGCCGTTCTTGCGGGCAGGCTCAGGCAGATCACTTGATCATGCCTTTCATGCCGCAGTGGGGGCACTCTATCTTCAGGGGCCTCTCCATGCTGTAGATCGGAATCACGCCCTTGCATCCGGCGCAGCGGGCCCTTCCGAGGACCATCTTTTCGGGCTGTGCAGGGGCAGGTGCGGGCTCTGCGGTCTCAGCGGATTCGGCCTCCGTCTTCGGCGTTGCGGGCGTCTCGATATCGGGTGTGCCGGACTCGGCGGCCATTTGGGCTGCGGCCGCTCCCGTAAGGGCTGGAGCGGGACCCGCCCCCGGCTTCTTGCCGTAGAGCGCCTCGTATATCTGCTTGGCGGAGAGCCTCTGGCCCGACTGCACCGTGGGCGGCGGAACGTACTCCCTGCCGGGTATCGTGGACTTTTCCTCCCTGTGGGCCACGGTCCTGGCAAAGTCGTCCAGAGCGTTGTCGCCCTTGGTCTGGCCCTGCGAGCGCGTGGAAATGGGCTTGTCGACGGAGCCGCCCTCGCCCGCAAGCGCCTCGTTCAGCGTCCGCGAGCCATCGGAGCCGGGGTCCGTCCAATCGCCCGTCTCGGGGCTCCATTCCGAAATTATCTTGGGCTCTACCTCGACAGCAGTGCCATCGGGCTTGACGATGATGTCGCCCTCCTGGGTGACCACCTTGAGCTTCGTTTTCCTGGCAGGGACCCTTTCGGGTGTTTCCGCGGCCACCGGCCGGCGCGAGGCCTTCGTCTCCTCCATTGCAGGGCCCTCTGAAACCTCGTCCTCTTCGGTCTCCGTCCCGCTCTCATGGGCCTCGGACGCCTCGCCAGACACGGTCTCCTCCTCGGATCCAGTTTCGCCGTCTCCCTCTTCGTCGCGGCCCTTCTTGATCTCCTTCCAGCCGGCATCTTCTCTTTCCTGCCCCTCCGGCTCCCCTTCCTCCTGGTTTTCTTCCTCCTCTTCGGATTCTTCGTCCTCACCGGGGCCAGGTGCAGGCGGACGCCGGCGTGGCACCGGCTCCTTGGGAATAATGTCATCCTTATCGGATTGAGCGGCCGCGAGCTTCATCCTCAGGAGCCTGTTGGTCCTCGCGATGAAGAACAGCGCAATGCCCGCGAACAGGATGGCTATGATGGCAAGTATGTACGCTCCGCCGGAGTTGTCGCTCCCTCCAATCGCCCCGAACACGGGCTTTCTCCAGACGGACTTGGTGAGTGTCTGGCTGTTGCCCGCCGAATCCCGGACCGTCACGACTATGACGTTCGAGCCTTCCTGCAGTTCCACGGTCGTGGAGAAATGACCGGCCGCGTTGACATTGGCCTCCTTGCCGTTCACGAAAGCCCTCGAGCCCGGCTCCACGGTCGCGCTTATGGTCGTGCTCTTGTCGCCGGTCTCGGAGCCCGCGCTGGAATCGATGGAGAACGGTCCCACGGATGTCTTGAGCCCGATCGTGGCGCTGGCCACATCCGACTCCCATCCGGCCCGGTCCCGGAACCTGACAAAGACTATCTTGTCGCTGTCACCGGCGGAAAGGGTCCATGTCCTGGACTGGGCAAAGGGCTCCCAAACCGCCCCTGCCATGGATGTGTCCGAGCCGACCTTCATCTCCGTCACATCCGCGTCCGCAATGAACGTCAGCATGACGCCGGTCTTGGAGGTCATGGTAGCGCCGCCCTCGACCTTCACCGTGCCGGTGGGCTTCACCAGGTCCACGGTAACGCTTGTCGTGCCGAGGATGTAGCCGCCCAGGTTCCCGGCGTTGTCCTTCGCCCTCAATTTGATGTAATATGTCTTTCCGTCCTGACCGCCTGTGAACTTGTAGCCGGCAGCCGTGGTCCAGAAATCCTTCACGATATCGTCCCCGCCGGGGAATGTTCCGACCGATACATAGTATCCGAGTATCCCGGAAGGCGCGTCCGAGGTCGGCGTCCAGTTCCAGCTGATGGCGGCGTTCATTGAAAACGCCGAGGGCGCAACGGGTGGATAGGCGACGGGCACGGACGTGTCCACCGTGACGCCATCGGAATTGGCGGAGCGCTCGCCCTCATTGCCAGCCCTGTCGACAGCGATGATGCATGTGTAATAGGTGACGCCGTTGAGGCCTCCGAGGAACGAATAGGTCGATTTGGCGCACCAGGCGCCGTCCACGACATCGCTCATTCCGGCCTTCGTCCCGACGAATATCTGGTAGCCGCCGATGCCGGTCTCTGCATCCTTGGACGCATTCCAGAGCCATGTGACGACGGAGCTGTTGACGAACGCTCCCGATGCGGCCGGTTTCGCCGCCGACGGCGCGATGGTGTCGACCGTGACCGGCGTGCCGCCTGCAACCTCGCTCCAGAGGCCTGCAGCGTTCATGGCCCTCACGGAAACATAATATGCCTTGCCGTTCTCGAGCGCAAGCCCGCCGGCGGTGAGCGAGGTGCGCAATCCGGCGCCTGTCCAGTTCAGGACATCCGTCGCACCTGCGGTGGTGCCCAGCGCATACTGGTATTCGATGACCGAAGTCTCGGGGTCGAACGAAATGCTCCACGACAGCTCCAGGGCGCTTGCGTTCTTGCTGGTGGCGCCGCTCGTGAGCACGACGGCACTTGGCGGCGTCGTATCGACGGTGATGCCGTCGCTGGATGCGCTGTAGGGGCCGAGGTTGCCCGCCTTGTCGAGGGCTCTCACACGGATGTAATATGACCTGCCTCCTATCGCATCGGTGAGCGTGTAGGCCGTCTCGAGCGTCCAGAGGTCCTTGACGATGTCCGAGCCTCCGGGCGAGGTGCCTATTGAAATGAAGTAGCCGTCGATGCCGGACGGGGCGTCGTCGGGAACGCTCCAGTTGAACAATAGTACGTCGACGGTGCTGTATGTGCCGTCGTCAACGGGCGTGGCCGCCACCGGCACGGTGACATCCACGAGCACGCCGTCGCTGGAGGCGCTCTGCGGGCCGATGTTTCCGGCGTTGTCTGCGGCCTTTATCGTCGCAAAGTAGGTCTTTCCGTTCTGGCCGGAAGGGAACGTGTAGTACTCATCGGGCGTCCAGGCATCCTTGACGATGTCCGAGCCGCCCACCGTCGTCCCGATGGTGATGTAGTATCCCTTGATGCCGGACGGGAAGTCGAAGGAGGTGTTCCATGTCCACGTTACCGATGTGGTAATGGAATAGAACCCGGAATCAGTTGGGCCGGAAGCGGCGGGGACCGTGACATCGACTGTGATGCCATCAGAGCCCGAAAGGTTCGTCCACAGCTTGGAGCCGTTGCGCGCCTTCACCGTGATGTAGTATGTGGTCCCGTTCACGAGCGACAGGCCTGTTTTGGTCACGGACGTTCCGCCGCCCAGCGAGGTCCAGCTCACGATATCCGTGCCGTTGGGCGTGGTGCCGATGGCATACCAGTAGTCCAGCACGCCGGACACCTCGTCGAGGGCGCTGGTCCACGTCGCCTTGAGTGTCGTGTTGGAGCGGCTGTAATCGCCCTCGTCGAAGACCACCACATCCGAAGGAGCGGTCGTATCGACGGTGATGCCGTCGCTGGAGGCGCTGTAGGGGCCGAGGTTGCCTGCATTGTCCTCGGCGAAGATGCGGCAGTAATACGTTGTGCCATCGGCGGCGCCCGGGAGCGTGTAATTGGTGGCGGTCGTGTAGAAATCGGCAAGCGTGTCGTTCGCCCCGTACGAGGTCCCTATGGACAGGTAGTAGCCCTTTATGCCTGACGGGGAATCCCACGACGGAGGCCAGTACCAGAAGAGGCCTGTCTTATTGGAATACGTGCCGTTGTCGACAGGCGTGTAGGTCGTGGGTATCGAGATGTCCACGGTGATGCCGTCGCTGTTGCCCCCGAAGGAGCCGATGTTGCCGGCGTTGTCCTTCGCCTTTATCTTGGCGTAGTACGTGACGCCGTTGAGCCCGCCGGCGTAGGTGTACGAGGCCGAAGCTGCCCAGGCGTCCTTCACGATGTCATCGAGCCCCGCGCCGGAGCCCACGGAGATGTAATAGCCTGAGATGCCCGAGGGGAAGTCCGTGGAGCCGGCCCATGTGAACTTGACAAGCGACGAGTTCGTGAAGGTCCCTGAATCGGCGGGGGCCTCGGCCGTCGGGACCGTCACATCGACCGTGATGCCGTTGCTGTTGCCGCCGTAGGCGCCCACGTTCGTGGCATTGTCGGCGGCCTTGACCTTGGCGTAATATGTGGTTCCGTTCGTGCCGGATACGTACGAATAATTTGCCAGGACGGTCCACTGGTCGAGCACCACATCAGCTCCCCCGGCGCTCGTGCCTATCGAAATATAATATCCGGCGATGCCGGAAACGGTGTCGACGGACGCGGTCCAGGTCCAGTTGACGGTGGGCGACGTGCACCAGACGCCCTCGTCGGAAGGCGCTGCCGCAAAAGGCGCGCCGGTGTCTATCTTGATGACGCGACCTGCGCAGTAGGGTCCCCAGACGCCGCCGTTGTCGCGGTTCCTGACGCGCCAGTAATAGATGCCCTCCGCGATGGCGGAGACCGGCGTATGGGCGGCCGTAGATGATGCGACCGTTCCCGAATCGTAGCTCGTGGTCGCGAAGTTGCTGACATTGCTCAGATGGAGCTGGTACGCGCTCTGGGTGTCGCTGGAGTTCATGTCCTTGAACGTCCATGTGAACGTCGGGGTGCCGGTCGTGACCCATGTGTCGTTGGCCGGGGACACCAGGTCGGGTGCGTAGGGCGGGGCGTTCTGGCTGCGGTCATAATAGATGTCCATGTTCCCGCTGCGGGTGTCCTGCCACACGACGTTGGGTACATTCGCGCCGTCGACCGCGATGCCGACGCGGTCGCAGTTGACGCCGCTTGCCACCTCGTCCACCCGAACGTTGCCCGTGAAATTGTTCGTGCCGTTGGACTGGGCATAGTATACCTGATAGTTGGTGCCGCTGCGCCTGTCCCGCCATGCGATGTGGGCCATGTTGCTGGTATCGACCGCCAGTGCGGGTCTTTCCTGGATGGTGGTTCCGAGGCCGGTATCATTGACGGGAATTATGTTGAAAGCGCTGCCGTCGGAGGAGTGGCCATAGTAGACATCGAGGTTGCCCGCCCTGTCGTCCGACCACGCCAGGTGGAGAGCGCTGTCCGTGCCGGCGGCCATCCTGGGATAGGTCTGCGACGTGCCGGATGTCGACGGTGTGACATTGACCTCGGAGCCGAAGTTCGCGGTGCCGTCGGAAGAAGCGCGGACGAGCACATCCCAGTTCGTTGCCCTGGAATCCTGCCATGTGACTGTAATATTGCCGTTGGGCGACCCGCAGACCCATGGGTAGCGGGCAGCGGCGCTGCTGGCGTCCACCTGCTTCGACGTGCCGAAGGACGTCCCGCCGTTCGCGGACTTTGCAATGTAGATGTGGGTCCCGCTGCGCGCATCGTCCCATGCCACGTAGATGTTGTTCGATGTGTCGAGCGCTATCGATGGGAAGTTCTGGGCGCCGGAGCCGCCGCTGTCGACGGCCACGTTCGCGGACCACGTGCTCCCGTTGTCCGTTGAATTGGAATAGTATATCTTTACCGGGCTGCCACGGGCGTCCGACCACGCGGCGTGGATCTTGCCGTTCGTATCGACGGCGAGTTGCGGGTTGGACTGTGCCCCGGACGGTGCGTCGTCCACCCTGACCGCCGAACCGAACGACGAGCCGTTGTCAGTGGATTTTGAAAAGTATATGTGGTAGGTCGCAGCCAGACGGTTGTCCTGCCAAATGACGTTGGTGTTCGAGTTCGGGCCGACGGCGATAGCCGGATAATCCTGGTTCCCGGAATCGTTGGTGACCAGCTTGTCTATGCCAAATGATGTGGCCACCGCAGGCTGGGGCCACATCAGCACGAGAAGTGCGGCGACGGCCAGTGCACCGAGAGGAAACACACCCCGTTCCATGCGCGATAACATTTTTATCACCCTTATGCGCGTATAAACCGTATGTCTGCTTATGTATCTTTCGTTCTCGTTCCCGCCGCCAGCGCAGCGGCACGGAATTCATGGGCGCCGAAAGGCCGCGGATGCGAAAAGAATATCTCCCGCGACCGGTATTCAAGGGCTCGGATGGACGACGTCTGGGTTGAGAAGTACAGGCCGAAGAACCTGTCGCAGGTCGTAGGCCAGGACGATGTCGTCGCCAGGCTCAAGGGCTATGTCAAGACGAAGAACCTTCCCCACCTGCTCTTCGCCGGCTCCGCCGGCACGGGCAAGACCACGAGCGCAATCGCTCTGGCCCGCGAGCTCTACGGCACGGACTGGCGCCAGAGCTTCCTCGAGCTCAACGCCAGCGACGAGCGGGGCATCGGCGTCGTGAGGACCAAGATCAAGGAGTTCGCGCGCACCGCAACAATAGGCGAGGGTCTTTTCAAGATAATATTCCTCGACGAGGCGGATGCGCTCACGATGGAAGCTCAGGCGGCCCTTCGCAGGACCATGGAGCGCTACACCCAGACCTGCAGGTTCATCATGTCGTGCAATTATTCCTCGAAGATAATAGAGCCCATCCAGTCCAGGTGCGCCGTCTTCCGCTTCAGGCCGCTCAAGAAGGAGGACATGGCCAAGCATCTCCGGACGATAGCCGAGAAGGAAGGGCTGGACATGGTCGATGCCAGCATCGATGCCCTGGTCTTCATCGCCGAGGGGGATATGAGGCGGGCCATCAACTCATTGCAGGTCGCGGGGGGTCTCGGCGGCAAGATAGACCCCGATATGCTCTTCAAGATAACATCCACGGCGAGGCCCGATGACGTCCTGAAGCTCATCGAGACAGCACTGGACGGCGATTTCATGAAGGCGCGCGACCAGCTCGACGAGCTCCTGCTCACTTACGGGTTATCCGGCGAGGACATCATCCGGCAGATCCACAAGAGCGTCTTTGACACGGGGATAGACGACCGCGCCAAGGTCCAGCTCGTGGACCATATAGGCGAGGTGGAGTTCAGGATGGTCGAGGGAGCCAACGAGCGGATCCAGCTCGAGGCCCTGCTCGCTCACATCATGTCCGTGGGATCACGGCTGAAAGAGAAAGAGTGAACCGCGCCCGGCCGCCGCACCACAAACTATTTATTCGCGTTCCAACCTATTTATAATTTGTAGAGGTTGAACAGGATGAAATTACCTGTTATCCTGGCATTATTGCTCATTGCATCTGCGGTTCCGCTTCAGCTCGCGGTCGGAGAGCAGGAGCCTCAAAGGGAGCTTCCCTGGTTCCTCACGGATATGCGCCCTCCGCTGAACCCGCCGCCGGGATTCGTCATGCCGACGATACATCATTGCGGTCGGGACGGTTCAAAATGCAACATCGACCCCGAGTCGTTCCCCGACTTCACCAAGATGACCGTTTCCGAGGACGAACTCTTCGGAGCGCGCTGTGGCGAGGGCGGCAGGACCACGTATCCCCAGCAGTACAACTTCTCGCTCGATGTATCGTTCGAGTGGGATGCGACGACCGCCCAGTTCCAGGACATGGAAGGCGGACTCAGGATGTTCAGCGCCCTGGTCTACGATTACACGGACGGGCAGGCGTACGTCGGCCGCTTCGACATATGGAACAACAAGGCCAACTGGAACACCGCCGACATCCACGTCCTCAACATCCCCAACTACCGCGCCAACGCCAACCTTGGCGGCATCTGGTACGGCGGGATAATCAATGTCGGCAAGGATGCGTGGGGCGGCCCCTGGACGTCCGGCACGGGCGCTGTCATATTTGGCCACGAGTTCGGCCATTACGGCTTCGCATTGCCGGATGAGTACGACGACCAGACCGGCACCCATTGCGACAACGCCGGCGCCGGGACGTGCATCATGTCCAATCCGTATTCCGAGTTCGAGCTCTGCACGGACGCAAGCCACAACGCGGCCGCGACGGGCATCTCCACATCGTGCTGGCACACCCTTAAGGCGAACTATCCGGCGGTCACGCAGGTGCAGGGCAATCCCGACAGCGGTCCCAACAGCGCCCCGCCGATAACGGTCAAATGGCACTTCCCGGACCTCGAGATCCGCTCCAGCGAGATATCGGTGATACCCGGCACAGGGCTCAACGAGGGGGACAACATCACGGTGATGGTGCCCGTCCACAACATCGACAGGCTCCTGAGCAGCACCATCAAATTCAACCTGTATTACGACACGATAAATTCAGCGAACCTGATAGGCACCACGAACCTTGCCGTTGGCGGGCAGGAATCCGCGACCGCCTCCATGCTCTGGGCCGCCAAAGGCGGGACCCATTCTCTCATTGGAGTTGCGGACCCCGACAATACCATCAAGGAAGCGACCGAGGGCAACAACCAGGGCTCTAAGCAGGTTGTTGTGAACAACAGGCCCAAGATATCCTCGACGCTCTCGAGCTTCACATCCAAGGAGGACGTGTCCCTGTCCGTGAAAATGACATCCTTCGCCACGGATACCGAGGATGCGGCGACGGCGCTAAAGTGGTCCGTCACGGGATTCGACAGCCACCACATCTCCTCCGTTTCGGGTCAGAACAACCCCAACCAGACGCTCACGTTCAACCCCGTTGCCAACTGGTTCGGAACCACAACCGTCACGCTGGCGGTCTCGGACACCAAGAACCTGATAGCGAAGGGCACCGCCCAGATAACATTCTCGAGCGTCAACGACCTCCCGGTCGCATCCAATCTTGCGCTCTCAGTGCTATCGGTGAAACGCAACGACACGGCGGAGCTCTTCGCTGACGGGAGGGACGTCGAGGACAAGACGATGGACCTCGTGCCGTTCTTCGAATGGAAATCGCCCAACGGCGACTGGACCCAGCTGCAGGGCTCCTACGACGGATCGCGATTCACAGTTTCACTGCCGGTGCCGGTCACTGCGGGCCTGGGAAAGGCCGACGCTCGCCTCTGCTTCGCTGACACGATGGGCACAAAGGGAGACTGGGAATATCTCAACGCCAGCCTCGAATTGCTGAACAACGCGCCGACCGTCATCGACCTTGGCACCCTGCGGAGCACGGTGACCCGAGGAGATTCCGTTACGCTGGTGATGAACGCTTCCGACCCCGAGACGCAGATGAAGGCGCTTGCGCCGGTCCTGGAGTACCGCACGCTGGGAGGGGACTGGAAGGCGGCTCCGGCCAATTCCTCTCAGTTCACCAACGACAGGTGGGAGTTCCTCTTCGAGCCCGACGCCAACACGACCGTCGGGCTTTGCGATTTCAGGGTATCCGTCAAGGATACCGACGGGAGCCGGAGCGAATTGCTGGAATCCGACTCCATGGTCGACATCCAGAACTCGTTGCCCACAATGGACTATGTCAAGATCAACCGCAGCAAGATGGCCAGGCTCGACAACGCCACCGTGACGCTCCTGGGCATGGACCTGGAGACCAGGGCCGACAGCTTCGATGTCGAGGTCAGGGCCAAGGACAGCAAGGGAAGGGAGCAGCTTACGTTCACCAAGAATGCCAAGTGGGCGAACAACTCGTGGGAGGTCCGTTTCTCGCCACCCGCGGGAGCGGCTCTCGGAAAGTACGACATCGAGGCGCGCGTGAGGGACGCGGACGGCGGCTGGAGCGAGTGGCTCGCCAGCCCTTCGAAGATCGATGTGACGAACAACGCGCCGCGGGCATTATTCACGGGCCAAAACGAAGCCCAGGAAGGGGACCTCGTGTGGTTCGATGCCAGCGCCTCCCGTGATGCGGAGAACCCGTCCGGGGACGTGACGTTCACATGGAACTTCGGGGACGGGGGAATCGGCTCGGGCCAGAAAGGCTCCCATGTGTTCAAACCTGGAACGTTCAAGGTCACCCTTATCATCACCGACAAGGACGGGGCCACCGCTACAGCCGAGAAGAGCATCACCATCAAGGCAAAGCCGTTCGGCGGAGGCGGCTTCACGGCAGCGGGCGGAGGGCCCAATATCCTCCTCATTCTGCTTATCGTCGTTCTTATTGCCGGTGTCGTAGGCGCCGGTGTCTACATGTCACGCAGGAAAAAGCGCGCCAAACCGGCGAGGGCGCCGCGAAAGGAGGGCAGGGCCCCGCCGCGGGCGGACCCGTATGCGCAGGAATCGCCCGCCGCCGTTCCCTACACGCCTCCGCCAAGCAAGACCCATGAATACGGCGGCGGCGAGATGACCCCCGCCTATGCCCCCGAGCCCGCACCCGTGCCCGCCTACCAGCTGGACCCGTCGATGCAGCAGGTCCCGCCGGCGGAGCCTTATCAACCCTATCAGCAATCTTCCTACAGCCATCCCGAGGCCGCACCCTACCCGCCTCAGAGACCTCCGGCGGCGGCCCCGTATGTCGAGGCCAGACCCTACGACCCGCGCCAACCGCGATATTGAACGTATATATTATAAGGTTCAACGCGGCACCGGCATGATTCATGTTCCTTACTGTACGCGCCATACTCCAAGCTCAATACTTCAAGCTCAATACTTCAAGCTCAATACTCCAAGCTCAATACTTCAAGCTCAATACTTCAAGCTCAATACTCCAGGTTCTCTATCCGAGGTTCGAGCTCCAGTATCTCGTGCAATATCCTCTCGGGTCGGGGACCCTGCAACATCTGGCCTGTTTTTCCTGAAATATTCAAATAGGGTCAATGCCATTCTATTTCGGGGAATGGAGGGATTTCGATGGAGCCGACGAAACATAGCCTGGATAGCCGCATCATTGCCACGACCGTACTCCAGAACAGGGCCGTCATAACCCGCAAGGGTATGGTAAAGCTCGTTCCTGGCGATAACAAAATAAATCTCACGAACCTGCCCCTCAACCTCGTCGAGAATTCCGTCAGGGTCAACGGCGAGGGCCCCGAGGGGTCGAAGATACTGGGAGTGGAGCTGAAGAAGGAATACATCGAAGAGGTCACGGACGAGAAGCTCAGGGAGCTCGAGAAGGCAATAGAGGCCGCCATCCTCGAGGACACGAGGCTCAAGAACGAGCTCGACGAGCTCAATGTCACGCTGGCGGTCATGAGCAACCTTTCCAAGACGATACCGGCGGACATGGCCCGCGGCTACAGCTGGAAGAAGCTCGAGATGACGGATGTGGACAAGGCTCTCAAGTACCTCATGGAGCAGACCCATTCCACCCACGGCCAGGTAAGGGCCAAGAACATCGAGATCAAGAATCTGGCGAAGAAGATACAGGCGCTCCAGGGAGAAGTCTCCAAGCTCCAGAGCAAGGGCGACAAGGAAGTGAATGCGATAAACGTCGACATCGAGGCTGCAAATCCCGGCGATTTCGACCTGACGCTCGAATACGTTATGGAGGGTGCCAGCTGGTACCCGCTGTACGATGCCCGCGTCCTCACGGAGGACCAGAAGGTGGATTTCACGTACTATGGCCTTGTGCAGCAGGCAACGGGCGAGAACTGGAAGAGCACCGTTATAACCCTGTCGACGGCGCCGGACAGCCCGTCGACCCAGCTTCCGGAGCTGCAGCCGTGGTATATATCCGCCTACGCTCCTCCGAGGTCAAGACCGTCGATGCTGACCCGCGGCGGGTTCGCAAAGGCCGACATGAAGATGGCCGAGGAAGCACCGGCAGCGGCCATGGACATGGAAATGGGAGGGGCCGGCGCCGACGGTGACGCTTTCAACGGCCCGATGGCAAAGGTGGGTGCCGTGGCGCAGACAGCCACCGTTTCCACATCGGGAGAAGCTGTCGTCTACAAGATAGAGAAGCCGACGGACATCGACTCGGAGGAGGAGTCGCCCAAGAAGCTCACTGTGGGGCTGTTCAAGCTTCCGACTGAGATACGCTACCTCGCCATACCCAAGGTGATACAGGAAGTGTACACCAAGGCCAAGGTGACCAACGATTCGGAGTTCATGCTCCTCCCGGGCGATGTGAACCTTTTTTCCGATTCCGAGTTCATCGGGGTCTCGACCCTGGGCACGGTAGCGCCCACGGAGAAGTTCGACTTTTCCTTGGGGATAACTAGGGCCATCAAGGTCAAGCGCGAGCTCGTGAAGCGCGAGGTCTCGTCAGCGGGAATAACCGGCAAGGGCAAGCGGGTCAAGTACGCCTACCGGATAAAGGTGGAGAACAACAAGAAGGTCGACATCAAGATAACCGTCAGGGACCAGCTGCCCATCCCACAGCACGAGAAGATAAAGATCGAGGATGTCGCCTACGGGGACAAGGACGAGCCGTCGAAAAAGACTGACCTGGGCATTCTCGAGTGGACCTTCACGCTGTCGCCGGGAAAGAAGAAGATAATCGACTTCGAGTTCTGCATAGTGTACCCGCAGGACATGACCATCGAAGGGGAGATGGACTGAGGTGATTCACATGGACCCTACAAAGACCGACATGGAAAGCAGGATAGTCGCCTCGACAGTGCTCCAGAACAAGGCCGTCGTTACCAGGAAGGGCACAGTGAAGCTCGTATCCGGCGACAATATAATCAAGCAGTCGAACCTGCCCCTCAACCTCGTCGAGAATTCCGTGAGGGTGAACGGCGAGGGCCCGGAAGGCGCGAAGATAATCAGCGTCGAGCTCAAGAAGGAGTACCTCGAAGAGGTGACGGATGTCAAGCTCAGGGAGCTCGAGAAGATACTCGAGGGGCTCCGGCAGGAGGATATCCGCCTGAAGCACGACCTTGAGGAGCTGAATGCCGGACTTGGAACAATGAGGGAGATGACAGGGACCATATCGGGGGACCTCGCACGTGGCTTTGGTTTCAAGAGAATCGAGCTCGGGGAGCTTGACAGGTTCGTCAAGTACATACCCGAGCAGATGCACGACCTCAACTCCAAGATACGCCTGAAGAACGTGGAGATTACGAACCACCAGAAGAGAATACAGGCGGCCCAGGGCGAATATTCCAAGCTCTCGAGCATGGGAGGGAAGGAGGTCAACACCATCCTCGTGGACATCGAGGCCGCAAAGCCCGGCGATTTCGACCTCTCGCTCGAATACGTCATGGATGGCGCGAGCTGGTACCCTCTGTACGATGCCCGCGTCCTGACGGACGAGGGCAAGGTGGACTTCACATACTTCGGCATGGTCCAGCAGGAAACGGGCGAGAACTGGAAGAGCACCGTGATAACGCTCTCCACAGCACCCGATAGCCCCTCCACCCAGCTGCCGGAGCTCTCGCCATGGTACCTGAGCGCATATCAGCCACCGCGAGACGATTACTCCAAGAACAAGCGGAAGATGGGCTTCGCCCAGTCCATCGCGATGCCATCGTCGGCATCGAGCCCGGCGCCCTGCGCGCCGGAGGCCTGCAGGGATGAGTCCATCGCTCTTCCGCCGGCCCCACCGCCGAAGGTCGCCGCCGTTGCTCAGACAGCGACGGTATCAACCTCGGGCGAAGCGGTCGTCTACAAGATTGAGAAGCCTTCGGACATCGACTCGGAGGAGGAGTCGCCCAAGAAGCTCACCGTGGGCCTGTTCAAGCTGCCCGCCGAGATAAAATATCTCACGGTGCCAAAGGTGGTGCAGGAAGTTTACACGAAGGCCAGGATAGTGAATGAATCGGAGTTCATGCTCCTGCCGGGCGATGTCAACCTCTTCGCCGATTCGGAGTTCATCGGCGTTTCCGGCGTCGGCAATGTGGCCCCGAGGGAGAAGTTCGACTTCTCGCTAGGGATAACGAAGGCCATCAAGGTCAAGCGCGAGCTCCTCAAGCGCGAGGTATCCTCCGCCGGGATGACCGGCAAGGGCCGGAGGATAAAGTATGCCTACCGGATAAAGGTGGAGAACAACAAGAAGATAGACGCCTCCATCACGGTGAAGGACCAGCTCCCCATCTCGCAGCACGAGAAGATAAAGATAGAGGATGTGGCCTATGCCGACGGCTGCGACCCCACCAAAAAAAGTGACATGGGCATTCTCGAGTGGAGCTTCACCCTCCCGCCGGGCAAGAAGAGGACCATCGAGTTCGAGTTCGCCATCGTCTACCCGCAGGAGATGAGCATCGAGGGCGCCACGGACTGAACGGCAGGGCCACAAGGCCACAAGGCCACACCGCAGACGAGCGAACCGCAGGCGACAGCAGTCGCCTAGGCAAGAATGACCTTGGCTGGAGTGCGCTAATGGTCCTTCGGGCAAAGGGAGCTCGTCAAGGCGAGTTCGACCGTGGGACGACGGTACTGAGGTCGAACGGGAGGCCACAGGGCCGCAAGGGGACAATGGCACAAGGATATAGGGGCACGAATCGCAAAGCTTGCGTGGTTGCACCCTATGCCCCCCTCTTCACAGTTTCGATAATAAACCAAAAAGATATTATCGTCCCTTCCTGTTGCCAATGGCGATACGATGAACGCGAGGACCCTGACCGCCGTCGTGCTTGCAGTCATACTCATAGCAGTGATTCCAGCGGGGGCATCTCCCACATCGGAGGGCTCCGGGAGCACGGCCCGGTCATCCGGCATCGACGCGCCGGTGCAGTTCATCAACATATCCGAGACGGTCGGGCTGACCGGCATCCGGAGCGGCAACAACTGGGCCTGGGGCGATTACGACAACGACGGCGACGAGGACCTTCTCATCCTGGGCACGGTGCTGTTCCGCAACAACGGCCAGCCCCGATGGGATTTCACAAATGTTTCGTCGCAGGCAGGCATCTACAACGAGACGCCACTGTGGGCCAGCTGGGGCGACTACGACAACGACGGCTGGCTTGACTTCTTCGGCGGCGACATCCGGGACCCTGGCGTGGACCACCTGTGGCACAACGACGGTGACGGTACCTTCACGGACGTGACCGAGGCCGCCGGTCACGTTACGGATACCTACCCGAGCCACTCCTGCGCCTGGGGCGATTACGACCTCGACGGGTACCTGGACCTGTATGTCTGCAACTGGGCCACGAACCAGACCATCTACTATCCCGACAGGATGTGGCACAACAACGGCGACGGGACGTTCACCGATGCGACGGTGTCCTCGGGTGCGGACGAGACTGCGAACCCCGCCGGGACCATGGGCTGCTGCTGGGGCGACTACAACAATGACGGATGGCCGGACATCTACGTGGGGCAGTACTTCCTGAAGGCCAACTACCTCTACGAGAACCGGAACGGCCACTTCACCAACGTCGCAACGGTGAAGGGTGTCGAGGGCCACGCAACGGACAGGATGGGCAACACCTACTACGGCCACTCTCCGGGCGGATTCTTCGTGGACATAGACAACGACCTCAACCTCGACATCTACTGCTCCAACAACGCCCATCGCGATCTGTACCGGGCGGGCATCTGCGATTCCTCGTACTTCTTCCACAACAACGGGCCCACGTCCGGCTACAACTTCACGGACATATTCACCAGCTGCGGGGTGCCCTTCTACCCGGCCGGCGGCAACGAGGAGCTCTACTTCGGAGAGAATTTCGCGGACTGGGACAACGACGGCGACCAGGATATGTTCTTGCCCCTCGTCCACGACGACATCGATTATGCCTACTCGTACATGATGCGCAACAACGGCAACAACACCTTCACGGACACCTCGAACGAAACGGGCCTGCGCGTCTGGAACACAGTGGCGTCGGCGTTCTGCGACTACGACTTGGACGGCGACATGGACATGATGGCGGAAGGCAAGGTCCCCTATCAGAACGGGACATACATGCAAAGGCTTTTCCAGAACCAGGGCAACGGCAACCACTGGGTGGGCTTCAAGCTCAAGGGCACGCGCATCAACGACGAGGCCATCGGCGCCCGAATCACCATTACCACCGAGACTGGAAAGCAGCAGATGCGCGAGGTCCAGAGCAGTGCGGGGACGCATGCCCAGGGCAACTCCCTGATACAGCACTTCGGCCTATCTGAAAACACGGGCAAGGTCGACGTCACCATCCGCTGGAGCCCGTGGCACACCCAGACGCTCTCGGGACTGGACATCGACAGGGTCCATTACATCACGGAGCCCGGGAGGTCAGCGGACCTCGAGGTCGTTTCCATAGTGAATCCGCCGTCGGTGGAGGCTGGCAAGAGCGCCAAATTCGACGTCGAGGTCAGGAATGCGGGCGATGTCGCCGTCACCAGCTACGTGCTCAACCTCCACGCCGGTTCCGCCAACGGCACCATCATCGACACGCAGAGGATAACGAGCCAGCTTGCGGCCGGGACGAACACCACCCACAGCTTCCTCTACAGTCCGTCCAAGGAGGGGGAACATGTCATCTACGTCACAGTCGACGCCGTGCACCCGAGGGACCCGGTGCCCGCCAACAACCAGGGCAGGGCCTCCATAAAGGCGACGAAGCCAGCACCGGTCAACAACCCCCCGACCATCAGCTCCTTCACCGCAACCAAGACCGAGGTCAAGCCCAACGAGGCCGTGTCCCTCGTCGTGGAGGCCAAGGACCCGGACGGGGACGCATTGACATACGATTACACCTCCAATGGCGGCAATATCGTATCCTACGGCAACGGAGCGAAGTGGACGGCCCCACCCAAGGAGGGCCAGTTCCAGATAACGGTGGCGGTCAACGACGGCCACGGTCACACGGCACACAGCTCGGTCTACATCAATGTGAAGAGCCCCCAGACCCCGGGGACCAACAATACCCTGCCGCCGGATGTCCAGAACCACGCACCCCGCATATCCTGGATGAGATTCACGCCCGAGACCCCATCCAACAACGGGACAGCCCTGCTCACCATCTCCGTGCGCGCGACAGACGAGGACGGAACCTCGGACCTCGACCGGGCCGTGTTCGACCTTCGGGAGTTGGGCCGGACCGCCGGTGTTGCGGTGAGCGACGATTCAGATGGCGATGCAGATGGTGTTTTCACGTACAAGATGACCATTCCCGTCGGCTTCGAGCCGGGACCCAAGAGCGTGAGCGTCGAGGTCTTCGACAAGGCGGAAGCCCGTGCGCGGACATCGACCGTGATAGGCATCAGCGGCCACAAGACCACCAAGCCCGTGACCGCGGAAAAGCCCTGGTACGACCCGACGAAATACGAGCTCGGCCTGAACATGCCATGCCTGGGAGGCCTGCTCGTGGTATTGATGCTCGTTGCGGTAGCCATCATCGCAAGAAGGCGCTGAAACTACCCATTTATTCAACTTACTATTAAATAATCGAAACGCTATCGTTTTTTTCGTGGATTTCGGCAGGAACCCGGCCGCATTCGCCGGCAGGGACAAGATAGTCGCTCATCTGACGGAGCTCATGGACAGGGCCATCGACGGAAAGGGCAGGCTCGTGTTCATTTCGGGGGAGGTCGGAATCGGCAAGAGCAAGATACTCGGGAAGCTCATCGACCATGCGGAGCTCAACGAGGTCGTTGTGTTGCAGGGCAAGTGCCTCTACCGCGAAGGTTCCGACCCGTACCTTCCGTTCCTGGACGCCCTGTGGAGCTATTCCCGCAAGAGGCCGACGGCCGGGAGGGAGCCGTCCGCGCACGACGCTCGGGAGGCCATGCCCATCGGTCTTATAGGCATGGATGAGCACGGTGCCCAGGATGGAAATGAGTACGGTACCTCCGAGAAAGAACTGCTGGAGCGCCTGC
>Ga0315287_10001523_pt1 | contig 21452 bp, 19 predicted proteins | sample YL17G11_0_MG_FD_205037 | JGI IMG/M metagenome (GOLD analysis project Ga0315287, IMG submission 205037) | Sediment microbial communities from Yellowstone Lake, YNP, Wyoming, USA - YL17G11_0 | ecosystem: Environmental > Aquatic > Freshwater > Lake > Sediment | place: USA: Wyoming | collected...
CCATGTCAGTTTCACGCCGAAGCGCTCACATCCCCTCCACCCGCGTCATCGCTACGATATCGTGGTACCGCTCGGCGATTTCCTCATGCGTCAGCCGGAAGAGCCGGTCAAGGGAGAAGTCCTCAACTGCGAACGACGCCATCACCGTGCCGCAGATGATCGCCCGCCGCACCGAGCTGTCATCCGTCTCCCCACACCGCGCGAGATAGCCCATGAGGCCGCCGGCGAAGGTGTCTCCCGCGCCCGTGGGGTCCTTCACTTCCTCCAGCGGGTATCCGGGCGCGGTGAAGTACGAATGCTGGGTCAGCATCATCGAGCCGTGCTCGCCCTTCTTGATAATGACCACGCCCGGGCCGTAGTTCAGGATCTGGCGTGCACAACTGATGAGGTTCGGCATGCCGACGAGCTCTCTCGCTTCCGCTTCATTCATCAGCGCGACATCGCAGCGCGCCAGCACCTCGAGCACCTTGTCGCGCGCGTTCTCGATCCAATAGTTCATGGTGTCACATGCCACCAACTTCGGCCGCCGTACCTGGTCGAGCACGGAAAGCTGGAGCACCGGGTCGATGTTCGCCAGGAAGACATACGGAGACGTGTGGTAGCTCTCGGGCAGGACCGGCCGGAATCCCTCGAACACGTTCAGCTCGGTGGCGACGGTGTGCGCCTGATTCAGGTCGTACTCATAGTACCCCCGCCAGCGAAACGTCCTGCCCGGGACGCGCTGCAGCCCGGTGAGATCGACGCCCCGCGCCCCGATCTTTGCCACGTGCTCATCAGGGAAATCCTCCCCGATCACAGCCACCACCCGCGCCGGAGTGAAGAAGCTCGCAGAGACGGAGGCATAGCAGGCCGCTCCTCCCAGCTCCTCCTCCACCTCGCCGAAGGGCGTGCGCACGCTATCCAGCGCCACCGACCCGACCGTCAACACCGGCCCACCGACCTGACCTGATTGCAGAGTCATCCCACTTCTCCCGATCTGATTCCTGTTACTGAGCGCTTGCTCCCGACCTCTTCTTCTGCCTGCGGCCCCTCACACCTCAAACTGCGCCCACACCGGGCTGTGATCGGAGGCGCTGAGCACTTCCGGGTGCGCCGGCACCGCGCACCCTGTCAGCCTCGCGGCTAATCGTTTCGACGCGAAGATGTAGTCCACCCGCGCCACCCGCCGCCCCGCGCCCAGCGTATAGCCCGGCGCGCGGGGATTGCGTTCCCGAAAACAGTCCACCCAGCCACCGCGCTGCACCGCGGCGACGACTCGCGGCTCCCGCCGCCCCAACTCCGATCCCGGCCAGATGAACTGCTTGGCCACAGAGTCACCGGGCGCGATCGCGTTGAAGTCGCCGCACATGGCACAAAGACGCTTGCGATACGGCCGCGCCCAGTCCAGCAGCAGTCTCGTCTCTTGCCATCGGCCCTCGTGCTCCGGCCGCAGATGGGTGGCGAACACCGTCACCGTCTCTCCCGTGGGGGCAGACACGTCGACCGACACGGTGGTGTGCAGGAACACCGTGTCCTGGCCGTGATTCACCCAGCGCAGAATGGGCAGGCGGCTGAAGACGGCGATATCGAATCCGGAGTTCGCCGCCGCCAGAATCCCTCGCATTCCCAGCGCCACGCCGGCGCGCCGAAACGCCTCACGGCGGTTGCGCCGCCAGTGCCGCGCCTCCAGTACCGCTACCACATCCGCGTCGGCGCTACCTATCACGCGCAGCGCCGCCCCGAGCCGATCAGGCGGCCCCTCTGCCGGCAGCGCCCCCTCGAGTAGGTTGTAGGTCAGCAGCTTCAGCACGGGCGAAGTACACAATGCGTCCGGCTTGCGAGCAATGAAGCGTTATGCTGCGGGGCCGCCGAGCTGGGAGATTCCGCTCCTGCGTGTCCTGCGATCTGCTGGCAAGGGGCAGCGCAAAGAGCGAGCTCTAACACGCGCCCGAGGCGCTGATGCTTCTAGCGGTCGCGGTTTCTGCCGCTATAGGCTTTGTCGCTGCTCTGATCGGCGCGCTGGCCGGGGAATGGTGGCGGAGTCGCCGAGCAGCACCGCAGGCTGAGCGACGGTTCGTCACCTTGCGCGCCGCCGCCGCGGCCGGTATAGTACCCTCGTGGACCAACAGATGCACGAGATCGATGTCCTCATTCGTGCTCGCTACTCCCTGCTGTACGTGGTCTCTTGGGAGGAGCGCCGGGTGCTGGCCGCGCTTCAGGAAGTCGTCATGGGCCAGGAGAAGCAGTTCTACACCTGGTCCGAGACGCAGGGCCTGCGCTCCGCCACCAAGCAGATCACGCCCGGCTCGGCCGACGCGCGGGCGCGGGACCCGCTTGCGGTGCTCGATTCCGTGCGCACCAATGGCGAGCCCGCGGTCTATGTGTTGAAGGATTTTCACGTCTTTCTCTCGCCGAATTACCCGCACGCGAGCTCGGTCATCCGCAGGCTGCGCGATCTCGCCGACGCGCTGCACACCGCGTACACCACGGTCATCCTGCTCTCGCCCGTGCTCCAGTTGCCGGACGAGCTGCAGAAAGAGATCACTGTTTTCGATTACCCGCTTCCGGGGCTGCGCGATCTCGACGGGCTGCTCACTCGCGCGGCCGATTCGGTGCGCGGTCAGCCGGGTGTGAACGTCGAGCTGACCGGTGAGCAGAAGGAGCGCATCCTCAAGGCCGCGCTCGGGCTTACGCTCTCCGAGGCCGAGAACGTCTTCGCCCGCTGCCTGGTGGAGAAGGGGTGCTTCGACGTTGACCTCATCGTGGCGGAGAAGCAGCAGCTTATCCGCAAGTCGGGGGTGTTGGAGTACTTCGAATCCCAGGATCAAGTCGAGGACATCGGCGGCCTCGACGTGCTCAAGGCGTGGCTGAAGAACCGCGCCCTCGCCTTCACCGAAAAGGCGCAGCGCTTCGGCCTGCCCGCGCCCCGGGGAGTGCTGCTGCTGGGCGTGCAGGGCTGCGGCAAGAGCCTAACCGCAAAAGCGGTCGCGCACATGTGGCGGCTGCCACTGCTGCGGCTCGACGTAGGCCGTATTTTCGCCGGCCTGGTGGGGTCATCAGAAGAGAACATCCGTCGCGCCATCCAGATGGCCGAGACCGTTTCCCCATGCGTGCTCTGGCTGGACGAGATCGAGAAGGGCCTCGCGGGAGTGCAGTCGTCCGGTTTCGCCGATGCGGGCGTGACCGCGCGGGTCTTCGCCACCCTGAACACGTGGATGCAGGAGAAGACGAAGCCGGTGTTTGTGGTGGCGACCGCGAACGATATCAGCCAGCTTCCGCCGGAGCTGCTGCGCAAGGGCCGCTTCGACGAGATCTTCTTCGTAGACCTCCCCTCCGAGTCGGAGCGACGCGAGACCTTCGGCATTCACCTGACGAAGCGCAAGCGCGACGCGTCGACGTTCGATCTCGACGCGCTCGCCAAGGCCAGCGGCGGCTTCTCCGGGGCCGAGATCGAGCAAGCAGTGATCTCCGGTCTGCTGGCTGCCTTCGAGCAGGATCGCGACGTCACCACCGCCGATATTCTCGATGCCATCAAGGAGACCGTGCCGCTGTCGGTCACCATGCGTGAGGATATCGACATGGTGCGCCACTGGGCGAAGGGCCGCGCCCGGCCGGCCTCGCGGTTCGGACTGGCGGATGTCGAACTCCAGACTCCTGGGATAGATGGCCCCGGCGCCTCAACCGACTGGGTCAAGCCGGGGGTGTGGGGCGGTTCGCCCTAGGGGGACGCGCTGTACTTGGGTGCCACTGAGACTGTCAAGCGGGATAGCCGGACGTCCACTGGCATCGTAACTCCCACCCAAGCGGGAACCTCCCCCGCCCCGCCGAATACCTCCTCCGTGAGCGACTCCCGCTTCCAATTCCTCGAACTCGGCGGGAAGCTGCGCCGCCCCACCGTCGCCACAACGGCGGAGCCGGCGGCTGCGCCGCGGGTGTCATTTCGCCTGGCCGAGACCATCGGTTCGTTCGGCTCGGAGCTGGGGGAGTTCAGTGGTCCGGCCGGCATCGCCATCGATCCCGACGACTGCCTCTACGTCGCCGACTCCTGCAATCACCGCATCCAGAAGATCACCCCGGAGGGGGATGTGTATGGCCTCGGCGGCCCCGATGTGCTGTTACACCCGCAGGGGGTCGCTGTGGACGGGGCGCGGTTCATCTACGTGTGCGAGCAGGGGGCGAACCGCGTTCAGAAGTTTGGCCCAAGCGGCCAGTTCGTGTACTGGCTCGGCGGGCCGTCCGCCAGCCAGGCGCGTTTTGCGTCGCCGACGGCGATCTGCCTCGATTCCTATCACCACATCTACATCGCCGACACCGATAACAACCGCATCACCTCATATACCGCCACGGGTCTCTGGTACACGGACTACGTCGGTCCGACGAAGGAGGTGGCGTTCTCTCGGCCGCAGGGAGTGGCAGTCGATCTCGAAGGGCGCATCTACGTTGCCGACACCATGAACCATCGCGTGGTCCGGCTCACCGCGCCGGGCAAGCTGGATACGATCATCGGCCGGCCCGGCCCAGGGTTCGGCGAACTGGCCGAACCGTGCGGGCTTGCCATCGATCCTGACGGCGGACTATGGGTGGCGGACGCGGGCAACGACCGCGTGCAGAAGTTCACTGTCGATGGTGAGGCGGTCTGCTGCTTCCCCGAGACGCCGACGCCGGAGACTGCGCTGAACGCGCCCCGCGGTGTCGCGGTTGACGCGGCCGGGAGCATCTACGTCTCCGACACGCTCAACCACCGCGTCCTGCGTCTTGCATCCTCGGGGGTGGAGTGGTGACCCACCAGTTCCTCGACCGCGAACTCGAATACACCGGCGCGCAGCTTCGCTCCGGCTGGGTGGCCGAAGTCACCGGCATCGCGGGCGACGCCGCGGTCGCGTTCATCGGCCCCTGTGATGTGAAGCCCGAGCACATGGTGGATCGCGTGGACCTGGAGGCCGGCGCGCGCATCTCCAGCCCGCGCATGCTGCACATTATCATCGAGCACCCCGGCGTCGGTCTCGATACCATCACCCTCCGCCAGCGCCTGCTGATGGCCATCGCGGGCGAGATCATCAACGCGCACCTCGGCGAAGCGCTTATCCGCCGCGATGGCGATGACCTGTACCTGCGCGGCCGCAAGCTCTCCATCTCCGTCGCCACCACCTCCCCCACCTCCGGCCTCATCCATTCCGGCCTCAACGTTCGGGGCGAAGGCGCGCCGGTCCCGGCGATCGGGCTGGAGGAACTCGCACTCGACCCACGGCGCTTCGCCGGGAAGTTGCTGAGCGCGTACGCGAAGGAGATCGAATCTGCTAAGGCAGCTGCGGAGAAGGTGAAGGGGGTGGGGTAGCGTGCGAGCGCGTTCCGAATGCAAGAAAGGCGCCTGCGGCGTGAACCCCCTCCGTAGTCTGCCCGGGCGACCGGCGCATCCGTTCTTCGAGGACGCGTACGAGCTTCAGTTGGAGATGGTGAGGCCGACGACTGCGCGTGTTCACGTTCCGCCAGTCCCCGAAGGGTACCTGCTTCGGCAGTTCCGCGCCGGTGACGAGAAGCCGTACGACGATCTGTTCCACCTGGCCTGGGCGGAAGAGGACCGGTTCCCGGAGATGCTGGAACGCGTGCTGAGCGATGGGTTCTTTGTGGTCGAGCACCTGGCGTCCGGTGAACTCGTGGCATCGTGCCAGGCCTGGTGCGGGAGCAGTTCGTCTCGTCACCCCGATGCCGGGCAAATTGGCTGGCTCGTGACCGATCCCTCGCACGCGGGCAAGGGTCTGGGCACCATCGTCGCCGCGCTGGCGACGAATCGGCTGGCGGCGGAGGGCTACCGGCGGCCGTACCTGGGGACGGAGGACTTCAGGATCGCCGCCATCTCCATCTATCTCAAGCTGGGGTGGCAGCCCTATATCTATTGCGACGAGATAGAGTCGCGCTGGCGGAGCATCTTCGCTAGCCTCGGGCGCGAGTTCGATCCCTCGGGCGCGTGCTGGGAATAGCCTGTAGGCCTGGGGGCTCCGGCTTACTTGTTGGCCGCCGCCTTCTCCCGCGGCGCGAAGGCCAGCGCCGCGGAGTTCATGCAGTAGCGCAGGCCGGTGGGAGCCGGGCCATCCTCGAACATGTGGCCCAGATGAGCGCCGCAGCGGGCGCAGCGCACCTCGGCGCGCGCCATGCCCAGGCTGGTGTCCGTGACCGTGACGATGTTCTCCGGGGCCACCGGCGCCCAGAAGCTGGGCCAGCCGGTTCCGGAGTCGAACTTCGTTTCTGAGGTGAACAGGTCGTTGCTGCAATCCACGCAGCGGTAGATGCCCGCGGCGTGGTTATCCCAGTAGGCATTGCTGAACGGCGGCTCCGTCCCCTGGCGGCGCGTCACCTCGTATTGCTCCTTGGTGAGCGTGCGGCGCCATTCGGCATCGGACTTGGCGACGGGATCCACTTCGACGAACCCACCCTTCTCCACGCTGAACAGACGGAGCCGCGCCGGAGCGGAAGCGCGCCCTCTTGCCGCCTCGCTGCCGGAGGCCGGAACCGCGCAGGCCCCAGACACGAGTCCGTGCTTCTGATAGTAGTGTTGGTGATACTCCTCTGCCGGATAGAACGTAGGCGCGGGGAGAATCTCGGCGACGATGGGACGCGCGTGCTTGCCGGAATTCGCGAGATGCTCCTTCGACCTGAGCGCGGCCTCGCGCTGCGCGGCAGTGTGGTAGAAGATCACCGACCGGTACTGCGTCTTCTCGCGGACTGTCGGGTCATGATGCCCCCAGAACACGTCGAGCAGCGTGTCGTACGGAACCTGGCTGGGGTCGTACGTCACCTCCACCACTTCGGTGTGCCCCGTGCTTCCGGAGCAGACTTCCTCATACGTCGGGTTCGCCACGTGACCTCCGGCGTAACCGACCCTGGTCGCCGCGACGCCGGGAATGCGCTGAAAGGCCGCTTCGACGCCCCAGAAGCAGCCTGCGCCGAACGTTGCGATCGCCATCGGGCGCTCCTTTCGGGCAAGAGAGGTCGGCCGGCCCATTCGTACGGAAACCGCGACCGCGCCGACCAGCAGAAGTGAAACAATCAGTACGATTCGTGTCACTATAGCTGCCTCTCGACGAAGGCAGGCCGTTACTATCATCTTCCCTTCCCCGGAACAGCGGAAACCGGGGCGACGCGTGCCAGCGCGCCACGCTTGTTACCTCCGTGCCGGCAGGCGCTGGCAGCTAGGCGTTCCTGCCATGGAGCGCCGCCGGGATAGGAGACCGAGCGGGCAGCCAGAATGATGTATGCCCACACTGACTGGTGTGTCAGGTGAGTCGTGCGAAAGGACAGGAAGCTCATGGGCAAGGACGAGATCATCAAGGCTGCGCAGGCGCTGATCAAGGCAGGCATGCCGTTTGTGCTTACAACCGTGGACGGGAAAGGGCAGCCGCAGGGGCGGTGGATGGGCGGAGGCGTGCTCGACGAGCCGCTGACCGTATGGATGGCCACCGGGGTCGGGAGTCGCAAAGTGGATCAGCTCCGCGCCAACTCCGCGGCCCAACTCGTGTACGCCGACCCGCAGTTCAGCCGAGTCGCCACCATCAGTGGGGTGTGCGAGATTGTCGCGGACATTGAGCCCAAGCGCCGCCTGTGGGAGGCCATGCCAGCGATGTCCCGCTATGTCTCGGGGCCCGATGATCCAACCCTCGGCGTCATCAAGTTCGTGGGCCGGAGAGTCGAGTTGCTCAATATGGCAGAGGGCCTCACGCCACAGGTCGCAGAGCTGTAGCCGCGAGCGCAGTTTCACTGAGTGCAATGCTCACCATTGGCATAGCCGGGATTTCTGGGATGCGAGCGTGGCGAGCGCGTTGGAGCGGCTCAAGTCGATGACGTGAAGGGCAGCAAGAGGGGTGAGGCGGCGGGTAGGAAAAGACCGCAGGCCCGGCGAGGGTGAATAGCAGCTCTCAGAAGGATTACTCAATAAGGGAAGCCACGCCGGGCCTGCGAAACAGATCGGATTCCACCCTACCCGATATTTGAAACAAGCGCAACCGATGTTTCACTGTGCGAAATGCCGATTTCGCACTCAGATGCTCAAACCACCGGCCCCGGTCCACCCCGCATCAACTGCGACAGCCGCGCCGAGGCCTGTAGAAGCTGTGGCACCCACTTCCGCAGGTTCGCCTCCGTCAGCTCCTCCGGCATCACAGCGAACGACAGCGAAGCGATCACCTCGCCCGACCGGTCGCGAATCGGCACCGCCACCCCGGCGCTCCCCAGCGCATTCTCCTGTCGGTTCAGCGCGTAGCCCTGCGTCCGCACCTGCGCCAGCTCGGACCTGAGCTCCTCAAGAGTCCCCAGCGTGTTTGGGGTCAGCCGCGGCATTCCCCTGCTGGACCAATCCAGGAACTCATCCTCCGACAAGCCCGCGAGGTAGCATTTCCCCCCGGCGTTCGCGTGCATGCTCTGCATCTCAATGCTAGTCGCGCTCGGGTCCATCCGTACCGGCCGGTCCGGCAGCGCCCATAGTGTCGGCGCCATCCGCCGCCCGATCATGTCCGGGACCATCACGAACGCCGTTGCTCCGGTCTCCTTTGCCAGCGCCGTCAGCAGCGCCTGGGCCGCCGATCGGAACGACAGCGCCTCCTCTACGGCATGCGCCGAGCTCAGCCACAGCCCGACATCCAGGTAATACCGTCCCGTCGCCGCGTCGCGGCGCACCATCCGCTCCGCGGCCAGCGTTCGTAATAGCCGCAGCGCCGTCGTCTTGTTCAGCCCCAGCCCACTGCTTAGACTGGTCAGGCTGAGCCCCTCAGAGGCATGACACAGCATGCGCAAGAGGCGTGCCGCTCGCGCCACCGACTCCACTGCCGGCATGCTGCGGCCCTTGCCCTCCCCTGGCGATTTCGTCTCTGACTTAGCCATCTCGCTGGTCCCATCCACTCGGCAACCTATGCCTAAGTGCTTCCAGCTTGCCCATCCCCGGACCTGCGGCCGGGTGTCCAGGGGCGACGGGAACTCGCTGGGACTCGCCTGTGGAGACCCACGGCTTCGGCAGCCTTGCGGTTGCCGAGGTAGACACGCGCGCCTGACGGGATAGTTGTGCCCTCGGAGGCTATAGTCAACCGAGCCCCGGTCCCGGATTCGACGTGGTACTGCAGTTCCTCCGCCGCGTACGATTCTACGGGCAGCGGCTGCGCGGGGATGACAATCGCCGCCGCTGGCTTGCCCTCCCGGACCAGATCCATCGCCGCGCTCGGCCGTGCGAAGACAGTTGCAGCTACCATGCAGACAACTCCCGTGACGATCAATATTCTCTGTGTCGGCATCCGAGATCCCCGCTGCTCTGTCTCCTGAATGCTCGACCGATTCGTCTCTCGGAGGGCCGGCCCTGCCGAGGCGGAATAGTGGACCAGGACCCATCGGAAAAGGCATGGAGGAACCAAGCTGGAAGCTAGCGTATCCAAGAGGGGGAGCGGATGCCGGATCGACCCCAAGACAGCGGGTGCATCCATCGTGTTCAGACCTGAGCGAGCAGATGTCTAGCGCCGCGTCGCCGACCCAGTCCGGCGCCACCCGGGGGGACCGCCGGGTCTGGCGAGGATTCGTCGTCGGGCTCATGCTCCTGCCGCCGAGTCTGTTCTTTCAGTTCTCCATGGAGCCGGCCGGGGGGACCGGACCGTACATCTCCACCATCTCGCTGTTCTTCAACGTGGTTTTCATTCTCGCGTTCGTCGCCCTCGGCAACGCGGCCGTGCGGAGGCTGAGTCCGGCACTGGCGCTGAACCGGGCTGAACTCATCATCGTCTACGTCATCCTGACCGTCGGCACCTCGATCATGGGACACGATATGCTTCAGGTGCTGATACCGATCATGACCGTCGGCTACTGGTTCGCGAACCCCCAGAATCACTGGGACACGATACTCGACAACACCACGCCCAGCTGGCTGACCATCTATGACAAGCAGGTGCTGTACGGCTACTACAACGGGGCCACGACGCTCTATCAGCGCCCGGTGATCATGGCCTGGCTCATGCCCATTCTGTGGTGGACAGGCTTCGTGGTAGTGCTGGTGTTTGTGATGATCTGCATCTCCGTTCTGCTGCGGCCGCTCTGGGCGGAGCGAGAACGCCTGACTTTCCCCATCATCCAGCTTCCGCTGGAACTCACGAACCCGGAGACATCGCTGCTCAGGAATCGGCTGATGTGGGTGGGGTTCGCAGTCGCGGGCGGGATAGACCTGATCAACGGCATCAGCTTCATCTACCCCTCCGTTCCCACGATACCGATGAACATCGATCTGATGCGGTTCATCCCGGACATGCCCTGGTCGGGCATTGGGTGGCTGCCGGTGACCTTCTACCCGGCCGTGATCGGCCTGTCGTTCCTCATGCCGTTGGACCTGTTGTTCTCGTGCTCGTTCTTCTTCTTCTGGTGGAAGCTGCTCTACGTGATCGCTGCGGCCACCGGAGTCAGCCGCGGCTACGGGGGAGGGATCACGGAGTCGATTTTCCCGTACGCCAATGAGCAGATGTTCGGCGGCTTCATCGCCATCGCGTTCGGCTCGATGCTAATGGGGCGGCGGTATTTCCGGCAGGTGTGGCAGCGAGTGCTGGGCAGGCCTTCCGAGGTGGACGACTCTCAGGAGGGTCTGCCATTTCGGGTGGCGCTCCTCGGGGTGCTCGTCGGCATCGGCCTGCTGGTGGCCTTCAGCGTGCATTCGCAGATGTCTCTACACATCGCCGTGCTCGCGTTCGTCATCTACTATATGCTCGCGATCGCCGTCGCGCGAGTCCGGGCGGAGTTCGGATCACCGGTACACGACTTCCACTTCACCGGCCCGGACTACACCATCGCCTACGTCGCAGGCACGATGAATCTGCAGCAGCACGACCTGGGGATGCTCACTCAGTACTTCTGGTTCAACCGCGCCTATCGCGGACATCCCATCGCCGATTCCATCGAGGCGCTGCAGATGAGCGCGCGCGCCCGCAGTTCGCCTCGACCGATGGTGTCCGCTCTTTTGCTTGCGACGTTCGCCGCGGCCGTCGCGGGCTTCTGGATCTGGCTCTACTATGCATACCGGTTCGGCGCGAGCTCGCACATCGTCGGCGCGGAATGGTTCGGCCGGGAGGCATACGAGCGGCTTCGGTCGTGGACCGAGAACCCGAAACCGGCGAACCTGATCGCGCCGGTGGCGATGGCAGCGGGGTTCGCCATCACATTGGCGTTGGCATCGGCCCGCACTGCTTTTGTCGGGTGGCCGCTGCACCCCGTCGCCTATGCCCTCTCCTCAAGCTGGTCCATTCATCTGGTCTGGACCCCCATGCTCATCGCGTGGGTGGCGAAGACGGCGGTGCTGCGATACGGGGGCCTGCGTCTCTATCGCGCGGCGGTGCCGCTGTTCTACGGGCTGATACTGGGCGAATCGATCGTGGGCTGCGCCTGGCCCTTGATCGGGCTCATCTTCAGGGTGCCGACGTATAACTTCTTCGGGGGATAGGGAGGGAGGCGGGTAGTGATCTCTACGCCCGCTCGACGGATACGGCTGCGCCCTGGCGTGACGAGCATCTGTCCCGCCGGCATGGCTGCACCCGGAGGCGAGCCCGCCGCACAGGCATCGCCGGCGTTCAGGGCCGTAACTGCTGCTGGCGGGCCGGCTTCGGCCGCGCCGACCTCACCTGAAGTCGCCGCCCATTGAAGCGGCATTCGTTGAGCGCAGCGCACACCGCCGCCGCCTGCCCGGCATCGGCTAGTTCGACGAAGCCGTAGCCTCGCGAGCGTCCGGTCTGCGGATCCTGGATCACGCGGACGTCCACGACGGTCGCGAACTGCCCGAACAGCCGCCCCAGATCGCCTTCGGCCGTGTCCCAAGGAAGGTTTGCCACGTAGATCGTCGCTTCATCGCTTGACACAGCGAGACCCCTCTCAATAGTGTGTGGGCCAGACCGCGGCATGGGCCGGGATCCCAGAGGCGCTGCGGCCACCTCGCCGGTCGATGCCGCTGCACGCGGGCCCGACAGCGCTTCCCTCCGGCGTAACGCGGGAGGGAGCCCCTCGCGGGGCTCCCTTTCCGCAGTCACAAGCTACCGGCAGGGGCACATCCCCTGCAGCGGGCCCTCCAGGCAGAAGCCGGTGGGCCGAATCGGCTTCATTTCACTGGACCGATGCACTGACACATCCCCTTCATCTCACCGTCGTGCCAAGTCGTTCCGCTGTAACCGGGGGGCTGGCAGCACAAGTTGCCCTCATGCAGATTTATGACTTGTTCAGCAGGGATCCAGGAGGCGTGCCCGTCGGCGAAGCCGTAGTTTTGGCCGCCCATATGCCGCGTGAACTTGCTGCGGTACGATGAGTCGGACCAGAACTTGTCATACACGTCACCATCCAGGCCGCAGAGCTGTGTCACCGGGCAGTTCTGCCAGTCGGCACATCCATTCGCACAGAAGCCCCAGAGCTGGTTCCTGACATTGTGCAGGGTCGTCGTGCCGCCGTTGTCGGCGCAGACGATCTGCCAGGAGGGATCAGCTATCTGCGATGTCTTCATCTCCGTCATCAGCTCCTCAGGGCAGCCGATCCCTTGGTCGAAGCAGCCCATGCTCTCCGCATTCGACGCGCCAGTGATCCAGCCGTACTCCTGGGGACTGGCGAGTCTCTGCTGTGCGACCGAGTCGGTGACCTCACCGCCCCAGCCCGGCGGGAACGCCCAGGCGCACGGGCTCACAGCCTTGCCCGTCCCCCACTCGCCCTCGTGGTCTCTGAGATAGCCCCACCAGGTCGAATTGGACCCGTAGTTGGGAACGATGAACCAGACGCTCGGCGACCACCTCTGGCTCGGGCACCGCCAGACGTCACGGTTCTTGGTGTATTCGTCGAGGACCACGGGCCATCGGACGAACGGATCCGCCCAGCCGACGCGCCAGCAGCCCGGGTTGTCGCCTCCTCCACCTCGCCCCGGCTGGGTGCGGAAGAACTGCATCGAGGCCGCGTCATGATTCGCTTCGGGAGGCAATCGGTCGTAGTCAGTGAGGTACATCTGAACGGCAATCGCAATGTTCTTGACATTGGACAAGCACTGAATCTTGCGCGCTGATTCGCGCGCTCGCGCGAATACAGGGAACAACATTGCAGCCAAAATCGCAATAATCGCGATCACGACCAGCAGCTCAATCAGAGTGAAAGCTCTCTGTCGTCGTGCCATCATGGCTCCTTTAATACCTATTGATCTAAGACCGCGAACTACTATCCTCGGCGCACCGAGTGACTCGTCGGCCTCCTGTCATTACCTCCTTTCTGTGGCAACGGGTCGGATCGGATGGGCACAGACCGGCGGAGTAGCCGGACCGCTGCGGGGGACCGAAAAGCAGAAGAGGGTACGAGGATCTGTGCCGCCCGGCCCCGCCCGTTGCCAGGTGTCTACTTCACGGAATGTTAGCAATTCCGGCCCGATGAGTGCTATGCAAAGGTCTGGACTTCTTGTACAATCGTCGGTGCGAATGAGTGACTCGGGAGGCGCGAGGTGGCACCTTACTCTTCCGTGTCGTCGCTGGATCAGGGCATCCCAGCAGGGAGCGACCTTCTCTGGGCCGTGAGTGGCCAGGGTGACTGGTTTGGCCCTCCGAGCTTCCATATACATCGGGGCTTCGAGGTCGGAGTGCTGCTAGCCGGTGAGGTCGAGATGCACTTCGACCAGGTCGCTATGCTCTGTCGCCCGGGCGACGTCTGGCTGAGCAATGTCTACGAGCCACATGGGCCGAGCCTCGCCAGAGCTCCCTTCCGCAGCGTCGTGCTGGTTTTTGTGCCGGACTTCCTTGGGCACGAAATGCTGGGCGAGCTACCATGGCCCACCCTGTTCGCCGTGGCGCCGGAGCAGCGCCCGCGCACTACCTCCTCCGAGCTGCGCAAAACCGTGCTAACGCTCGCGGGTCTGCTAAGGCGCGAGGTAGAGGAGCGGCAGCACGGCTGGGAGAGCGCAGCGCGCTTCGGCCTTCTGTACCTGCTGCTGGAGCTGAGCCGAGCGTGGCCAGAGGTTGACAGGCCGGAACCCGCTGGCCACGTCCACCTCGGGGCACTGACACGCCTGATGCCAGCGATCGGCCTGGCTCGCTCACTGCCCTGGCGCCGGGTTGGCGTGATGGAAGCGGCGGAAAGCTGCGGGCTGAGCCGGTCGCATTTCCAGGAGCTCTTCCGCGCGGCCATGGGGATGAGCTTCGGCAGTTTCGCTCTGCGAGCGCGTCTTTCGTTCGTGGCCCATCGCGTGACCAGCACCGATCGACCGATAGCCGCGATCGCACGTGAGGCCGGCTTCGTGGACGGCAGCCATCTCGATCGCAGGTTTGCTTCGCACTTCGGCTGCGCACCGAAGGAATACCGCCGGCGAGCACATCGCCTGGGTGCAGCATAAGCGGCGAAAAGCACGGGCCTATCCGGGCCGACCGGAATGCCGCCCGCTAGGGCTTCGACCAGCGCTCTGCTGCCTTCAGCAGATCCCGCGCCTCTTCTTCGGTGGCGCACCAGGTCTCGATGAACAGGCCTGTGGCGCTGAGAAGCGAGAGGGCACTCTCCACCTCTTCCGGCGCGATCGAGATATGCAGGTTCTTCCCGCCTGCCTGCACCTGTTTCAGCGTGTCCAGATAGTGCAGCGGGCTGGGCTTTCCTGCCCCCGGCAGGACCTGGATCGCCTGGATACCTGGAAGCTCGAGCAGTGCCGGGACGTGCACGAATGCCCCGATCCCGTCGAGATGATACACGGAGTGATCCAGGAACTCCGCCTGCTTCTCAAGCGCCGGCACGAACAAGTCCCGGAACATCTTCGGCGAGATCATGTATGAGAAGTCGCATTGGGAGGCGTAGAACCGCCCAGGAGACCACAATTCGAACCAGCACGTTGACCCCTCGGCCGAGCTGCGGATGATGTCGTAGGATATCTCATACACCTCGCACCATTGCGTCATGAGGTGCAGTTCGGATGCTCGCACGCGGTCAGGCCGCTCCACGCAGTCGTGCAGCAGATTCCAAGTGCCCCGCAACGCCGCCAGCGTGTCGCCGCACCCTCCCAGGGCGCCGATGCTGGGGATGGACTTCCCCGCGGACGCTTGACTCGCCGTGCGCAGCAAGTCCACAGCGAACTCCCACCACCGCCCATCTGTATCCAGCCGCACCGACGTGACATCCCAATCATCGTCGGTCAGAACCGGATCCCACCACCCTGTCGCATGATCGAGGCTCACGGGACATCCGAGGAACGCGGGAATGCTCGTGTGACCGGGGTAGCCGCCGCTCCAGACCGGGAACGCCTCACCGCCATAGAAGGTGGTCGCGTGCTGGTACTCGTTCAGCGCCGCGATGTAGTCAAGGTTGGTCCACCTGTCCACGGGATCCGCCGGGCGGGTGGGTGGCTGAAGGCTCGGTTGGATAGCTCGAGGGGCCGTGACCGAGATCGCGCACCGCCCGAAGTACTCGCCATTCCACCAGGATCGGAATCGCTGCTTCGTCTCTTCCCAATCCTCCTTATACATGAGTCCCACTGAATGCGCCTCCGTGTCGGATCGCCTTGCGGCACGATGGGGGTTTGCGCGCTGCTCATCCGCAACTAATCGCTGCGCCGGTCACAGCAGCGCCTGGCCTGTTGACCGTGATGACCGCGCATTCCTCTCTCGGGCCGCCCGGCCGGCTTCTGTCCACTTCCCTGATCCGCGCCTCCATGCTACCATCGTCACCTGCGGAGGAGACTGAGAGGAACATGATGTCTGGTAGGTCGTCAGCGATGACTTCACGGGAGAGGGTCCTCGCCGCGGTCAGGCGCCAGCCCGTGGACTATGTGCCGTGCGCGCCGCTCGTGAACCCGCTGTCCGAGGCGCAGCGGCGGGGGAAGCCGTGGAACTTCCCCTGGGATCCGCCGGGCGATGGCACCGAGTACTGGGTCACAGTCCTCGGGACGGACAAGGTGGTCGGCAACTGGTGGCTGGGCCGGGTCTTCCCCGAGGACAGCGTCACCACGCGCGTGTGGCAGGAGGGGGGGACTCTCCATAAGGCCTACGACACGCCTTCCGGTGTGTTGCATGCCTCGGTTCGCTTTGACGAGCTGTGGCCCTTCGGCCAGGACATCCCGTTCTTCCACGACCACGTGGGGCATTACAGCGAGAACTGGCTGAAGACGGAGGCCGACCTGGCCTGCCTGGAGCACATCCTTCTGCCCCCGCGTACGGCGGAGCAAGTCAGGCAGGTGCGCGAGGCCTTCCGGGCCAGCAAAGCCGTTGCGGACCGGCTTCAGTTGGCGACGCTCGCCACCGTCGGGTCGGGACTGACCACCGCGCTTTGGATGTTCGGCGCCACGGAGCTGGTGCTGCTGACCATGGACAACCCCGGGCTGGTGGAGCGGTACCTCGCGCTCGACCACCGGTGGACTCTACGGATGACCGAGATCCTCATGGACTGTGGGGTGGACATCATCCAACGCACTGGGTTCTACGAGACCTGCGACTACTACAGCCCGACCCTGCTGGAGCGCCTGATCGGGAAGGCACTCCGCGAGCAGATCGAGCTGACGCACCAGGGAGGACGCCCGTTCTCCTATCTCCTCTATAGCGGTCTCGCGCCCATGCTGGACTACCTCACCGGTTTTGATTTCGACTGCCTGTCCTCGCTGGACATCGCCTTCGACAACATTGACATCGCCGCGGTCAACGCCAAACTGGGTGATCGGAAGAGCTTCTGGACGGGCCCGAGCAACACGTTTCATATGTACGCTGATGACCCCGAGGTGGTGCGGAAGGCTGTTCGCGACGTGTTCGAGGCATTTGGCAGGACCGGGCTGATCATCTCCGCCGTCTCGTCCGTGCACCCGATGATGCCGTGGGAGAATACGCTCGCCATGATCGAGGAGTGGAAGCGGCTGAGGGAGGTGTGAAATATGGAGTCAACGCATGCGGCGGAGTTGCACAAGAGTGCGATAGTCATCGACTGCCACTCTGATATCCTGATGCCGATCGCGGACGGGCTCATCCGGCTGGGCACTGATGTGGAGATCCCGGACCCGGCGCAGTGGAAGCCCCCGTTCGAGATCGTGGGCACGCCCTCCTATGACTACCGGTGGCCCCTCAACGACATGTTCGGGTGCATCGGCCAGTACAGCCTTCCCCAGTTTGTGGCCGGCGGCTTGACGGCGCAAGTGTGCGCAGTGTTCGTGGAGGATCACCAGCTCGACCACGCCCTGAAGCGCGCTCTGCAGATGGTGTACTGGCTGCATCGCGAGGCGAAGGACAACCCCGGCTTCGAGTTGGTCAGGACCGCGGCGGATATCCACCGGCTCAAGGGCGAGGGGAAATGCGGCGGCATCCTGGCGCTGGAGGGACTGGAGCCGGTCGGGCAGGACCTGAACCTGCTCGACGTCTTCTACGAACTCGGCGTGCGCATGGCCTCCCTCACCCACAACCGGAAGAACTACTTCGGCGACGGCACCGTGTGGCATATGAAGGCAGGCGGCCTGAGCGATGCGGGCAGGCAGGCCGTGAAGCGGATGAACGAACTGGGCGTCGTGGTCGACGTGTGCCACATCGATCAAGAGGGGTTCCTGGAGACGCTGGAGATCTCCACGGCTCCGGTGGTGCTCTCCCATCGTAGTCCGCTGAAGTACTTCCCGCTCCGGCCGGAGGATAGCCAGTATCATCCAGGTTACAACGTGTCGCGCGGACGAGAGCGACTGGAGGCCCTGGCCCAGAATGGCGGCGTCTTCGGAGTCTTCTTCCTGAGCTGCAAGAACGTCGACGATGTGGTCGCCGACATCGAGCACGTGATCGATGTGGTCGGACCCGATCACGTCGGGCTCGGATCCGACCTGTATGGACTGCAGACGGCGCCCAAGGGGCTGGAGGACATGTCGAAGCTGCCCGCCCTCACTGAGGCATTGGTGCTCCGCGGCCACTCCGACGAGGTCATCCTCAAGATCCTCGGTGGAAACTTCATGCGCGTCTTCGAGCAGGTCTGGAAGGACTGCGCATAGGCCGCGCTAGCCCCCGGTGGTTCTGTTTGCCCGCGAGGGGGTTCGGGCCGGGGTAGGACCGCACGCGTCTGGGGAAGAAGACTCCGGGGTGGTCGTCGTGCAAGCTGAACACTTCACGTGGCCCTACAAAAATGTCTCTCGCGCGAGTGGCCCACGATCAGCCGCCTGAACACGTACAGCTAGCCGAGCGTTCCGCTCGGAGCTTTCCCCGTGGGCGTGTATTGCTGCTGTCTCTCGTCTTCCTTGCGCTGTTGGTCTACGGTGGCTTCTATACCGACATCGTCTACAGCACCGCGGAGGACTTCAACGGGGGCGTCCCGTCGCCCGGCCCTTTCGCCGTTCTCTTCTTGCTGGCACTGCTGAGCACGTGGCGGCCCGCGGCGAGGCTGCTCGGGCTGAGCCGGCGCGAGCTCCTCTCGATCTTCGTCATCGTGCTCGCCGGCGCGCCGATGGTGTCATATGGCGTCCTTGCGTACATGCTGCCGCACGCGATCTTTCTGCAATACGCGGCGAGCGTTCACCCGGAGTGGGCGGGAGCGTTCCTCAAGTTAATACCAACCTGGTTCAGCCCGACCGAGCATAGCGCAGTCGAGGGCTTCTTCCTCGGTAACGCCTCCGTCCCGTGGCCTCTGTGGGTAGCCCCGCTCGCGGCCTGGTGCTCATTCCTGCTCGCCCTCGTGATTGCGTCGAGCTGCCTCGCCCTGATCATCCAGCGCCAGTGGATCACGCACGAGCGGCTCAGCTTCCCCCTCGCGCAGATCCCGCTGGAGTTGATCGCCGAGGCGGGCACTGAGGCAGACCGGCGCGGCCAGCTGACGGCCGTTCGGGTGTTCTGGCTGGGGTTCACCATCTCATTCTGCATCAAGTTCTGGAACCGCCTCACCAACTTCCTTCCATCTTTGCCGGGCATCCCGCTCGGGCCGGTCGCGCTCATGGCGCAGCAAACGACGGGGCCGATGGCCGCATTCGGCGAGATGGACTTGGTACTGTGGCCGTGGCTGATCGCGGTCGCCTATCTGATCCCGAAGGAGCTGTCCTTCTCATGCTGGGTGTTCTGGTTCCTCCGCATCGGCGTCGCGTTCATTGCCATTGCCGCCGGCGCTCCGCCGCGCAGCCCCGAGGGATGGCTGGGCGACACCGCGTTCCCTGCATTCGCTTTCCAGGGGTTTGGCGCAATCCTCGCCCTCACGGCGTGGGCGGGCTGGCGGGCGCGCCGACATCTGCAGCGCGCCGTGCGGATCGCATTCAGCCGGCGCTCGGGCGCTGATGACGAGGACGAGCCGCTGCCCTATCGCTGGTCGCTGATCGCGTTCGCGCTTTCCTACGGCTGGATGGTCTACTTCTGCTGCATGATCGGGGCGCGCATCTGGGTGGGGATGGGGCTGATCGCGCTCATCCTGATGTTCTACCTGATGTGGACATGGCTGCGGGCGGAGACCGGCCTCGGGCTGCTGCTCTTCCCTCTGTTCATCGATGACATGTGGGACGCGATGGGCAATGGCATCTTCCGCTCGCAAGAGATCATCGCCATCATGTCGGTGCGATGGGCCTATTTCCCCGGCGCGGGATCGACCGCGCAGCTCGTTAGCGGGAACGTGCTCGAGGGGATGAAGATCGCGGATTCCGCGCGTATCCGCACGCGCCCGCTCATCTACGGCATGGCGGTCGCGCTCGTGGTTTCCCTCGTGCTAGGCGTCTACGTTACACTAACGGGGATCTACCGCTACGGCTTCCACAACCTGCGCGCCGCGGACAGCAGCTGGCTCAGCTCCCAGATCAACTGGGGCGCAGGGCACATGTTCGCGGCCATCAGCACCCCCTCACAACTCGACCCGCGCGGCCTGGCAGGCATAGGCGCGGGCGCGGCTATCGCCATCGCATTGGGGCTTCTCAGGCTGCGCTTCTGGTGGTGGCCGCTGCATCCGGTGGGATTCTTGGCGGCACACTCCTGGGGAATGCAGTGGTTCTACACGCCGTTCTTCATAGGCTGGCTGGGGAAGGCGCTGGTGACACGCTATGGCGGGCTGCGGCTGTATCGCCAGACGGTTCCGCTCGCGGTCGGACTCGTGAGCGGCGATCTCATCAATGGCGTCATCTGGGCGCTGGTGCTGGCCGCGCGAGGCGGAGTTGGGGGGTAGAGTGCCGAATCCCCGTGGATGGGTCTCCGACTCCCAGCTCACTGTCATCGAGGCGCGAGCGACCATGAGTGTACGCAGAGGGTTCAGGCTGCTGTGAACCGTGGGCTGAGAACGAAAGGGGTGGAGAGATGCGCAAGCGATTCTGGCTCGGCGCACTGGCCGTCTGCTTGGCGCTCGCCGTCTGCGGCGTGGCATTGTGGGAGCGCCCCGTGACGGCGGCGGCGAGCACACTCCCGGAGGGGTACGGCCTGTCGGCCAAGTACCCCGGCGACGACAGCATCGCCCGCGATCCGGCGGTGCTCTTCGCCGAGAACTTCGAGGAGAGCGATCTCGGGGCGGTCATCAGGCACTGGGACCAGGCAAGCAACGCCGATCGGAAGGTGCTAGCCCTCAGCGGCGATGTGCCTCCGGCAAGCTCGGGCAAGCATTCCATCCAGATGACGGCCACGCTGGGAAAGAACACGGGCGGCCACCTCTACACCCGGCTCCCGCACGGAGTGGACCAGGTATACGCACGGTTCTACGTCAAGTTCCCGAAGGAGGCGCAGTACATCCATCACTTCGTCCACATCGGCGGCTACAATCCGTCCACGCCATATCCGCAGGGAGGCGCGGGGGAGCGGCCGCGCGGGGATGAACGCGTGACCGCCGGCATCGAGCCGGCCGGGGAGTATGGCGCCTATCCTTCGCCGGGAATCTGGAACTTCTATTGCTACTGGCACGAGATGAAGATCTCGGCCGATGGCAAGTACTGGGGCAATGGCATCCGGCCCGCTCAGGATGCGATCGTGCCGCGCGACACGTGGCAGTGCATTGAGGTGATGATGAAGCTGAACTCCACACCCAACGCGAGCGACGGTGAGTTGGCGCTGTGGGTGGACGGCAAGCTGACGGGCCACTTCGCGAGAGGCGCGCGCCGCGGCGACTGGTCAGGGATGGGCTTTCAGCTCGTGAACGGCGACGGAACGCCCTTCGAGGGGTTCCGCTGGCGCACCAGCGCGGACCTGAAGATAAACTTCTTCTGGCTCCTGCACTACGTGACCGAAGGCCCGTACCGGATGAACAAGGTCGCCAGTCCGAACCCGATCAACCGTGTCTGGTTCGATGATATCGTGGTCGCGACCAAGTACATTGGGCCGATCAGGGAGCGGTAAGAGCGCGAGCCCCTATCCGCTGCCAGACCAGCGCCGGCAGAGCTCCTCGAAGACCTCGCGGCGCTGCTCCGGCGTCGATTTCAGTGGCTGATCAGCATAGCGCGCCAGCACCGACGGCCGCTCGCTGATGAGCGCATCGAACGCCTCCGGCCGCCTCTCCTGGAAGATGCGCGCCTTCATGTCGGCGACGCCCGTGATCAACTCCCACTGGCTGTGATCCATCGGCGTTGC
>Ga0315287_10001524_pt1 | contig 21448 bp, 12 predicted proteins | sample YL17G11_0_MG_FD_205037 | JGI IMG/M metagenome (GOLD analysis project Ga0315287, IMG submission 205037) | Sediment microbial communities from Yellowstone Lake, YNP, Wyoming, USA - YL17G11_0 | ecosystem: Environmental > Aquatic > Freshwater > Lake > Sediment | place: USA: Wyoming | collected...
GGGGGGGGGTGTTTTGTGTTTTTGGGGGGGGGGGGCCGCGGGGGGAACCCCGGCGCGCGGGGTGCTTGGGTTTTTTTTCCCCTCCCCCCCCCCCCCCCCCGCCTCCCCGCCCCCCCCCCCCCCTCAAATAAACAGATCAAACCCTGGCTGACACCGGCCCAGCACTCGCCGACCTTCCACTACCTCACCCTCACTCTGAGCACGGCCCTGACACTGTACCTCTACCTCTGCGTCGTCCTCCTGGACCCGGGGCCCGTGCCGGCCGGGTACGGGGCTGCTGGCGAGGGCGGGGCTGCCGCTGAATGCGGGGAGGCCGGGGTGGACGGCGCGTCCGCGCTCCAGCCCGTCGTCGTGGTGGAGGTTAAAAGGAAAGGCGGCGGCCGGCGGGTGTGCTCCAAGTGCATGGGCGCCCCCAAGCCGCCCCGCGCCCACCACTGCCGCACCTGCGCCCGGTGCGTCGCCCGCATGGACCACCACTGCCGCTGGGCCAACAACTGCGTGGGCGCGGGGACGGCCCGGGCGTTCCTGCAACTGATGGTGTGGGCGCCCCTGGCGGCCGGGCACGCGGCGGGGCTGGTGGGAGCCCACCTGGTGCACTCTGTCGGGGGCGGCGGCGGCGGCGGCGGCGGCGCGGGCCTCGCGCACGACCCGACCGCCGCGGCCGGCGCGGGGCTCGCGGTGGAGGCCCTCACCCTCCTGGCGGCCACCGCCATCGCCGCCTCGCTGGCCTACCTCTCCCTGTGGCACGTGTGGCTGTTGGCGGCGGGCAAGACCACCCTGGAACACTTTGAGGGCGTGACGGCCAAGGTGCTGGGCGGCAGCGCGGGGAGCACGGCGGGAGGGCCGCTGCCCCCGCCCCCGCCCGTGGCCCACCCCTACGACCGCGGGCCCTGGGAGAACGCGGCGTCCGTCCTGGGCCCGGACCCCCGCCTCTGGCTGGTGCCGCCCGACCCACGGGCCCCGTCCCGTGGCGCGGGCGTGGCGGTGGGCGGGGGCGTCGCCTTCGCAACCGCCTTTGATGTGGGGGAAGGCGCGGCCGCGGCCGCCCGGGCCGCGGCCCGCTGGTTGGGGGTGTTGGGGGGCTCGCCGGAGCCCAAGGCAGCGGCGGCGACAGCGTGTGGTATCGCGCCCGTCCCGGCGACGGGCGAGGCGGCGCTGGCGGCGGCTGCGGCGGCGGTGGCGGACCGGACGACGACGCGGGACGATTAGAAGAGAAGAGAAATAGAGAGAGGGAGAGAGCGTTTTTCTTGGGTGTGCGCGTGCAAAAAGGGACGAGTCCGTTTGACACACGCGAGCCCCATTTTCGTTTCTCAGACGCAGCGCGACCCAAGGTGCACGCACCTCCACACCCCATGAAAAAGAAAGAAAGAAGGCATACAGAAACGCGAGCGTCATCTCCTATCCTCATGCAAAAACACCCAAACAATAATGCTCTCTCTCCCACACCGGGCGGCCACGGATGCACCTGCGCATTGGGCTACAGTGCCCCCCCCCGCAAAGTGGAGGGGGCCCGTGTGTGTTTGCCTGCGGGGCGAGAGCGTGCGTGTGTGTGTGCGTGGAAAGAAGGAACTCTCTTCACGACCCACACTCCGCCCCAGGCACAACAACGCGGCCTCCCTTTTGTTATTGTTGTTGCGTCATCATTATTTCTTCAGACCTTGTTCGCCCGCACGTCCATCAGTTCCTTCTTCAGCTCCGGGTCCTCGGCCATCTGGTCGACCAGCAGGGCGCCGACCGGGATGGTGGAGCAGCAGAACTTGCACTTGCGCGCGCCCGCGGAGACATCCTCCAGGCACTCCGGGCATGACCGTTTGGCGGTCTTGGGGTCCAGGTACGCCATCAGCTTGATCATGGGGTTGACGACGCAGAAGTAGACGATGAGGCAGATGATGAGGAAGGAGAGCAGGGAGTTGACGAACTTGCCGTACGTGAACTGGAAGGAGGGGATATGGGGAAGCAATGCGAGAGGTTGAGATGATGAGATGGGATGGATGGATGGCGAGAGCGTGTCTCTCTCTCTCTTGTCCTCTCTCTTCCCCTTCCCTCCTCACCTGGGACCCGTGGATGGTGAAGTAGAGGGACTCGAAGGACGCACCTCCCCAGATGGCGGAGATGAGCGGGGTGATGAAGGAGGAGACGAACGCCCTGGGAGAGAAAAAGAGTGAGAGGGTGGTGAGATTTTTAGAGCTGCTGCTCTGCTTCCCCTCCGTCTCTCTCTCTCTCCATTCTCATCTCTCTCTCCCCTTTTCCACTGTCCACTCACTTGATCAGCTCCGTGAAGGCGGCGCCGACCACGATGGCGACCGCCAGGTCGATGACGTTGCTCCGCATGATGAAGTCCCGGAAGCCTGCGCACTGGGTGGACATACAGCCGACGACGGATTTCCCGCCGGCTTTCGCCTTGGCGGTCGCGGCCGCGGTCCGGGAGGGGGGGTCCCGGCCGGCGGCCAGGCCGGCGGTGGCGGCGCCGGCGGGGGTGGAGGCGGCCACGATGGAGGAGGTCGGGAGGGAGGACATGGAGACGGTTTGGAGAGAGGTTGGGAGGAAAAAAGACGGCTGGATGGGAGAGGGGAAGGGAGGGAGGTTTGAGTGTGAGAGGGTGAGGCGCGCGTGGGGCGCCCTATTGCGGACCGAATCTGGGTCTCTCTCACGCCAGGTCGACGCTTGATTCTATCCTCATTCTCCATTCATGATGAGGTTGGAGCGAGAAGCAGGCTCGCGCGCGGCAGGGGGCGCGCGGACACAGCAACCACCTCTGCAATCGCGCCACCTCAAAGTTAGCCCGCACGCTCACTGCCTTCACCCCGAGGGTGGCCCGGCCGGATCACGCCTCACCCGCCCCACAGATAGGATCGAACACACATATAGGGCCCTATGAGGGCGCATTCCGCCGGGCTGAGGCGGCACAAGGGGGCGGCGCGCGGCAAAAAAGAACGTGTGAGCGTTTTTTTTCTTTGCGCGCGGCTGCGCTGCTTCTCCAAAAAGGAAAGGCGCGTGCCGCGGCGCAAAGTGGGGACTGGTCCAGCCGCATCCCCATGCTAGGCCGAGGACTAAGCATGACTGGCGGTTACTAGGGTGGGGGCGGTGTGCCACCAGGCGGCCGCCGAAGGCGCGGCAACTGAGAGCCGGAGGGGAGCGGCGACAACGGAAAAAAGGGGCGCGCGCAGTGGGACGTCGCCGGCGCGCGCCCGCCCTGGCCCCAGGCCCAGCGCAGCACAGGTGACGCCCACACCCTCTCAGGGGCGGATTGCAGGGCATGCCGCTTGACCTGGTGGAGTGAGCGAGCCGTGCATTGGTGGTGGCGGGGCCTCCCGAACAAACAACTCACCTGGAGAAGACGAAAGCGAGAATGGGAGACACTGCCGGCACTGCCTCAATCTTTCCATTTTTTTTCTCCCCATCATTCAACCAAACCACACACTCCCATGCGCCTCCTCGCCGCCGCCGCGACGGCACTCCTGGCCCTGGGCACCACTGCTCGGTACGTGTGGGGAGGCGTTGGTGTGGAGGGGTGTGTGGAGGCCGTGGCGCGTGGGGAGCAGGGGCGAAAAGCTGTTTGACGCCAGCGTCCAAATGGCGCGCTCACTCACCTTTCCGGCACGCTGCCGGCCGGGTTGGCGGGTCGGAAAGCCTAGTCAGCCACGTCCTGGCGCCAGGCAAGGCCATGGAGGTCGCCCCTGGTGAGGTGACCGGGGCGCCGAGGGCGGCGGGCCCCCAACCATTTGCCGCCGAGGCCGAGAGCGCGTGCGGCGGTTTTTTCGAGAGAGAGACGGCGAGCATGAAGCCTTCTCCCCCCATCCGACCCCGTGCATGCATGCGCGCACCCTCCTCCCTTCCCGCCCTGCCCCCGCCCTGCCGACCCCCCACGCCCATACTATGGAGCCCGAGCTAGTCTGTGGGGGGTGCATCGGCTCAGGTGGTGGGGCGGGTCGGGCGTGGGTGGGCTGGCGCGAGCGAGGCATCGAATTTTGAGGCCGAGAGACGGCCTGGTGTGTGCCACACAAGCACCCCCAGCCGCCGGGCGGGCCATAGGCCGGGTGCCGGCCCCCCAAACAGGGGTCCACTCTCCACACGGGGATAAGCTGAGCAGTGCTGCTCGATGCTCCATCGAATGACGTGTCGTGGTCGACAGGTCGGCCGATGCTGGGCCTCCCGTTTGGAGGGAGGGGAGAGGGCATGCACACGAGCCCCAGCAGCCGCCGGGGAGGGGGGCCCGCTCGCGCTTTTTCTCTGCGCTAGCCTGGAGGCTAGATTCTGTCTCTCCGGGGGCCCCTCTGGGCACGGACGCATGGAGCGCGCGCATGTGCGGGCGTGACCGGCACTCACGCCGGCCCCACCTTCCCTGGCCTTCCCGCACGCCTGACCCTCTCTCAAGAGCTCTCTCTCTCTCTTTCCATCAATCCATCGTCCTCATGTCCTCTTTTCCCCCCCCCCGTCCTCTCCCCCCCCCCCCCCCCCCCAGTGCCGAGGTCATCTCCTACTCCGAGTGGCGGGACCTGTACTACGTCCAGACCGCGAAGGGCGCGTACATCAAGAACACGGTGGAGAACTACCCGGAGTCGGTGACGGTGTCGGAGGTAAGGGGGAGGAAGGATGACGAGGGAGTGGAGGAGAGGAAATGAGGAGAGAGGATTGGGAACAGATGGGATGGTGTGTGTGCGCTTTGAAGGGGCGGGCTTTCTCTCCTCACACCTCCTCCTCCCCCTCTCCTCCCTCCCTTCCCTCCCAGGCCATCGGCTACGGCATGGTCGCCGCCGTCCTGACCGACCACAAATACGACTTTGACCAGTTCATGAAGTTTTACAAGAACTTCGGCAACGCCAAGTCGGGGATGATGGCCTGGCAGATCATTTCGGAGGGCGGCACGCTGAAGGCCAACCCCAACCCCTCCGCCCACGCGGACGACTCCGGCACGGACGGCGACTTGGACGCGGCGGCCGCGCTCGTCCTGGCCGCCGAGAAGTGGGGCGACGCGGCCTACATGACGCACGCCAAGAAGGTGTCGGCCGCGCTCATGAAGTACACCATCAACCCGGTCTCCCACCTGCCCAACCTGGGGGACTGGGTCTCCGCCGACCCGGCCGCCTACCAGGACCGGGGCGCGCCCGGCGTCGGCCCCCGCCAGTACCACTACGTCACGCGGGCGTCGGACTGCATGGCCTGGAACATGGAGATCCTGTCCAAGGTCGACCCCAAGTGGAAGCAGGTCCAGCAGGCCTGCCTGACCGCGCTGGTCCAGATGACGGAGGCGTCGGGCTGCGGCCTGCCCCCCGACTTCGCCATCTACAACCCCAGCACCAAGCGGACGGAGCCGGTGCCGGCGGACGTGCCCCTGCTGGAGAAGCTGGGCGACGCCGACTTCTCATGGAACGCCTGCCGCGCGCCCTGGCGCCTGGCCGCGTACATCAAGCACTCGCCCGACCCGCTCGCCCGGCGGGCCGCCTCCGCCATGACGTCCTTCTTCGAGGAGCGGGCGTCCTCCAAGCTGTACGCGGGGTACACCCTGCCCGGCTGCACCCCGCGCGTCGACTACATCAACGCCGCCTTCTCCGGCCCCGCCTGGGCGCTGCTGAAAGCGATGGGCAAGAACGACGCGGCCGCCCAGATGGAGGACCAGATCCGCACCGCCCGGGCCGTGCCCAAGTGGGGCAAGGCGTATTACTCGGACTCCATCCTGCTGCTGTCCCAGCTGGAGACGCGGTGAAATGGAAGGGCGGATGCGATGCGATCCGATGCGATGAAAAGGGATGGGAGATGAGACGATGGGATGGAAAAAGGGGTGGAGATGGAGGAAAGAAGCGGGTTCTTTTCCATCCCACCCCGGCGCCTCCTTCCTCCTCTCTGTCCGCCCTTCTCATCACTCAATCCCCCCAATCCTCCGCTGATCCCCCCCAATCTTCCGCTAAGAGAGAGAGAAAGAGAGAGAGAGCGTCCCTGTGTCCGTGAGAAAACGTGAATGACTTTAAAATTATTAACGGGGGGGTGGTAATTCTAACCACCCCCCCCGGTGTGTGGTGCGGTGCGTGTCCCTTCCCTTCCCCTATACGGTACTTATGTGAAATCCCCCCCCGTCTTCTATCCTTCCATCGGCCCTTTTTGGAGGAGCCAAAGGGGCCGTGTGCGCGGGGAGAGGGCGCGCGTTCTCCACTTCTCTCTTCGAGAGTGATGAAGGGCGCGTGCGTTTTTCTCTTTTGTACCCGCGCGGGCCCCTTGGTTTTTCACCCCCCATTTTCCCTTTCTGGTAAACCATCTTATCACAAACAACAAAAATTGAGGGAACAGGCGGATCGCACACACACAAGCGGGCGGCGGCGGGCGGTAGAGAGAGAGAAAACGCTCTCTGGTGAGGTTTTGAGTGCTCTTACTATTAATTTTATTCACACAAGTAGTGCCGCGCCCCGCCCCGCCGCCCCGCCCGCCCAATTGGCCGCACCTCAGTGCCAATGGCTCGCACAGGCGGCGAGCTCCTCCCAGCCTCCTTCCCCGCAGTCTTCACTGTGGACGAGCTGGTCGGCGGCGGGGCGTGCTCGGGCAGCAGCAGCCAGACGACGAGGGCCGCCAATTCTCCTCGCACGTCTCATCCCGTCCGCGTCTTTGTCGACGTCGGCTCCGGCCACGGCCAGATCGTGCGTGCGGCCGTGGAGGCCGGTGGCTTTGACCGGGGCATCGGCATCGAGAAGTACAGGTGACTGAATGAGAGAGCGAGCAGAGAGCGCGCGGATAGAAAGCGAAGCGGCGGTTGCATTTTTTTCCCGACCCGACCACCTCCATTTTTCTCTCTCTCCTTCTTTCAGAGAACCCCAGGCCGTCGCGGACGCCATGCTAGCCTCCCTGGACCCGCCAACCCGGGCCCGCCTGGCCTTCCACCTCGTCGATTTCGGGGACTGCGACCTGGCTGGCATGGTGCGGGACGCGGTGGCGGGCGTGGTGGAGGAGCGGAGGGAGGAGAGCGGAGGCACAGTGTCGCCGTCTTCTCCGCCTCCCGCGGCCCTCACCATCTTCATCAACAACCTGGCCTTTCCGCCTGGGGTGTCAGGGCGACATGGCCGCCAACTGGCGTCCATCGCGGAGGAGCTGAGGCGGGAGGGCGTGCGCGTGGCGGTCGTGTCGGCCGTGCCCCTGGCAGCGCTGGAGGAGGGGAATGGAGAGGCGGGTGGTGCGTATGTGTCTTCTCCGTTGACGCTCACGCTCGCCATGAGCTTCAACCCGGCACACGACGCGCGGGTGTACTGTTTGGCGTGAGCACTGTCTTGAAAGGTTTTCATTCGGGTTTCAATCATATAATCATCACGCGGCAGCGCTCCTTCGTCTCTCTCTCTCTCTCTCAACCTTCACCATCTTTAATGAAACACACAACCGACGCGCCCCATATGGGAACGCGCCGACAATACACAATACACCAACGCACATGCCATGCCACACACGGCGCAACACTAGCACCTCACCGCGCGTGTTATAAGTACTAGAATAAAAGAGAAAGAGGAGGAGGGGAATGGCCTCTCACCCCTTCTTCTCTTCACGCCCGCACCCGCCCCCGCGCCGCCGCCGCCTCCTGCTCCGCAGAGTTGTCAGCTTTCTTAACCGCCATGCGCCGGAATAGACGGCGCGGGAGGGCGGTGGAGGACGGCCCCAGCGTCAGCGGCAGGCGGCAGTCACCACATTCCTCGCCAGCACCACCGGCGGACGCACCGATGAGAGCAGACGGGCGCCGCCTGTGGGCGCCGGCCTGGCGCCGCCGGTGGTGGGCGGGCGTCGTCGGCTGGGCGTCATTCTCTCCCGCCGTGTCGTCCGCGGTGGACGACACCCGGCGAGGGATGGTGGCGGCCATGGTCGGGAGCGGGAGCGGGGCGGCGGCGGCGGGCGCGGCCTTAGTGGCCGCGTGTGCACCCGCCCCGCCCACCTCCACCCGCCGCGCCGGCACGTCCAGCAGCGCCCCCATCTCCGCCACCAGCTCGGCCTGCCACCCCCAGTCCAGCAACACGCCCCCATGCCCCGCGGTCGGGTGGTACATCACTTTCGCCCCGGGCGCGGAGGCGGCCAGGTGGCGGGCGACGAGGGGGGAGGGGACGAGGTCGTCACCGTGCGCCAGGGCCACCAAGGTCGCGGCCGGCATGTCCGCCGGCCACAGCATCAGCTCGTGCCACAGGAAGCGGCGGCAGAAGGTTTCGGCGATGGTCAGGTCCCGGGAGAACAGGTAGCGCACGCCGCCCAGGACCTCCCGCAGGCCGCCCGCGCACAGGGCCGCGAGGCCGGGGGCGTGGTACACAAACGAGTAGAGCAGGCGGGGGTGGCAGGTGAGCAGGCAGACCGGGTCGATCAGGAGGGTGGAGGCCACCACCCCGGGGTGGCGCTGGCAGGCCCGGGAGACGCAGAAGGTGCCGTAGGAGTGGGCGGCAAAGCAGGCGTCGGCGTGGCCCTCCACGGCGAGCATTGCGACGGCCGCGTCGGCGACCGCGTCCACGCTGGCCGCGCGCCGGGGGGCGGCCCCCAGGGCGACGTGCGGCACCTCCAGCAGGAGGACGTCCCGCCCGTGTCCGTGGCTAGCCACGACCTGCCAGATGAGGCCCAGGTAAGGGACGATGCCCAGGCCGACGCCGTGGATGAAGGCGATGGGGCGGGGCGGGCGGGCGGCGGTGGTGACGGCCGGCGCGGCCGGCGCGGCGGGCGCGGCGGCTGCATAAACGCGCCCGCCCGCGAGGGAGGTGACCGAGTCGCCCCGGGCCAGGGCCGCCAGGGCGGGGGCGGCGGGCGGTGGGGAGGGCGGCGGCGGCGCCGACGGCGCGCTGAGGAGGGCCCGGCGGCGAGGGGTGGCGGGCGAGGACGGTGGGGAGGGGGTGGGGGTGGCGGTCACCCCGGCTGCGTCACCCCCGGCCTGCTTCGCTTTCGCCCGCCCGCCCGCCGGCCGCACCCAGTAATCGAACGAGCCGCCCCCACCGCCGCCCACGCTCCTCCGCCGGAACCCCATCCCCCACAGCACGCCTGCGCAGGCCAGGGCGCCCGCCTCGGCGGCCACGTGCAGGGCCAGCGGCTTGGGCACCACCCGCAGGGGCTCCCACAGGTGGGCCATGAAGGACAGGCCGTCGTTCCTGCCGCCCGGGTACCGGATGCCCCACACCCGCTCCACGTCGTCCACGAAGCGGGTGGCGGTCGCGGCGTCGGCGGCGCCCAGCCCGGCCCAGGTGGACTGGTAGAAGCCGTAGGCGACAAAGTCCTCCACGTTCCCGCGCGCCACCTCAGCAAAGGGCGCGCCCAGGAACCAGCCGGACATGAAGTCCTTAATGCACATCACGGGTGCCAGCTCCAGGAAGCGGGCCATGTGGGCGGCCGCGGCGGCCGGGTCGGCCGGGTGGTGGATGACGGCGTTGATGGTGGCGTAGCTGGGGTGGGGAGACGAGGAAAAGGGCACAGAGCGGAGGTTAGAGAGAAAAAAGGGGGAAGGTTGGGAGGAAAAAACTACGCTGCGGCGAGCGCCTTCTTTTCCTCGCGCTCCCCCCCATTTTTCCGCCCCCTCTCCGGGCCTGCACGCCTGCCCCCAAGGGCAGGCCTGCATCCCCGTGTGGCCCCACGCCTCCACGGGCCACTGACCCGTGGTGGCGTGGGACCGGGTAGGCATCGCCCCGCACGCAAGGGGGGGCAGGCAGAGAAACCCGCCGGGTTGCTCGAAGCAGCTAACCAGCCCCGAGCGCGTCTTCTTTTTTCCCCTTCGCATGCACTGCGCGACTCGAAAGCGCCGCCTCACCCAAGGCGAACACCCCTCGCTTTTCCGGTGGGACACAGGCATAAGCTATCGGGCTACCCTTCTGGCGTGGGTATAGGGGTTGAACAGGCGCGGAAGGGTGGCCGCGCAAGAGGGCCACCACCGACGGCAGCACCCGGCCGCGCCAGCCTAGCTCCCGGTCGCCCAATCGCATATGCTCTCTGCGCTCTTCCCGCCCCCGCCCGGAAACCCAGCGTCGACGCCCGCAACCCCATGCCCTTTCGGACGCCCTGTCCCTCCCCTGCAACTCACCGCGCGCGGAACAGCAGAAAGTAGGCCGCCTCCGCGGCTACCCAGGCGGCCGCGAGCCGGGCGGGCAGCGTCGATGCATAGAGCGCCGTGCCGAGCGCCGCCACCAGCAGCGCGGCCGCGGCCCGGCCGGCGGCCGGGCCCAGCAAAGGGCTGGGCGGGTCGGCGGCCATGGTATGTGTGTGTGTGCGTGTGAGAGAAGAGGGGCTCTCCCTGAGGGGGTGACACGCGCGAGGGCCGACTGAACTGTGAGCTGTTTGTTTCTCTCCATCCATTTTCCCCCGCCCCACCCATTCAAAACAAAGATGGACTTTACCGACGTCGACGACGCCCTTCCAGCATACCCAGGCGCCGCAAACCGGGGCCCACCCCCTGGCGCGACCGTCTCCAAATGGCTGGCAGGGGTGCTCGGCTTTGTGTCCCTGCTGACAATGGCGGTCGTGGGTGAGAGAGAGACACACACACACACGGCCTTCCCAGGCGCCCCCTCCTCCTCCTGTCCCTCCTCTCTCTCCCTCCCTCACACACACACGCACACCCTCCCCACTATCACACCACCCATGCAGCCGCTTCCGCTGAGCGGGTGCACGCCCTCATGGCGGAGTTTCGGGGCGACTGACACTTAAAAAAGAGGAGACAAGAGAGAATGTGACGGGGCACGCGCTCCTGCTGTTACATCCCCTCCGTCTGAAATCTTCTTCTCCCGCTCCTCCTCCACCCTTCACGCATCCCGCATCGCCTTGCGCAGGGTGAGCACCTGCTGAAAGAGGCCGCCTGTATGTGTGTGTGTGTGTGTGTGTGTGTGTGTGTGTGTGTGTGTGTGTGTGTGTGTGTGTGTGTGAGAGAGAGAGAGAGAGAGAGAGAGAATGGTGAGAGGCGGAAGGAGAGCGGTGTGACCCCATCCCTCCCTGCTGGAGAAAAAAAAAAACTGTCATCATCGTACACGCGACGCCCAGCAGGGCCACGTGCCAGGCCAACAGGGCGCCCAGCGCCCAGGCTAGGCCCTTGAAGGAGGTTGACACCATTCTCTACGTATGTGTGTGAAATGAGAGAGAGAGAGAGAGAGAGCGGAGAGAGCGGAGAGAGAGAGAGAGCAGCGCCAACAGGAGAGTAGCGCGGTGACACAAGGGAGGTGCATCGTTTTTCTGTTTCAACCAAAACACTGCGCCCCACCTCTCTCTCTCTCTCCACCACCACACGCACATCAGTACAGCGGCACCCCGCGGTCCGCCAGCCGGGCGTACGCATCCATGCCGCCCGCCACGTTCCACACGTCCGTGAAGCCGCAGTCGGATACCAGGTGGTTGGCAACCCGCTGGGAGCGGACGCCGTGGTGGCACAGCACGACGGTTTTGAGGGCCGGGTCCAGGCCGGCGGCGTCGAAAGCGGACAGCGGGCGCAGGGTGAAGCCGGGCAGGGCCGCCGTCTCGAATTCGTGGGCTTCCCGGACGTCCACCAGCTGGACGGGCGACGCGGACGCGGCTCCTCCGCCTTCAACCTCGGCCCCGCCCGCGGCCGCCTCCGCCGCCTCCGCCGCGTCACCTCCGTCTCCTCCACCACCGCCACCACCGCCTCCGAGGATCTCCTTCAGGTCCAGCACGCCCATCTGCCGCACGGACACCGGCCCGCGCTCCTCCTCCGTGACGGTGATGAGGTGGTGCCCAAAATCAGAGACAGCCGTTGACAGGGCACCGGCCGCCGTCGCAAAGGCCGCGTCCTCAAATGGCGGCACCGTCGCTCCGCGCGCCACCCAACCCAGGTCACCCCCCGCCGCGGGTCCCGAGGGGCAGGACGAGACACGGCGGGCGGCATCAGCAAAGGCGGAGGCTGGGTCGGCCGCCCCGGCGATCTCGGCCTCCAGTGCTGCGATGGCCCCGTCCGGGTCGGGGGTGGACGGGGGCAGCAGGATGTGCGACACTTTCACGCGCCGCCCCGGGAAGTCGGCTGAGCATCCGGTGGCCGCTGCTGTGGTGGTGGCCAGGTGATAACGTCCTGGCGACTGCACCGTGTTGGCCCCCCCGCCCCCCCCCTGGCGGGAAGATAACTGAGGCCGGCGCATTGATGAGGGCGGGAGCGCTGCTGGCACCACGCACACCCGCCGCGCCGCCGTCCGGGCCAGGAGGATGGACGAGCGGGCAGTAGCTCTGGTGAGTGCGCGCATGCGTGAGTGCAGGGCGGCGTGCGTGCTGCAACGCCCCTTATTTTTCGTGGGCTAGCTGTGGGGAGGGGAGTGGCCGCCTCTTTTTATCTTCACTGTCTCACCTTTTCCGCCTGGGGCACACACTTTCACATTCACATCACCACACACCGCTCCTGCGGGGGCTGCCCTTCCTCGCCCCGCGCCCGCTTCCGCGCGCGCACGCCCGTCACCCACCGCTCCGCCAGCCGCCCCGCGGCCGCCCGGACGGGCGAGGGCGGGGCAGGGCCCACGGTGGGCGGCCCGTGCCCCCCCACCCCACCCCCACCCCGCGTGGCCAGCGCGTCGCGGGCCGCCACCGCCGCCGCGGTCGCGCCCTCCCAACCCCCGCACTCCTCGCGTACCCAGGCCTCATATCCCACCGCGCTCAGCACGCGGCAGCCCACCAGGGCCGGGTGCGCGGCCAGGGCGGTGGCGAGGGTGGCCGCCTTCTCAGCGACGGATGATGGTGGCGCGGGCGCCGGTGGCGGCAGGGGCGGGTTGCTGCTGCTGGTGTCGTGCAGTTCGAACACCTCGACCACCGCGGCCGCGCCCCCGCAGCGCGGGAGCACGCGCAGGCGGGGCTGTTGAACGAGCGCCTGCGTGGCGGGCGCACAAGGCGCCAGCAGCCCCAGCCCCGCCACCGCCTCCCCCACCACCCGCCCCGCCCCGCCCCAGCCCAGTGAGGGGGGCAAGGGGACGATGTAGATGAGGTGGTCGCGCGCGGTGGGCGGGGACGGCGGCGGGGGTGGCGGGGACGGCCCCAGCGCGATGACGCCCCGGTCGGACGCAAACGCGAAGAGGTGGCCGCCGTGGGCGGCCAGAATGGACGGCAGGTCGAGCGGGCAGGAGGAGGGGGGGGAGGTGGCAGCCGCCGACGCCGGCCTGGAAGAGGAGGGCGCTGCTTCCAGGGCCGCCACCAGCGCGCGCGGGTTGAGGGCGGCCGCCGCGCGCGCGGCGGCCTCCCGGGCGGCCGCTGCGGCCAGCGCGCGCGCGCACCCGATCAGGGCGGCGCCCGTCATGAAGGCGTCGAAGCCGGCCTCATGCTCAAAGGCGGCCGAGGCAGAGGCATACCGATCAAACCCGGGCGCGTGCACCGGGGGCGGGGCCGGCACCCAGGGGGAGGGCGGGGCGGTGGCGGGTGGCGCAGGGCCGCCGCCGCCGCCTGCCGCCGCCACCCCCACGCCCCCGCAACAGCAGGCGTCATAGACGGCCCGCAGGGAGGTCCCCGCGCTCGTCCCGTCCTCGCCCAGCACGGCCATGGCCAGGACCTTCGTGTCCACCACCCCGCCAGGGAACCAGGCACCCACCCGGCGGGCGAAGGCGTCCCAGGTCGGCGGCAGGGCCGCCGGCCCGTCGCCCAGGTGACCGATGGTGAGCGCCAGGTCGAGCGCCCCGTTGTGGAGCGCGACCGGCAGGCGCGCGTCGCGCAGCGCGTCCAGGACGGCGGCCGCGCCCGCGGCGGCGTCCAGGCCTGCCGCCGCCGCCGCGTCGCGCGCACTCGCCCGGGCGTCCGCCTCGGCCGCCCCGGTGACGCGGGTCAGGGTGATGCCGGCCGGCGCCCGGCGATGAGCGCCCGGGACACGCACGGTCTCAGCGATGAAACGGGGAGGCGGGGCGGCGGCACCCGCGCCAGCGCCCGGGCCCCCACCCCCTCGCCCCCAGGCCCCACCGTTGAGGCGGTCCAACAGCTCATAGATGAGCGCCCGCTGGAAGCCGTTGACGGGCGGGAGGGCGAGCGGCGGGGCGGCCGCGCCGGCCGCGGCGCCGGCCGCCAGCCAGGCCTCGACGACCGCGGTCGTGCCTGCGACGAGCGCCACGTCGGCCGGGCGGGTGGGCACAATGGGCGGCCGGTCCCGCGCCCGGGCCGCGGCGGCCCCCGCCCGCCCCGCCGCGGCGTCCCGGGCGGCCGCGGGCGTAAACGGGATGCCCTTGCGCACCCACCGGTTGAAGTCGAAGCCGGCGGACGCGAGGAAGGCCAGGGCGGCGGGCGACGCGAGGAAGGGCGGGGCGGGGGGGAGGGGGGGCTGCTGGGCGGGGGCGGGCACGGGCGGCGGCGCCGCGCTCGCTCCGCCAGGCGCCGCCGCTGGCGGGGCCGCCGCCGCCGCCGCCGCCGCCACCACCTCCGGCGGGGTGTACGGAAAGATGGTGAAGTTGAAGGTGCGGGCGGTGAAGGCCGCGCCCGCCTCGTCCCAGGCGAAGGCGGCCACCCCGACTTGGAGGACAAGGTACGCGGACGCGGCGGCCGCCAGCGCGTGCCACCTGTCGGGGGCGTCGTCACACCGGGCGGGCGGCGGGGCGCCCGAGCCCGGGGGGGGGCTGGTGCCCGTCATCTCTAGGTCGAGGGCGGCAAAAGAGGCGGACGCGAGGGCGGCCTTCAGGGCGGCCAGGGCGGCGGGGAAGGTGTCGCGGTCGACCTGTTTGTGGGGGGGCGGGGGAAGGTGAGAAGAGCCGTTGCGAATGTGAGGGAGAACGCGGCCGCGCGCGCCCGCCACACCCCCATTTCAATGGACTTTTGAGCCAGCAGGGCATGACTCACATCCATGGCTACACCCTTGTGTGCGTGTGTGCGGAAGTCGGGAGGAGCCTTGTTGTGTGTGCAGCGCGCGCGCGGAGAGAGTGCAGGCCGCGCCCGAGGACGAAGGCGTGTGTGACCTCCACCACCTTTTTTTTCTTTCTTCAAAAGCCTCACCCCGCCAGGTGACTCCTCACTCCGCCTCCACCTGGCTCGCAAACAGGGCGACCAGCGCCTCCTCCTCCTCCGCCATCGATAAGGTCGGCAGCTTGGGAGGAGCAGCGGTGGCGCCCGGCGCTGGCTGCTCTTGTCGCGGCCCCTCTGCAGCTCTGGGTGCTGGTGGTTGTGGCGGCAGGGGCCCTCCGACGGCCTCCGCCGCCGCCTCCTGGCTGGCGCCCTCGAACAGGGCGACCAGCGCGTCCTCATCATCCCCTTCCGGTACAGGCACGGTAGCAGCAGGCGGCGCAGCAGCAGGCGGCGCAGCAGCAGGCGCAGCAGGCGCAGCAGGCGCAGCCTGCAGTTCCATGAGCTCCTCATCGTCCAGGTCGTCAAACGCGGCCGCGGCCGCCTCATCATCCGCGTCCGCGCCACCGCCGCCACCAATGAAGGCGGGCGGGGGCGAGGCGGGGCGGACGGTGGTGGTGGCGGCGGGGCCGGCCCCCCCGCCCAACCAACCGCCCACCAAGCCAGCGCCGCCGCCCTCATCCGCATTCTCAGTGCCCACCCGCTCCAGCGGCGCGAGCGCTTGCGCCCGCAGCTCGCGCAGCTCCAGCTTGACCGCACCCGTCCGGCCCAGGGCCTCCAGCGAGTCCAGCAGGGCCGGGAACGCCAGGGCGGGCGCCAGGCGCCGCCCCCACGCCGCGTACAGGTCGACCAGGCGGGCGAGGTCAGGGCCTTCCTCGCCCCGCCGCCCAGACGCCAGGCGGCGGAAGCGGGAGGGCAGCGTCGCGTACAGTTCGGGCAGGCCCTCCGCCGCTTTCAGGTCTTCCAGGGTCACTTTGCGGGACCGCTTGGCGGGCGGCGGGCTGTGGAGAGTGGGGAGAGAGAGGGCGTGAGAGTTTTTTGTTTTTGTTTTCCCCCAGCACCAGGCGAGCGCGGGGTTTTGAAAAAGAAACCGCTCTCTCAATTGACACTCACCCGGCCGCCGGCAGGCCCGACGCCAACGCCGCGTCCGCCGCCTCCTTGGCCGCCCGGTGCAAGTCCTGGTCCTCCTTAGACGCAGCGCAATCCCGGGACCAGTGCCCGCGCTTGCCGCACTTGAAGCAGGCCGCGCCGGTCGGGGCGACAGCGGCGGTCGTCGGCTGCGACGCGAGTGCAGCCATCGGAGCGTGGACGGGCAGCGTGGCCGTGTGCCGAAGGAATGTGTGTGTGTACGTGCACGCACGTGCGGAGCTAGGCTGGCTCTGGGTGCGAGTGCGCGCGTGTACGGTGAGGCACGTGCGTGTGCGAAAAATGAATTGTGATGCAGCGCGACAAAAAAAAGAGGGCTCTCTCTACCTTGTCACACTAGCGCCGGCCCCACCCGCTCATTTAACAGCGCCGCCAGGGCCGCCCGCACGCCGCCATGCCCCGCCGCCGCCAAGGGCGCGACCTCCGCGACCGCGACGGCGGGCAGAGAGGTGGCGGGCACGGCACCGCCGCCCCCCTCTGCCCCCTTCCCGCCGCCCAGTGCGCCCAGTGCGCACACGATCAGGGGCGCCCGCACTGCGTCCACCCAGGCCGCTGGGTCGGGGGCGCCCCCACGGCGGCGGCGTGCGGCGCTGGCAGGCGATGCGCCGCCGTCGCCGCCGCCCGCGGTCAGGCCGGCCGCCGCCTCGCGGAGGACGCCCCGGGCCGCGGCGGCCAGCTCCCCGCCCGCGCCCGGCACGCCCGCCGCCGCGCGCGCGCCCAGCGCCGCCAGCAGGGCCGCCCCGGCCTCCACCTCCTGGCGGGCCAGGGCGGGGGACGGCGGGGCGGCCCAGGGGTCGGGGGTGGGCAGCGGGTTGTTGTCGTCACCGCCGGCGGGCGCGGGCCCATCACCGGCGGCGGCGGCGGCGGCGGCCCGCCTGGACGCGGCGTTGGCCGACGCCGCGCGCGCGAGCGCGGCCTTGAGCTCAGACACCAGGGCGGCCGCGACGGGCGGCGGGGGGCCGGGCCCGCCACCGCCGCCTTCCTCTGCCGCCCGCACCAGGGCCCGCCCGACCGCCCGGTGCGCGGCCACCGCCGCCCGGGCGGCGGCGCGGGCGGCGAGCGCGGGAGGGAGCACCCCCCCCCCACCCCCGAGCGCTCCCGGGGGCGTGAAAAAGGGCTTTGGCGGCGGGGGCGCGCCCGGCACGCCGTCCCCGGCCGTCAGGCCCGCCCGCACGTCCGCCCGACAGGCGGTCGCGACCGCGGAGAGGACGGCGTCCCAGGCGGCGGAGGGCGCGCCGTGCCCGAGGGAGGCGGCGGCGGCGGCGGCGGCGCCCAGGGAGACGACCACCTCCTCCAGCAGGGCCGCGCCCAGGCCGGCCGTGCGGGGGTCGGGCGCGGCCCCGCACCGCAGGGCCAGGCCCAGCAACGGCCCCAGGCACCCGCCCAGGGAGGCGGCGCAGGCCGTGGGCGGGGCGCACACCAGGCGGGCGGCTGCCCGGGCGTGGGCGCCCAGGTGCCGCACCAGGCGGGCGGCACCCTCCTCGCTCCACCCTACCGGGCGCGGGGCGAGGTAGACGCGGCGGGGCGAGGAATGAGGGGGCGGCGGCGGGGCGCCTTCCCCTTGCCCGCCCTGCCCTGGCCACCCGCCCTCCGTCCCGTCCTCCGCCAGCCCCACCCCCTCCCACCCGGGCACGCACGGCAGGTCCAGCGCGTACCGGATGATGGCCCCCCCGAACGCCCGCCAGGCGACGGGCGGCCAGGAGGACGCCGCCGCGCTCTCGCCCGCCACCTCCACCGCGGCCGCGAGCGCGGCGTCCGCGACGGCCGGGCGGGGGTCGTGGCGGGCGACCACCCCGAACGCCGCCCACGCCTCATCCCAGGCGGTCTCAGGGGCGGGAGAGGGGGGCGACAACGCATCACCGCCCCCTGCCTCGCCCGCAGCAGAGTCGGCCAAGCACCGGACGACGGCCTGGAGGCCAAAGGCGGCGGCGATGGCGAGGGCGTCGCCCGGCGGGTGCGGGTTGCGCATGGCGCGGCCCAGGACGGCGATGACGCCCCTCACGGCCGCGTCCCGCTCAAGCACACCGGCAGCGTTCTTGCCCGTCGATCGCAGGGCCTCCACCGCGGGCCCGACGCCGTCCAGGGCGGCCGATACAACGCCCCCACCGGGCGCCGGGTCGGCCGCGCCAGCGGCGAGCGCGGCAAGCGCCGCCCGCCAGGCGGGCGGGGCGAGTGAGCGGCCGTGCAGCGCCAGCGCCCGCCCCGCCGCGTTGACGGCCGCCGTGCGGGCGTCCGGCCTCGCCCCTCCCCGGGCGATGGCAACGAGGGGCCGCAACGCCTGCTCCTGCGCCGCGGGCGAGGCGGGCGGGCGGCGGGCGAGTAGGGCGTCCACCAGGCCGGCCAGCCGGGCGCCCGCCCCGCCCGCCACCCGCCCATCTGGGTGGCAGGCCGCCGCCGCCAGGTGCCCCGCCGCCGCGGCCCAGACCCGGGACCAGACGGCGCGGAGGAGCATGGTGGACGGGGCGGTCAGGGCTGCGGACCCGCCGCCGGACGCCGCGGACGCCGCTGCTGCTGCTGCGGCTGCCGCGTCCACCCCGCCCGCGGCCGCGGCCGCGTCAGCGACCGCGTGCAGCGCCCACAGGCGGGGCGGGGCGGCCAGCAGCTCCTCCTGTCCCCGGGCGGCCAGGCAGCGCACGAAAACGAGGGCGCCATCGCCCGGAAGGCGGGGGCCCGCGGCCAGGACAGCGGCGCACGCGGCCCGGCCGGGCGGGGAGGACGCCCACGCGACGATGGCGGGCGGGGCGGCCGCGACGGCAGCCGCGGCCGCTGCCTCTGCCGCGGTGGGGCGGCCGAGGAGGCGGCTGAACGCGGACAGGCCCGCCGAGGTGGAGACGGGCAGGGCAGCAGGCGGGGGTGGAGCCTGCGACCGTGCAGGTCCGGCCGGCGGCGCCCCCGCCGCCTTGTCCGCGGCGGGGCCGCCGGTCAGGCCGCCGCCGGGGAGGGCATGCACAGGCGAGGGCTGGGGAGGGGGCGCGGGTTGTTTTTGGGCGTCGGCGGCCCGGGGCGTGCCGTCGTCGCCACTCCCACCCCCACCACCGTTGGCCCTGCTGCTGCTGCTGCTGCCGCTGCCGAACGCGCCCCGGGCAGCCGCGGCCTCGCCCAGGGCGTCCAGCGCGGACAGAGTCCGCGCCACGCTCAACCACCCGCCACCTAGCCCCGCCGCGGCTGGGCCGGCGGCCGCCGCGAGCAGGGCCTCCAACGCCGCCACCTGCTTCCCGCCGCGCGCGCTGCCCGTGGGGGCGAGCAGGGCCGCGGCCGCGGACGCCCTGGGAGAGAGGGCGGCGGCCGCGTCTGCCGGGGCGGCCCCCGCAGCGGACGCCAGGGCGTCCACGCCGGCCTCGACCAGGGCGTCCAGGCCGAGGAGGGCGGCCGTCCGCACGAGCGGGGCCAGGCCGGACAGGGGCACGCCCGCGGACGCCGCGTCGGGCGCGGCCGCCAGGGCCGCGCCCAGGCCACGCACCAGGGCATCCCCGCCGGCTTGCAGGGCGGGGCGGGCATGCTCGGCGTGGAAGGCGGGCTGCCACAGGTGGGAGGCGGGCGTGGTGGTGGCGGTGGCGGCCGAGGAGGCTTGTGCCCCACCGGCCCCGACCACCGCCGCGCCGGCCGCCGCCAGTGCCGCCCGGGCCGCCTCCAGCGCCCGGGCCCGCTCGTGGGCGGCGCCCGCGGCCTTGTCCCAGGCCCGCCCGCGCCCGCCGAGGGGCAGGCCCAGGGCGGTCGCGAGGGCCCGGGCGGGGCCGGCCGCCGTTGACGCGGTGGTGGTGGTGGTGGAGCCACGGCCGCCAGGCATCCCGGCGGCTCCCCCGACCGCCGCTGGCGCGCCCAACAGCCCCGGCGCCGACCCTTCCGGCGGCGCGATCTCCCGGGCGACGATGCGGTCGTACATGGCCTCCAGCTCGGCAGGCGGCAGGACGGGCGCGTACTCCTCACCGCCACCGGCGGACGCGGACCCGCCGTCCTCTCCAACAACGGGCGCCTGGCACATGCCCACAAAGTCGGCTTTGCCCAACCCCCGCGCGGCGGACGGGTGGTGGGCGTCCGTGTTGAGCATGACCAGTGCAAAGGCTAAGAGGTACGCGCCGTCCGGGTGACTGAACCCGGATGCCGGGTTGCGGGACACGTAGGCCGAGGCAAAGGCTTCGACGATGCGGTCGATCTTCTGGGCCTCCCCCGGCAGGCGGAACCGGGCGAGCAGGGCGCGTAGGGCCTCGTCCAGCGCCACCCCTTCACAGCCTTCCTCGCCGATGAAGGCCCGCATGATGGCGACGTGCGCGTCGTCGGGCGACCCGAACAACTCGCCCAGGGCGTCCGGGTCGACGGCGCCCCGGGGGCGGGAGCGGAGGAAGGAGGCCAGGGCGGCCGGGTCGGGCGGGACACACCCCGACGCGACCAGGGCCGCCACGCCGGCCGCCGGGTCCCGGTTGAAGACGGCGACGCCCGATTCCAGGGAGTGCTTGCGTGCCTTGGTGGCGACCAGGGCGGCGGGCGGGGTCGGGCTCGAGGAGGCTGGCGGGGCGAGCGTGGCGAGGCGGGCGAGGGAGGCAGCAGACGGGGACGACGCGCGGCGGGCGCGGCCAGGAGGCGCGGGCTCGTCGCCGCTGCCGCCGCCGCCCCCGCCTCCGTCTCTGCATTCCTCCTCCTCCCGCAGCGGCGCCGCCCAGGCCTCCAGGGAGATGGCAGCGGACGCCAGGACCGCCGCGCCGGCCGCCCGGATGGACGCCGCCGTGGCGGCTGGGGAGCCGGGAGGGGAGGAGGTCGAGGAGGTCCAGGCGGCGGCGTCGCTCCCCCCGCCCCCGCCACCAAACGCCGCCGCCCGCGCGGCCGCCCGCATGCCCCGCTCCGCCAGGTTGGGGCCGCCCAGGTCGCAATCGAAATTGACAAACAGGTCCATCAGGGTGGACGGGTCGGCGAATGCGGACCGCATGGCGGACAGGGCCGCCAGGGCCAGGGCGGCCGCCGGCGGGTCTGGCGGGGCCGCCGGGTCGCAGCCCACCTCCACGGGGCGCAGGAGCAGCAAGGGGATAAAGGCGCCCAGCTCGGCTTTCAAGACAGCCCGCACCCGGGGCCGGCCCGCGGCGGACGCCAGGAGGGCCGGGCCCAGGCAGGCCGCGCCCGACGGGTCGCCCGGCGGCGCGGCCGCGCACTTGAGCAGGGCCACCGTCAGCGGCCGCCGCAACGCCTCGCACAGCGGGCGGCGCGCGGAGTCCCAGCCGTGACCAGCGCCCGAGAAGGCGCGAATGAGGAGGTCGAGGGCCAAGGCCCGGGAGGCCGCGGAGGCCGGGTCGGAAGGAGAGGGGCCAGGGGAGGCGTCGGTTGAGGAAGCACCACCACCGGCAGGCCCTTCCGGCCCCGCCCCGATGCGGGCGATGGCTGTCAACAGCAGGGCCGCATCCTTTTCGGCCAGGGTGAGGCGGGTCGGCGGGTGCCAGGCCGGGACGGCAGCGGGGGCGGCAGTAGCAGCAGGCACCGGCGCAGCAGGAAAGGCAGCAGCGCCGCCCGCGCGGCCACCCCCCTCCCCCTCCACCGCCGCCCGGTCGGCCGCCAGCGCGTCCAGCGCCCGCTCCAGGCCGCCCAGGTCGGCTGA
>Ga0315287_10001526_pt1 | contig 21448 bp, 15 predicted proteins | sample YL17G11_0_MG_FD_205037 | JGI IMG/M metagenome (GOLD analysis project Ga0315287, IMG submission 205037) | Sediment microbial communities from Yellowstone Lake, YNP, Wyoming, USA - YL17G11_0 | ecosystem: Environmental > Aquatic > Freshwater > Lake > Sediment | place: USA: Wyoming | collected...
GGGCGGGCGTGTTATAATGCTGGCCCCGCATTGGGGACTCGTCTAACGGTAGGACGGCTGACTCTGGATCAGTTAGTCGTGGTTCGAATCCACGGTCCCCAGCCATCTTCATCCATGGCGCCCGCTGCTGTGCGCGCGCACGGCTAAGCCCAGTCCCAGAGCGGGCTCAAGCGGCCGAACGGCACTGAAGTGCCGCCTACTTGACCACCAGCGTGACCATGCGGCCGGGGACGACGAGCTCCCTGACGAGCTCCCTGCCCTGAAGCCACTTGGCGACGTTGGAATCAGCCTTGGCGGCGCGCAGGATCTCCTCGGCGCTGGCGTCGCGGGCCACGCTGATCTTGCCGCGCAGCTTGCCGTTGACCTGCACCGGCAGCTCCAGCGTCTCCTCGATCAGCGCCTGCGGGTCGTGCAGTGGCCAGTCGCTCTCGCAGCACAGGCCTGAGCCGCCGAGGCGCACCCACAGCTCCTCGGCGATGTGCGGGGCGAACGGGCTGAGCAGCTGCGCCATGGTGAGCAGCGCGCTGGTGAAGCTGTGGGCGATGTCGCGCCCGCCGTGCTTCGGCCAGTGCTCTTCCAGCGTGTTGAGGTATTCCATCAGCTTGGCAATCGCCGTGTTGAAGCGCCAGTGCAGGATGTCCTCGGTGACGCCGGCCACCGCGCGGTGCCGCGAGCGCACGGCGGTGTAGCACGCCTGCTCGGCGCTGTCGGCGTCCTCGGCCAGCGCGGCGGTCTGCACGACCATCGCCAGCCGCCACAGGCGCTTGAGGAAGCGGTGGCTGCCCTCGACGCCGGCGGTTGTCCATTCCAGATCCTGGTCGTAGGGGCCGCCGAAGAAGCTGAACAGCCGCGCCGTGTCCGCGCCGTAGGTTGCGGCCAGGTCGTCCGCGCTGACCACGTTGCCGCGGCTCTTGCTCATCTTGGCGCCGTCCTTGTAGACGATGCCCTGGTTGAAGAGGCGGCGGAAGGGCTCATCGGTCAGCGGCGGAAGCTGGCCCTCGTGATCAGGCTTGCTGAGCTTCAGCACGCCGGCGCGCCGCAGCACCTGCGTGACGAAGCGGCTGTAGAGCAGGTGCCCGACGGCGTGCTCCTTGCCGCCGACGTAGTAATCCACCGGCATCCAGGCGCCGACGAGCTGCGGATCGAAGGGCAGGCGGTCGTTGTGGGGATCGCAGAAGCGCAGGAAGTACCAGGCGCTGTCCATGAACGTGGTCATGGTATCGGTCTCGCGCGTCGCCGTGCCGCCGCAGTGGGGGCAGGTCGCGCGCTGCCAGCGCTCGTCGTTGGCCAGCGGGCTGACGCGGATGTCGCTGTAGTCCGCGTCGTCCGGCAGGCGCACCGGCAGCTGCTCGTAGGGCACGGGCTGCCAGCCGCAGCCGCCCGCGGCCTCCGGCATGTCGCAGTGCACCATCGGAATCGGCGCGCCCCAGAAGCGCTGGCGGCTCATGTTCCAGTCGCGCAGGCGGTACTGCACCGTGTTGCCGCCGAGCTGGCGCGCGGCGAGCCAGTCGTCCATCGCCGTCTTGGCGGCGGCGAAGTCCAGCCCGTCGAACTCGACCGAGTTAATGCAGACACCCTTGTCTGTAAAACACGCTGGGGACTCTAGATCAGTACAGGAGGGCGGCCGTCCCTGGCCGCCGTCTTCGCCCGGCGCTGTCCAGAACACCCACTCGTACTCTGAGATCTGCGGCCAGCGTTTCTGAGGATTCGTAACCAGATACTCCATCGTCTCCCAGAATTCCTGTTCACCACGCATGATGCGGTCGAAGTAATCATCCTGCCACACTGCTCCCTTGTAGCCGCACTCGCGCTGTAAGCGATTAGCCGTGAAGGATCTCCAGCTGTGCATAAGCGAGCTTAGGTCATACTCCGCATGGGGTCTGACCATCACATGGATGTGGTCATTCATCACGACATATCCAAGCAGTTCGTATCGCTGGCCGTTGAAGTGACAAAGTGCGTCCGCAATGATTGTGCGCGCGGTTGGGCTAAGATCCGGCAAATCTTCGCGCACGCGCCAAGTAACAAAGTACACTGACCCAGGCAAACGCCAGTGCGGTAGTCTTCTCTTGGCGATTCGTAGTCCTTCCGCCGGACTAGGAAGATCACGGCCAGGGACGGCCGCGCTCCTGTTAGTATCTGGCACAATTACCTGCCTGATCGGCAGGCCGTATTCCAGCGCGAAGGCGTGGTCGCGCGTATCGTGCGCCGGCACAGCCATCACCGCGCCAGTGCCGAAGTCGCTGACGACGTAGTTGGTGGCGAAAATCGGGATCGCCTCGCCATTGAACGAGTTGATGCAGTCCACGCCGAGGCGCAAGCCGCGCTTGGGCTTGTCCTCGGCGACGCCGTACTCCACGGCCTCGCGCGCGCACTCCACGGCGAACTGCCTGAGCTGCGCGGTCGTGCCGCCGGCTGTCGCGATGCGCGCGGCGAGCGGGTGGTCGGGCGCGATGGCCATGAAGGTGCAGCCGAAAATAGTGTCGATGCGCGTGGTGAAGACCGTCAGCAGAGGTGGCGCAGGCGGCTCGCCTGTGGTAGCGGACGGCAGGCCAGCGGCCTGCCCCACCAAGGCCGGCACCGGGAAGTCCATCGCTGTGCCCTCGCTGCGGCCGATCCAGTTGCGCTGCATGATGCGCACGGCCTCGTTCCAGCCGGGCAGCTGCTCCAGCCTGTCGAGCAGCGACTGTGCGTAGTCCGTGGTGCGCATCAGCCACTGCGCGAGCTTCTTTTTGGAGACCGGCCGCTCGCAGCGCCAGCAGCCGCCGTCCTTGACCTCGTCGTTTGCCAGCACGCCGTGTTCTTCGCACCAGTTGACCTCCACCTCCTTACGGTAGACCAGGCCGAGCTCGTAGAACTTGACGAACAGCCACTGCGTGAAGCGGTAGTACTCCGGCTCGCTGGTGACGACCTCGCGCGACCAGTCGAAGCTGAAGCCATAGCGCTTGAACTGCCGCCGGCTGTTGGTGACGCAGGCCTTGATCCACTCGCGCGGCTGGATCTGGCGGTCGATCGCCGCCTGCTCGGCAGGCAGCCCGAAGCTGTCGAAGCCCATCGGGTGCAGCACGTTGTAGCCGCGCATGCGCCAGAAGCGCGCCACGGCGTCGCCCAGCACGTAGTTGCGGATATGCCCGGCATGCAGGTCGCCGCTGGGGTAGGGGAACATCTGCAGCACGTAGAGCTTAGGCCGCTCGTCATCGTCGCGGGCGCAGAAGGTCTCGCGCTCGTCCCATACCGCCTGCCAGCGGGCTTCGATCACCTGAAAGTCGTAGCGTTCGCGCGAAGCGCTCTTATCCTGAGTATCCATGGCCATTCCTGTGACTGCCGCATCCACGCGCGATGTGTCGTGGATGGAATTAAAGATTATAGGGCAGGAGGTCATTCGGATGTTGCTGACTAGCGGCATCCCGCCTGCCCGGCACGCAAACCCGCCCCGCTCAGCGGCGGGGCCTTACAGGGTACAGAAGTTCACCTGCGGACGTGGCATGGCGCGGGGATTATACCGTGGCGCCACCAAAACACTAATTATGGTATTCAAAAAGCGCGCGCTGCAGCTGCGACCGTCTGATGATCGACAATAGCGTGCCCGGGCTTAGAGTTTTGTGATCTGGGACAGGCACGGTGATTGTGCTCCCTACAACGCGCTTTTGCATGATGATGTGGCTTCCACGCCGGCGAACTTCATAGAAACCATGAGCAGCTAATATCGCGCACGTTTCAAAGCCGGACAGGGGCTTCAGCCTACCCAAGGCGAATCTCGATCGAAGAGATGTATGTCTCGTGGTGCAGGAGCGCGGCAATCTCAGATGGATCGGCGGTTTCGTAAAACAGCTCGAGCGCTTCAATGAGGTTTTCCCGAGCATGCTCAACAGTGTCGCCTTGGCTGGCGATGTCCAGCTCAGGGCAGAGCGCGACGTACATCTCGCCTTCGCGTCGGATCAGCGCAGTCACTAGCTGTACTTGTTGCATACAGCACAATTGTACCCGCGCGCGCGAGCATCGCCGTTGGTAGAATGCCAGTGGCGCGGCCTATTCGTACTCCACGCGGATCATCCAGTTGGTGCTCTCCTCGGGCGCCTCGCTGGACCAGTCCTTGAACGCGCCCGCCGTGCCGAAGCCGCTGGCTTTGTTGCCCGAGGACGTGTCATAGCCGAGGTACAGCTTGCCGGCGGCCCGGCTGACGGGCTCCACCAGCACGTAGAAATCCGCGGGCACCGGAGCATCGTCAAACCCGGCGTAGTGCCAGGCCGCCTGGTTCGTATAGTTCTTGTAGGGCAGCGCCGTGCGGTTAAGAATCTTCAGCCCGGAATCGAGCAGGTACACCGCCGCCTGGCGCTCCGTGCGGAACCAGTCACCCTCCGCCTTGGCATACACGTAGACGCGCTTGACCACGCGCTTGCCTGAATTGTGCACGCGCACCAGCGGGCCGTACTTGCTGAAGGTCACAAAGCCGTCGCACTGGCCATCGTCGAAGTAGCTGAAGTTCTTGCCCGTGAGCTGCTCAGAAGTGATCTGCTGCGTGGGTTCCAGCGTCGAGCGCACCTTCAGCCGGATCATCCACTCCTTGGCGTCCTCGCGCAGCTTCAGTCCCTCGCGCCCGTCCTTCATTTTGTCGGGCGTGATGGCCGTGGAATGCGAGGCTTCACCGCTGCCTGCGCTGAGGCCGATCTTCAGCCCGGCCTGCTCGCTGCTGTGGGTGAAGACCGAGACGGCGAACTCGCTGGGCAGCTCCACGACGTCGAGCGGCAAGTTGAACCAGCCTTCCGTCTCGGGCACATCCTTGAGCGCGAACTGCTTGCGCGCGTAGATCACGTAGCCCTTCTCGTTGTCCTCGAGCTTGGCGGTATCTTCGGACTGCGGCCCCCAGAGCACAACCGTGGCGTTGGTCGTGCCCACATCGCCGTAGCGCTGGCCGTACAGGCTCAGCTCGACACAGTAAATGTTGTCCCAGCCGACTGGCTTGTCGAGCAGCACGAGATGGCTCTCGGTGGTCAGGAACTCCAGGCTGCTGGGCGTGCCGTTGTCCCACTGCAGCAGGCCTTCCTCGGCGTAAGCCATGCCGGCCACGCTGAGCGCAAACAGGAATCCGAGCAATAAACGTTTGATCATCGCGCACCTTCCCTACGGAAGTGTTGATTATAGGCCATGGCCGCTGCGCGGCCGCGCGGCGGCGAAGGAGCGTACTTACTGGCTGGTCACCTGCTGCGTGTTCCACGGGTCCAGGTACTTAGTGAAGAAATCCAGGTCCGCTTCTTTGTCCAGATCCACCGCCAGCTCGGGGAACGGCAGCACAACGGCGCACAGGTTGCCATGGAACAGCTTGCTGAGATGCCGCTCGACGCCTGGCAGGTCCAGTTTGCCCGCCATGAGCCGCAGCGTAAAGGGCAGGCCGAACAGCCGTGCCAGGCCCAGCGGATTCTTGCGTAACTTGAATAACTGCTTGAGCATCTCGCCTTGCTCAAGCATCAGGCTGCGCTTGAGCCAGAACACGTTGCCGCCGGTAACAGTCACCGCCCCCAGCTTGACGTAAGTGCGCTTGCTGACACCCAGGCGCTGTTCGACCACCTGCTGCTCGCAGACCGGGTAAGCCACGTCGGCGCTGCGCTGCTTTGCGGCCTGGCATAGCGCGGCGACAGCTTCGGGAGTGATCAGCGGCGTGTCGGCGCTGCCCAGCAGCACGAATTCGCTGTCCGCGCCGTGCTCGAGCACGCTGAGGATGTCAGCCACCAGTTCGCCGCTGTAGGCGGCGCGCCGCACCTGCGGCTGGGGCGGCAGCGGCACCTCGGGCGGGGCCAGCACATGGACCACCTCGCAGCTGCTGCCGTCGACCATGCTGCGGCACATGCGCGCCAGCAGCGTCTCGCCCTGGATCGTCAGCAGATGAATGCGCTCCACGCCACGCAGGCGGAGCGCTTCCGATGCCTTAGCGCCAGCCACCACGATGCCGTGCATGCTAGTACTCTAGCACTTGCTGCTGGATGAACACACCGGGGTACTCAGTCAAGTCCAGCTCCTCGTCCACCGTCGTGCCATCAGTGATCCGCACCACCGGCCGGAACAGCGCGCGCTCGTTCTGGCGCACGACGATCGCCAGCCGCGCGTCGCTGAGCTGCACCAGCGAGCCGGCGGGGAACAGCCCGACGGTGCGCAGGAAGCGGTTGATACCGGTCGGCGAGAAGGCGCGTCCGGCCTGGCGGGCCAGCTCGTCGGCCGCGCCCTGGGCCGTCTTGCGCGGGCGGCTGGGCTTGCTTACCAGGCGGTCGCAGTAGCTCCAGGCAAGCGCCCAGGCGTGCCCCACCTCGTGAATCTCGTCGCCGCTCAGGCCGAGCGGGAAGCCGCTGCCGTCGTAGCGTTCATAGCGCATCAGCACCAGCTCCAGCGTCTCATCGCCGACGAAGCGCCGGCCCTGCAGCCATTCACCGTAGCGCGTGACCAGTTCGCGGGCCTTGTGCAGCGTAGCCTCGTCCAGATCCTCGACGGGCTGGCTGAGCTGGTCGGGAACCAGCGCGAAGACATTGCACAGCGCGAGATGCCCGCGCAGCTGCTCCATGAAATTCAGGGTGCCATTGCCCGTGCGCAGCACGCTGAAGACCTTGGCCGACATCATGCTGCGCGCGCTCAACGACTCGCCGAAGCGCGAGACGTCCAGCAGCTCCAGATAGCCTGGGGTTTCCCGATCGATGATTGTTGACAGCATGACGGCCAGGTCGTCGATGCGCTCCAGGTCGACGCGATTGGTCATCGCCGAGAGGATCAGCGCCGACTGCAGGCCCTTGCTGACGGAATCCTCCTGTTGCCTGTCCACCACCGGGTTGAGCCCGGCTTTTTCACGCAGCTCGGTCTTGCACTTGGCAAACAGCTTTTCGCTGTCGGACATTGCCGCGGGCACCGGCACGGTCTGGCTGAAGTACTCGCCTGACATCCAGCTGGGCTCGTCCTCGGTGCTCAGGCGGCGGAAATCAGGCATGCTGATCTCTTCCAGCACGCCCCCCTTCGGGCGCGCCGCTGCGCCCTCGGCGCTGGCCTCATGCATGATCAGCACGGTGTCCAAGCCCAGGCGCTTGATATGGGCGATCTGCGCGCTGGACAGCGCGGCGCCCTGGCGCAGCAAAACCTGGCTTCCAGCCATGATATCCTGGCCTAAGCGGTCGCCTGGCGCAAGCTCGCTGACGGAAATCAGCCTAGCATCAGCCACAAAGCACCTCCAACCCTCCGGCGCTACCAGCGCCTTTCACCTAAATTTTACTTCATGTCGGCGCATGAGCGCAAGGGGAGCAGCCCAGGACGCCAAGTGCAGCGGGACGCAGGCAACCAGGAAAGGTGCTTTCGCAGTGATCCGCGCAAGGAAATAGTATTAGGGATTTCTTTGTGGCGGCATCATCCTTGCCATGTTATCCTGTGGTATGCGCCTCATGTTCGCGGTTGTGGTGCTGCTGCTCACACTGGCCGCATGCGTCCCGGCGTTGGCCAGCACGGGGGAGCTAGAGCAGCTGGTGCGTAACGAGCTCAAGTACCTGGGCAGCGAGAGCTGGGAAGTCCGCCGCAACTCCGCCGAGTACATCGCCAGCCTGGGGCCTGACGTTGTACCGTACCTGGCCGACATCGCCCGCGATTTCACGCTGCCGGACGAGTATTCGTGGAGTGAAAGCGAACCGGGCTATCTCGACAGCCTGCCGCTGGCGCTGGCGGGCATCGCGCGGCAGCAGCCGCAGGTTCTGGCCGACTGGCTTGGCAGCAGCGAGGCGGGACTGAGGCTGTGTGCTGCCGCAGCCTTCACGCAAGGCGTCAGTCCCGACGCGCTGCCCCTGCTGGAGGCCGCGCTGCTTGGCGCGATGCGCGATCCGGATCCGCGCATCCGCGCACTGATCTGCAGCGGCTTTGAGGACTTCCGCGCCAGGCTGGAAGACCGTGAACCCTATAAGCTCGACAATGCAATGGTGGATGCTCTGCTACAGCTGCTGGCAGACGGCGAGAGGGCGGAGCTGCCATCTCACGACAATGGTGACGAATCGGTCGCCTTCTGGGCGCGGCGCGCGCTGCGGGACCGGTACACCGACCGGCTTAAGCAGCATCGCGAGCAGATTGTGCCGCAGCTAGCGTCAATGCTGGACGCGCCGGGGGCAACAGCGCGGCAGTCCGCGCTGGAGCTGCTGCCGTATTATGTGGCGGACGTGGCGCGGCTGGGGCTGTTGCCGCGTATCAGTGAGCTCGCTGCGGACGAGGATCCCGACGTGCGTGCCAAGGCAATCCAAACTGCCGCCAGCCTTGATCCGGCCATGGCGGCGCCGCTGGTCCTGAGCGGGTTATTTGACCCTCAGTGGCCCGTCCATATGTACGCGGGATTCATGCTAGATAAGCTGCCGCAGCTAAAGCCTGAGGATAGGGCGATCCTGATCGCGGCACTGCACAACTCGCTGGACAAGAACCTGGGAGTCGAAGATGAAATTCTGAACACGCTGGGCAAACAGTGGCCGGGCGACGCAGACGTAATGGACGCAGCCTATGACGTGTTGCGCCGCCAGGACTGGCGCCAGCAATATACCGCCGCGGAGCTGCTGGCACAGCAGTGCCCGGACCTGCCCGGCTTGCTGAGCCAGATGGCAGCCAGCCCAGAGCCCAACCTGCGGGCCGGTGCGGCGCTGATTATCCGCAAAGCTGCGCAGTTCACGCCGCAGCAGTTGGAGCTGCTTACGCGCCTACTAGCAGACGGTGATACGGGGGTGCAGCTGGTTGCGCTGTGGACTGTGAAGGAGATGGGCGAGGCGGCAGCGCCATTCAAGCTGCAACTGACCGAGCTGCTCAATGCGCAGGATGAGAACGTGCGACAGGCTGCAGCGGCAGTCCTGGCTAAGTTGCCCGCCGACACCAAGGCGCTCGAACTGCTGCGGGCGGCGGCACGTGATCCGCAGCGGGATTTGTACGACCGTTGGTACGCTCTGCAGACGGCCGTGAATCTGGCTCCGGCAGATCCCGCGACGACAGCGTTGCTTGTCGAGTTGTACGAGAACGGCGGGACCGCAATGCGCGGTGGCGTGGTGCGCTCGGCTGGGAGCATTTGCGACCGGAATCCAGCCGCCGTGGAAATCCTTGTCAAATGCGCTGACGATGCCGATCCGAACGTGCGGATGTTCGCCGTGGACGGCCTGGGGGATCACAAGATCACTACAGGACAGGCCGTGGCCGCGATGATGACGGCGCTCCAGGATGAGGACAGCTACGTTCGCATGGCGGGCGTGCTCGGCCTCGGCCATGTAGGTAGGGTGACAGATGCAGTCGAGCCGCTGCTCATCATGATGCTGGGCGATCCCGATCCCGATGTCGGCGAACGCGCGGCGCGCATGCTGTTCAGGTTGCATCACGTGCCGGCTCGGCCGCAGCAATCGCTCATGGGCCCTGACGGTCCCGATTAGCGCAGCCCCGCTACTCCGTCGCGCGCTGGATCATCATCAGCAGTTCGAGGTTGCCGGAAGTGGAGTACATGCGCGTGATCAGGCGGTTCATGCGCTCGGTCTCGTCCATGTCGGCGACCATCTTGCGCAGGCGCCAGACGACGTCCATCTCGTCGGCGTTGTAGAGCAGCTCTTCGTGCCGCGTGCCGCTCTTGATGATGTCCACGCTGGGGAAGATGCGCTTGTCGGCCAGCTCGCGGCTGAGGTGCAGCTCCATGTTAGCCGTGCCCTTGAACTCCTCGAAGATGATGTCGTCCAGGCGGCTGCCGGTCTCGATCAGCGCGGTGCAGAGGATCGTCAGGCTGCCGCCGAACTCGATCTTGCGCGCCGCGCCTAAAAAGCGCTTGGGCTTGTAGAGGCTGTTGGGGTCCAGGCCGCCGGACAGCGTCTTGCCCGAGGGTGGGCAGGTCAGGTTGTAGGCGCGCGCCAGCCGCGTCAGGCTGTCCAGCAGCACCATCACGTCCTTGCCCTGCTCGACGCGGCGCTTGGCGTACTCGATCACCAGCTCGGCCGTCTGGATGTGGTTTTCCGGCCGTTCATCGAAAGTGCTGCTGATCACCTCGCCCTGGATGCTGCGCTCGAAGTCAGTGACTTCCTCGGGCCGTTCGTCGATCAACAGCGCGATCAGTTCGACGTCCTTGTGGTTCTCGGCGATGGCGTGGGCGATCTTCTTCAGCATGATCGTCTTGCCCGCCTTGGGCTTGGCGACGATGATGCCGCGCGTGCCGCGCCCGATGGGGGCGAACAGGTCGATCAGCCGCGTGCTGATCTCCTTGCCATCGGTCTCCAGCAGCAGGCGCTGGTTGGGGTAGACCGGTGTCAGCTTCTCGAAGCTGATGCGCTGCACCTGCTCCTCGTAGGTCGCGCCGTTGATGCGCTCGATTTTCACCAGGCTCTGGTAGCGCTCCTGCTCGCGCGGCTGGCGCACGTAGCCCTCGACCACGTCGCCGGTGCGCAGGTTGAACTTCTTGATCTGGCTCATCGAGACGTAGATGTCGTCCTCGCCCATGCGGAACTGGCGCTGGCGGATGAAGCCGTAGTTGGCGTCCTCGATGATCTCCAGCACGCCCTTGGTCAGCGTGGCATTCTCCAGGTCGCGCGAGACGTTGGCGGAGGTGCCGCCGTTGCGGTCGCCGCGCGGGCCGCCGCGCGGGCTCTCGCGGTCGTCGCGCGTGTCACGCCCGCCGCCGGTGCGCCCGCGGCCCTCGTAGCGTTGCTGGCGGCGCGCTTCGCGCGCGTACTGCGTACCACCGCCGATCTGGCTGGAGGGGTAGGCACCCTCGCCACCCTCACCCTCGGGAGCATGCGACAGGCGGGATGGCGTGCTGCGTTCGAAGTCGACGGCTGCCGAGCGGCTGACGATGGGCTCGTCCTCGATGTAGTCGCTCTCATCCTGCACCAGGCTCGGCGGCGTGAAGTCCGCGCCGTAGACGCTGGGTGCGGGCTGCGCCTGCGGTGCGCCCTGCGCGGAAGCGGCGGGGCGTGGCGCCTCGCGCTGCGGCGGTTCGGCGTGCACGGGCGGGGCGGGTTCGCTGATGGCCGGCGCCGCCGGACGCGCGGCCAGGATCAGCTCGACCAGCTCCTGCTTCTTGTACTTGCGCGGATTCTTGACGTCGTGCTCCCGCGCCAACTCGTACAGACGCGACAGCGTCATGTTGGCGAGGATGTCTGCGTTGATTTCTTCTTGCATGGGAACCTCGTGCCTTCCCCGGGGGAAAGTGTGTCGTCTTCAGTAAAAAGTGCCACCCGCTCAGATGAGCGCTGCTCCTCCTGAGGCGCTGGGGGGATTCTAATCTGCCACAAGCCTGCGGAGGTTGTGCGGATTGGGAGCAAGGCGATTATACCACAGCTGCAATAGGAAGATTGCAGCGGGCGGTGTCGGTATAATCAGCCGTGCCCGAAGGCCTGCCGTTCTGGTGGCGCGTGCTGCTGAACCTGCCGCATCCGCTGGTGCTGCTGTGGCTGGTGTGGTTCTTCTGCACGCCTGCTCAAGTGGCCTACCTGTTCCGCAAGAATCCCACCGCCTACCAGCTGAACAAGAGCGGCGAGCTGATGAACTTCCGCGAGGTGCTGGCGGTGGGCTGCGTCGGCGGCTTCATCCTGCTGACATTCATCACGGCGTTCTGCAGCTGGATGACGCTGAGCATCGCTCACCTGATCTGATTCACGGCGCGCAGCCTGCCAGTCGCCGGCTAGCAGCTACTCTGCTTTCGGCGGGCGGCGCATCAGGCGCGTGATCGACTCGCGCGGGTCGGCCTCCTCATGCACGATGCGGTATACCTCGTGGGCGATCGGCAGCTCGGGCCAGCCCGACAGGCCATGCTCGCTGGGCCACAGGTGCACGGCGCGGCTGGCCATCACGCCCTCGGCGACCTGCGTCATCTCGGCCAGGATCTGCGCCAGCGGTTGTCCCGCCGCGCGGTGCAGGCCGACTTGGAAGTTGCGGCTCTTGGCGCTCCCGCAGGTGAGCATCAGATCGCCGACGCCGGCCAGGCCGGTGAGCGTCGCCGGGTCGCCGCCGAAGTAACCCACCAGCCGGCCCATCTCGGCCAGCCCACGGGTGATCAGCGACGCGCGCGCGTTCTCGCCGAGACCCAGGCCATGCACGGCGCCGGCGGCGATGGCGATGATGTTCTTGTAGAATCCCGCCACCTCGACACCCACGTTGTCGGCGCCGGTGTAGACACGGTAGCTGTCGCACATCAGCTGCTGCTGCACCTGCCGCGCCGCCGGCTCCGGCCCGGCGGCCACGGCGGCGGCGGGCTGGCCGGCGATGATCTCCACGGCGAAGTTCGGTCCCGCCAGGTGCACCAGCGCCGCCTCGGGCAGCAGTTGCGCCAGCCACTCATCCGTGCGCTGCGTGGGTTGCAGCAGCAGCCCCTTGGTGCAGTTGCAGAGCACGCGCCCCGGCTGGGACGTCGCCCAGCCGCGCCAGTCGTTTAGGCTGTCACCGATAAAGCGGCGCAGGAAAATCGTGGGTACTACCAGGTAAGCCACCTGGGCGGCGGAAAGCGCTTCGGGGACAGATGAAGTCGCGATAAGACTGCTTGGCAGTCGGGTACCGGCGAGGTATAATGGGTTGCGGTGATCGCGGTTAATACCGCTGGCGATTTCAGGCGGGAAGCAGTGCAGAGTCACGGTGTGCCCGTTGAGCGCCAGCAAGCGGGCGAGCGCCGTGCCCCAGCTTCCGGCCCCGATGACGGCGACGCGATGGTTCATCAGGGGATTATCCCACGGCGCCCAATGTTACCCGGAACAGGATTGAGGTTGGTGTGGTAGGCTGAATTGGAAGAGGATTGCAGCGAAGGCAGCCCGGCTTGGGGCTACTGCCCACTAATCGGGCAGTTGCAGGTTGCCTAGCCAGATGAGGCGGTGATATTCAATGGTGACCGATGCTACGGAGAATAAAGTGTCTGAACAAGCCACCCAAACGGAGCGCCTGTCCTGGCTGCACGAGCAGCTGAAGGGCGGCAAGCACCCCAACCACGACGCGCTGGCCGAGCATTTCGGGATCAAGCCCTCGGTGGCCTACCGCGATTTCGACATGCTGAAGTACATCTTAAAGGCCCCGCTCAAGTACGACTATGACAAGGGCGGCTATGCATATGCCAAGAAGTTTGAGCTGCCCAAGACACAGCTCAAAGCCGGCGAGATGACCAGCCTGCTGGTGCTCGACCACCTGCGCCGCGCCTACACGCAGACCGACCTCGAACCGCTGATCGGCAATGCGCTCAAGCTGCTCATCGACAGCATGCAGGACGCGGTGACGATCGACTACAACAGCCTGGACCAGATCCTGCAGGTGGAGATCGACCCGCTGCCGCAGATCGACATCGGCATCTTCCAGGAGCTGCTGCAGGCCATCGGCAATCACGAGAGCATCATCATCCGCTACTTCTCGGGCCAGAAGGCAGTGGTGGTGGAAAAGCCCTGCGACCCCTACCACCTGCTGAACTTCAAGGACAACTGGTACCTGGTGGCGTTCTGCCACGAGAAGCAGGATTACCGCGACTTCCTCTGCAGCCGCATCATGTCGGTCGAGCATACGAACGTGACGTTCCTGCCCGACCCGGACTTCTCGCTGGAGGCGCACAAGCGCGACAGCCAGCTGTTCGCCGCCGAGGCGCCCTCGGTGGAGATCGTCGCCGAGTTCGACAAGTACGCCGCGCACTGGATCCGGCTGAAGAAGGTGCACCCCAGCCAGGAAGTGCTGGAGCGCAGCGATGGCAGCCTGGAGGTGAGCTTCCGCGTCAGCAGCATGGAGAACATCATGCGCTGGATCCTCAGCTTCGGCGAGCACGCGCGCATCCTGGCGCCGCTGGAATTGCAGGAGCGCGTGCGCCGCACCATCGGCCGCATGAACTACCTGTACAACAGGTTCTAGCAGATAGGCTAGTCGGCGGCATCAAGGTATAGGACTGAACTGAGCGGCACCTTGAGAGTCACTCCGCCGTCGGGCAACGCGGCGCTGATGCGCGCAACAATATCTGCATTCGGCAGTTGCCACTTCACCTGGCTGAGCGTGGTGCGCAGCTCCTGTCCGCGGGCTTCTACCCATACGCCGGAGCCGCCGCTCTGATTCCGCTGGTACACCTGGCCAATCAACTCGCCAGCATTGACGCGATATGTGAAAATCGGGCCGCTGCCCTCGATGGCTGGATAGGCTGCGTTGCTGGTCCAATCGACCTCGACGTCGACAAGGTCTCCACCGTACGGCTGGCTCGGATCGAGTCTTATAGCCGTGACTTTTTCACCTAGATCAGAGCCGAAGTCGAACGCCTGGCAACCGCTCAGAGCAGATAGCATGAGTGCAGAGAGAAGAAGAAGTGCGTGTCTCACCGCATACCTCCACCGTGCGGCCGCTCAGCGCCGCACCTTACAGCCGTTATACCCACGCCGCCCCCAATCGCATACCGTGCCTGCAGTCTCTACGCCGCCGGCCGCTCGCGGATGATCCAGGCGCCCGGGCCATCCAGCTCATAGCCCGGCCGGTCAACAACGTGGCACGGTGTCCAGACAGCTTCGCCGCTCACGCTGCCGTCCGCGGCGACCACCCCGCCACCTGTGCAGTCAAGGTATTCGTAATACTTGCCGCTACTCCCGTCATCCATTGCTCCGCCCGGCGCAACGATTACCGTGCCATTCTCAAACCTGCGCTCGAAATGCCGGTAGTAATCGCTGCCAACTGCCAGATCCGCGATTGACTGCGGTTGCGGTCCAAGTGGCGCGCCGCTGTCCCAGGAGTACATGGGGTACCACTGCGGGACATACTGGTCCTGGCGCCAGATGCAGCTCATGTAGAAGTAGGTTTTCGAGTTGCGCAGCAGCAGATAGCAGCAGTAGTCGATGAGGGCGTGATGGGAGTCAAGCGTGCTGTCCACATCGGCATCCAGAATGACTGCCTGCCCGGCCTGCTGCCATTGGAAGATGTTAGGCCCGACGCCATTTTCAAATCCCCAGATTAAGCCGCCGCCAGTGCCGTCGTCATTGTATCCTTCAATGAATTTCGTCAGGACGCCGTCACAGGCGGTGTAATCCAGGCAGGGGAAGGGCCCGGAATCGTCCTCTATGTTGTCTATCCCCATCCAGGCATCTGCGATCAGGTAGGGAGCCAGCGGATGCTCGTCGAAGCGTGATTTAGTAGCCGAGAGGTAGCCGCCCATGCGCGGAGTAAAGTACTCGAGCACATTCGCCGCCCCGTACTGCTGATAGAATGCATCAGAGTACCCAATGTAGTAAGAAGCGCAGCCCTCCTCAATCCAGCCATCAGCGCCATCTTCGCCGAGTATCTCCATCAGCGCCGAACCTTTGTACTGACGATACGCGCTGTCGATGTCGAGCCAGTACTGACTTAGCCACTCATAGCCTGAATTGGTCGAAACGCGCTGGCTCGGCTGCGTGCTCCCCGGGTCATGCAGAAACAAGTCCTCATGCCGGTTGAGATATGGATACTGTCCATCGCCATCTATCTCGTCGCCGTAATAGAGCGGCCGAACATAGTTGAATTCCGGGCTGCGGTTAATCACGTGATTGGTTTGCCACTCGGCAGACGCCATGTAGGCAAAACTGGAGTTCAGGGCTATGAAGTCTGGATTGTAGGCGCGGATGGCATCGATCTCGGACTGCCTCAAGCCGCAGGCACCGACCAGATTGTTAGCGCACCACTGAATCTGAGGGGCAGTCATCTGGCTACCTTCAATCCACATGCCAAACAGCTGCGTTTGCGCGGTGGAATCCGGCCATTCGCGGCGTGCAGTACGGCGGTCACCCCAGGCCGCTGTCGCGGTGACTTCCGGCGAGGCCGGGCCGTCGTCGCCGTGCAGCACCGGCACCAGCCGGTAGTAGTAGGCCACTGCCGGCGCGATGGTTGGGAAGTCGTCGCTTGTGTCATCCGGCGTGCCGTTGTCGTTGTTCTGCGGCACCCAGCGGCCCTTGCCGTCGGAGGGTACCGTCTCGGTGAACGTGTTGCCGCCGGCATGCTGTTCTGTGACGCTGCCGACTTCATATGGCGCCTCATCAGCCGACAAGGTGCTGCGCAGCACGCGGTAGCTGTCAGCCGGCAGCTCGTTCCAGGTCAGCGTGATGCTGCTGTCGTCAGCCGTCGCCACAAGTCCCCAGTCGCCGAACGCCTCGCTGAGATCGTCGTAGTGCAGCGTCAGCGTATCGAGGCGACCCTCGGCGCCGCCGGGGCAGATGACGGCAGGATACAGGTAACCCTCGGGAGACAGCGGATTGGCGAGCTGCGTCAGGTCGATTTCCGCCTGTCCCTCCGCGAACTCCACAAACACCCAGCGCCCAGCGCCGTAGTCCGCCACCGCCAGCCACAGCGGCCCTTCACCAGCGGCCGAGATGCGCTGCGGGATGCCCCAGGGTGGCTCGACGCGATAGATGGCGTAGCCCAGCTCATCGGCGGGTGGTGTAAAACGCAGGCTCGCGCCATCCACCGTAGTGTGCTGTTCCCAGGTTGGCTCAGTGACCGTAATGTCCAGCCCCTGGATGGCCACCGCGGCGCGCAGCCCGTCCAGTGCGCTCAGCGCCGGCAACCCGTGCTGCTGCGCAGGAGCACTGGCCTCTACCTGCGTAGCCGGAGCAGGCTTGCTCTGCGATACGCCACCGCAGGCGCTGAGCAGCACTACCGCGCCCAGCAGTATGATGTGCGTTACCTGGATGACCCGCATAACTCTCCTCCCTTGCTTTCCAATGTCCCCCCAGCTAATTGTACCCACGTAACATAGACGTCATAGCTAGATTTAGGTTACACGCGGAAAGCACTGCTAAGTGCGGGTGGCGAAAAAAAGCCAGGATGACAGGCTTGCCACCCTGGCTGAGTTTGTTCTTGGTCAGTATCGTCTACCGCCGGCCGCCGCGGTCGCCACCACCACCGCCGCCATAGCCGCCGCGGCCCCCGCCACCGCCGCGGTCGCCGCCACCGCGTCCACCACGATCGCCGCCGCCGCGGTCGCCACCGCTGCGCGGGCGTGGCTGGCGGAATTCGGTGACGATGTCGGTGCGCACCAGGCTGATCTTACCGTTGTCATCGACGTCTGCCACCTTCACCGGCACGATGTCGCCCATCGACAGCACGTCTTCCACGCGCTCGATGCGGCGCTCGGCGACGTTGCTGATGTGCAGCATGCCGTCGCGGCCGGGCACCAGCTCGATGAACGCGCCGAAGGGCATGATGCGCACCACCTTGCCCTTGTACTCCTCGCCGACCTCGATGTCGCTGGTCATCGCGCGGATGATCTGCAGCGCGCGCTGCACGCCGTCGTGGTCCGTACCGCTGACGAACACGCGGCCCTCGTCGTCGATGTCGATCTCGGCGCCGGTCTCGGCGATGATCTTCTTGACATTCTTGCCCGAGGGGCCGATGACCATGCCGATCTGCTCAACGTCGATCTGCAACATCTCCAGCAGCGGAGCGTACTGGCTGATCTCGGCGCGCGGCTCGGCGATCACCTGCTTCATCTGCTCGATAACCGTCAGGTAGCCCTGGCGCGCCAGCTTCAGCGACTCGCCGATCATCGCCACCGTCAGGCCCTCGATCTTCACGTCGAGCTGGATCGCGGTGATGCCGTTCTCGGTGCCGGTGACCTTGAAGTCCATGTCGCCGTTGAAGTCCTCGAAACCGGACAGGTCCATCAGCAGGCGGTACTCATCGCCCTCGGTGACCAGGCCGATGCTGATGCCGCCCACCGGCCGCACGATCGGCACGCCGGCGGCCATCAGCGCCATGCTGGAGCCGCAGGTGCTGGCCATGCTGGAGCTGGCGTTGCTCTCGGTGACCTCGGAGACCACGCGGATGGTGTAGGGGAAGGAGTCCTCCGAGGGCAGCACCGGCAGCAGCGCCTTCTCCGCCAGCGCGCCGTGGCCGATGTCGCGCCGGCCGGCGCCGCGCATCACGCGCACCTCGCCTACGCTGTAGGGCGGGAAGTTGTAGTGGTGCGTATAGCGTTTCACTTCGTCGAAGTTCACCGTGTCGATGCGCTGGCGGTCACCGCCGCTGCCCAGCGTCACGCTGCTGAGCACCTGCGTCTGGCCGCGGGTGAACAGCGCGCTGCCGTGCACGCGCGGCAGCAGGTCGACGGCGCCGTCGATCGGGCGGATCTCGTTGTAGCCGCGCTTGTCGACGCGCGTGCCCTGCATCGTCAGGGCGCGGGCATGCTTCTTGATCAGCTTGCCGACGTAGCCCTTGACCAGCTTCTGCGTATCCTCGTCCAGCTCCGGCTGCTCTTCCAGCAGCTTGAGCACGACGTCCTTTTTCACGTCGGCGATGTCGCCGAACAGGTCCTGCTTGCTGTTGGTGGGGATGATTTCCTTGATGCGCGGGGTGGCCAGCGCCGTTACCCGCTCCACCAGCTCCGCGGGCAGTTCCGCCATCGGCTGGTATTCCATCTTGGGCTTGGCGCGCTCGCGGCCCAGCGCCTCGATCTGGTCGATCAGCTGCACGATGTGCTCGTGCGCGATGCGCACGCCCTCGGTCATCAGCTCGACGCTGACTTCCTTGCTCTCGTCCTCAATCATGTTCACGCGGGCGCGCGTGCCGGCCACCACGAGGTTGAGCGAGCCGGCGGCGAGCTGCTCGAACGACGGGTTGATGACGAACTTGTCTTCCACATAGCCCACGCGCACGGCGGCGATCGGGTTGGGCCAGGGGATGTCGCTGATCGCCAGCGCGCAGCTGGCGCCGACGATGGCGTAGACGTCGGGCACGACCACGTTGTCCTGGCTCAGCGCCGTGACGATGATCTGCACCTCGTTATGGAAGTCGTCGGGGAACAGCGGGCGGATCGGGCGGTCGATCTTGCGGCTGATCAGCACTGCGCTTTCGCTGGGCCGGCCTTCGCGCTTGATAAAGCCCCCGGGAAACTTGCCGGCGGCGTAAAAGCGCTCTTCATAGTCCACCATCAGCGGGAAGAAATCGATGCCCACGCGCGGCTCGCGGGTGGCGGTGGCGCAGCACAGCAGCGCCAGATCTCCCTTGCGCACCATTACCGCTCCCCCCGCCTGCTTGGCGATCAGCCCCGTCTCGACGATAAACGCCTCGTCCCCGCACTTGAACTCGTACTTGTAGCTCTCCACTTCATGCCTCTAAACAATATGTATGTGCGCCGGCCAGGCCAGCGGCCTACATGAAAGGGAGTGCTGGATGCGGTTTACGCGCCGGACTGACTGCCGCAGCTACTTCCGCAGGCCCAGGGCCTGGATCACTTGCTGGTACTTGGCATAGTCCTTGCGCTGTAGGTAAGCCAGGAACTTGCGCCGCTGGCCGACCATCAGTAGCAGGCCCCGGCGCGAATGCTTGTCTTTGCTATGCTCGGACAGATGCTTGTTCAAGCTGTTGATGCGCTCGGTCAGCAGCGCGATCTGCACTTCGACCGATCCGGTATCCTTAGGATGCATCTGGAACTGCTTCAGCAGACCAGTCTTTACATCAACGTCAAGCGTCATCACCAAGCTCCCGCGGCGCCGCGTCGACGCCGCTCCTTTTCTACCCTTTCAATTAAAGCACGCGATTATAACATAGCTACGGAGCTGTCAAGCGCGACGGCTCAGCATGCCCCAGCTCATTCGCCTTTGACTTCCACATGCTGGTGCTCATCGGCATCAAGGCCAGTTGTACCCGGTGAAATAGACAATGAGTCCTTATGCGCAGTTGCAGTTTTCTCTGCCGCGCGCGCGATGGCCCGCACCAGCCCGCTGAAGATGAAGCCGTGGATCGGGTAGAGACCGTACCAGTAGACGCTGCCCCAGAAGCCCGTGGGGGCGAACAGCGCCGTCTGTACCAGCCGCGTGCCGCCGTCCTCGGGCACTGCCTCCCACTGCAGCCAGGCGCGACCGGGCAGCAGCATCTCGGCGCGCAACCGAAGCAGGTGGCCGGGCTCGACCGTCTCCACGCGCCAGAAATCCACGCTTTCGCCGGGCAGCAGCTCCTGGGGGTGGCGTCTGCCACGCCTAAGGCCGGGTCCGCCGACGAAGCGGTCGATCAGCCCGCGCAGCTGCCACACCCAGTTGAACACCAGCCAGCCGCGCTCGCCGCCCAGGCCGCTGAACGTCCGGCTGACCTGCTCCGGCGCAGCCCCGACGTGCAGGCTGCGCACCTCCGCGTTCAGGCCCTCCCAGTCCGACAGGTGGTAGGTCGGCGCGCCGCTGAGCGCCCCGCTCCAGCGCGTGCGCACGTCGCCGCGCTCGATGCGCCCCAAAGCCAGCTCGACAGCGCGGCGGTAGCTGATCGGCTCCACTTCCGGGAACAGCGTGCGCGCGGCGTGCGTGTTGGCGACCACGGGATGGATGATACCCTCCAGCAGCGGCACGGCGACCGCGTTGGGCACCGGCGTCACCAGGCCCACCCAGTGCCCGGCCAGGCGCGGGCTGAGGATCGGCACGGGATAGATCAGGCGCTTGAGCCCGCGCACGTCGGCAAACACTTCGATCATCCGCCTGAACGTCAGCCGGTCGCCGCCGACCTCGACCACCCCGCTCGGCTGGCGCGCGGCCGCCAGCACGAGGTAGCTCAGGATGTCGCGCACGGCGATGGGCTGGATCTCGTTGAGGATCCAGCGCGGGGCGATCATCACCGGCAGGCGCTCCGTGAGGTAGCGCACCATCTCGAAGGAGGCGCTGCCCGAGCCGATGATCGGCCCGGCGCGCAGCTCCGTGCACGGCAGGTGAAGGCGCAGGATCTGCCCCACCTCGGCGCGGCTGCCCAGGTGCGTCGAGACGCGGCGCGCGCAGGGCTGCAGCCCGCCGAGATAAATGACGTGGCGCAGCCGCCCCGCCACTTCGGGCGCCGACGCCGCGGTCACGAAGCTGGTCGCCAGCTGGCGGTCGCGCTCGGCATAATGCGCCCCGTCGTACATCGAGTGCACCAGGTAGTAGGCGACGTCCACGCCGCTAAGCGCCTGGCGCAGGCGCGGCGCGTCCGCCATGTCGGCCACCGCCACCTGCACAGCGCGGGCCCAGGTACGGCCGGCGATGCGCCGCGGGTCGCGCACCAGCACGCGCACGGCGATGCCCTGCGCGAGCAGCTCCTCCACCAGCCGGCCGCCGATGTACCCCGTCGCGCCTGTGACTAACGCCAGCACCTCTGTATAAGTACCATACAGCAGCGCGCGCTAGCTTTCGCGGCCGGGCCCGCCGCAGGCTACAATGCGGCAAGCAGAACATCGCGGGAGGAAGGCATGGGACGCCACATCGCTGCATTGTTCATCGCTGCACTGGCCGCCGCTCTGGCGCTGCCAGCGTTGTCTGCCGCGCGGGCGGATACGGTCTCCAGCATCAACGACGAGCTCACCGTGCCCGGCTGGTGGGTCGTCGGGCCGTTTCTGTCCGGCGTGCGCGAGGCGGGCGTCGACCCGCTGTACTTCGATGCGGGCGCGCCGGATTTCGAGAACCCGCTGCTGCGGCCCAGCTTCCCTTCGGTGCTGGTGCCGGGCGGCGAGGCGCGCTGGCGCTACTACCCCAGCGGCGAGGATGGCACGCTGAGCGTGGACTACCCC
>Ga0315287_10001528_pt1 | contig 21443 bp, 16 predicted proteins | sample YL17G11_0_MG_FD_205037 | JGI IMG/M metagenome (GOLD analysis project Ga0315287, IMG submission 205037) | Sediment microbial communities from Yellowstone Lake, YNP, Wyoming, USA - YL17G11_0 | ecosystem: Environmental > Aquatic > Freshwater > Lake > Sediment | place: USA: Wyoming | collected...
CCGCACCGATCGCATGCGCGGCAGGCACTGCCGCGTGGTGCACTCTCCGCAAAACGAGAACTCCGGGCGGAACCGGTGAATCGGGCCGGCGCCCGCCACGAGCACGCCCGACACCGACTTGAGCGGCCGCATCAGGTAGCTGTCGTTGAGGCTGATCCCAATCTCTTCCGGGCCAAGCCTCTCGAACAGCTTGCGCTGCGCGCTGATGTGCCAGCCGCAATAGCCGGGGCTGTAGCTCAGCACGGCTGTCCCCTCACCCGACACGCGCTCGCGGTATCGGCCGGCCAGCCGGTCGGTCAGCAGGTCGGCCGAGACCGACGCAACGGCATCGAGCACGAAGCCGCGCGCCATGTCGTCGGCGGCAAAGAGCTCCGCGATCCTCGTGCTGACCTGTTCTCCCAGCGTGGCCACAAACAGCGCCAGCGAGTCAGCCCGCGGGTAGATCCGCTCCAGCGGCGTCTCATGACTGTTGCGGCCTTCGCCGGCATAGATCGCGGCAAACTCCTCGGCGGACACCGCGTCGACCAGGCCCCTGGGCTCGGCCAGTTGCTCGAACTCATCGGTGGCCGACTCGACCAGCGCGCCGGTGCGGGCAGACAGGTCCGCCGGCGACGCCATCCCCATGCGCTCGAGCACGTCGCCGCGCGGCGGCATCGCGTCGCCGATCGAGAACACGACGCGCGCTCTCATCCTTCGCGCGCCGGCAAGGCCAGCATCCCATGGCGCCGGGCCTCGCGCTCCATCACCGACGTCAGATCCCGTCGCGCCTGGTCCGACACGCGCGAGGGCGTGTAACTCGCAATCAGGCGTGACACTTCCCGCACGGCCCGCTCGCGCAGGGTCAGTCCCCCATCTTCGAGCCAGCGCGCCTGATTGGCCCGGTCGATGACCGGGCCCGGAAACGCGATCTCCTCGCGCAGATGCCGGCGCGTGTGCTTCGCAATCAAGAGGTGCTTCTCGCGCAGCAGTTCCTGGAAGAGCGGCAGCGACGGGAAGTCCTCCCTCGGCTCGATGCCCCGCAGCAGCCGCGCGGTCATGCCGCAGATTTCATTGTCGACGACGAGCTTCTCAAGGCTCTGGCAGCTCTCGAAGTCGAGCATGCCCGGGCCCGAGATGTTGTTGATCCCGGACAGGGCGGCCAGCACGGCGCCAATCCCGGATTCGAGCCCCGCCTGCGCATCGAGCTGCTTGGCATCGCTCAGCGAGATGTAGCCCTGGGTGGGCAGGCCCAGCGACTTGCCAATCTCGCTGTTGGCGCAGTCCATCATCATCGTCTCGATCGCGCCCATCGGCGTCGTCTCGTACCGCACGTCGAAGATCGCCGGCGACCCGCCATACAGGATGGGATGTCCGGGGCTGGTGAGCTGGCTGATCACGATGCCGCTCAGTGTTTCGGCCGTCTGCTGGATGAGGCTCCCGACCAGCGTCACCGGCGCCATGAACCCGGAAAGCGGCATCGAAATGAACTCGACCGGAATCGACCAGCGCGCGCAGTCGACCAGGTTCTGGCTCGTCACATCGCTCCACTTGATGGGCGCCGTCGGACAGCAGGAGAACACCGCCAGCGGCTTCTCCTTGAGCGCCTCGGCGCTGCCTCTGACGGCCAGCAGCAGGTCCTTCATCACCTCGAACGCCTCGATGGTGAAGGCGCCGGTGACAACCGGCTTCTCACCGTAGAGCAGGCTGAGATACAGACGGTAGCTATCCGAGATCCCCACGTGCACGTCGCTCGGTATCATCGCCGTGCTTTGCGACGCGATGTTCGCCAGGCCGCTGACCAGCTTGGCGTACTTCACGTAGTCGGCCGTCGTCGGCTTCCGGCTGGTGACGCCGTCCTGGTCAAGGATCTTGATCGCGGCGGTCCCAGGCGTGAAGTAGACGTTGTCGCCGGCGAAATCGTGCGTCTGGTTGCCGACGACGTCGTACAGCTTGAACGAATGCGCCACGGTGCCGAGCGCGCGATCGATGATGTCGGGCGTGAGGCGGGCATGCCACGCGGCGAGGTTCACCTCCGCGCCGTGGCCGGCCACCATCTCCAGGACCGGCTTGTTGTGGATCTCCACACCCAGGCTGCACAGGATGTCGCGCGCCTCGCCGACGATGCGCTGGATCAACGTGTCGTCCAGCAACCTCAAGCTCGGTCTCATGTGTCTCCCTTTTCATCAACCAGAGGGCGCGAATTCCGAGTGGCTCGTGTCTCGTCGTTCGTCTACCATCTGCTGCCTGCCGACGACCGTCACCAACAGCTCCCAAGCCAACGCGTACTGATTGTATCAGTTTTGTCCTTCGCCACTATCCGATCGGCCCGAGGAACGGACATCCGACCTGCGCCTGACGGGCTTGTTTTCGGCCAGAATCCCAAGACCATTCGAGATCCAACGCCGGCTCCGATAACCGGCCGGGCTGTTTCGCGGACCGCAGCCGCCGGAGTCCGCCGGTGAGCGTCTCAGCGCAGCACGCGATACGCGAGCCATGAGCGCTGGACCACCGTCACGAGGATCATGGCCACCCAGATCCACGCGAGCCATCCCAAGCAGGGCCCCGATCACGCCAGCTGGCGTCGACGAGGTCATGAGGCCACGCACCTGTTCGAGCATGCTGGCATCCTGATTGCCCGCCGCGAGCATCCTGAGGGCCATCGCGTCGATCACCACATCCACGCCCCCCGCTTTCACCTTCGCGGCCGTCTCCCGCCGCCCCGCCGCCCCTTCTGCGGTGTCCGGGCCCGCCCTCGTGCCGACCAGCACGAGGCCGCGCAGCATGTCCGGGAAACGGCGCGCAAATGCGAGCGCCACGTACCCGCCCATCGAGTGACCGATCAACACCACCGGCCCCGTCGTAAGTTGCCGGAGCAGCGCGTGCACGTCAGCGGCGCATTGTGCCATCGTGGCCGGGCCTGGCTGCGTGCCGCTGTCGCCAACACCGCGAAGATCGGGTGCGATGACGCGATAGGAGGCACGGAACGCGTCGATCTGCTCTCGCCAGGCGCCGCGGCTGAGGGGGAATCCGTGCAGGAAGACCAGCGGCAGGCCCCGCCCGGCATCGGCGGCGCTGAGGGCAATGCTGTTCAACGTCGTGTCCATGTGACCTCAGCCGGACGGATGACGCAGAGCACCATCATCCCACCGGATCTGTCTGCGGCGTCGCCTCCATACGTGTGAGGATCCCGAGGCCGAAAAGGACGACCGCGCACACCACGATCCAGTGCGTGGGGCTGTGCAGCAGGTAGGCCGCGTGTCTCCTTCTTGAGTCAGCCGTGCCGGCGTGCCCGGCAGTTCGGACAACGGGAGCACGGTGCACCTGCACGTACGAGTCACCAGGTGGAGGTCTATCTGTTCCAAGAGGGGCACATACGGTAATATCCGCAGCATTGCAGCCTCGCAGGGGAGATTGCGGCGGTGTGCACAAGTGGACAGACACCGCTGATGGAAGCCCGTAATAATTGGGTGTTGACGGGGACAGAGGAATGAAGAGGTGCGGCCGCGTCTCGACGCACCACGTTCGTGGACTCGACGCTTGAAGGAGGGGAAGACATCATGCGTGTCACAGTCGGAATCCGGGCGATTGCCCTCGGCCTCGCGCTCATCGTTTCCGGTTGCGGGTCGCCGCCCATCGCGGACGTGGATGCGGCCAAGGCCGCCGTCGACAAGGCCGTGACCGGCGGAGCGGGTCAGTATGCCACCGAGTCGCTCAAGGCGGCCCAGGATGCCAGGGCAGCGCTCGACGCCGAGCTGACAGCTCAGGAAGCCAGATGGTTCAAGTCGTACGACAGAACCAGGGAACTCGCCGCCGCTGCGAAGGCCGCGGGCGACAAGGCGGCGGCCGATGCCATCGCGGCCAAGGAAAAGGCTGATGCCGTGGCGGCCAAGGAGCAGGCCGATGCCGCGGCCCTGGCGAAGGCCAAGGCGGCGGCGATCCGCGTCGGAGGCAAGATCAAGGCACCGACCAAGATCAAGGACGTCAAGCCGGTGTACCCGGCCATCGCGCAGTCCGCGCGCGTCGCCGGAGTGGTCATCATCGAAGCGACAATTGGGCCCGACGGGAAGGTCATCGACGCCAAGGTCCTGCGATCGGTACCGCTGCTCGATCAGGCCGCGCTCGACGCCGTGCGCCAGTGGGAATACACGCCGACTCTCTTGAACGGCGTACCCGTGCCGGTGGTCGTGACTGTCACGATCAACTTCACGCGGCAGTAGGCATCGGCGCCGTGGGACGACGGGGCGCTCGCGCCGGAGCGCCCCGTAGCCCGTCGCCCATTCGATGACGCCGCCGTTGATGACGGCTACGCTGACACCGGGCGTCTTGAGCTCGGCCATGCGCTCGGCCAGCGGCCGTGTCGGGAGCGGTTTCGAATCCCGTTCTCGCGGCGACGTCGGGCCGTCTTGCACAGGTTCTGAAACCATCTCTATTTGTATCGCCAGCTCGTGATGTCCGCCCCGGAGGGCGCCCGACGCTCGATGTGCTGCGTCATCGCGTCGAGCAGCTCCTTCGCCGCCGGGCTGTAGCAGTGCGGTGCGCCGCGCTTGTAGGTGACGCTGCCGGCGTAATAGGGCGTCTTCGTGGACTCGAGGAACTTCTCCATCAGCTCCACCGCGTTATCCAGGTAGAACGAGTCATCGTCGCCGACGTAGATGTGGAGCTTGCCCGCAAGCTTCGGCCCCAGCGTCGTCCAGTCTCGATCGAGGATCGCGCGAAGGTCGTAGTGCTCCTTCCAGTAGGCCGCGACTTCCTTGTCGATCCGGCCGGTCTTCTTGTCCCAGATCGGGGCCGGATATCCGTCGCGGCCGGCCGGGCTGAAGGCCGCCTCCCAGATGTCCCACTGGCCGCCCGAGCGCGAACGGTCGCCGGAGACCAGTTCGAACCAGTTCTCGTCCTTCATCATCGACGTGATCGCGCCGTCGGGGGTGCGCTGGTTCGGCCGCTCGATCCTCGTCCACGGCCGCTCCACGAAGTAGGCGTTGTCGTCGGCGTAGATGTTGACGATCTGGTGGGCGCGGAAGTCCACCGAATCGGGGCAGGACGCCCACGTGCCGCCGAAGAAATCGGGATGGAAGATCTGCAGTGCCAGCGCTTCCCAGCCGCCCGTCGAGCCGCCGGAGAGCGTGCGCGCCCATGGCTCGCGGATGACGCGGAAGCGCTCCTCGACCGCCGCGATCAGTTCCTGGGTGATCGCGTCGCCGTACGGCCCGTTGTTCGCCGAGTTCACCGCGTAGGAATCGTCGTAGTACGGCGACGGGTGCTGGAACGTGACGTAGAGGAAGCGCGGCGTGTCCTCGGCGAGCCACAGCGCGTCGAAGGCGCCGCCCGAGCCGAAGCCCCCCGGCGCACGCGTCGAGAAATGGCCCTGGGAGTAGTTGACCGGGTACCTCACACCCGGATGCCCGTCGTAGCCTTTCGGCAGCAGCACCGTGGCGCCCAGGTAGACCGGCTGGCCCCACCACTTCGAGAGGATGGCGCTCTTGAACTTCACGCGCTTCACGTGCTCGGTGTCAGGAGGGTCCGGGATCGGCGGGATGACCTGGTCGCAGACGAGATCGATGACGCGCGCCTTCGCGTCTTTCGCGTGCGGATCGACGACGACCTTCTTGGGCGTCGAGAAGAGATTGCCGGGCGAGCGCCGCCAGTTCTGCCCTTCCCACTGGTCCATGTGCAGCCACACGGTGTGGCCATCGGCACGCTCGAACTTCGTGTAGACGTTCACGAACGCCTGGACGAGGTACTCCCCTTTCGGGATGTCGTCGAGGCTGGCCACCGGGTGGCCGAAGACCGCGCCGTCGATCTCCGCGAACGCGCCAGGCTTCAGGTGCTCGACGTTCACGCCGAAGAGCGGCACGCCGGTCGGGCCCGCCTGCTGGATGGGCCCGCTGCCGCCGCGGCCGGTCGTCGGGGCGTCGGCCCTGGTCAACGCGACATACACGCGGCCCGTGACCGCCTCGGCGCGCGCCGATGGCGGAACGGAAATGCGGACGCGGACCCCTTTCGCGGCCGACGCCTCCGCCGGCGCGGGCGCGGCGGCGAGTGCCAGGATAAGGACGGCTGACGCGGCGTGTCTCATGGTGGCTCCCGGAGCGCACGACCGTAGCGACGTCTGCGGTCTGGCCCCTTGGGGGATTCTAACCTGAGCGCTGACGGGCCGCAGGCGCACACCGTCGCACTGTTCCCGATACTCGATCGCCAGCTACCAGGACTTCGCTTCGAACTCCTCGTACCCGCCCTTGAAGTCGGTGATCTCGCCGTGGGCGAAGCTCCAGATGCGCGTGCCGACTTCGTCCATCACGTCTTCGTCGTGCGTGACGATCAGGACGGTGCCCTCGTACTTCTGCAGCGCGATGTTGAGGGCGTTGATCGCCTCGAGGTCGAGGTGATTCGTGGGCTCATCGAACACGAGCACGTTTGGCCTCTGGAGCATGATGCGGCAGAACAGCAGCCGCGCGGTCTCGCCTCCGGAGAGCGCGTCGGTCGGCTTGAGGCCCTCCTCGCCGCTGAACAACATCTGACCGAGCAGGCCGTGGATGTCCTGACGGTGCGCGTCGGGATCCCACTGATGGAGCCAGTCGACGGTCGTCATGCCTGTCCTGATCAGACCCGTGGCGTCCTGAGGAAAGTACCCCACCGACACCTCGTGACCCCAGCGGACGGTGCCCGCGTCGATGTCGCCGGGCGATGGTGGCATGCCGGGCGCGTCCGAGAGCAGGGCCTTCAGCAGCGTCGTCTTGCCGACGCCGTTGCGCCCGGCCAGCACGATCTTCTCTCCGCGCCTGACGATCGCGCTGAAATGGTCAACGGCCGAGGCGCCGCCGTGCGTCTTGGTGACGCTTTCGAACTCGAGCGCCACTTTGCCTGACGGGCGGTTCATCTGGAACTTGATGAACGGACGCCGGATGTTCGATCGCGCCAGTTCCGCGGTCTGGAGCCGCTCGACTTCCTTCTTGCGCGACATCACCTGGCTGGCGCGCGTGCCGGCCGAGAAACGCGCGATGAAGTCCCGCAACTGCTCGATCTTCTTCTCGCGCTGCTCGTTCTCCGACTCGATGCGCGACCGCACCTGCGTCTTGGCGAGCACCATGTCGTCGTAGCCGCCCGTGTAGGTGATGATGGTCTCGTAGTCGATGTCGGCGATGTGCGTGCAGACCGCGTTGAGGAAGTGGCGGTCGTGCGACACGACGATCAGCGTGCCGTCGTAGCGCGTCATGAAATCGCGCAGCCAGTGGATCGAGTCGAGGTCGAGGTGGTTGGTCGGCTCGTCGAGGAGCAACGCGGCCGGATGGCCGAACAGCGCCTGCGCGAGCAGCACGCGCACCTTCTGGCCGCCCTGCAACTCGGCCATCTTCCGCTGATGCAGCGCATTGGGGATGTCCAATCCCTGCAGCAGGATGGCGGCGTTCGCCTCCGCCTCGTAGCCGTCTTCCTGGCCGACGATGCCCTCGAGTTCGCCGAGGCGCATGCCTTCGGCGTCGGTCATGTCGGCGGATTTCTCGTAGAGCGCTTCGCGCTCCTGGAGCGCGCTCCAGAGCCGTTTATTGCCCATGGTGACCGTGTCGGCCACCGTGAACCGGTCGAAGGCAAACTGGTCCTGCTGCAGCACGCCGAGCTTGTCGGGGCGCGCGACCGTGCCCTTCTGCGGCGGCTGGTCGCCCGCCAGCAGCTTCATGAACGTCGACTTGCCGGCCCCGTTCGGCCCGGTCAGACCGTACCGGCGCCCGGGCGAGAAGGTGGTGGTGACATCCTCGAAGAGGATCTTGCTGCCGAAGCGCATGGAGACGTTCTGGACCGAAATCACAACAGATGATTGTACCCGATGCGCCACAATGGACCCGTTGTCCATGACCCGGGCCGTGTGATCTAATGACCCTGGCTGACGGAGTGACGAGGATCGAGCCCCGACTGAGAGGACACCCATGATGACGAATCCACTCCCGCTCACCTTCACGAGCCTGAACCCGAGGACGCAGGCGTATGCGCCCACGCCGTCCTCGTTGTCGCGCGCCAAGATCCCCGGAGGGTGGCTGGTGTACGGGACGACGTCCGGGGACACCGCGTCACTCGTCTTCGTGCCCGACCCCAACCACGAGTGGGATGGGAGTTCGCTTCCATGACCAGTGGCGCGCGCGCGGAGGTGAAGATGGCCCGTCGGGTGTGGTTCGCCTGTGTCGTGGTGCTGGCGGCGGTCGGACAGGCCCTGGCGCAACAGAACCGAATCGACGCGATCACGCCGATGGCGCCCGAACGTGCGGCGTACGGCAGCCTGCCTGTCGGCGTGCGGACAATCACCGCCACCGATCGCGATCGCGCTGACGTGCTGAATACGAAAGAAGGCGGGAGCGTGATGCGGCACGACCGTACGCTGACCATCGAGGTCTGGTACCCGGCCGTGCTCGCCGCGGGACAGTCCGCGAGCGGCGTGTACCGTACGGTCTCACGCGATCCCTCGCGCGCCGTGGCCCTCTACGGCAAGGCCGTGCGCGACGCGGCGCCCGCGGCCGCCGCAGGCGGGTATCCGCTCGTCATCATCTCGCACGGATACCCCGGCAACCGCTACCTGCTCAGTCATCTCGGCGAGAACCTCGCGTCGAAGGGATTCGTGGTCGCGTCGATCGATCACCCCGACAGCACTTACGAGGACCAGAAGGGCTTCGCGAGCACGCTCTACAACCGTCCGTTCGATCAGCTGTGTGTGCTGGACGAACTCGATCGGCTGTCTCGCGCAGGATCCGGCAGTGTGCTTGCCGGCCTCATCGACGTGTCGCGCACGACCATCATCGGGTATTCGATGGGCGGTTACGGCCTGCTCAACGTGCTCGGCGCGGGGTTCACGGACGCGAGCGTCACCGCGCCGGGTGCGCCGCCCAACAGGCTGCTGTTCGAGCGCGCCGCCTCGAACCCCGCGTATCCGAGGCAGGCGGACCCGCGCATCAAGGCGGCGATCGCGCTCGCGCCGTGGGGATGGCCGGCAGGCTACTGGGACGCCGACGGGCTGAAGGCCATCACCACGCCGATCCTGTTCGTGGCCGGCAGTGCCGACGATGTGTCGGGATACGAGAAGGGCACGCGCGCGATGTACCTGGGCACGACGCATGCGGATCGCTATCTGCTCACGTTCCTGCACGGGTCGCACAACGTCGGGGCGCCGATTCCCGCCCCGGCCGAGGCGTACCCTTACTCCGAGGCACTGAAACTGTTCCCGTTCATGCACTACGGCGACGGGGTGTGGGACACGGTGCGGTCCAACAACATCCTGCAGCACTTCGCGACGGTCTTCCTCTCGATCCACCTCAAGGGCGAGCCTGACGCGCAGGCGTTCCTGGATCTCGTCCCGCGCGGAAGCGACGGCGTCTACTCTGTAGAACGCGACGGGCGCCAGAAGCCCGACTACACGTACTGGAAGGGGTTCAAGCCGCGCACCGCGGCGGGCCTGACGCTTGAGCGGCTGCTCCCGGGGAAGTAGGACGGCCAGGATCAGGCATTCAGGAATCCCCTGACCAGCGCGGCCGCGATTCGGTCATCGCGGGGTTCCGCATGCCACCCGGCTGCCAATACGCCCCGCCGCTCCGGCATCGTGTCGAGGTACGAGGCCTGCAAGGCGAGGCCCTCGTCGAGGCCGATCTCCGGATGGGGCTGAATGCCCCATGCGCCGCCCGACCCGCGTCGGACGACGGCGCACGCGCAGTCGGAGGTCTCGGCCACGCGCTCCCACCCCGGCGGAGACGGCCAGACCTCATCAAAGTGAGAGGTGTAGACGTGGCAACGATCGGGCAGCGCCGCGGTCAGCGGGTCCCGCGCGCCGCCGCGGGTCTTTCGCACCTCGATCCATCCGAACTCCGGCGTGGGCGTGCGGCGCACGAACGCCGGGCCTGACAGCGCGCGGGCCAGCATCTGGTGGCCGAAACAGCTGCCGAGCAGCTTCACGCCGCGCGCGTCCAGGGCGCGGGTCAGTTCGCAGGCCCGCACGATCCACTCGGTGTCCGCCAGGATGGTCGCCTCGCTGCCCGTCAGGATCGCGTGCGAATACGGCGCAAGATTCGCCGGCGCGTCACCGTCTGGCGGGCGACAGACGTCAACGGGCACACCCAGCGCCTCGACATGCGGCCGCCAGTGCTCCACGGGCCGGTAGACGGCCGGGTTGACGCTCAGATCGACAATCAACAGACGGTGGTCGTGACTCATGATGGCTCCGGCGGCGCCGACGACTCACACAGTCTACCCCCGAGTGCCGTCCTGAAGGCCGCGCAGACACGTGAGCCGCTCCTGTTCCGGATGAGGAAGGCCCATCTCCGCAGGTGGGCACGTTCGTGCATCAAGCTGCTCGCGAAGCGTGACTGCCACCACGCCGCCCCGAGCGTGTAGGATGTAGACCTGCTCAGATGGAGCGGAGTCTCCAAGGAGGGCTTTTCATGGCTCGATTCTTCAGTGCTGTGTTGGTTGGTCTCGTGACGCTGATCACGGTTCCCGTTGCGTTCGGGCAGACGGACCTTCCCAGGTCGAAGGACTATCCTGGAATCTCTCGCATGCCGGGCTATTACATTGCCGAATACAGAGAGACGCCATTCGATTCCTATTCCTTCACGGTGGCGGAAGGCGGCAATACAAAGGAGCAGGCGGTGGAGGGGCGACGGTACGATTTCAGGTACAACCTCAAGGAAAATGCGCCGATGCCCAGCGCGCTACAGATCGTGCGGAACTATCAGAATGCGGCGCGGGCGGCGGGCGGGCGAGTACTGCTGGACAGCAAAGAGCTCACCACGATCCTCCTGACCAGGGCCGGCACGGAGGTGTGGTGTGCCGTTGAGACATCCAACGAACCGAGCGGGATGTTCATCACGATGGTCCTCATCGAGAAGCAGGCGATGCAGCAGGAGGTGACGATAGACGCGAAGGCCATGGCCACTGGACTCGGTGAGTCCGGGAGGGTGGCCATCTACGGCATCCTCTTCGATACAGGCAAAGCGGAGCTTACACCCGAGTCCGGTCCCGCTTTGATCGAGATCGCCAAACTCCTCAAGGGGAACGCCGGGCTGAGGGTTTGCGTGGTGGGGCACACGGACATGGTGGCGGATCTTGCGACGAACGTGAGACTGTCGCAAGCCAGGGCTCAAGCGGTGGTGAACGCGCTGGTCAGCCAGCACGGCATAGCCGGTTCGCGGCTGATTCCGTATGGCGCCGGCCCGTATTCACCGGTGGCGTCCAACAAGACCGAGGAGGGGCGGGCGAAGAACCGGCGGGTCGAGTTGGTGGAAATCGCTACCAGGTGAGGCCGTGTGGGGCTGCATGTCGAGAGCCTCTGTCCCGGCTGCGCAAAACCGCCTGGCGCGTCAGCGGCGCAGGCCCTTGAACTTCTTCAGGAGATGCCCAGGGATACCGAGCCTCCGGAACATGCCGGGCTGATTGCGACAGCCCGCCGTCGGATCGGCGCTGGCAAGGCGGTTATGATCGGGCCGTTTGCGCTATCCGGCCGCGGGGATTCTCTCGTACAGTGTACCGAGGTGGTGCACTCATGGGCCGGGAGTGCGACGCTCGAGGGTCATGCGCTGCCACACACGCGTCTTCATCGTTGCCGGCGCCGGAGCGCTCGCGCTCGGTGTATGCACGTGGCGTCCGCTCGGAGCGCAGCGCCGCGGGGAGCCGGCCTCGAAGGTAACTGCGCTCGAGGCGGCAGTTGCCGAGGTCGAGGCAGGACGAAGGACCACGCCGCTCATCGGCGAGCCGATTCCCGGCGGCGGCACGACGGTAACGTTCCTCGCAAGACGCGCCGGCGGCCGGGTGCCGCGCATCGTGTCGGACGTGACGGGATGGGGCGAGGACACCGACGGCACGTTCGACTTCACCGCTGGCAGGATGACGCGCGTGGGTCGTACGGATTGGTACTCCTTCCAGGCGAACGTTGCGCCCCGCGCGCGCATCGAGTACCTCATCGCCTACGCTCCGACCGACTACCGCATGGACCCGCACAACCCGCGTCAGGCCGCCGGGCCGCAACGCGGGGGCGCTCCGGCCTCCGAGTTCGTGATGCCCGGCCACGTGCCGCCGCAAGAGTTCGTGGACCCTCCGGTTTCACCTGCCGGCCTGATCACCGAGGCCACCGTTGAGAGCCGGGTGCTCCGCGGGTCGTGCCGCCTGATCGTCTACACGCCATCCGGCTATCGAGACAACTGAGCCAGGGCGTGCGCGTAGGCACCGATGGCAATGGCGTGGCTTGTGCCGAGGCGCGACACGGCGACGCCCGTGCGCTGCAGCGCGTCGAACGACACCGTGCGCCCGGAGCCCGGCACCGTCAGATCGATGGTGCGGCCGCGCAGGAAGGTCTCCATCTGCTCCGGATCCTCGAGGTCGAACACCACCTGGACGAGCCGCCGGAACGGCTCGCCGGCCGGCGTCGTGTACCGGCCGTTCATCTCGGCGACGAGCGAGGGCAGGAACAGCCGATGCGCGGCCGCGATGCCGCCGCCGATGACGACGAGCGCGTCGACGAGCGTGGTGACGAACGAGATAGCATCGCCGGCCACCTCGCCGAACTGCGCGAAGGCGCGACGGGCTGCGTCCGCGTTGCCGGGTGCCTCACCCCTGGCGATGTCCGCGATCATCTTCGGCTCCGGCACATCGGTGATCGGCACGCCGGCAAAGGCGGCGTAGGCGCTGCGGACCGCGCGGATCGACACGCCTTCTTCGACGTTCGTGCCAGGGACGAGCTTGTTCCGCAGCAGCCAGACTTCTCCGCCGAGGGAGTTGTCACCCGTGTAGAGCGCGCCCTTGTGCACGATCCCGCAGCCGAACCCCGTGCCGATCGTGAATCCGACGAGGTTCTGGTAACGCTTCGGGCTTCCCGCGCGCTCGAGCCTGGCGTTCACGTCGGGCAGAAGGCCGGCCGCCGCCTCGCCGACGGCGAACAGGTCACCGTCGTTGTTGATGAACACCGGCAGCCCGAAATGGTCCTCCAGCATCGGGCCCAGCGCCACGTTGCGGTACGCCGTCAGGTTGGGGGGTGCCACCACGATGCCGCGGGCGTAGTCGCATGGGCCGGGGAACGCGAAGCTGATCGCGACCGGTGGCCGCGGGATCTCGGCCCTGACACGTTCGAATCCATCCACCATCGTGGCGAGCGACGCCTCGAGGTCGTCCGCCCGGGCCGGAAGCGTCAGGGCTGCGGAGACCGACTCGTGGCCCGCCATCGCGCCGAACACGAAGTTCGTGCCGCCCGCATCGAGCGTCAGGACGACTCGATCGTCCGCAGCGTAATCACGCATGGTCGCCTCCGGCGGTCGTCGACAGGTTCGCAAAGGCCAGCCAGGTGATGTAGCCGACGGCCGCGATCGGCACCAGGAACCCGGCCAGCACCGTCGTCCGGTCCGCCAGCATGCCCATGACCGGCGGCAGGAACGCACCGCCGACGATGGCGGTGACCATCAGCCCCGACAACTCGTTGGTGTGCGACGGCATCTTCTCGACGGCAATCGAGAACACGAGCGGGAAGATGTTCGCGAAGCCGAGGCCCACCACGACGAAGCTGGCGAGCGCGAGGGTCGATGACGGCAGGAAGAGCCCCGCGAGACCGGCAAGCGACAGCAGGCAGGTGACGACGAGGAACCGCCTCGGCGCCATCCACGTGAGAATCACGCTGCCGGAGAAACGGCCGATGGTCAGCGCGGTGAAGAAGAGGCCCGTGCCGAGCAGGCCCTCGCGGTTGATGTCGATGCCGAACCGGTCTTTCAGCAGCAGCGGGATGCCGGCGCTGACGCTGACTTCGGCCCCGACGTAGAGGAAGATGGCCGCCACCATCGACAACACGTACGGATTCGCCAGCAGCGCGAGGCACGAGCCGAACGTCGCGGCCGGGCGGTCGGGTTTCTGTTCCGTCACCTTGAGCGTCGCCACGGCCACGATGGTGAGCGCGATGGCGACGGCGTAGACCGGGAAGATGACGCCCCAGCTTGCGCCGAAGAAGCGGGCGGCCACGACGGGGATGACCGCGCCCGACAACGACCCGATGGCCTTCACGAACTGGCCGAGCGTGAGGTTGCGGGCGAAGCGGCCTTCGTCCGAGACGTCGCGCATGATCGGGTTGCCCGCCACCTGGAGGATGGCGGCGCCGGCGCCGAGCAGGAGAATCGTCAGCAGGAACCGGGTGAACGTCGTCAGGCCGAAGCTCGCGTTCATCAGGCCGACAAAGGCCACGAGCAGCCCGATCATCAGCACGAACTTCTTGCCGCGGCGGTCCTGCAGCACGCCCATGGGTACCGACAGCAGGCCGAACATGATGAACCCGGTAAACGGGACCATGGCCGCGACGGCGTTGCTCAATTGGAACTGGTCGCGGGCCAGCCCGACGAACGGGCCGACGGCGTCACCGAAGCCCATTGCGAGAAACGCCAGGAAGATCGGCATTGTGCGCAGCTTCATGTCACTCTCCTGCCCCCGCGGGAGGCGAAGTCGGTCGGGCCGCTTCGGCCTCCCAGATTTCGCAGATCGTCTCCTCGTCCCCGAACCCGCCCGGGCACGCGCCGGGGGAGGCGCGGCCGGACGGCGGGCCCGGTCATCACGCCTTCAGCGGCTCGTGCTTCCTGATGAACTCGGGGTCGATCTCCACGCCGAGGCCGGGTCCGGTGGGCACCTTGATCTTCCCGTTCACGACCTTGAGCGGGGACGTCTTGCACTCGAATCGCACCTGCGTGTCCAGTCCCTTGAACTCGTGGTGGGCTCCGGCATTCGGCAGGACGGACACGAGGTGGATGTTGTAGAGAAAGCCCAGTCCGCCTCCCGACATGTGCGGCACGATGGACTTCCCGAACGCCGCCGCCATCCGCCCGACCTTCACGCACCGGATGAGCCCGCCGAAGTAGTAGGAATCCGGCTGCACCACCTCGATGCCGTCGTTGGCGATCAGCCAGCGGAAGTTGACGAAGCTCTGGTCCTGCTCGCCGTTCGCGACCGGAATGGCCAGGGCGTCGGCGACACGCTTGATGGCCTCGAAGTCGTCGTACCGCACGGGCTCTTCGAAGTAGGCGTACTTGTTCTCCTGGAGCAGCTTTCCCACCCGGATCGCGTCGTCCACCTCGTAGTAGCCGTTCGCATCGGCGTAGAGCGCCATGTCGGGCCCGTAGTGCTCCCGAAGCAGCGGGATCAGTCGCTCGGTCTTCCCCGCCGGTCCCGTCGCGTACATGTCGGTGGTCATGAACATCAGATAGCCCACCTTGATCTTCAGCGCCCTCGCGTCGTACTCCGCCACCGCCCGCTTGATGCGATCGAACGTCTCCTCGAGCGGAAGCTCACGCCACTCGGTCGCGACGTAGACCGCCACCTCCGGATGGCGGATCTCACCGATCAGCTGGCCGAGCGAACGGCCGGCCATTCGCCCGAGCAGGTCGAGAATGGCGAACTCGACGGTGGCCAGCGGCAACCCGAGGGAGATCCCGTTGTAGCGGAAGTTCAGGGCGTAAACGTAAACCTTTTCCAGGATGAGGTCCAGTTCGCGGGCGTCCTTCCCCAGGAAGAACGGCTGCACGTTGCGGAGGAAGATCGGGTAGAGCCGCCGCATGTCGCTGTGCGCCACCGAGATCCCCTCCGCCCCGTCCGTCGACCGGACGCGGCACAGGTAGCTGTTCTCCCACCGGAGCAGTTCCACGCTCTCGATGACGACGGGGCGCGCGAAGAGCTCCTTCTTGAGCACCGGCTGGCGGAGGATCTCGAGCAGCCTGGCCCGTCTCTTTTCCGCGTCCGGCTGGCGAACGCGTGCCGCGTCCTCCGCCCCGAGCCCCGCGGCGCCCAGCAGGGGCGCAGCCGCGCCGGCCGAGCCGATGGTCGAGATGAACTGGCGTCGTGTGGGTCTCATGGGATCCGCCTTGGCTGGGGAAGGTTCAACGGGAGGTCCCGCTTGGCAAGCGGCGCCCCGAGGAGCACCCGCTGAGCTTCGCCGGCCAGCCTCAGGTACCAGTCCTTCGGCACGGCCTCGCCGTCCGCGTCCAGCGTGAGGAAGCGGGTCTCGACCGGCGCCGCCCGGGCCGTCTCCGTCAGCTTGAACATCGCGGTGCCCTCGTCGACCTCGTCGAACATGGCGCCGTACAGCATGGTACTCCCAACGCGCACGGCGTCCTGCACCTGCCGCCAGTAGAATCGGCCCGAGCGGCGGCTGATCTGGTTGAGGGGCGGCGTGCCCTTCAGGTTGTGCCACGAGAAACCAGGGAAGATCACCGGCAGGTAGTCGATGCCCAGGCGGCGCGTCTCGGTGACGTCTGGCGCCACGACCGTGCGGTAGAACTTGTCCGCGCTCTTGGCGTCTCGAAAGCGACCGACGGTCCACGGGCTCAGAACGTCGAACGATCGGTAGACGGCCGCCCATCGCGGATCGTCGAGCGAGTCCCTGCCAAGGGTGCGCCAGCGGCTCGGCACGCCGCCGACCAGCGTCACGCGGTAGCGCGGGTCGGGGTTGTTGGTGAAGAAGTCGATCAGCCGTGCGGCCTGGTCGGGGGTGACGTTGCGGTCGCGGAATCCGAACCCCCAGATCGACAGGACCGGCCTGCCGCGATGGTGGAGATAGCGCGGGTGCTCGGTCAGCCGCAGGTTGTCGACCAGGCGGCGCCAGTCTTCTTCGACGCGCTCCACCAGGCCGTCGTGGGGCTGGCCGGAGATGTCGTACATCAGCGCGAACACGCGGCCGTGTCGAAGGGCGCCGGCGGCCGCGTTCTGCAGCACGCGGTCGCGGAAGTCCTGCACCTCCGGCTGCTCGAGGCGGACCGTGAACCGCTGGACGAACACACCGGCCAGCCCGTGTTCCTTCATCCACCTGAAGTGCCGATCCACGGTCTTCGGGTTGTAGGCGGAGTACAGGTAGGCCGGGCTGCCATCGGGCAGCGTGAACGGCGTCGCGCACCGCTCGTCCGGATCGAGTTCCGAGACGTCGGGCCACATGTCGACCCGGACCGTGTCGGCGGCCGCTGGCAGGTCGCGGCGGAACCAGTGCTCCCAGCGCCCCAGACCCGAGCCGTCGTCGGGGCAGCCGAACCATCCCTGGTAGCCGAACAGCAGCTTGCGGTCCATGCTGCTGGCATCGACCTCCTGCCCGACCGCCAGGGGCGGCACCGGCGCAGGCACCACCCGCGCAGGCAGCGACGCCGTCCGGCAGGCCGTCGATCCGGCCAGCGCGCACGCCAGCATCACTCCAGCCCAGTGTCGCATCTGCGTGTACCCTGTGCCGGGCAAGATCAGAACCAGAGACGAAGCCCGATTTGCAGCCTCCGTTCCCCGGCGCCGGTGATGATGCGACCGAAGTCAACCGAGGAGAAGGAGCTGACCGGCTCACCGAACTGCGGCGTGTTGAACACGTTCTGCGCCTCGATGCGCAGCTCCAGATTCGTCTTCTTGATGGGCTGGATGCGGCTCAGCATGAGGTCCAGCTTGTTGACCTTCGGTCCGCGCACCTCTGGATAGGTCCGCGTTCCGGTGCCGAACGTGAACGGGTCAGGCTGCGCGAACGCCGCGCCCTTCGTCGGATCCTTCTCGCTGTTGAACCAGTGGTCGAGGGTCTGCTGCCCCTCGGGCAGCTTCGGATCCCCCAGCAGCTTGGCGTACGCGCCGAGCCCGGTGGAGACGCCATTGCTCGTGGTGGTACCCGTGATCACCAGCGGGCGCCCGGTGGCGAAGGTGCCGATCCCGCTGACCTGCCACTGGCCTACCACGTCCGCGAGCCAGCCTGCGTTGGCCCAGCGGCGGCCCTTTCCAAACGGGAGCTGCCAGATGAAGTGGCCGGTGAGCACGTGCGTCCGGTCGTCCTCGGCGACGGCCCTGGACTTGCTCAGATCGTTCGGGTCAATGATCGAGGAGCCCCGCGAACCGAAGCGCTCCGGGACGGTGTCTTCCTGCCGGCTGAGCGTGTAGGAGAGCCCGAAGCCGAGGATGGTCGAGTTGCGGTCGACGCGCGCGGTGATCCCGTGGTACCACGAGTCACCCACCGAATCGCGGAAACGGGTCACGCCGGCGTAGTGCGGGTACGGCTTCATCAGCTGCGAGGCCCGCGTGGTGGACTGCGTGAGCAGGCTGTCGCCGGTCTTGATCACGCCGAAGAACGGGTTGGGCACCAGCGCGTCGAGCGCGGCCCCCTGCGCCAGCATGTCGGACGGGATGGCGTTGCGGGAGAGGTTCGTCCACAGATGCAGCCCGCGCGTGCCGACGTAGGCGGCCTCGGCGATGAGCTTCCAGGGCAGCCGATGCTGGACGCTGACGTTCCACATGTGGCCGTACGACGTCACCAGGTCCGGGAACGCCGTGGTCACACTCGCCCCGACCTGGGTCGCGGGAGGCTCGAAGTACCCGGAGGCGAACGGGTTGCGCAGCGAGCCGCCCGGCGGGGGCGTGTTGGGCGCGGCGGGATAGGTGCCGAGGTTGACGCCCGTCGACGTGAGATAGCCGCCCCCGCCAAGGTCGCTCGGCGCCGAGCCGATGCCGCCGCTGCCGGGGTAGTAGACCATGCCGTACGCGCCGCGCACCACGGTGTCCTCCCGCAACTGCCAGGCGCCGCCGACGCGGGGAGCGAAATTGTTGCGGTCGGGATTGGACTGGTATCGCGACGCGCCGCCCTGTCCGACCAGTCGGATGACTCCCTTGCGTCCGGTGAGCGGGTCTACCGCGTCGGGGTCGAAGAACGTCAGTTGATCGCCCGCCTCCTGCCAGGGCGTCTGGTACTCGTACCGGAGGCCGAGGTTGAGCGTGAGCGTCCGGCTCACCCGCCAGTCGTCCTGGACGTATGACGCCCAGTACATCTGCGAGGCGTCGAAGGTCGGGTCGCCGGTGAGCTGTCCGGAGGTCGGCGCGCCGAGCAGGAACGTGGCGAAGCCGTACCCGGCGGCGCTCGACGCGGCGGAGGGGTTCGGCCCCTGGGTGTACCCCGCCCCGTAGACGTACTGGCCGGACGGGTACTCGGGCCGGAACACGTCGAAGCCCATCTTCGACATGTTCAGCCCGCCCTTCCAGGTGTGTGCGCCCTTGACCCAGGTCGCGTGTCCCTGCAGCTCCAAGGCGCCCTCCGTGTCGTCGATGAGCCCGGCGCGGCTCATCCCGAGGGGCGCGAGCCCGCCAATCTCGACCCGCGGGAACATCGACACCGCCGAGTGCGCCTTCAGGCCGGGGTCGGCGGCGCCGATCCCCAGTGTCGAGAAATCGAAGCCCAGCGTGGACGGCGTTGTCGTCGCGTGGCTGCGGGTGTAGCTCACGCGGAACTGGCCGATCAGGTTCGAGGTGAACAGCACGGTGTCGCTCAGGACGGCCGACACGCGGCTGTTGGCGGTGGTGCCCCGTTCACCGTTGGTGCCCGGATCCGGGAAGGCTTCGTTCACGGCTGCGGAGGTGGCCTCGCTTCCCGTCTGGCGGAACGCCCCGAACAGGCGCTGGCGACCCCAGTTGTGGTCGACCCGGACGACGAGGGGGAACGTGCTGCTCGTCCGGGACCGGGACTGGACGAAGTTGTTCGTCGCGCCGGCATTGGTGGGCAGCGGGTAGTACTTCAGCAACTGCTGCGAGATCGGGTCGAGGCGGTTGGCGGGAATGACGTTGCCCGGGAACGGGTCCCGCACGTAGGCGCTCCCTGACGGGCGGGTGGTGAGCGGATCGTAGAGGGTGATGAGCTGGCCCGAACTGTTGCGGGTCTCGGAGAAATCGCCGTTGCGCTGCAGCAGGGTGGGCACGGTCAGGATCAGGTCGTCGGGGGTGATGCTCTTGCTGTGCTCCATGTTGACGAAGAAGAACGTCCCGTTCTTGCGGATCGGGCCGCCGACGCTGAAGCCGTATTCGTCAATGTTCTGGACGCTCTTCGGCAGGTTGTTCCGCTTGTTCGTCCAGCTGGTGGCATTGAGCGAGTCGCGGCGGAAGTAGCCGTACGCGGCGCCGCGGAACCGGTTCGTGCCGGACCGGGTCGCCGACGTGATCACACCGCCGCCGGTGCGTCCGAACTCGGCGGCCAGGCCGTTGGTCACGACCTTGAACTCCTCGATGCTCTCCGCCGGCGGCGTGTAGTTGAGGTCGTTGGTGGTGCTGTTGCGCTGCTCGGCGCCGTCCAGCAGCACCTCGGTCGAGTTCGACCGCGCGCCGCTGACGATCGGCCCCGTGCCCGAGTTGCCGCGGTCCTGGACGCCCGGCGCCAGGGCCACCAGCGAGTACGGGTTGCGCCCGACAATGGGCAGCTGCTGGATCTGACGGCCGGTGACCACGTTGGAGAGCGTCGCGCTCTGCGACTCGAGATGAGTAATCGCGGCCGTGACCGTCACCTCCTCCTGCAGCCCGGCCGGGGCCAGCGTCAGCTTGACGGTCGCCGTCGATCCGACGCTCACCACCACGCGCTCGACGCGCGCGCCGGTGAAGCCCGTGAGCTCGGCGCTCACGTCGTAGATGCCGGCCCGAAGATACGGCAGCGCGTAGTTGCCGGACCCGTTGCTTACCGTCTCGCGGGCGACCTTGGTGTCCACGTGGGTCGCCACCACCGTGGCACCGGGGACGACCCCTCCCGACTTGTCGAAGACCGTGCCCGCGATCGTTCCCTGCTCCACCTGCGCGAACGCCACCGTGCTGGCGGCGAGCAGCGCTCCGGCCATCAACAGCGCCATCACTCCACGTTGCATCGCAACCTCCACAGCATGGCTCCGGCCACCAAGGTCGAAGACGCGGTGAGTGTATGGAAACAGAGCAGGTGTCGTCACGAAGCCTACGAGGGGTACGCCACCCCGACTTTGGTCGGGGGTGCGAAGCCGGCTAGAGATGCACCAGCCCCCGCCGAATGGCCGTGATCACCGCCTGGGTGCGGTCCGTGACGCCGAGCTTGCCGAGGATGTTGGTCATGTGGCCCTTCACGGTCGCCTCCGTGATCTGCAACTCGGCCGCGATCTCCTTGTTGCTCTTGCCCGCTGCCACAAACTCCAGCACCTGGTGCTCTCGCTCGGACAGGTTCATCCCGGCCATGCGCTCTGCCAGCCGGGTCCCCACCGCCGCCGGGATCCGGCGCTGGCCGGCGTGCACCGCCCGGATGGCCCCCAGGATCTCGTCACAGAGCATGTCCTTGAGCAGGTACGCCTGGGCGCCGGCCTCGATCGCGCGGTAGATGTCTTCGTCCCCGTCGTAGGTCGTGAGGACGATGAGGCGGCTGTTCGGGAACTCCCGGCGAAGCACCCGGATCGCCTCGACGCCGCCCATCCCCGGCATGCGCAGGTCCATCAGCGTCACGTCCGGGCGCACGCGCCGAAACAGCTCGAGCGCCTCCTCGCCGGAGCGGGCCTGGCCGACCACCGCCATGTCCGGCTCGGTCTCGATCATCGCCGCGAAACCCTCGCGCACCACCGGATGGTCGTCGGTGATCATGATGCGGATCGGTGCGCCGCCGGCGCTCGCCCCCTTCTGCGTCATGCGACGGGTACCTCCACGACCACCTCGGACCCTCGGCCGGGCTGGCTGAGCAGGTTCAGCTCGCCGCCCAG
>Ga0315287_10001529_pt1 | contig 21433 bp, 21 predicted proteins | sample YL17G11_0_MG_FD_205037 | JGI IMG/M metagenome (GOLD analysis project Ga0315287, IMG submission 205037) | Sediment microbial communities from Yellowstone Lake, YNP, Wyoming, USA - YL17G11_0 | ecosystem: Environmental > Aquatic > Freshwater > Lake > Sediment | place: USA: Wyoming | collected...
TGCCGATGGCCGCGGCAGCAATCTGAGCGGCGTAACAAGGCTGGTTTCAACCCGCCCGCCAATCTCCAAGCCCGTACTGCGTCGATCTCTTTCGATTAAGTAGACGGGCTCCTAGCTAACCGCTTCCTGCGCCGTGACATCAACCCCATCGCACCGAGGCCAGCAGCAAAGGGTGGGAGCTACAGAGCGAGTGACGTGGTTGCACTCAATTTCTAGGCCACTCAGGCTCACCGCATAAGGCACTCGGGTTCAACGCACCTGAACCAGCCACCGGAATAGTTGATGTGCGGATGGGTATCAGACGGGTAGGATGACGAGCTGCAGGTCGCCCAAGCCTTCTCGTAGAACTTTTGGTCTGCTGCTGACCTATTGGTTGATTTCGCAACGCCCGCACCAACACTGACAATAACTTTTTCATGGTGTGAGTGATGACGGTGACGTTTGTAGTGGGCTGACGCCGCCACTGGAACCAGCGCCAAGCCGAGGCAAAGAGCAACAATTCCTGCAACTTTCTTCATGCCTGCTCCCTTTCAAAGTGTGCGGTGGTAGAATCTTCCAGGATTACTTCTGCGCATTTTAGGCTTGCAGTCTTGAGTAAGAAAAACCCTGTACTGAATGGTTATCAGCACAGGGTTCTTAACCAGAAGATTGAATGGAATATGCCAAGGTCAGTACGGGCTGTTGCAGCGGTGGCGATAGCCGTCATATCCCATGTAAGTATTGGTCCTCGGATCATAGCTCCGGTAGCGGTTTAGGCACCATTGGACATGTGAGCCACCACCATAGTAACCATCATCGTAGTAGTCATAGCCGCCACCATATCCTAGCCCAAAACCTAACCCCAGCCCATAGTATGGCCATCCATAGTTGCCATAATAACGACCGCCATGCCTGTAATACCGGTGGCCTCGATAGTAGCTGTTATAACCGTGACGGCGATAGGAATAGCGGTTACCGCCATAGTTGCGACCGCGGCTGTAACCGCGGCGGGGATAAATGTAACGATTGCCACGATAACGCTGACCAGAGCTGTGGCGGACCTCAGTAAAGAGATTTGAGTTATCCAGATTGGGGACTGAACTGCCGACTGCCCCAATCTGAGTGGGCACAAATGGCGCGGCAGGAACTGAAAATTCAGGTATAGCCACTGCCATCGTCATGAACACTACAGTGAGTGCCTTGAACCGTTTGCTGAACATTTTATAATCTCCTGAGTGAAACAAAACCTATCGCCCAGAAGCATGTCCTTTGAGGGCGGCTAAGCATTCAGCCACGCCCCGACACCTTTAACCGGGCCTACTCGGCAACAGCGCCGGTCAACCGATATCCGTACCATGTCGGTTTACCCCCTGATTGCAGATGAGTTGCCAGAGATCGCGGTCGGCCGCTTCGGGCCATAAGCGAACATTTCACGGCTCAACCAGAGGCATCGTCATACTTCGCAGAGCTGTTATGGTCGCCCAAGTGCGAAGGGCTTGAGATCGACATCGGGCCGAGTGTTGCCCATAAGTTGCACCAGCGTTCGCGCTGATCCGCAGGCCAAAGTCCAACCCAATGGACCATGGCCGGTGTTGATGAAGAGATTGGATAAAGGAGTGCCGCCGATGTAAGGGCGGCCGTCGGGACTCATCGGGCGCAGGCCATGCCAATGCTGCGGAGTGCCCACGCCCTTGCTTTCGGGGAACAACGATCGGAAATGCCTCAGCAACACAACGCTGCGAACAGCATTGTCGCGGTGATCGTAGCCTGCGAATTCTGCTGTGCCCGCAATCCGCACGCGGCTTCCCAAACGGACGACACCAATCTTTCGACTATTATCAACGAAGGGCATCGTTGGCGCCTGGTTCCAACCGGTAACATCGAAGGTTGCCGAGTACCCTTTGACTGGATAGACAGGAATGTTGAAGCCGAGTTGACGGCTGAATAGCGGGCTATTGCTCCCTGCCGAGAGAACAAATCGATCCGCTTGCAAGGGGCCTTGCGATGTGAGCGCCGCCTCGATCCGGCCATTCTCCGGTTTAAGCCCTGTGACCTTGCATTTGAATCGGAACGTGACGCCCATCGCCTTGGCGCGGTTGGCCAGTTGATCGGTAAAGATGTGGCAATCGCCACTACGATCGTCGGGAAAGTGAAATCCACCATGGATATCCTTGGCCACCGGTCGAAGTGATGGCTCCATTGCAAGGCACTCATCCCGGTTCAGCACACCGATTTTACAACCAAGATCACGGTAGACAGCAAGCGAGGCTTCAGCAGCTTTCATTGAGGCCGCATCCCCGTGGATGCGAAGTGTGCCGCCATCGAAACGATCGTAATCCATAACAAGTTCTCGGGTCATCGTGTCGAGACGGTCGCGGCTGTATTCCGCCAGAGGAAAGACGGCACATGTATTGCGGCGCCATCTCTCCTCACTGCAGTTCCGCAGGAACGCCAAACTCCAACCCGCCATCGCGGCCAGAGACCGCATCCGCAGCAGAAATGGCGCATCTTCCCGACCGAGATATTTGAGCATCATCTTTGGCACGCCCGGAGACGCCCATGGATCGGACATGCTTGGCGTTATCAGGGAGCCATTGGCAAAGCTCGTCTCCAGTCCCGGTCCCGCAGCGGCATCGACGACAGTTACCTTTTCGCCCACACGAGCGAGTTCATAGGCAAGCGTCGTGCCGATCACTCCGGCACCGATGACAAGGGTGGTCACTTGCGCCGGCCGGAGGCCTTCCGGGCCACTTTTGCCGGAGCCTTCCGGCGCGCGGCCGCGCGCGGTTTTTTCTTGCTGATGTGGGCGTAGGCGACGATTTCGATGCGGGCACCAACTACCATAAGCTGAGCCACGATAGTGGCCCGGTTGGGATAGGGTTTCTCAAAATACTGGCCATAGATCTCATTCATGCCTGGAAAATCCGTCGGGTTCGGCAGGTAAACGAGAACCTGGGCCACGTCCGCCAAGCTGCCACCAGCGGCGGCGACAGTGCGCCTGAGGTTGTCGAGGGTAAGCCGCGTCTGAGTCCTGATGTCGCCCTGCTCGATCGAACCATCCTGCTTGATGGGTATCTGCGCGGTGTAGAGTACGCCATCGGCGATAGTTGCCCATTCAATGGGTGCACCTGGCACTGGCAGGCCTGATTTGACGGGTTTTTTCATCTTTGCTTCTCCTCCGGTTTAGGTGTATGGCACGGCTGCTCAATCTCAAATTTCGGAACGATATCCATTCATGAAATCGCTGCGTAGGGACGCTGTATCAAGAATCCCGCGAAGGTCTCTGCCTGAAATGGTAGTGGACCAGCTTGGACAGCGTATTGTCCGTGGCGATTTTACCCGCCGCGGTGGGCTTCCTACCGAACCGCAATTGTCGGCTGAATTGGGCATTAGCCGAAATGTGTTACGCGAGGCAATGAAGGTGTTGGCCAGCAAGGGCCTTATTGAAGTCAGACCGAAAACCGGCACAAGGCTGCGCAAGCCGGAGAACTGGAATGTTCTTGACCCAGATATTCTCGGCTGGTTTTCGTTAGATGGAAGCGAGCTCCGTAACGCCCACGACTTCGTGGAATTCCGCCGCATCATTGAGCCCAAGGCTTCCTTCCTTGCGGCACTACGGGCAACCGATGACGACATTGCGATGATCCGCAAGACATACGAAGATCTTTCTGCCTGTGTTGCACATCCATCAAAGATTCCCTCGGCGGATATCGTCTTCCATCGTGCCATATACAATGCCTCCCACAATGTTATCTTGCGGTATCTTGGATCGTTGATCACGCCGCTGATGCAAAACCAAGTGGTCCTCACTACCACGCCGCCAGGTTTCTTTGAAAAGGGTCTGCCACTGCACTGCAAGGTCACTGAAGCAATAGCAAAGCGTGACCCCAAGAAGGCGGAAACGTATTCGCGGCAACTGGTCAACATGCCCTATACCGACCTCAACAACTGGCTGCATCCTGCTGACCGTGGCTTGCTTAGCTAAACTGAGTAAGACGCGAAACGATGATCCAAGTTGTAATGAACTCGGAACCCCCTTGCAAATTTCAATCATAGGATGATAGGCTCAAACAGATTGGCTGACAAGCTCGCCTTTACAAAGAGAACGATGAGCCAGCCGGCCAACGCCATCACAATACCTGTCTCGCGATGGTAAGGACGTCAACAGGAATACAAATCGGAGTCGGCAAGGAGGAAACGCATGACAACGAATTTCCATAGATACACCAGATGCCAATCAATCGCCTCGTGGCTTGCCACAACCGCTTCTGCTGCGGTTCTACTGGTGTCGGCTGCAACTTTTGCCGGCGCTGAAGTGAAGACAATGGAGCCTGGCAAACTCACCATCGGTATGAATGGCGACATGCCCATGACGCAGCTGAAGGACGGCGTGCTAAGTGGCACGGATGGCGAATTGATGGTCTTTGTGGCTAAACAGATTGGCCTGGAACCAAAGGTGGTCCAAATGGATTGGGCTGCACTGATCGAAGCCACCAAGCAAGGCAAAATCGATGTAATGCATGGCGCCATGGGTTGGCTTGAAGCACGCACGAAAATCATGATTCTCAGCGAGCCGATTTACTACTTCGGAACGCTGTTGGCCCAGAAAGAAGAAAACAACTTCACGACATTTGCTGACATGAAGGGCCGCAAAGTCGGAACTGTCACCGGCTTCACTTTGATACCCGAACTTAAGACAGTTGAAGGCATAGGTGAGGTCAAAACCTATGACACGTCGGACGGCGTCATGCAGGATCTGCTCGCGGGTCGCATCGATATAGCGATCCTCGATCCTCCGCTGGTGCAATATGCGATCTTCCAGCATCCTGAATGGAAGCTCAAGCAATTGCCGGTGACTGCGGAACCAGACAAGTATCCGGTGATGTCGACGAAGTACAACGTGATCTTCGGTATCAATAAGGACGAACCGGAATTGGCCGAAGCCATCAATGGCGCGATCAAACAGGCCTGGGCCGACTGTCTCAATGTGAAGGCAATGGCCAAGTACGGGCTTTCCGACAAGGCCTGGTTCATTCCGCCTGAGAAGAACCCACGTATCGGCGTCGACCGCCCTGCGGACTACAAGGCACCGAACGCCGATCACTGTAAATAACCTCCCCGAAAGATGCCATCGCGGCGGTGCTGGACTGCTCCCAGTCGCCGCGATGACGTAATTGTCGTGCCGTTGAAAACTCAAGGATAGGACTAGTATGGGATTGAACGGCAGTCCATTGCTACGGATAGAGGACCTTTACAAACGCTTTGGACAACTCGAAGTGCTGGCTGGAGTTAGCATGACAGTAATGCGCGGCGAGAAGGTCTCGATCATCGGGCCATCGGGCTCTGGCAAAACAACCCTGCTTCGCTGCATCAACTATCTCGAAAAACCGAGTTCCGGGCACATCTACATTGATAACAAGCTAATTGGGGAGAAAGAGGAGAGTGGCCACTTCGTTCACTTGAGTGACCGCGAGCTAGCGCGGGAGCGCCAAGAAATTGGTTTCGTTTTCCAGCGGTTCAATCTTTTTCCGCATCTGACGGCCCTTGGCAATGTCTCAATCGCTCCCCAGAAGGTGCTGGGGCTTACACGCGAGGAAGCCGAGGAAAGTGGCCGCAGGATGCTTGAAAAAGTTGGCCTCAGCCATAAGATCAACGAATATCCAGAGCGGCTTTCCGGCGGCCAGCAGCAACGGGTCGCCATTGCCCGGGTACTGGCCATGCAACCCAAGCTCATGCTGTTTGATGAAGCAACATCGGCACTCGATCCCGAGCTTATCGGTGAGGTCTTGCGCGTCATGCGTCAACTCGCAGAGGAAGGCAGCACCATGGTAATCGTGACCCACGAAATCCAGTTTGCCGGCGAGGTCTCCGACCGTGTCGTGTTCATGGACCAGGGCAAGATCGTCGAAGAAGGTAAACCCGGCGACGTGCTCTTCAAGCCAAAGGAGCCGCGCACCCGCGAGTTCCTAAAACATATTCAGGAACGTTAGCAGACAGCAACATGGGCTTCTTCCAAATTCTCGAAAAAAATGGTTGGTACTTTCTTACGTCGCTTCTCGGCGGCTGGCCCGAGACCCTTTCTGTTGCCGTTGGCGCTTTGTTTTTTGCGTTGATATTCGGCCTTTTGATCGCACTCCTGCGCACTTCGAAATGGCGCGCCTTGCGTTGGCCGGCCACGACGTATGTGGAAGTGTTCCGCGGTACACCCGCTCTGGTCCAGTTGTTCGTCATCTATTTCGGCTTTCCCGATGTTGGCTTTCAACCATCTCCCATGCAGGCTGCTATCGTTGGATTGGGTCTGAATGGTGCTGCCTATCTTTCTGAAATCTACCGGGCTGGAATTGAATCTATTCACCGCGGCCAAATGGAAGCGGCTCTCTCGCTCGGCATGACGCCAGCCCGTGCCATGCAGTACATCGTACTGCCGCAAGCGATCCGAACCATGCTGCCACCCATAACCAGCTTTGCCATTGTGTTGCTCAAGGACACGGCGATCGTATTTGCGGTTGGGGTAGTCGAAGTCATGGCCATCGCCCGCAACCTGGTGACCGAGACGCTGCAGAGTGCTCCGATCTACCTTATGGCCGGGGCGCTCTATCTTTGTGTGACCATTCCGATGGCGCGACTCGCCGCCAGGCTCGAGCGCCAGCGCCAGGCCTGGCAATAGGGAAGCGCACATGGATCAGCTCCCCCAGATATACGCCGAGAATATTCACCGCTGGCTACCGGAGCTGCTCTATTATTCGCTGACCACACTCAAGATCGCAGCGGTTTCTTTCGCTCTGGCCGTAGTGTTTGGTGTCTTCATTGCGTTGATGAGAACTTCCACCAATCGCTTCCTTCGCGGCTTCGCCTCTGTCTATATCGAGATCGCCCGAGGGCTCCCAATCGTCGTGCTGCTCTACATCGTCTACTTCGTTCCGCCGCAACTCTTTCCTGAACTGAACTGGCAGTGGTTTAGCGATTTTACTGGCGCGGTCCTTGGTCTGGCACTGCATGGAGGTGCCATTCTCGCCGAAGTGTTTCGGTCCGGAATCGAGGCACTTCACAAGGGGCAGCGTGAAGCGGCACTAACACTTGGCATGACGCCGATCCAATCGATGGCCTACATCATCGCCCCGCAGGCCACGCGTATCGTCCTGCCACCGGTCGCCAACTATGCCATCGGGTTGCTCAAGGACACCTCATTGTGCTCGCTCATCGGCGTGAACGAGTTGATGAACAACGCCAAGAGTATCGCCTTTGCAGACTATCAGCCCATGGCGGTGTTCGTGCTCATCGCCGCCATTTACTTTGCCATGAGCTATCCGTTGTCACTCGCCGTCCGTTACATGGAGTGGCGGTTCAATGTTTCGCGCTAGTAAGAGGTCACTCAATGAAAGTTAAATCCGTCGAAGCTATAACTGTAAGGGTTCCCTACAAACGTGTGGAGTCGAGTTCGCTCATCAATCGTGGCGGAATCACCGATGTGATCGTTAAGGTTACTGCCGACAATGGTCTTGTTGGCTGGGGCGAATGCACGCGTGCTGCGGATACGGTTGGCATCGAGAGTGCTGTCAGGAACATGGCCCCACTCATCGTTGGCCGCAGCCCGTGGGACAAGGAGGCGATGCACCGCGACCTTGGCGTCTATGCCGTATGGGCGTTCCAGCCGATGACTGGAAACTTCGCCTTTGCCGGCATCGATATGGCGCTCTGGGACCTTTGTGGCAAGGAATGTGGCCAGCCCCTCTACCGGATGCTCGGCGGTGCCATGCGCGAAACTGTCGATTATTTCTACTATATGGAGTGGGACAAGCCTGCGGAAATTGAGCGCCAAGGCAAGGATGGTCGCAAACGTGGCTACCGCACCTACTACATCAAGGCCGGCGTCGACGAGAAAAGAGAAGAGGCTATGCTAGAGGCGCTGCGCGGCGCCATCGGTCCGGAAGGTAAAATCCGCATTGACGTCAATCAGGCCTGGAACATTCCACAAGCGGTACGCCTCATCAATCGCTGGCACGCGCACTACGATCTCGACTTCATCGAAGCGCCAGTACCGATTGATCCTGTTGAAAACATGCACGACCTGAGGAAGCGCGTGGCTGCACCTTTCTGCGTGAACGAAGGTCTGTGGCGTGAGGCAGATGCTTATCGCCTGATCAAATCGCGGGCGGGAGACTACCTCTGTTACAGTTCCTATTGGGTGGGATCTATCGGCCGTTGGCATGCGCTCAACCAGATCAGTCACATGGAGGGTTGGCAGGTGCTGAAACATACCCACGGCGAATTGGGGCTTACGGCCGCTGCTGGCCAGCATGTGATGATGGCCGCCCCTAATGCCGCACTCGGCAGCCAGCAAACAGCACAGATCATGGCTGATGATATTCTGACCGAGATTATTCCGATCGTCGATGGTCCTTCCTGGGGACGGATTGACAAACCAGGGCTTGGAGTTGCGGTCGACGAGGACAAGCTGATGCGCTTCCATGAGAACTATAAGAAGCTCGGCGATTTCCCAACCTACTCCGACAAGATATAGGCCTAGCAGGAGCAAGCGATGATAATCAAATCCATCAAGACTACACCTTTACATTGCACCTTCAAGCAACCCTATCATTGGGCACAGGGCGTCAACTATGGCGCACCCGTGATCCTCATCGAAGTGGAAACCAATACGGGAGTTATCGGTGTCGGCGAATCGGTGGCAAGCCCGATAGTCGCTCCGGTACTGGCGATCCTTCGGGATGCGATCCCAAACTTCATCGGACAATCCGCCTATGATGCAAACCGGATCATCTGGAACTATTACCAGTATGGCTTCAATTCCAAAGGCACCGGCAGCGCGCCCCGCTATTTCTCGCAGGCTCTGGCTGGCATTGAGTTGGCGTTGTGGGACGCCATCGGCAAGCAGGCGAAGTTGCCCTTGCACAAGCTCCTCGGCGGCGCAGTACGCGACAAAGTCGAATACTTCGGCTTCGTCCAGGGTGATACACCTGACGAGCTGGCAGGTCATGCGCGCGAACTCGCCAGGGCGGGCTTTAAGGTCCTCTACGTCAAGGTAGGACGTGGCGCCGAGCTTGATGTTGAGATTGTTTCGGCCGTTCGCAAGGCCGTCGGCGACCGCGTACGCTTGAGGCTCGATGCGAACGAAGTCTGGGACATGTTGGCCGCCCGCCGCATGTTCCAAAAGCTCAAACCCTTCGATCCAGAGTTCATCGAGCAACCGGTGCCGGGCCGCACTGGCTCCGAAGGCCTCTCTCGGCTGCGCGCTGTGACCAACATACCCATCGCCGCAGATCAGACCGCCTACTCGGCAGACGATGTCTTTGAACTGTGCCGCAACCGTGCCGCTGACGTTATCGTGCTAGGCCTGCACGAAACTTGCGGTGTTGTCCGCTTTCGCAAAGCAGCAGCAGTGGCAGAGGCAGCCGGAGTCAATGTTTGTCTCCATGGCGTCTTTGAAACCGGCATTACCACGTGTGCATCAAACCAGGTCGCCGCAACGATATCCAACATGGATGATGGCAATCAAATCATGTGGCAGCTCCTCGCCGAGGATATCGTGATCATGCCAAACCTCGTACCGAAGGATGGCGGACTTCCAATATCTGAACTGAACGGTCTGGGCTTTGAACTCAACCGCGATGCTGTGGCGAGAGCGGCGGAGGCATACCGCAGCCTCTAATGCAGATGCCGCACGATATTGGGCTCGATCGGCTTGCCGCTCCAGCAAAGAGGACCGAAGGAGACGTCATCTACTTACCGGTCCGTTAGCGGGACGCTAGTGTTGGTGCCGTTGCATGTGTGCAACAGAACATATGAAAGATCGGGCGATGGCAAATTTTCTCTCGGCGACGGCGGCCCAACAATTCAAGAATCAGGGTTTCGTTGCGCCTGTTGCGGTGCTCTCTGCTGATGAGCTCGAACATTATCGGTTGCGGCTCGAAAGGGCTTCGACTGCAATGCCTGAAGTCGCCCAACGCGTTCTCAAGATGAAGTCGCACTTGGTGTTTGGTTGTCTCGACGAACTCGTACGCCTGCCGGCCATCCTCGATGCGGTGGAGAGCCTGCTCGGCCCCGACATTCTGGTGTGGACATCGAGCCTCTTCGCCAAGAGCCCGTCCTCAGCTGACTTTGTGTCGTGGCATCAGGACATAGCTTATTGGGGGCTCGACCCGCCGGACATCGTGACAGCTTGGGTAGCGCTTACTGATAGCATGCCGGACAACGGCTGCATGCGGGTAATTCCTGGCACGCACAAGTTCGAGGTCGTACCGCACCGGGACACCTTTGCCACAAACAATATGCTAAGCCGTGGGCAGGAGGTCACAGTTGCGGTCGACGAGAAAGCTGCTGTCGACATCGTACTTAAGGCCGGCGAGATGTCGTTTCACCACGCTAAGATCGTCCACGGTTCGCATGCCAACCTCTCACCCCGGGCTCGTATTGGCTTTGCGATTCGCTACATTTCACCGGCCGTCCGCCAGTCCGCCGGCTCCGAGGATAGTGTGATGCTGGTGCGTGGCGAAGACAGGCAGGGAAACTTCCTCCGCGATCCACGCCCGAAGTCCGATTTCGACATTGCGGCGCTTTCAGCCTACGACGAAGTCTGCGAGCGTAGCCGCCGCTTTCTCTTCCGCCCCGCCCCCCACCTCATAGAGGAATTCCATGCGCATCACCGCAATCGACATTCACTGGCTACGCCTACCTCTCGTCAAACAAGTCGCGGATGCCATGACCGATCTCTCCTCGTGGGACTTCATTGCAGCGCGCGTGTCCACCGATGATGGACCAGTGGGCTGGGGTTACAACTGCACGATCGGTGAGGGCAGCGAGATGCTAGTGACGCTGCTTGCGAAGGATCTGGCACCGCGTTTCATCGGGCACGACCCGTTTCTGGTACGGCGGCTGTGGCAGGAGATCTATCTCGATCGCTACTTCACCGGCATCACCGGCGTTGCGGTCCAGGGCGTTGCGGCAATCGAAATCGCGCTTTGGGACATCGTTGCCAAGGCCTGTGGACAGCCGCTATGGCGGCTGCTCGGCGGTTATAATGACGACCGGATTCCTGCCTATAGCACTAACGGCGGCTGGCTCGGCTTCAGCGAGACTGAACTCATTGCCAATGCCAAAGCCACGCAACGCGAGGGCTTTCGCGGATTCAAAATGAAAATAGGAAAGCCGGAGCTTGCTGAAGACGCGAGCCGTGTTGCCGCAGTGCGAAAGGCTGTCGGCCCCGACTATCCAGTAATGGTCGACGCAAATGGTCGCTGGGATCTCATGACGGCACGCCGCGCTATCGATGCGATCGATAAATACAACATCTACTGGTTCGAAGAACCGGTTCATCCCTTCGACGTCGCCGCTCATGCAGCCCTAGCAAAAGCCACTGGTGTGCCGATACTCGCGGGCGAGACGATGTGTGATCCACGCATGTTCCGCGACTTTATGGTGGCGGGCGCACTTGGCATTGCGCAGCCGGATGTGCTGAAGCTCGGAGGCATCAGCGGTTTTATGGAAGTGGCCGCTTTGGCACGTACGTTCGGCTTGCGGGTGGTGCCGGCGGCCCATAACATGATGCAACTTGACGTGCAGCTGATGGCTGCCACTCCGCATGGCCTCATGCTCGAGCACATCCCCTGGCTTGAACCAGTATTCGAGCGTCCTGTCCGCATCGAACGGGGCCATGCACTCGTGCCGTGTGAGCCGGGCGCCGGCACCGACGTCCGCACCGACGCGATCGCAAAATACAAAGCTGGTTGATTTTCAAATCAGCCAACAGTCACTTGGGCGCCCTCAATGGGCTGATCATTGGCGTATTGCTTAGGTAGAGATTCCGGAACGAACAAACTTCCACTATCTCTCCAGCGCTGTGATGGAAATGCTGACAGTTGCCAAATATTTTGAGTATTCCAGTCATTGGGACTCCAGTGCTGCAAACGCCGTTTTTCGACAGCACTCACCCAAAGCGGAGGTCGTTTAGTAATTGTTCAATGAAGAGTCTGATTCGAATCACAATAGAAACAGGTATCACCAAAGGAAACCTGCCCGCCTCGTGGCAGACTGTCGCAATAGCAGGCTCTCGGAACGAATGGATTGTCATTCAATACATCTCCGACAAATCCCGCACACATCAGTGCAGCTCAACGCGGGCGGTAGGTAGTCCGGCATTCCTCAGTCAGACAAACGTCTGATATGGGTAAAACCCATTACCATCTTTAACGGTAGCGCCTGATTGCTAAATACGGGATTCCAGCAACCATCATCCGCAATCCCCAATGCCTGCGTACCTGTATTTTTACCGAGCATAAAGGACTTGCCATCTTGACCCATTTCCAGCAATCCCTCAACATTCAGGACTACCAACATGAGGCGAGTCAAGAATGATTACGCAAACAGATCTGGAACGGGCTGCGCAAATTGTTTACGCCGCTATGCCGGAGACACCGCAATATGTCTGGCCGCTACTCGCCGAGGCCGTGGGCTGCGAAACTTGGGTGAAACACGAGAACCATACACCCATCGGAGCCTTCAAAGTGCGCGGCGGGCTCGTCCATATGCAGCTCAGGAAAGAGCGAGGCGAGACCAAAGGCGTAATCACAGCGACGCGCGGCAATCACGGCCAGTCGATTCCTTTCGGAGCGCGACGCCTCGGCATTCCGGTCACCATCGTAGCACCTCACAGTAATTCCGTGGAGAAGAATGCCGCCATGCGGGCACTCGGCGCCGAATTGATAGAGGCGGGCCATGATTTCGACGCAGCACGGGAAACCGCAATGCGTTTAGCCAAGGAACGCGGCCTTGATTTCATCGCCTCCTTCGGGCCCGAGTTGGTGATGGGTGTCGCCACCTATGCTCGCGAGCTATTCCAGGCGGCGGGAGTACTCGATACCGTCTACGTGCCAATCGGCATGGGTTCAGGGATCTGCGGAGTAATCGCGGTACGCGATCTTCTGGGCATCAAGACCAAGGTGGTCGGAGTCGTTTCCGAGAAAGCAGCGGCTTATGCCCACTCCTTCAAAAAGGACAAGCCAGTCGCGACAAGTTCAGCCGACACCTTTGCCGATGGCGTCGCAGTGCGCATACCCAACGCAGATGCACTACAAATCATCAATCACGGTGCCGAGCGCATTGTCGAAGTATCGGAGGACGAAATCGCTGAAGCCATGCGCGTATATTACCGCACGGCTCACACGATAGCTGAGGGTGCAGGAGCAGCATCATTGGCGGCACTTATGAAGGAAAAAGACCGGATGCGCGGACGACGCATTGGACTCATTCTGTCTGGCGGCAACATCGATATGGACAAATTTGCCACCGTGCTGGAAGGCAGAACTCCACGGCCTTAAACCTAAGTAACCTCTCAACAAATTGAAGTTTGAAGATTTCACTGACTTATTGTGACTATACTGTCTATGGGTTGTCTGAGTTTGGATTGATCGGTGTGAATCAGCGCCGAACAATGACCCCACCACACATTGGGTAACGCGTTGTAACTATTCGATAACAGATGTTTTGGGTGGGGGCACGGTTTGCGTCCAACATTGACCCCATTTTGTTGGCCGATAGTCCGTCAAAAATAATCAATTAGATCGTTTTCGAGAGGGGGCATCCTTGGATGCAATTTTACATCGAATGGAAGTAGGCGTCTTCGCCGCGAATCTTGAAGGCAATAGTGCGTGCGGTCACGGCACCGATATTCGCGGCGTCTGTGAGGGTTTTCTTCATCCGTACGTCAGGGTTGAACGGCTTCCCTTTCACAGTGCCGATGAATGCAAAAAGGCCCAGCGTCGTCGGATCACTTCCCGCGCCCGGTTCTTCCTGAACGACTGTGTTCAAAAGGTTCCAAAACGAGCCATGCGTCGTTGCACCGATGATTGAAAATGAATTTTCAAAAAGTGTGGTCATTGAAATTTAGCCCCATTTGTTTGAACTAGTTTCCTGGTTTCTTGAGTAAAGCCCCTGCGCCTGGTTATGCTGAAGCCAGGAGTTACGGCCAGGTGAAGCAGGCCTTGTCGGGGGACCTGTCGTCAACAGTGTATTGAGGGGAGCCCTGATGCTACAGAAGCGTAAACGACGCTGATGCTGGGCGCATTTATCTTACTTCCCGCGCGGCGCACTAGGACTGCCCGGCCTGATTTCTCATCCGTCATCGGCTGATCGGTTCGGCGGCCTGCAAGAGACAGTCACCGGCCTCGCACATGGTGTGCAGCCGTCGCGAGATCACGATTCCGCCATCGGCGAAGCGAAGTGGTTCCTCGGCTTCGTCCAGCCGTTCGAAGTCGTGATACCATCCGGCAAGCTGGCCTTCTTCCACCTTGTCGCCCAGGCGGACTGCAGGCTCGAACCATCCGCGCCGCGTGGCATATATGCCCTGGCTGTGGCGCGCCAGCGATAGAAGTTGCGTCGCTTCCGCGCCTGCCGCTCCGTGGGACAGGACGGGGGTGGCAATCACGCCGACATTGATCAGAAGCCGGTCGATGATGCGGGCGGTGGCCGCCACGCTGTCAATGGTGGTGGTGCCGCCTCCGCCAAACTCACCACTAATACCGACACAACCTGCCCGGCGTGCAGCCCCCATGGATGTCGGCGCAAGGGGACCGTTATCGGCGACAAAGGCGTGCGGAATGCCCAGCGACATCATAAGGTCGATGGCCTGACGGTTACGTTCCGGATCAGCATTGCGTTCGACAAGTGCAGTCAGCAGATGTTCCATCGAGGTGCCACCAGCATGCAAGTCGAAGACGACGTCATGGCGCGGGAAGAGATCTTTCTCGAGGAAGTGGGCAAGACGGCTCGTGGGCGTGCCCGATGGATCGCCCGGGAAAGCACGGTTGAGATTGCCGCCGTCCAGTGGCGAGCAGCGCTTTGCTGCCATGACAGCTGGCATGTTCGCTGTGGGCAGTATCGTGACGCGGCCCCTGATCTTTGCGGGATCAAGCCTGCGGATCAGCTTAGCCAGGCAGAGTTCACCTTCATACTCGTCGCCGTGATTGCCCGCCATCAGCAGAACTGACGGTCCTTCGCCGTTGCGCATCAGGCAGATCGGGACCTTCACCTGGTAGTAGGGCGAGCGGTCGATCGAGAACGGAATTCCGATGTAACTGAGCGTCCGGCCGTCGCGGTCGAAGTCGAGCGTGTGAACGAGTCCGGTGTGCATCGCGTCAGCTCATATGGCCGCAACGGGCGCCAGTTGGAAAATACGTGGTCACATCGGTCCTTTCACTGGTTTGAGGGCCATATCCTGACGGGGTGAAAGCAAGCATCGGGATGGATTTGCGATCATGGTATGATAATCTCGCGATCATGACAAAGCTTTATCCCGGTCCGATCATCGATGCCCATCACCACCTCTGGGATCTTGGACTCAACCGCCATCCCTGGCTGAGTCCCGTGGCCTCGGGCCGCAGCGGGCTGGGTGCCCTCGATCCGATCAGGCGAAACTATCTCGCCGCGGACTATCGGTGTGACGCCCGGAACCACGATGTTGTGGCGACCGTCCATATCGAGGCCAGCTGGCAGGCCGACGATTGTGTCGGTGAGACCAGATGGCTGGAAACCCTCGACAAGCCCGGCGGTGTTGCAACGCGCTATGTAGCGCATGTTCCGCTTGGCAGCCCCCGCGCACAGGCCCTGCTCGAAGAGCAGGCGGCCTTTGAACGGGTGGTTGGCATTCGCGACATCCTGAGCTGGGATCCTGATCCGGCACGCCGGTTCGCAGCCCGTGACGGCATCATGAATGAACCGGCTTGGCGAGAGGGCCTCGCAGGGCTGAAGCGCCACGGCATGAGTTTCGACCTGATGGTTTTCGCCCGACAGTTGCCCGATGCAGCCAGATTGGCCGCACATTTCCCCGATCAGCAGTTGGTACTCAATCACTGCGGCAGCCCGATCGACAGGGATGAGGCGGGCATGGACGCCTGGCGGAGCGGCTTGTCGCTTCTGGCGCGCCAACCCAATGTCGCCATCAAGATTTCCGATCTCGTCGCTTATGATCATCACTGGACTCTCGAAAGCCTCAGACCGGTTGTGATGCATTGCATCGACTGTTTCGGCCCGCATCGCGCGATGTTCGCAAGCGACTTTCCGGTCGCAGGATTGCATGCAAGCTTTGATGAGGTGTACGGGAGTTTCAAGACCATCGTCCGTAACCTGACGCTGGAGGAACAGCACGCCCTCTTCTACGGTACGGCGAAACGCATCTACCGTCTCTAGGCCACATCATCGCCGCGCCTGTTCCCGGCCCGAGAGCAACAGCAGCGCGAGAACAAGCGAGCCGAACAGGATGCTGCGCCAACCCGCCGAGGCATTGACGACGGTAATGAGTGCCGTGATCGTGACAAGGAGCAGCGCACCCGGCATTGTTCCGGCATAGGTGCCGAGACCACCGAGAATCGAAGTTCCGCCCAACACGACCGCCGCGATCGAGGCCAGCAGATAGGGATCGCCGATCCCAACATAGCCCTGACCGTTCATGCCGAGCAGCAGTACGCCGGCAATGCCCGCCGTGAAGCCGCTGATGGCATAGACCACCGTCGTCGTTGCTTGCACCGGCACGCCTGACAATTTGGATGCGAGCGGATTGGCCCCGATGGCGAAAATACGGGCACCCAATGGTGTTGCATGCATGACAAGGAGAACGAGCGCGGAGACGGCAAGCCACACATAAACCCCGGCCGGAATGCCGCCTGGCCGGGCGTTGCCGAGCCAGGCCACCAGCGGGTTCTGCGAGGATATCGCGCTGCCGCCTGCGATGATGATGAGCAGGCCCTGCAGGAAGGTCGCCATCGCCAGTGTCATGATCATCGGATGAACCCGCAAGTAGGCGACGCCGAGGCCGTTGCCGAGGCCGATGCAGGTTGTCATGGCAAGCGTCGCGATGATCGCTGTGACGCCCGTCGGGTCGGCGTCGATGGAGAGTAGTGGCAGGCTGACGGCGCTGACCGTCACGATCGCCGCAATGGAGAGATCTATGCCGCCGGCAATTACGACGAACGTCTGGCCCGCCGCGACGAGGCCGATCACCGCCGCCAGTTCGACAAGATAGCGCAGATGGCCAAATGAGCCAAAGCCGGGCCGCAGGAAACTTGCCGCGACCCACACCAGCAGCACCACGGCGAAGGTGAGAAACGGCCTGCTACGAAGGATAGCTGTGGTGCGGCGTTTGAAAGATCGAGCGGGTCTGGCCGAACTCATCTCTTTCTCCGGAATTGTGGAATGGCAACTGCCCCGATGATGATCAGTCCTTGCGCCACATACTGCGAAACCGGCGTGAAACCCAAAAAGAACATGACGCTGATCATCAGGCTGAGCAGCAGGCTGCCTGCAAGCGCACCGCGCATTGATCCCTGCCCGCCGAGAAAACCAATGCCGCCGAGTACGGCTGCAGCAATGGAGTTCAGGGTGAAGGCTGTCCCTATCACCGGATCGCCCGAACCCGTCTGTGCGGCGACGAACAGGCCAGCGCCGGTTGACAGTAGACCGCTGATCGCATAGGCGGCGACCAGCACACGATCGACCCGTATGCCGGAGCGGTATGCTCCGACCGGGTTTTCGCCCGCAGCATAAATGCCGAGGCCGAGCGGCGTGGCAAGATAGATTTTCCAAAGTAGGACAATCAACACGATAAGTGCGAAAGCAGCCGGCGTGTTACCAGCCAACATGTCGGACAACCACTCCGGAACGGCGCCACCGGGTCGTGGCAGGATGAGCAATGCCGCACCGCCAACGATGAAGGAGCCAGCCAGCGTCACGACGATTGCCGGCAGTCGGAGCTTCACCACGATAAGACCAGTCGCAGCGCCGATACCCAGACCCGCGAGGGCCACCACTGCAGCTCCGCCGGTCACGCCCAAGGGACCGGCCATCGTCGTTGCGGCGATCACCGCGCCAAGGCTGACCATGGCGCCTACCGCCAGACTGATGCCTCCGGTGAGCATGAGGATTGCCTGGGCCATGGCAACAAGCGCCAGGGGAAACCAGCTCTGGGTAAATTTCGCAAATCCCTGAAGGGTGAAGAACCCGGGAAACAGAAATCCATATGCAGCAAGGAAGGCCAGCACCACTGCGAACAGGCCGAAGAGATCGGCATTGCGCCGTCTCTGCACTTGCCAGTAGAGCGGCAGGACTGCCTTGGCAGAGTGGGCAGGCACTTCGCTCACGCCGCAGCCTCCGGGGTTTCGGCGCCGACGGCGGCAGCAACAATCGCCTGCTCACTTAACTCTGCGCGCTCCAGCAGGCTCACAATGCGACCCTCGCGGATGACAACCACGCGATCACACAGATGAACCAGTTCGGGCGTGTCCGAACTGAGCAATACCACGGCTTTGCCCTCTATCGCGAATTGGCGGAGCATGATGTAGATCTCGCGCTTGGTTTCAACATCAACGCCTCTGGTGGGATCGTTGAGCAGCAGTACCTGCGGCTGGTTCGACATCCATTTTGCGAGTGCCACTTTCTGCTGGTTGCCGCCGGAGAGTGCCTGGGCTGGCCGATCGAGATCGCCCTTTATGGCGAAATGACTTGCGAGATCCTTCGCCACCTGGCCCTCTTCGCTGCGGTTCCGCAGCTCTAGTGCGGACTTGCGCGCAAAGCCGGGCAGCAGGAGATTAGTGATGATCGAATGACTGATGTGCAGCCCCTCGCGCTTGCGATCAGCCGGCACGTAGGCGATGCCCATTGCGTTGGCCCTGGATACGCTACGGGGGAGTCCGGCGACGCCGTTGACCTCAGCCGCCGATGTCTCTGCCGGTGCGGCGCCATAGAGCGCGAGCAACAGGTCTTCCTGGCCCTGGCCCGCCAATCCGCCTATGCCAAGGACTTCTCCCCTCCTGATCTCAAGATCAACATCTCGCATAAGGCCTGACGAAAAACCTTTGACTGCAATGGCCGTCGCAAGGCTGGGCGCTGGCGTCCAGTGCGGAAAGAGGTCACCGGGATCACGCCCGACCATGAGCCGCACCAGTCCCGCGGCGTCGGTTCCCTCAATCGGCCGGTCGGCCATACACACGCCGTCTTTCAAGACGGTCACATGTTGGCAGAGCGCTATCACCTCGGGCAAGCGGTGCGAGATGAACAGGATAGCGACGCCCTCGCGCTTGAGCCGCTGCAAGAGTTCGGTCAGGATCCGGGCTTCTGACGCAGATAACGAGGATGTCGGTTCGTCGAGAATGAGGACGCGCGGTTTGCGGTACAGTGCCTTGGCGATCTCGACCATCTGTCTGCGGCCGAGCGGCAGGGTTCCGACCGGTATTGACAGCGGTTCATGGAGGCCGGCGAGATTGGCCGCGGCCTCGGCGCGGTCCGCAAGTGCAGCATAGTCGATCATGCCGAACTGGCGGGGATAGGAACCGAGCCCGATATTCTCGGCAATCGACAGGCTGCCGGTGAGGCTCAGTTCCTGTTGTACGACGGCGATCCCTGCCTGTTGTGCCGTGGCGGGCGTCATGCGCGGAATGGGAGTTCCGTCAATCTCGATCGTCCCCCTGTCCGCGGGCAGCGCTCCGGACAGGAGGTTGATCAAGGTCGACTTTCCGGCGCCGTTCTCACCCAGCAGCGCGTGCACGCGTCCCGGATGCAACTCGATGGAGACATCGCGCAAAACCGGGTTTCCGAAGAACCACTTCGACACCCCGCGCGCCGCAAGGTAAGGAGCGGCCGTTGCCACTTTCCGCTGTCGGCTGGCCTATTGTTCGGCCAGCATCTTGTCGAACAGGGCGTGATCGTAGGGCGAGTAGATATAGCCGTCGGCCGGGAAATCGCCTGCCTTGGCGAGATACTGGTCGATGTTGGAATTGTCGATGATCGGCAGCGGCACCTTGATGAAGGCCGGAATGTCCTTGCCCTGGAGCGCCTGGACCGCGACATAGGTCGAGAAGGCGCCAAGCCAGTTCGGCTGCATGGTGGCCCAAGACGTCAAGCCCTTTTCCTTCCACAGTTCAAGGAACTGGCGGGCGTTCTCGCCGGTGATCGGCACCATCGGCCGGCCCTGCTTGTCGAGAGCCAGGATGGCGCCCGCCGACAGGGCACCGCCAAGTGACAAGATGCCGTCGATCTCGGGGTTGGCGAAGAGCAGGCTGGTGACAGCCTCCTGGGCGGGAGCGACATTGTAGGCCGTGTTGGTTTCGGCAAGTATCTTGACGTCCGGATTGGCGGCGAGAGCCGCATTGGCACCCTTGCGGCGGTCATCGCTCACCGAGATGCCGGCCGGGCCATTCAGGATCAGGATCTTGCCTTTGCCGCCGATGGCGTTGATCAGGAACTTGGCGGCCTGGTCACCCCACTGGTTCGAGTCGGTATTGACCTTGGCGGTGACATCTTCGCTGTCGACGAGACTGTCGAAGTTGATGATGGCGATCCCCTTGGCGCAAGCATCGGCAACGACGCGTGCCGGAGCCGTCGATGAGCCGGCAATCAGGATGATGGCATCGACATCGGAATCGATCATCGACTGAATCTGCTGGATCTGCACATTGGCATCTCCCTGCGCATCGGTGACGACCAGCTTGTCGACTAGCCCCTGCTTCTTCAGTTCCTCGACCTCGGCCTCGATTGTCCCTTGTGTCTGTTTCATCCAGGTCGGCACGGAATAAATGTTGGCCCAGCCGATCGTGTAGGGCGCCTTGCGGTCGCCCTTTATGCATTTGGCGGCCGCGCTCGCCTCAGAGACGGTGCCGAAGCTAAAAGCCAGGGCAAGGCAGAGAGCACTGGCCGACGAATAGAACAGCGATTTCATCATGACGTTTCCCAATCTGTTTTCATTTCGACGCTCGCGACCGCGACCAGTCCGACATTCCTACAAAATTGAAACGACGTGCTTCGTCCAAACCAGTCTGCGCAAGTTCTTCAATATGTCCAATATATCAAACGATAGGCTTGTATATTCGGACAGTCAACATCCTAACACACCCGCCAGTGGCCCGACAAGTCGAACACATAACTTGAGGAAGCGAAAGTTCTCAGCAAGATTAACCCTCGTATTGGTTTTGTCATGTCTGGACGGTGCCCTGTTGGCAAGTCAATTTTTGAGCTGATGTTAGTGCGAGGCGGACTTGCTGCAGTCATGTCTCCGGCCTTGATGGGCAGCACATTATGACCGCTGGCCGTGATGGAGTTTGCTGCAACCAGTCCCCATCAGGTTACAGCACGTGTCGTAGCGCAGACGATACCGCGGGCTCTCTGGTTCTGGCGGACCGTCCGCTGTACTTCACATCATCTCATCACCGCATTGCCAACCTCTGAATGCCTTGCAGCTCTGGTGTCTGTCCGGCAGCTATGCTGCTGTTTCAAGGGGGTGCCTGAGACCCGGGGTTGTAGCTCTTGTCCCTCTCGCCATGATAGCCCAGGCGGTACGCGCCATCGTGTTGGCCAGAGCCACGGCCATAGGCTTGAATGGCTTGTTGGCCAGCAACACCCTGGCCCAGTCGGCAAGCGGGGATTGCGTCTTACCCGACGTCATCCGGTAGAGGGCGGC
>Ga0315287_10001530_pt1 | contig 21430 bp, 15 predicted proteins | sample YL17G11_0_MG_FD_205037 | JGI IMG/M metagenome (GOLD analysis project Ga0315287, IMG submission 205037) | Sediment microbial communities from Yellowstone Lake, YNP, Wyoming, USA - YL17G11_0 | ecosystem: Environmental > Aquatic > Freshwater > Lake > Sediment | place: USA: Wyoming | collected...
GCCGCCTGTTGCTCGCCGGTCAGTTCGTACGTTGTGCCGGGCGACGTCTCCTGCGAGACCTCGGCGCCCTGCCGTACAACAGCGACCTGCTCGCGGATCAAAGCGCCTGCCGCACATAGTGCACCGGCCATATGCGCACTCACACCAACGCGTGATGTCAATTCCGGCAGGGAGACCACGGACTGAGCCAATGCCCGGACTTTTGCGAGGGCCTCCTGCTGCTTCGGCGTGAGAGTGTCGGCAAACGCATCGGCAACGCGGTACATCCACACGGTGCGCGGCTTGGACTCCATGAGTCCCTTGCGAACCAATGGTCTGAAGACACGCCCGATATCGCATTGGTAGTACCCGGCAACCCAGCGATACAGCGCCATGAGCGACTCGCTTCCCCGCGCCCACTGGTCGTGTTTGACTTCGAGCACGGGCTTGAGAACCGCGACGCTGGAGCGGTCTTTGAGCTGTACGACCACCCCCCACATACGCGTGCGGCGCAGCTCAACCAGCACGGCGCTGCCTTCGCCGATGCGATCGGCCATCTCCTCGGGAATGGAGTAGTCGTAGATGCCGGGAATGGCCGTGGGGAATCCCACGCTGACAACCCGGAAAGAGGGGCGGATCATGGTTCCTCGTGATCTGATCGTGCGGCTGAGCAGGATACACTGCGGCCCAAGAAAACTACAATTGGCGCGCCGAGGTGCGTGACGCACGGTTGCGCGAGGGAATGCTCCTTGCGGCCGGCCCATGACCGTCGGCGCCTGACTGCGGAGCTCCGCTTGGTCCGGTCCGAAGAAATGAATTAGTTTGCATTGGTGCCGGCGTGCGGGCGGCGTGCCCGATTCCCTGCCGATGGACAGGAAGAGGCAATCCATGCTTGTCAGTATCGACGACGCGAAGCCCGGGATGATTCTCTCCGAAGACGTGGTGCTTCCCAACGGGATGGTGCTTGTCAACGCCTCGCGGGAGATCACCGAGAAGCTCATTGAGCTTCTGCGTCGTCGCGGCATCCAGGTTGTGCAGGCCTACGATCCTGCGCAGGGAAGTCAGGCGTCCACCTCGCCCATCATCGAAGAACCCACCGAGCAGTCGCCTGGCCAGCATCCCGAAGAGACAGAGGAGTCAGAGCCGGAACCCGAGCCGGAAACTCTGGCCGTCTCCCCCCCGATCGAAGTATCACTCTCCGACGATCTCATGAAGGCCGCAATACGGGTTGAGCCTACCGGCAAGGAGGGGGAGACCCTCACTGCCGACGACGTTCTTGCTGCGCTGGAGAACAAGGGCGTCTTCTACGGTATTGACGAACGCGCAGTCGGCGATGCACTCAAACAGTGGGAGAAGGCCAGGAAACCATTCGTCATTGACCCGATTGCCGTGGGAACGCTGCCGACCCCCGGCCGCGAAGGCGCGTTCGAATTCTCGGTGCAAGCTGTCACCGACGCCGCACAGCTCTCCGAACTTCGCGAAGCCACGGCCTACTGGACAATTGCCGACAAACCGTTCGCATCGTGCGACCGCGTGGAGCAAGGCAGCGTCATCGCCCAGCGTGACATGAGCACCCCACCCATGCCAGGCAAGAATGTACTGGGTGAGTTGGTGCCCACCAGCGAGATCCAGCGCATTCCCATGAAACTGGACACCTCCGCCGACTTCTCGCGCGATGAGCAGAAGATCCTGGCCCGAGGCCCGGGAATCGCATTCTTCGTCAATGGAACAGTCGGAGTCGTTCCGGTCAATTTTGACGGAACCGTCGAGCTCTCGGTAAGCTCCGACCGCATGACGGCTGACGTGCTGATCCACCCCCCCGGCCCCGGCGGCGCCCTCCCCTCCAGCAAGGAGATCGATCGCCTTCTCAGAGAAAATGTCATCGATCACGGCATCGACGAGAGACTGCTCAAAGCTCTGTGCAAGGCCCTGGACTCTGGAAAGTGCCCCGACGGCGCGATCACGCTCGCGCAGGGAACGCCCGCTCAAGATGGCGACAACGGAAAGGTGGAGTATCTCTTCAACACCGAGTTCTCGCTCAAACCCAAGGCCAATCCCGACGGAAGTGTCGACTTCAAGTCGCTGAGCATTGTTCAGTCGGTTGTCAAGGGCGCAGAACTTGCACGACTGATCCCCCCCACCAAGGGCAAGCCGGGCAAGGACGTAATGGGGCGGGAAATCCCTTGCAGTGACGGCGTTGCAGCCCTTCTGCCTGCGGGCATCAACACCGAAATCCCCGAGTTGAAGAAAGACGTTCTGGTGGCCTCCACCGACGGCAATGTGCGCCTGAACAACCATTCGGTGGAGATCAGCGAGGGATTTGTCGTCAAGGGCGATGTGGATCTGAACACCGGCAACATCAACTACGCCAAGTCCGTGGTGGTGAGTGGCGACGTGAAGGCGGGCTTCGTACTCGAGTGCGGCGGCGACCTGGAAGTCTCCGGCACCATCGAAGATGCTCGCGTGGTGGTTGGCGGCAACGTGCTGTGCAAGCACGGCGTGCTTGGCCAGGGCAAGGGAACCATCGACTGCAAGGGCGAAGTAAACATCGGTTTCATGAAGAACCAGACCATTCGGTGCCGCAAGAGCGTTGTCATTGCCAAGGAAGCAATCAACGCGACAATTTACGCACGCAACTCCATCACCGTGCACGGCAAGCCCCTCTCGGTGGCTGGAGGCACGCTGGTCGCTCGCGATTCGATCACTGTGTACGCTGTCGGCAATTCCTCGCACATCAAGTCGGTGCTTGAGGTCGGCGTTGACTTCGCGCTTGTCGAAGAGCTGAAGAATACCGAGACACACTTGGCCGAGGTGGGCGAGAACTTGAAGAAATTGTCGGAGTCGGCCAGAAAATTCCAGCAACTGCTCGCCATCAGGAGGAAACTGCAGCCCAAAGAGGAGTTCCTCTACGCCAAGCTCAAGAATACCCTCGACCGCTACCATCAGCAGATGAGGGATCTGGAGGAGCGCAAGAAGACCATCCTGTCGAAGATGCAGAACACCGAGAATGCTTTCATCAAGATCGAGCGCGCAGCCATGCCTGGCACAGTCTTCAAGATCGGAGACCGATATTTCTCTGTCAAGGAGGAACTCGTGGGCCCCAAGACGATCCGTTCAATCAAAGCGCAAATCCGGGTGCTGTAGCGTCGGGGGCCTGCGGCTTCGGTCGGCTCAGGACGGAACCACGGGCGGATTGAGCGCAGCATCGAGACCCAACTGCGTCTCCAGAACCGGCATGATCGAGGGGAATTCGGCCAGCTCGAACGCTTCCTTCACATTGCCCAATGGACGGTAGACCATGAAGGTGCATCCGTTCTTCCGGGCATCGGAGTACATCCGCATCAGTCCTCCCAGCCCAATGCTGCCAATGAATGTGAGTCGTTCCAGGTTGAGCACCACGCGAGAGGTCTTGGCAGCAAACAGCTCCGCAAGCTTGTCCTGAACCTTGCGCACGTCTTCCCGTTCCCAGAGCTGTCCGATAAGAGTGAGGTAGGTCACTCCCCGATCCTCGCTCATGAAGAGATCCATGCTTACTTCCTTTCGCGATGGTACTTCACGGCCATCACACGGTTTCCCGGCGCATTGAAGTGCACTTCGTCCATGTACTTGCGGATGATGAAAACGCCCCGCCCGTGGTCCTTGAGGATGTTCTCGGGCGCCAGGGGGTCGGGCAGGTTGCGGTAGTCAAATCCCGCCCCTTCGTCCACCACACTTACCATTGCCTTCTCGGGTGTCACCTTGTAAAGAACCACCGTTTTCTTCGCGGGATCGCCGCCGTTGCCGTGTTCTATGGCATTGGTGAGCATTTCGTAAATGCACACTTTGGTCCGCTTGATGTGCTTGTCGGGGAACCCGCAGTGATCCATTTCACGCAGTATCATTGACGCAACGTCCTCGATCGACCGGATAGCGCTGATCGCCAGGATGCTTGGTTTGTCTTCGCGTGTAAATCCCGACTCGCGCAGAAACACGCCGGGGCTACCGGTTTCGACGGCCAGCATGGTGAAGTCGTCGCGGAGCGGACATCCGCCGCGGAACCGGGTCTGCTCCTCCAGAATTGCGTGCAGAAACGCGTCAAGATCGCTTGGGCCGTTGGCGCGGATGGTCTCCCGCAGACGGCTGCTCCCAAACAACTGTCCGGTGCGGTTGCTGCCTTCGGTGAGACCATCGGTGTAGAAGAGCACCTTGTCGCCGGGCTCAAGCTTGACCGTCTCCTCGGAATACTCGGCAATCTCGGCCAGCGCCGCGTGCCCGATGAAGAACCCACGCGACTGCAACGATGACACCTCACCGGTCATGCTGTGATAGATGACGGGCGGCACATGACCGGCCTTGGCGTACACCATCGTGTTCTCGATGGGGTTGAGAATCCCCAGAAATGCCGTCAGATACCTGTCGCTGCGAACAAATTTACACATGCGCCTGTTGACTTCGGTGAAGACCTCTGCCGGAGACTCGGTGCGGTCGATGTAGTGCATGAAGAGCATCTTGGCCATTGCGGCGATGAGCGCAGCGGGCACACCGTGGCCGGAAACGTCGAAGATGAGGATCGCGACTTTCTGATGCGGCGTGATGATCATGTCGTACAAGTCGCCGCCCACTTTGCCCGCAGGCATGAAGAGTGCGGCCGACTTCAGGTTGATGGCCTCGGGCAGCCGGTCGGGCATCAGGCCTTCCTGGATGTTGCGCGCCATCTCCAGCTCTTCGTTCATGTCGGCGTAGGCCTTCTCCAAATGGTGGTGAACCACCATCAGGATTTCGTTCTCCTTTCGCGCGGCGCCTTCGTCGGTCTGGCCCGGGGGACCGAGTTGACTTCTGGCATCCTCAAGAAGCCGGTGCGCCTCCTCAAGGTGGTGAAGACGCCGTTCCGCGTCCTCACCGAAGGGCGCGTCGTCGGTTCCGTCGGAGATTCGGTGTTGGGTGCTGCGGAACACCAGCAGTGCAGCCTCGACCTGGCCGTCGGCTCCGAGGTAAGGAATGCCACTGAACCCGGCCCACACGTGTCGGCCCGAAGGGGTTTCGCCGAGGACCTCCTGCAGCTTGACAGGTGCCTTACGCGTGTAGAGGAGCTCGATCACGTCGTCGGGATTGTCGGGGGGGTGCAGACGAAACCACTCGGAGCTCGGGGGCCGATCGGCAAGATCGTACTCCGAGTATCCCCAGAACGAGAAGAACTCCCGGTTGGCCGAGAGCAACTCGCGCTGGGGCCCCAGAACGCAGGAGGGTACCACCAAGTCGCGGGGCATCCCGATGATGTGATCGATCGTGTTCATTGCGTCAACGTGTCCTGTGGGCATGGGCGGATTGCACTCGCACGATGGCCCGTGCCGGAAACTCTGAACTCCTATTGTAGTATGCAAAGTGCTGGCAAGTCAACTACGAGCGGTGCGCGGGGTGAGAGTGGGCGCCGCCTCCGGGCTGCTTCTGCGGGTATCCGGTGTTGAAGAGACCCGACTTTTCGCGGTCGGTAAGGGGCCGGATCTCCCCTCGGCCGAGTCCGGTGATCTTCACCGAGCCAAACTGGATACGCTTGAGTCGCACGATTTCGTAGCCCAGGCCCTCAAACATGCGTCGTATCTGCCGGTTCCTGCCCTCAAAGAGATCGACCTCGTACCAGTGCTCGTCGCGGGCCTTCGCGTCGAGGGCGTCTGCCTTTCTGATTTCCCCTGCGTGAAGAATGTCGCCCTCGGATTCCACACCCTCGCCCACCATGCGCTGCACATCCTCGGACTGCATGGGCCTGTTCGTCCGCACACGATACACCTTCTTGATGTGGAATCGGGGATGCGTCAGAGCGTGCACGAGGTTGCCGTCGTTGGTGAGGAGAAGCAGCCCCTCCGAGTTCCAGTCGAGACGCCCTACGTATACCAGATGCTGCGCGTCAAAGCCCAGAGCCTTCAGATCGTCGTAGATGGTGGGTCGCCCCTCCGGGTCGCTACGGGTCACCAGGCTGCCCTTGGGTTTGTAGTAGGCGTAGTACTCGTGCTGGCGAACCGCTTCCAGTGCCTTGCCTCCGCACTGCACCGCATCTTTGGTCGGATCGATCTTGGTGCCAAGCTCAGTAACCTTCTGGCCATTGACATGGATGCGGCCAGCGGCAATGAGTTCGTCGCAGTGTCTGCGCGAGCCGAGGCCGCACTGGGCCAGGTATTTGTTGAGGCGGACGCGACCATCGGCACTGGTGGAGGTCGGGGGTGTCTCCTGAGTCATGATCGGGGTCTCCGTTCTGTCGATACCGGGGCTGCGATGGCCTGCCGGGCGAGGTCGCCCACCGACTCGGCTGCTACCACCGGAACACCGATGTGGCGTTTGATCCGCGAGATTGACCATCCGTCAAGGGTGTGGCCGTGCGAATTGAGCAAGACGCTCGGCACGACGACAGTGTCCCAGCGGACACCGGTGCCGCAGACCGCCCGCACGATGTCGGTGGCTGTCAGCAGGCCGGCCACTGTCACAGTCTCGCCGAAGAACCGGTTTGGGACGGCCAGTGCCTCAACGTGCGCGCGACCAGACCGTTCGGAGAGCTGCCGCGCGATCCGCTGCAGGTAGGGATATGCCAGAGCGGAGGTGACGACGAGCACGCGACGCCCTCTCTCCGAAGTGCGGACGGTCGGCGCGCGGCGACCGAGTCCCCGCTCCACACGCCTCCACTCGTCAAGCAACTGCCGGACGAGTCCCACGCCGTTCTCGATTTGGGGAAAGTCGGCGTAGTACGACTGCGGAGGAATCGACCGCCCCGCAAGAATGAGGAACTCGTCGGCAAGGAAGAGCCTGCGTCGTCCCCTGCGCACCGCATCCGCGTCACTGACGGGGCACAGGGCCTCGCACAGGGCGACCGCACCGTCGCGGTCCATGCCGCGCAGGGGCACGCGCCGGTGACGTGTGATCCCCACTGGCACCACAGCCACCGACTCCAGGCGCTCCCCCAGTGCAAGCAACGCCCGGACAGTACGCCGCAGCACGGCGCCGTCGTTGACCCCCGGGCACACCACGATCTGGGTATGCAGCCTGATGCCGCGACGCACCAGACAGCGCAACTGCTCCAGCACGTCGGGCGAACGCGCGATGCCTAACATCCGCGACCGGACGGCCCGATCAGTGGCATGCACCGACACGTACAGCGGTGAGACCCCGCGATCGGCGATACGCGCAAGTTCGGTTGGGCCCACATTGCTGAGCGTGACGTAGTTGCCGTTGACCAGGGAATGGAGGACATCCTCGTCCTTGACGTAGAGCGTCTTCCGCAAACCCCGGGGCATTTGGTCGATAAAGCAGAAGATGCACTTGTTGGCGCACTGGCGCACTGGGTGTCCCCGGAAGGTCGCACCCAGGAACTCCCCGGGTCTGCGCTCGACCACCAGAACGCCTGCCTGATCGGCCCGACGAACCTCCACCTCCAGCACTTCTTGCGCCGCCAGGAAGACCATGTCCAGCTCATCCCGCACACGCTCCCCATTCACACGCTCAACCACGTCGCCCGGACGCAGTCCGCCGTTCCATGCGGCTGAGCCACGAACCACGCGTGCAACTATGACACCGGTAGGAGGCATGACTGGTGGGAAGCCTCGCACATACGACCCGACTTGAGCGAGGAGGGCTATCTCGTTGATTCTGTTTCTGTTGCTTTCCGTGGACCAAAAACCTATACTAATATACATGCAAATGGCAGGTTCACCGACCACAGAATCTGCCGACCCCGCCGGGTCCTACTCCAAGGAGGCGCGACCGTGAAGAGAAGCCGAACAGGCATTGTGTTGGCATTGACATTGTTGGTGGCCGGATCCTTCGTCTGCACACTCAAGAATGACCTTGGCAATCCAGCCACTCCCGGCTCGAATCACTCTCCTGATGACACGATCCCGATCATTCCCGGCACCGAAGATGTCACGGTTCTGGCCACCAGCGACCGTTTCGTCGGGATTGGCGACACCCTCGTTGTTACTGTCAGCGTGGTCAACGCAAGCCTCCATGCGGTGGCAGGGGCAGTCGTCACAGTAGCGGCATCGGTTGGTTCGCTCTCCGACGACTCTCTGGTGACCGATGCGAACGGACGCGCACAGGTGAAGTTCCGGCACTCTGCGGCGGCGCAGAACGTCCAACTCACCTTCAAGTGCCGCAAAGATGAGCGTACGATCCGCGTCGATGTCACCGATACCCCCGACCAGGTGCAGAAACTCGTCGAAGCGCTCCCGGAGAAACCCAGTATCAAGGCCGACGGCGTTGACTTCACCACGATCAGGGTAACTGTCATCGACGAGTCGCACAACCCCATCGCCGGTGAGGCCGTTCAGTTTGTGTCAACTTCGGGTGTGATCAAGGGAACCAATCCCCCGAGCGCCTCGCTGTCAGGAGTCGCTGTCACTGACGAGGATGGCGTGGCCATTGCGAAGATCACCAGCTCCAACATCAACGACACAGCATACATCACCGCGTACCTGCTCTCCGATCTCACCATGAGCGCGGAGACCCGCGTTGCGTTCCAGGGCGTGTCGCTCAATCTCACGGCCGACAATCCCAATCTCGTGCTTCGTGGTCGGACGATCGTGACGGCCCGACTGCTCAACGCGTCGGGGATACCCATCGCGTTCGCCCCGATCTACTTCACCATGGGCGAGGGCGCCGGATCGAACTTGTCGTTTGCGGATAGTGCAGTTGACACGATCACAGGGTTCGACGGGATTGCGCGGGCGACCGTGATCGGGACCGACAATGGGACCGACTCAATTCTCGCGGCTGCGGCGGGCGCCCGCTCGTATGTGCGCGTCAACGTGACGAACCTCATTCTCAAGGCGTGGGTCAACAGCCAGATCCTGCAGGCGAATGCGGATCTTGCTGACACGCTGCATGTAACCTTCACGGACAACGTTGGTGTGGCGCTTTCCGACAAACGCATTCAGGTCATTCGCTACTACCAGACGTCAACCGGCGTAGAGACATCCGACACCCTGCTCGGTCAGACCGATGCCGTCGGCAAGTGCAACCTCACGGTCCGTGCGGTGTCGTGGGAAACCACCATGCGCATGCAGGTGACCGGCTACAACAGCTCGACAGACCTGGCAAGCGCCGAGGCCTCCATCCGGTTCATCTCCACCCGCTACATCACCATGAAGGCCCTGCCTACGGTGATCCCGGCCGATGGGACAAGCGAGTCGCAGATCACCGTGCAAATCAAGAACAGGACCAACAACCCGATTGTGGGAGACAAGGTCACCTTCATAACCTCGCGCGGCATGGTGCTCAACGAAGCCACCACAGACGTTCAGGGTAAGGCGACCGTCGCGCTCACCAGTGATCGGCGAAACACCATTGCCACGGTCACTGCCTGGCTTGAGCAGGATGCGACTGTGAAGGACTCGGTACACGTCGAGTTCACCGGTGTCGAGCTGCGAGCCAGTGCCTCGCCTCCGTCAATCAGCTCCAGTGGTTTGGACACCAGCACGATCCGGGTGACGCTCTACGATGCCATGAAGAACCCCATTGTTGGGGAGAGAGTCTTCTTCTCGCCGCAAAAGCGCGATTCCACGATAGTGCGGGTGATTGACTCGGTAACCACGAATCGGGGCGAGGTGGTCTGCAAGATTCTGGGCGCCGCGCATGGCCAGGACACGGTCGGCGTCACTGCTGCCGGGGCGTCAACCAATGTCATCATCTACTACTCGAGCAATTACCTAACTATTGACACGACTCCGGCGCCGAGCACGAGGCACTCCTACACTGCCAACGGCCGCGACAGCACGCGGGTGACTATCACCTATCGAGCGGGCAACCGGACCACGCCAATTGCGGGATCGCAGGTTGAGTTCAACGTAACGGTCGGGAACCTGGGGCAAACATTCACCGACACGCTGCGCACCGATGTCAACGGGCAGGCGGTCTTCTACATCCACAACCCAGACTTCGCCAACTGGGCCACACTGCAGGCAAAGGCGACCTCCCCCACCGAAATCACGTGCGCAAGCATGGCTGTGTATTTCAAAGCGGATCTGATCCACCACATCAAGCTCACCGGAACGCCCGAGGTCATCAGCAACAACGGCGACCGTGCAAAGATCACAGCGGTCGTGTATGACGCACAGAACAACCGCGTGAAAGACGCGACTATCGCATTCAACCTGGTCAATGGCCCCGGTGGTGGCGAGCGTCTCGATCCGCCTACCGCAGTCACAGGACAGGATGGAACCGCAACGACCTACTTGGTGTCGGGTCCACTGCCCAGCAACTTCCGCGAAGTGTGGATTGCGGCGGGCGATTTCTCGACAATCAAGTCGGATACGGTGAGATTTACAATTGCAGGACCGCCGGCGTACATCACGATCCGCCGGCAGATCGGACAGGTGGCCAAGAACTCCAATGGCACGTATGCCAAATCTGTCAGTGCATTGGTGACGGATGTGAACGGGAATCCTGTGGCGGATGGGACTGAAGTGACGTTCAGTGCGAAGATCACCGGGTTCACCGTGTTCTTCCGCGCGGCAAAGCGCATACAAGTATTCGGTAACTCGCTGTATTCCGACGACTTCTACTATGACTACGATACATCCATTGCAAGCACGATGCTGCCGTTTGAGGATCTGAACGACAATTTCACCAACGACCCTGGTGAAGACCGCAATCGTGATGGCTTTGCCAATCGTGGCGAAGACCGCGACGGCGACGGATTGTTTCAAGTCGGGCCCGGCTTCGTTGACATCGACAGGAACGGCTACCGCAACCCACCGAGCCAACCCCCAGAGCCGTACATCTTCTATGATAGGTACGTCTACACTCGAGACTCGACAACCCAACAGTGGAATCTGACAATACGCCCCGACTCAGCGTGGGCAGACTTTGATGCTGACAACCAGATCGACCGGATCGAGCCACTCCGTGACACTGGCATGACAGAGGCAGAGTACAAGTCATTCCCCGGTTGGAGTCAGAACCTTTTTGGCGGCGAAGGCGGCTACGAAGACATCGACTGGAACAACAACGCTGTGCCGGATCCCCAAACGACGGTCATCATCAACCGCACGGTCCAAACGGTCGGTGGCATCGCAGTCAACAGCCTCGTGTATGGCCAATCCGACGCTCTGCGCATCCGCGTGATGCTCAATGCCGAGGCCCAAGGCAAGGTGACAGCAAGCCCGGAAGAGTTCATCCTGCCGATCACTATCGACGACCTACCATACTGGAGTCCCTTCGATGACTAGACGGATATCACTGTTTCTCATCGCCGTCCTCAGCGCAGTCACGTTGGCCTCAGCCTCCAACCTGGCCAACCCGGCAGCGCCCGTCCCGGGCTCCCGGGTCGCCCTCGGTGTCTCCTATCACCTGGGAGGCTACCCGGTCACCCGCCTTGAGCTCCCCAGCATGGTCAACCGCATCGAGTTGCGGCTCTCCTACGCGCCGATTGCCTATTTCAACATCGGCATCGACGGTGGCGCGGCCATGATGGAGGTTGCGGGCGACACGAGCGCCACCGACACCATCTCCCCATTCCTGGGCAAGATGGGTTTTGCGGGGGGAGCCCATATCAAGCTATCAACCCCGTTTATCCTCAAGGACGTGCTCGGCGCAGTCCTGATTGCGCGGGGCGGATACTTCTCCTCCAAGAATGACCAGGGTGCCTCCTACGGCGGGATCGACGCCAACGTGGCCCTGGGCCTGCAGTTCCACATCAAGGGCTTTGGCTATTTCACTGCTGGCTCTCAGATGTACCTGATCCAGGGCACCAACCGCAGCTACGACGGTGTGGAGGGAACCTACTCCAACGCGCAGAACATCCGTGGCTGGATCGCGATCGACTTCTTCCCCAAGCTCGACGCCACGGGCAATGCCCATCCCTACGTCTCGGTGGAGGCAACAGCTTCTCCGGGCATCGGATTCGGCGGCCGAGCCCCCATCGAGAATTTCGGGCTCTCGGTGTGCATCGGGACCATCACCAAGCGCCTGTACGGAGAACAGACTGGCATCGAGTGGCAACCGTAGAGTCCTCGTAGCACCCGTGTAGCATACGAAAAGAGCGCCGGAAGTGATTCCAGCGCTCTTGTTGTTTTCGGACGGGTATGTTGACTAAAGGAAGAGATCTTTGATCTTGGACCAGTTGCCCTTGGGCGGAGTGATGACCCTCAGGGCCTTCTGAGGAGCAGCGGGGGCGGCTTGCACCACCACCTGCTTGGTTGCCGAGGTCGTGTCGGCACTGGGCGCAGCAGAAACGGTCGCTGCAACCAGAGCGATACCTGCTGCGATGAGTGTGAATTTCTTGATCATGGATGGTCTTGTCGTGGTTGCGAATCCACTCTGTCTAAGTACCAATATACTCGAATTACATCGATCGTGCAAGATTTTTTGAGGTTTGGTACCCGTCGCATGGGGTCGCACCCTGTCCTGCATAGACACACTTCGTGCTAACCCGTTGATTTATTGCGGTGTGGGACGTTCTTGAAGGCCTCTACCCATAGTAGCACCTCCGCCAGAAGAAGGAGCAGAATGAGTGCCCAGAAGCCCTGCACCATGCCGAGAGATCCGCCGGCGGAGATGAACCGGGTGAACTCATCATCACGCATGCACCGGACTGTTGACTGGATGGACGCCGGGACATTGGGCATGCGGTAGACGCACCGACTCTCGGTCGAGTCAACACCGGCTGCGATCCAGTAGTCGGCTTCACCCTCGGGCTTGACAAGGTAGAGACCGGGTTTGTCGATCTGGACAAGCGGTCCGCTCCCCCATTCAGCAACCACTCGTCCTTCGGAGGTGAGCAGTGTTGCGGAGCGACGGGTTCCAGCGCAGGGGTTCGGGAAGGCAGTACCGGCAACCACTCGCCATGTGGCGGTTCGAACCGCAGAGAGCGCGTGCCTGCTCAGCCGGTCGAGAAAAGGCACGAAGAACCCTGTCTCGCACAGGTTGTTCGATTCGCAAATGCCAAGCTCCGAGGCAAGTACGATCCAGGCGTGGCCGGTGCTGTCGCGCGAAATCGCGGCGAAGGGCTCTCCGCTCTCCATGACCAGGAGCGGTCGTCCGGGGATTCGGGAGTAGAACCCGCGCACTGCGACCTCACGATCTCTGAGGCTGGGAAACCCACGCCACAGAGCGCTCACCGTATCGGGCAGGGAGAGTGCCCGGGGGATTGTTGACACAACAGACCGCGCGTCCCGGTTCCCACCGAGATGCGCGAACACCTCCTGGGCCAGGCACGAGCCACGGCTGGTGGAGTCAGTCGACAGAGCAAACACGATGGCCTTGGGGCTCAGCGAGCGCCCGCGTGTGAGGGGGCGGAGCGCGGACTCGCACGCATCCACGCCGTTGAGTACGATGATGTCTGCGGAGTCCAAGTCCGTGGGGCTGACCGCTGCGGGCTCCCGACAGAGCACCGGGCTCCATGCGTTGGCTCCCAACGCGCCGAACGCAGCGAGGATTGGAGTGCACCTACGCTGGTCGCCGACAATCAGGACTCGGCGCGCGGTGCGCTGCCCAGCCACAAAGTAGTCGGTGTTGTCCCAGACAAACGGATCGTCGACGCGCAGTTCCGCATATCCCGCGTGCCTCGTTGACGTACGCGTCTGCGCAAGATCGACACGCACTGTGGTCTCCGCGTCTTTGGCGGCACTCACCGACCTGGCGCCCACGCGGGTTCCATCCATGACCGCAACCAGCTCGGTTTCGTGAAGATCGCGTCCCCACGCCCGCACCTTGGCGGTGAGTATACCTTCGTTCTCCATACTCGGGGTAGCTCCGGAGAGCCGGGCATTCCATGGTTGACGCGGGGAGACAGAGACGCACACAGTTGATACCGGTGGCGACCCGTCCGCGAGCCAGGTCGACATGGCCGAGAGCGCTCCCTGCGGGCCGTCGTCCTGGAAGTCGCTGACAACGACCAGCAGCGACCTCCTGCCCAGACGCCGGACGCGAGAGCCAGCGGCCCGCAGCACCTGGTCGGCGCGCGCCGGACCGCACCGCACGCTGCTTGCCGACGACGCATCGTCGTTTCCGGCCTCGGCAACGAACTCGCGCTGTGCCTCGCGGTACTCGAACACCTCGGCAGCAGGCGCAATGGACTTTCTCAGCGAGTCAAGCAGATCGTGTCCCCGCTGAAGCCGGGACACTCCGCTCTCCCGGTAGTCCATGCTGAGCGTTGGGTCGATCCACCAGAGCACGGAGAGCGACGGGTCGCGGATGACGTCGAGCAGATTGCTGCGGTCGAACGGCTTGGCAAAGAGCGCCACGATCAACCCAGCGATGAGCAGCCGGGCCAGCAGGAGGAGCACTCGCTGGAGATTGCGCCGCTGACTGGTGCGCACGGCCGTTGCGTGGAGGAATCGCAGTGACGGGAACTCGATACGCGGCGCGCGCCGACGACTGAAGAGGTGCAGCGCCAGAGGCAAAAGCAGGATGAGTGCTCCCCACAGGTACTCCGGTCTGAAGAAGGAGAGGCCCATCAATACATCCGCCTCCGCTTCTCCAGAGCCCGGAGCAGGAACCGCGCGAAGGGTTCGTCGGTAGACACGACCTCCAGGTCGATCTTCAGCTCCCGACAAGCGTTCTCGATGGTGCGGCGGTGCCCAGCCATGCCTTCTGAGAGGAAATGCGCCGCAGTTCGTCCGTCGATGAGCACATCGCGGCCGCTCTCCATGTCTCGCATGCGCACCGGCCCCCGCGCGCGGAACGCGATCTCAGCGGGATCGAGCACCATGAACGCCAGCACATCCTGCCGTTTGAAGCGCAGGTGACGCAGTCCGCGAATCACCGACTCCGCGTCGTCAAGAAAATCGGAGATCACGATGCACATGCCGCGCTTGCCCAAGGTGCGCGCGACCTCGTGGATGGCATCTCCGCAGCGGGTTTGGTTGCCCGGACCCAGGCGCTGCAGTTGCGACAGGATCAGCTTGAGTTGCGTGTTGGTGGAGCGGGGAGGCAGGTACAGACTTGCGGCCTGGTCAAAGGCACAGAGCCCCACAGCATCGCGCTGCCGCACAAGGATCCAGCACAGCGATGCAGCAAGCGTGCGCGCGTACTCGAACTTGGAGACCACGCCCTTCGAGGCGAAGCCCATGGAGGCGCTCTTGTCAACGAGCAGATGCGCGTAGAGATTGGTCTCGTCGTCGAAGAGGCGCACCACCGTGCGGTCGCACTTGGCGTACTTGCGCCAGTCGATGGCGCGTGCCGATTCGCCGGGGAGGTACGGTCGGTACTCGCGGAATTCGGCGGAGAATCCGTGATACGGGCTGCGATGGAGCCCGGCAATCATGCCCTCGACAATGAGTTTGGCGCGCAGAGACAGGTTGCGGACAGGGACGAGGTGCTCCGGTCGGAGAAACGCGGAAGATCGGTGCGTTGCGGCCATTGGTCCTCGCGCACGGTGGTCAGGGCCGGGGTGGCTCGATCTCGGACATGATCTGGTTGGTGTTCTGGCTGATAAGCGAGGTCATGCTCGACTCGCGTTTGTGCTCGGCAACGCTTTGCGCAATCCGTTCTTTGAGGGCACGAACGCTCTGCTTGTCAAATGCATTGACAAAGACGGCAGACGGATACGCGAGTTCCACCTTCTTGCGTTCGAAGGGATCGATGAGGAGATCGTCCTTGTTGAGCACAAGCAGGCGCGGAATGCGGTCGGCCTCAAGCTCCGAAAGCACGGCCTCAACCGTGGCCAACTGCTGATCGACCCACGGACACGATGCATCGACCATGACCAGCAGCAGGTCAGCCTCGCGCGCAACCTCCAGGGTACTTCGAAACGAGGCAACCAGATGGTGCGGCAGCTTGCGGATGAAGCCCACGGTGTCGGAGACAATGACCGTGCCGACCCCGGGAATGTACGTACGCCGGGTGGCAGTGTCCAGGGTGGCGAACAGCTTGTTTTCGACAAGCACCTTGGCGCCTGATAGCGCATTGAGCAGCGACGATTTGCCCACGTTGGTGTACCCGACGAGCGTGACCTTGTAGATCTCTTCGCGTGACTTGCGCTGCGTCTGGCCGCCGCTCTCCACCTTTTTCAGGCGAGCCTGCAGGTCGCCGATCTTCTTCTGCACCAGGCGCCGGTCAACCTCGAGCTGCTTCTCGCCAGGGCCCCGGGTGCCAATGCCACCCACTTGTTGTGAAAAGTGGGTCCACGCCCGGGTGAGTCGGGGATAGAGCGTGCGCAACTGAGCCAGCTCGACCTGAATGCGTGCCTCATTGGTGCGGGCATGCTTGGCGAAGATGTCGAGGATGACCTGGTTGCGATCAACCACTTTGCCCTCGACCACCTCTTCGATGTTACGGACCTGGCTGGGCGACAGCTCGGCATCGATGACGAGCGTGGCGCAGGAGAGTTCGGCCATCTCGCGGGCAAGGTCATGGATCTTTCCGCCACCCAGATACGTGGCAGCCTCGACTCGGGGGCGTTTCTGCACTATGCGCTTGACCACCACGGCACCGGCGGTAGTGCACAGCATCTCCATTTCCTGGAGATCGACATCGAAGAGCGCGGCATCCATGTCGGGAGTCAACAGCCCAATGAGGATGGCACGCTCGGACTTGACAAGAGATGGAACATCGTGGATAGTGCGCATAGGTCCTGTCAGTCGAGGGTGAGTCCGGGGACATCGATCAACACGCCCGATGCTCGTTGCGACGGGGTGAGGGTGAGCACTTCCACCCCAGTCTCGGTGACCAGCACGGTGTGTTCAAACTGAGCGGACAACGAACCGTCTTTGGTACGAACAGTCCACTTGTCAACAGGATCAGTGGTGACTTCGTACGCTCCGGCATTGATCATGGGCTCAACGGTGAGGGTCATGCCGGGCATCAGAACCACGTTCTCGCAGTCGGGATCCCTGTGATGGTACACAGTGAAACTCTCGTGGAACTTGCGGCCGATGCCGTGACCGGTATACTGGTGCACCACGGAGCATCCCTTCGAGATGACGTACGGCTCAATAGCCTCGGCAATGGAGCGCAGGTGCTTGCCCGGGCCGACTGCTGCGATGCCCAGACGCATGGCTTTGGCCGCTACCCGGGTGAGGGCCAAAGCCCCCGCAGAGACCTCACCAATGAAGAAGGTTTCCGACGAGTCGCCGTAGAATCCGTCAACTATGGTCGTGAGGTCGACGTTGACGATGTCACCGCGTTTCAGCACCTCGGACTCGGAGGGGATCCCGTGACAGACCACCTGGTTGATCGAGGTGCAGCAGGACTTGGGGAACCCCTGGTACCCCAGCGCACCGGGCCGGTGTCCGTGCGAGACCGTATAGTCGTGGACGATTGCATCGATTTCGGAGGTAGCCGCGCCTTCCTTGACATACGGTCGTACATACTCCAGCAAGCGTCCGTTGAATTCGCCGGCTCTGCGCATGCCCTCGATCTCTTCGGCGGTCTTGACCATCTTGAGCGCACGGCCGGTTGCGGGACGGTTTCCGGGCTGACGCTGTTCGTCGGCAAGCAGGTGGCATTTCTTGTATTTCTTACCGCTGCCGCACCAGCAGGGATCGTTGCGAGTGATCATTGATTGGGGATGCCGGGGTGAATCGGGTGGAGATTGCCGTCGGGCTCTGGACATGACCAAAATAAATCGGGCTGGATCCCGACAGGCTGCTCGTATGCGCGGCCTCGGTGTTCGATCGGGACAAGCGGTGTTGCACTACGGCAGTGACACATCGATGGGCGGGATATCGCTGTCTTGCGGAGCGGGCGATCCCTTGCTTCCGGATCCGCTCTTGGCGGCAACGACACCGATGATCGCACCAACCACCGCGACGCCTCCGCCAATGGCCGCGATCAGCTTGACCTTGCGATTGAGCTTGTGGATCTTGTTCAGCACGCTTCGCGGGAAGCGCGCCTTTGTTGCGGCGCTGTCGACCTGACTCGATGAAGGTGCTGCTGCAACCACTGCAGTGTCAGTCGATGCTGATGCCGGGGACATCTCCGGCGCCCCAACGACTAATGAGTCGATCTCGGCCGCAACGCCGATCGACACGGCCAGCAGGAGTGCTGCCACGACGCAAAGGCCTGGTGCGCGCAGGAAGCGTGTCGGTGATGTCAATCCTCAACGATATCACTTTCTCCGACTCAAGGGGATCGACCGTAAACGTCCACGATACGCCGCGTTTGTCGGGTCCACGGCTGTCGACCAGGTAGTTGCCGCTGGCGTAGCCCCATGCGGGACGAAGTGTCGAGGTGGGCTCCCCAGAGCAGTCTTCACCTGTGGTTCAGACACGTGGAACCATCAACAGCTACCCGGGCACATGCCAGCTGCGAATGAGCTTCCCCAGCCGGTTCCAGCGGATTTTGAGAGGCAGGAGTATCCAGGGCGTCTCGCTGTCAAATGACATATACACGATGAGCGCCTGGGCTTTGATGTGGTTGCGGTTGACATACCCCCAGAAGCGGGAGTCCAGCGAGTTGTCGCGGTTGTCACCCATCATGAAGTAGTTGTCGTTCTTGACAACATAGGTATACACCGGCTTGTTGTCGAGCAGAACAACCGGTTTGACCTGAATGGTGCGACCGGGAAGCGCGGTGCGGCAGGCCTGCTCGATTTCGGCCACAGTTCGGGCAAGCATTGTCCAATCGTCAATCTGATCGACCATACCCTGACGGTTCACCTCATCCAGCGTGAAGCTGCCCTGCGTGCTGACAATCGGCATGCTGTTGGCGTAGGTGCTGTCAACATAGAGCTGCACGTTCAGACCTACACGCGCATACGGATACTCCTGGTGCACCAGATGCTTGAAGAAGAGCATCTCACGCACAGGCAGCCCGTCGGCGCGAATGGTATCGCCACGCGCAGGAATGCGCAGCGGCGCAAAGTGCTCGACGTCGGGCATTGGGTGACGGCCGCCTCTGACCAACTTGCCGTGAGGCGCCAACGTTTGAACCGTACCGTTGACAGTGAGCGTGCCGGCGCGGACCTCTACGGTCTGCCCCGGCCCGGCAACACAGCGCTTGATGAAATCCTTGTTGCTCTTGTTGGGGCAGCGGAAGATCACCACATCGCCGGGCGTGGGGTTCTTGATGCCGGGGAACTTCCAGTACGTAAACGGCAACACCGGCGCGCCATAGATGAATTTGAGCGCGAGCAACTGGTCGCCGATGAGCAGACTGTCTTCCATGGAGCCGGAGGGGATGCGGAAGGCCTGCACCACGTAGACGATGAAGATGAGTGCCAGCACCAGCGCATGGGCTGACTCGCGCAGAAAGCGGACGAAACCCGAGAACTCGGACGTGAGGCGGTTTGGCTTGGGGGATTCCACACTATCTCCTTAGTTTGGCGCGGCAGTATCGAGGTCCGGATCTCACAAAATACGTCGCCGGAGAGGGCTTCTTGCCGTTGAAACCGCTTCGGCCATTTGGTGGGCCTGCTACTCACGCCTTATTTTGACAGAGCCGGCGACTGCCACACCCGAGATCCAGATACCTGCACTCCGCCCGCCCCATCACCACGGTGGACTTCGGCCTGGGCCGCTTGGGCTACGCGACTGCCCACATCCTCATTGGTGATGTGCCGATTGCCTGTGCGGCCGATGGAAGCATCCCCGGCCCGTGCACAGTGGTGCGTCGAGGATCGGTGGCGCGCCCTGTCGATGCCGGAACTGCCACGAATGCGAGGATCCGATGATCGCGCACACCGAAGAAGTCGTTTCGCTTAACGACCCGCGTCTTGCGCCCTACCGCACGCTCAAACAGCAGCGCGACCACCGCAAGGGCGGCATCTTTGTGGCCGAGGGCACCAAGGTGGTGCGCCGACTTCTTGGAAGCTCCCTGACCACCGAGTCGGTGCTGCTCTCGCCGGAGAGGATGGAGGAGTTCCGCAGTCTGCTCCAGGCGCGAACCGAGTCCGTGACAGTCTTCGTGGGCTCGCAGGAGATGCTGGCCCGGATTGTGGGTTTCGAACTGCACCAGGGCGCCATGGCCATTGCGCGGGCGCCCATGCCGCTGACGGTGGATGAGGCGGTCGACGCTGCTGCTTCCCCGCGCCTCATCGTCGCACTTGACAATCTTGCGCATGCGGAAAACGTGGGCGTTGTCGTGCGCAACTGCGCAGCCTGCGGGGTGCATGCGATCATCGTGGGCGAGACATCGGCCGACCCGTACCTGCGCCGTGCAGTGCGCAACTCCATGGGCACGGTCTTCCGCACACCCATCGTGCACGCGCGACACCTGCCCGATGCGATCCGCACGCTTCGGTGCGTGCATGGGGTGCAGATCTGGGCAGCGCACGCACGGCCCGGCAGTGTGTCGGTGTTCGACGCGGACCTGCGCACCGACTGCTGCATCGTGCTGGGCAACGAGGGCGACGGCGTTGGCCCGGAGGTCCTCGCGCAATGCAGCGGCGCCCTGGCCATCCCCATGGTGGCAGGCGTTGACTCGTTCAATGTGGCGTGTGCCGGCGCTGCCATTTTGTGCGAGGTGACGCGGCAGCGGGGCCTTGGGGCGGTCTCGCGAGTCGAACCGTGACCCCCTTGTGGCACAGCCCCGAGTGGCGGCCTCTCCGAAAACCGCCCCCGACGGCCCACGACCGAGCGAGACTGTGAGCATTGCTCCGCCTGGCGCCTCGATGGTATGATGTGGCATTGAGGTCGCACCTCGCCCGCACGTCAACACCGGACTCCAGCATGGACGAACTTCCCGACATCCCCACTGAAGCACCACCCGATGACCCATTTGTCACAGAGGGTGTTGCCCCGCCGTGGAGGCAGCTCTACAACAGCCTGGGGGTCGGCGAAGAGTTCTCTCATGGCGCGCGCAAGTGCGCGGGATTCGTGCGTGCTGTAGAGGAGCACGCCAAGCTGCCCGAGCTCTTCGTGAAGCTGCTCGATCCCTCGATTCCGTCCAAGTGGTTTGAGTACGTGCTTTTCTGTCTGCTCGACACCAGCACGCCGTACACGCAAATTGCCAAGCAGGTGCTGCGACTCAAGTGCCTTCGCCGGCTCCTCATGCGCAGCGAGACCACGGGCAACCTCAGTGAGGGGGAAGAGCAGATCGTGTCTGAGCTGAGCTCCCGGGTGAGCATCGGCAGTGTTGAGGAACTCTACGCCTGGGCATTCCGCATCCGCGACTTCGTGTCCACTGTCGCGCAGAGTAATGATCTGAGCCAGGACCAACGGGGCATTCTCGCATTCCTCATCCGCTCGGAGAAAGCCGCGCTGGACGAACGCGTGCGACGAATCTCCGACACCATCGACGTGTACAACATCAAGGAGATGGCGCGCATCCTTCCGCACGTCAAGACCTTCGATGAAAACGGCAAGGATGCAGCCGACCTGGCGGAGGCCATCGAGAAAAGTACGCCGCTCAGCCGGCGCATGCTCACATTCGAGGTGTTCGCCAAGGTTGGCTCGCTCGAGGAGTGGATCCGGCCTTTGCGCAGGGATCCCCGACTGGAGCCGCTGCACCGGCTCTTCACGGCGCAGCGCACCAAGCTCGCGTCAACCCGGTCGCTGGTGGCGCTCGCCTCGCTGCACCGGTGGATCGACGAGGCCCAGGGCCGCGACGT
>Ga0315287_10001531_pt1 | contig 21429 bp, 20 predicted proteins | sample YL17G11_0_MG_FD_205037 | JGI IMG/M metagenome (GOLD analysis project Ga0315287, IMG submission 205037) | Sediment microbial communities from Yellowstone Lake, YNP, Wyoming, USA - YL17G11_0 | ecosystem: Environmental > Aquatic > Freshwater > Lake > Sediment | place: USA: Wyoming | collected...
CAGCTCCCGGCAGAAAGCCCTGGCCGTCGCCAAGAACGACCGCTCGCCGGCCGTCGCTCCGACGATCGACAGCGTCCGGGCCAATACCTACCCCATCTCCCGCCCGCTCTATCTCTACACCCGGGGAGATCCGGCCGGCATCGTTAAGGATTTTCTGGATTTCGCCCTTTCTCCCGAAGGCCAAAAAATCGTCCGCGATACGGATTTCGTACCCCTCCGATGAAGCTCTCGCCGCGCCGGATTCGGGAATTTCTAATCGAGAAGCTCATTTTTCTGAGCGGCCTCGCCTCGATCGTGTTCGTCGCCCTCATCTTTATTTTTCTCCTGCGGGAAGGGGTCTCGGTCCTGAAAACGACTTCTCTCGGCTCGTTCCTGGGCGGAAAATTCTGGTATCCCATCTCCAACCCGGCGAAGCTCGGGATCCTTCCCCTCATTCTCGGTTCGCTGCTCGTCACCGCCGGGGCCATTCTGATCGCCGTGCCTTTAGGGATCGCCGCCGCGTTCTATATCGCCGAGGTCGCCCCCAAACGATGGCGGACCATCCTCAAAACATGCGTCGAAGTCCTGTCGGCCATCCCCTCGGTCGTCCTCGGTTTTCTGGGAATCACCGTTCTCGTCCCTTTCCTTAAAAACATCCTCCATTTGCCGACCGGGCTGACTGCCTTCTCCGGGTCCCTGATGCTCGCCTTCATGGCCCTGCCGACGATCATCACGATTTCGGAAGACGCGATCAACGCCGTGCCCCGCGAATACAAGGACGGCGCCCTGGCGCTCGGAGCGACCCATTGGCAGACGCTCTACCGGGTCGTCATTCATGGCGCCCTGCCCGGGATCATCGCCGCGGCCATGCTCGGCATCGGCCGGGTCTTCGGCGAAACCATGGCCGTAATGATGGTGACCGGAAACGCCGCCGTCATCCCCCACACCTTGTTCGAGCCCGTCCGAACCCTGACCGCCACGATCGCCGCGGAAATGGGGGAAGCGGCCAAGGGCACTCCCCATTACTTCGCCCTGTTCGCCGTCGGGATCGTCCTGTTCATCATCTCGTTCGTCATCAACCTGACCGCCGACATTCTCCTCCATCGAGGGCGGAAACGATGACCAACGAAGGCCGGCGGCAGAAGGTCGGATTCGGGGTTCTTCTGCTCGCCACTTTCATTGTCGTCATCCCGGTCACGGCGATCGTCCTATTGATCGTCGCCAAAGGCTGGGGGGCACTGTCCTGGTCGTTTCTATTCACCATGCCCCGGGAAGGGATGCGGGCCGGGGGAATCCTGCCGGCGATCGTCGGAACGGTCTATCTGGTGTTCGCCTCCATCGCCTTCGCTCTTCCGATCGGGGTGATGGCCGCGATCTATCTGAGCGAATACGCCAAGGACAACGCCCTGACCCGGACGATCAACCTGGCGATCATCAACCTGGCCGGCGTATCCTCCGTCGTCTTCGGCCTGTTCGGATTGAGTCTCTTCGTCATCTTCCTGAAATTCGGTGTTTCGATCATTTCCGGCTCGCTGACCTTGGGCATCATGACCTTGCCGGTAATCATCACCACGACCCGGGAAGCCTTGCGGGCCGTGCCCCGGTCCTACCGGGAAGTGAGCTTTTCCCTCGGGGCTTCGCGCTGGCAGACCGTCCGCCACGCCGTCCTCCCCCACGCCCTCTCCGGCATCCTGACCGGAGCCATCCTGAGCATTGGCCGAGTCGCGGGAGAGACGGCGCCGATCCTGTTCACGGTCGCGGCCTTCTATCTCCCCAACCTGCCAACCGGCCTCTCCGACCAGGCGATGGCCCTGCCTTACCATCTCTACATCATCACCACTCAAATCCCCGGCATCCCCGAAAACTATCGGTACGGCACGGCCTTCGTCCTCATCGGCTTCGTTCTGATCATGAACATCACCGCGACCGTCATCCGATCGAAAGCCCGGAGAAAGCGATGAGCCGCCCCGAGAACGGGCTGGTCTGTCCGCCGGCGTCGACCGCCGGCGAGGTCAAAATGACGGTCCGCGGCCTGACGGTCTCTTACGGCAAGACGCCGGCCCTGAAAAGCCTGAACGTCGACCTCCGGACGCATGAAATCCTCAGCATCATCGGACCGTCCAACTCCGGAAAAACGTCCTTTCTCCGCAGCTTGAACCGGATGAACGACCTGGATCCCCACGCCCGGACCGCGGGCGAGGTCCGGCTCGACGGGGTCGACATTGTCCGGGACCTGTCGGCCGAGGAATTGAGAAAGCGCGTCGGGATGATTTTCGCCATGCCCGTCCCGCTTCCGTTGTCGATCCGGGACAACATCACCTACGGCCCGAGGATGGCCGGCGTCCGCGACGCCGCGACTCTCGACGCCGTCGTCGAGGAATGCCTGCGGGCCGCATATGTCTGGGACGAGGTCAAAGACCGGTTGAAAACGTCCGCCCAGAAGTTGTCGGGCGGACAACAACAACGCCTTTGCATCGCCCGGACCTTGGCTCTGAAGCCCGACGTCATTCTTTACGACGAACCGTGTTCCGGACTGGACCCCATCTCCACGGCCAAAGTCGAGGAGTCGATGGTCGAACTCCGGAAAAAGCACACGCTCGTCCTGGTGACGAACAACACCAAACAGGCCGCCCGGGTCGGGACGCGGACGGCTTTTTTTCTGATGGGCGAGATGGTCGAGATCGGACCCACGGATCGGATGTTCACCGCCCCGCAAGATCAACGGACGGAAGACTATATCGTCGGAAGGTTCGGATAAAGACATGAGCACGCCCGCTTGTCCCCCTCCGACGGCCCCGGCCATCGAAGTCCGCGGGCTCAATCTCTGGTACGGCGACTTTCAAGCTCTGATCAACGTCTCCGCCTCGTTTCGGCCGCGGACGATCACCTCCCTGATCGGGTCGTCGGGTTGCGGAAAGTCGACATTGATCCGCTGTCTCAACCGGATGAACGACCCGATCGAAGATGTCCGGATCGAGGGGGAGATCCTCTTCGATGGGGCGAACATTCAAGCGCGCGACGTCGCCCTGTCAACCCTGCGGAAGCGGGTCGGGATGGTGTTCCAACGACCCAACCCGTTCCCCCTCAGCGTCTACGAAAACATCGCCTTCGGTCCCCGAGTCCATCATCAGGCCTCAGGTCGGGCGCTGGAGGACGTCGTCGAGGAAAGCCTCCGGGCGGTCAATCTTTGGGACGAACTCAAGGACCGGCTGAAGAAAAACGCCCTATCCTTGTCGCTCGAACAAAAACAAAGGCTCTGCATCGCCCGGCTGGTGGCGGTCCGGGCCGAAGTCCTCCTGATGGACGAGCCCTGCTCGACCCTCGACCCCATGGCCACGATGAAGGTCGAGGAATTGATGCACCGGCTCAAGGAGCGGTATACGATCGTCATCGTCACCCACAACATGCAGCAAGCCGCCCGGGTCTCGGAGGAAACGGGATTCATGCTCCTGGGCGAATTGATCGAATTCGGAACAACGACGGATATCTTCACCCGTCCTCGGGACAAGCGGACGGAAGACTACATCACCGGACGATTTGGGTAAGCCTCACCCCCCTTGTCCCCTCATCCGACCCTCATTTTTTCGTTCCGAAGTCTGCCCGCCGAGGCGGGTTTTCCGCCGCCCCCCCCCCATTCTGGCTCCTCCGGCGATTCCAATTCATTTTTTTTCGAGTTCGGCCAGCCAGGCCCGGGCGAAGGTCCGGGCGGCTTCCGTCGCTTCCTTGCCGGCCCGGAAGCAGATCTTCCATTCGGCCGGCTTTCCCTCGAATTCCTCGTTCGCGAACCTCATCTTGGATCCGCTCGCGATCAGCTTGGCCGCGAAATCGACGTCGGCGCTCATCTCCAGGAATTCCCGGATCCGCTTTTGGATCAGGACCCGCGGATCGGCGGGGTAATTTTCCTCCCAGACCTTCAACTGTTCTTCAACCTGTTTTTTGTCTTCGACCTTCTCGGCTTCGACCATCTGCCGCATGAGATCCCGGGTCGCCGTATCCTTCTCCATCGTCTCCATCTGGGCCTGCATTTGCTTGATGGCCGCTTCCATCGATTTCCGCGTTTCCGCGTCGAGACCGGCCAGGTTTTCCCTCATTTCGACGATCTGTTTTTCGAAATCGGCCTTTTGCTTCTTCCACGCCTCATCCGCCGACGGCCGGGCTTCGGGGGGGTTCGGCTTTTCGTTGTCCCGGAATTTCGCGTAGGCCGCCTTGAATTCCGCCGTTCCGACGTATTCTTTGATCGCGGCGAGCCCGCCGCGGACGATCGCCGCCCGGGCGGACGGGGCGAGCGCCTTGAAGACCCGCATCGCCGCGTCGTTATAGACGCTTCCGCCGGTCAGCGATTCGAGGACGGCTTCTTTCGCCGTATTCAGGTTCAGGCCGAGTTTGGCCGGGATCTCCGATCCGGTTTGGGCCGGTCCGACCCCGACGAAGAATCCGAGCAGGAACGTCAGGCCGAACGCGAAATGCATATCCGTCCTCCTTCCGATCGATCCGGGGGCGTGACGAAGATAAACCGGCGGCAGGGGATTGTCAAATCGGGAGCATCCCCTCCAAGACTAATTCCGAGATATTTGATATACTTTCTCAGCCTTAAAGGAGTTCATCATGAAAAAAACGTTCTTATCCGTCGCCCTCGGGGCGATTTTCCTCCTCGCCCTCGGCGGCGCCGTTTGGACGCTCGCCAAAACCCAGCAACCGCCCCGTCCGCCCGAATACAACGAAGTCGTGGCCGCCTCGAAAATCGCCGACTTGGCCGCCCGGTTGAAGGAGTTCGAGCGGATCAAGGCCGCCTACCCCCTGAGCACTTTAATGTCCTCCATCGACGGCAACATCTACGGCTTGAAAATCGAAATGGCCTCGTCCCTGGACACCGTCCTCGCCCTTCAAAAAGATATCGTGGGAAAAGGCCAGGGTTTCGCGAAAATGGCCTCTTTTCTCGGAGGGGCCATGGACATCGTCACCCACCCCAATCTGGCCCAATTCGACAAGGCCGGAGTTCTGAAGACAGTCCGGGCTTATCAGGCAGAGGCCGACAACCTGCTCCGGGATCAAACCTATACCCAAACCGTCCCGGAAGCTCAAAGAAAATTTCTGGCCGAATACGCCAATAACTTCCAGATCGGACTGGCCATGGCCCATTTGAACGCGAACGACTCAACCCAAGCGCTGGCCTCCCTGGAAGCCTATAAGACCGCCGGCGGAGCCTCCGATGCCATGTATTCCTACACCCTGGCCGAAACCTCCATGAAATTGAACAAGAACGCCGAGGCTTTGGCCGGTTACATGAGCGCGGCCGTCGAAAACTATGAAGACGCCGCGGCCAAGGCCAAGGCGGCCTGGATCAAGGTCAACAGCAAGGAAGACGGCTTCACTGCCGCCCTCGAGGCCAAGCAAAAAGAGCTGCCCTACCATCCGGCCGCGTTCAAAGCGCCGGCCGGCTGGAAGGGCAAGACCGTCTTGGCCGAGATCTTCACCGGATCGGAATGCCCACCCTGCGTCGCCGCCGACATCGGCTTTGACGGGCTGATCGAATCCGTTCCCGGACAATACCTCGCTATCCTCGAATACCATCTGCCCATCCCGCGGCCCGATCCGATCATGAACCCGGCCACGGGCGCCCGCCAGAAGTTCTACGGCGTCAACAGCACTCCGTCGACGTTCTTCGACGGCGAGGCCAAACTCGGAGGCGGCGGCGGACGGGCCAACGCCGTGACCAAATACGGCCAATACGTCGCGGAGATCACATCCCGTCTGTCCGAAGCGCCGGCGATGACCCTCACAGCCAAGGCCGCGCTCGCCGGCGATGCGGTCAAAGTCGACATCACGGTCGACAAGCCCGCGGCCGGGGCCGAGATCCACGTCGTCCTCGTCCAGAACGAAGTGCCCTACAAGGGATCCAACGGAATCGTGTTCCACAAATTAGTTGTCCGCGACATCCGCACGGTCACGGCCGAGGCGCCCCAGACCGTCTTCGACCTGACCGTTTCGGAAAAGGCGACCGACGCCTACCTGACCGAATTCGAAAAAACCTACACCCGGATCCCGAACTTCAAGTGGGCCGAGCGACATTTCAATATCAGCCGCACCGGCCTCAAAGTCGTCGTTTTCGCCCAGGATCCGCAGACGAAGAAAGTTCACAACGCCGTTACGGTCGACGTGAAGTCTAGGGACGAGCCTTCGGCTCCCCCCTCACCCGTGGCCTGAAACCACGGGCGAGTACTGCAGAAATTCCCCCGGGCTTTGCAGTCCTCATTCGCGAAGCGATGAGGGCGGGCAAGCCCGGCGCTTCACCGTCCTTATTGAGGCTTCCGAATCAGGGCGACGCTTCGTCTGTCCTCAATGAGGCCTCCGAATCAGGGCGACGCTTCGTCTGTCCTCAATGAGGCTTCCGAATCAGGGCGACGCTTCGTCTGTCCTCAATGAGGCCTCCGAATCAGGGCGGGGCCTTGGTCGCTGTAAAACCCGCCCCCCGAGGACGAAGGCGTCTTCGGGGGACTTTTTCTTTTTTCCCGTTTGACCGGGTTTCGGACATCCGATACAATTCAGGCTCCTTGAAGCTCGAAAAACGGGAATCTGATGTCCATCGACGATCGGCCTGAAACCATCCGCGCGTTGGAGGCGATATTTTCCGCTCAAAATATCCTCCGGCCTTTCCGCCTTCAACGCTACGAGCCCGGTACGATTTTGGAATTCGAACTTCGCGGGATCCTTCCCGACGGACGGGCCCGCGTGGGACTGGAAATCGTCAAATTCGTCGGCGGCGGCTTCGCCGGGCAAGTCTATAAAGTCGTCATCCGGAAGATGGAACCGATCGAAGGCCGGGTCGAGGGACTTGCCGTCGGCCGGATCTGCGCCGTTAAAATCTTCATCCCTCCCTCGGGGTTCGGCGCACGGATCCGAAACCTATTTTACGGGCTCGGATTCCAGGCGCCGTTTTCGCTCCAGTCCCTCGCTTCGGCCGGACGGTCCCAAGCCCTGTGGCAGAAATTCATCCGCCAAGCCGCTCGCATCGAGTTCGGCCGGGACGACGCCGTCGTCGATATCCTCGGGACGTTTCTCGACCCGCGGTTGGGCAGCTACGGCGAGCTCAGCGAATGGGTCGACGGGAGGATGTGGCGGTTCGAGGTCGACGACGACCTTGATGCGAGGCGCCGTTGGAAACCCGGACGGCCGGACGCCGGTATGGGTGCCTTCGAATACCGGTCCAAACGAGAATTCATGAGCCGCCTGGTTTGTCTCCTTAGGGATATGGGGGCGACCGAACTGGCCCGCCAATATGAATGGTGGTCGCTGAAAAGCCAGCCCAACGCGATGAAGCGGACGGCAAGCGACCCGGACCCGCGGGCCGGGCTGACGGCCGTCGATTTCCGAGCCGGTATGGCCCTGATGCCGTTCAATCCGCAATGTCCGGCTGACTTCAAGTTGATCCTCCAAGGACTGCGGCGCGGCCGTCTTGTCCAGTTCGACAAAGGTGATTTCCGAAAACTCGAACGATACGTCGAAGCTCATGCCGAGGCCTTCGCCGACATCCGGCCCGCCTTCGAGGAATTGAAGCGCGAGGACGCAGCCTACCGCGACGCGCTCATCGACTTGACGTATCACCACGTCCGGCTGTTCAGCGGCCGTCTCCGTCGCCGGATCATGTCCGGTTTCCGCGAGAGCTGGCGCGTCCGGAATATCACCGACGAGGCGGCCGACGCGGGCCTGCGGAAGAGCGGGTTCTTATCGCTGTTGTTCCTGAAAATACCTTTCCTCGCCCTCGCCACACCGGCCCTTTTCGTTTTCACCTGGCCGGGCCGCGTCTGGTGGAAGGTCCCGGTCTGGCTGCTTCCGCTCGTCCTGGCCCCTTTCATCCGAAAGCTGTGGGGCCGGAGCGATCTCCGCCGCCATTATGGGCGGATGATGACGAATCCCCGGTATTTTATAAGGTCGGGACGAGCGCGGATCGCCGAGGCGATGGTCCGCTGGCTGAGGTCGGGCCGGATCGCGGATAACCGCGCCCTCCGCATCGCGGGGACGCCCTGGCGGTATTATCTCCAAGGGCCGCTGTCCATCCTTCCCCCCGGGTTTCACCGCTTTCTGACGGATCGAGTTTATTTCCGCGAACGGATCCGGGCGATGTTCGTCCAACCGGTCCGGCTCCTGGTCCGACCGGCCGAGCGGGAACGATGGCTGATGGACATGATCGGGCAGGGCGCGCGGAACGGCCTCCTGACCGAACCCGAGGCCGACCGTATCCGAGCCCAGGTCAAGGAACCCTATATCCAGAAATACCTTAAGAGCCTGGCTGTTCACGCGGCCACCCTGTTCGTCTCCGAAACCGTCTTTCTGACGACGGCCGTGGTTTATGTCCTGGCCCATCCGGACCTTTCCTGGCAGGCCGCCACCCTCCGGGCGGGAATTATCATCGGCGCCTTGAACCTTCTGCCCATATCTCCGGGTTCTCTCGTCCGGGGCTTTTATGTCATCGGATTGATGATCAAGGAGCGGAACTTCAAGGACTATAACATCGCCTTCGGGGTGAGTTTTTTAAAAGTATTCGGTTACCTGGCGTTCCCGATCCAGATGGCCTACCGTTATCCCGACCTGGCCCGGTTCATGGCCGGGCATTGGGCCAACGAAGCCGTCCATCGCGTCCCGATCTTCGGCGAGAAAGGCGCCTGGCTGGAACACTTCGTTTTCGACGCCTTCTATAATTTCCCCCTAACGATCCGCCGGCGGATCCGAAACCGGGCCGAGCGCAGGGCCGGTGAAAAAATCCGGAACTGCACGACGCCGATGATGGTGTTAGCCGCGGCCGGTGCGCTCGGGGCCCTGGGGGCGGGCTTCGCCCGATTCGCCGGCGGCGATCCATCCTTCGGTCGGATGTGGTGGCTCGCGGTCTGGATCCCTCCCGCGGCCGGAGCCCTGATCGCCCGGACCGCGACCGGTTTACGGATGGGCCGGCGCGTCATCCGGGGAATGACGGGCGGCGCGATCCTCGGGCTTTTCGCCGGAATCGCGCCCTATGTGAAGTCTCTGACGCCGTTTTTCGGGACCGCCGCCGTTGCGACCGGATCTCCATTCGGGTTGGCCGTCGCCAAGTCGGGCTTCGGATTGCTGCTCCTGTTCGGCGTTCTCGGACTCATCGGCGCAGTGATCACCGAAACCCGCCCCTGCCCCCGAATGAGCCTTGTTTGACACATCCGGCGAGATGATCTAGTATCGTGGGCTTCGCGGCCCGGGATCCGCCATCATCCATCATTCATTCCCCCTTCGCCGCGAAAAGTCAAATTCATACAGACTCCGGAGCGATATCCGTCCCGGAACGTAGGAATCATAAGGAAGGCATATGCCTAAAAAGGGTTGGCTCGTCGTCATGGCCGGGCTCGGCCTGAATCTTGCCCTGGGCATTCTCTACGCCTGGAGCATGTTCAGTAAACAATTGACGGAATCGATCGCCAATGGCGGCTTCGGCTGGTCCCGGACGACGGCCACTCTGCCTTATACGATCGCCATCGCCTGTTTCGCCCTCATCATGATCCCCGCCGGCCGCCTGCAGGACCGGCTCGGGCCCAGGATCGTGGCCACGGCGGGAGCCCTCCTCTGCAGCCTCGGGCTGATCGTCTCCAGTCTGGGGCGAGCCGATGTGATTTGGCCCCTGATCATCGGGTTCGGCATTCTGTCCGGAACCGGCATCGGGTTGGGATACGCGGCCGCGACGCCGGCCGCCATCAAGTGGTTCGGACCTGAGAAAAAAGGCCTCATCACCGGGATCGTTGTCGCCGGTTTCGGCCTGGCGCCGGTCTATATCGCTCCCTTGTCCAAATCCCTTCTCGGCTCTCAAGGGATCCCCGGGGCATTCCGGACCCTGGGCTTCGTGTTTCTCTTCGTCGCCGGACTCTCCGCCCAGTTTCTGATCAATCCGAAACCCGGGCAAACCCGGAGATCTTCCGATTCCAAGAAATCGAGTAAGGTTAAAGCCCCGCCTCTCGCCGACGCGACCTGGCGGGAAATGATCCGGACGCCTAAATTCTGGTCTCTTTACCTGCAATTCGCCTGCGGCGCGACGGCCGGTCTCATGATCATCGGCCACATCGCGAAAATCGTCTCGTCCCAGTCGAGCGGGGTCATTCAGGCGGGTTTTCTTTTCGTCGCCCTCATGGCAATTTTCAACGCCGGCGGCCGGGTATTGGCCGGGATGGTCTCCGACATCATCGGCCGGGTCGGGGCCATGATCATCGTCTTCCTCGTCCAAGCCTCGGTCATGTTTTTCTTTGATCAATTCACGACCGCCTCGGGATTCCTTTTCGGAGCCGCGCTCGTGGGCTTCAACTACGGCGCCTGCCTGTCGCTGTTCCCGGCCACGGCGGCTGATTACTGGGGGACGAAGAACTTCGGCCTCAATTATGGAATTCTCTTCACGGCCTGGGGGGTGGGAGGTGTGTTCGGGCCCAACCTGGCGGGGATGATCGCCGATTCCACCGGGAGTTACGCCGCGGCCTACCGGGTGGCGGGCGGATTGCTCGTGTTCGCGGCTCTGTTGGGAATCTGGAGCCATATGCATCTGTCATTCAAATTGGCCGACAACCAGCTTGTCGTCACGATCGGGAAGCGGCTAAAAGAGGACCAAGCTGGCCGGGAAGACGAAATGATCGAACCGCGGGCGACCTGACGACGGACCGGTTGGATCGTCGATTTGCCGTTTCAAGCCCGAGGGAATATATTAGGAAAATCGGCGCCGGAGGTGTTCCCGGCGAGCGTTCCGGCTCATCAAAAATCCGGGCTCAAAGATAACGAAAATGAGGAGAAAGGGCATGGCCATCCGCACTTCGGAAGCGACGTGGATCGGGACGCTCAAGGAAGGGCGCGGGATGATGAAGTTGGGCAGAGGCTTATCGATAAGGCTCAGGCGCTTGGATTCCTCCGTTTCGCTTCCGCTCTTTCCAGATTCTCCCGGACTCTAAACTTCACGATTTGGCTGATCAAGTTGAAAGGAATCGGTTGATTTAAAGGAAACCGTACCGAACCCTTTGAACTTTCATAGGCAAACAGTTCACGCTTGAACCTCTCGATTCCCGTCGACGTCGGATAAAACCCGACATGCGTTTTGAAAGCGCCGAAATGAACCAAATTGCCTTCCAACGTGAAGGTGGGTATCTGATAACTGATTTTTTCTTTGGCGTCCGGCGCAGCTTTTCTGATCGTCAGCCTGACCTTCTCCAGAATCTCCCGAACCTGAGCAGAGAATCCGGCAATATATTCGTCGATGGTGGGGGGGGCTTTTTGATCTTTTCTCATTTGATGGCCTCCTCAGATCCTGGAAAATATTCCGAACCATCTCATCATTATTCGGCCCCCGCATCAAGAATGGCAAGGGAAAGACATGGAACGAAGGGATAAGCCACTTTGGCATCGACAGAGATATTCAATGGGTTGGGATGGGGAGCTTATGCTGGCGAAGGAAGGTCAACTTGTCCCAATACCCGCGTTGAAAAATGATTTTATCGTCGGCGATATGAAAGAAGCCGCAACCCCGAAGTCCGAGCGGGTCGCGCCATTCAAGGATGGCCCACTCGCCGTCTTCGAATATGTTCTCCACGAGGCAAACCATTTTAACCGACTTGAAAGAGTCGGAGAACATAGTGAAAATGGCTTCACGACCGACAACAGGCAAGTCAGCCACTTGATGGTTGACGGCCTCGTCGGCATAGAACGAAGCGATGGAAACGGCGTCCGCTCGATTGAAGGCCTCGACCCATCGAGCGACGATTTCTTTGGGTGTCACGGCTCGACCTTACTTAGCTTAACCTCAAAGACACACCGCTTGCTGCCGCTGAGTTTCGACTCCTTAAGGGATGCTTGGACCGGCCTTCCGAAGACGGTCTCGAAGGCTTCCTTCTGGTAACCGACGGAGCAGTTGCACCAGATCGCCGGCGTTCGCTTGTTGTCAACCATCGGGCAGCCGCACTCACCTTCAGACACGGCGACGGTGATGAGGCCCTTCTCCTGGTCCCACGAGGAGTCCGTGCCCCAATTCTTCTTGGTTGCGGCGAAGTACCCTTCGGGGTTTCCCTTGAACTTGACCTGGAGCTGGCCCAGCTTGGCGCACTCCCGGCCGGTCTTCTCGAAGATCGCCGCGCAGGCTTCGGGCGTCATGGCGGCGGCCATGAAGCCGATCATCTTGGCCAGTTGATAACGGGCTAAAGCGAGTCGCTGGTCCTGGGCGTCGGTCGCCCCCGCAGGCAACGGCTCGGGCGCACCGAGGAGACTCCAGGCGCATCCGCACACGCCGAGCCCGCACATACTCTTAAGGAACTCTATTCGATCCACGTTTCCTCCCGTCCGGACGTTTTTTTCGGCTCGCCCGGAAAACCGCTATACGATTTACGTCCATTGCGCAAAAAGGTTTCGTTGTCCCGCTCAAATCCTATCGCGGCCGCAAAGCCCGGACCGGGACCGCTCCTTTAGGCTTCTTCATTGCCGGGATCGACCCACCCTTCACTCCGGTCTCAGGCAGGAAAAAACCGTGTATTCGTCCCGGCCGTTCGCATACGTTCCCTCATTAACCTTGAAGCCTGTTTCGGACAGGGTTCGCCTCCACACGTCCAAGGAGAAAAGGCCGAGCGTATATCGGTCCGTTTCCAGACGGAGCCGGCCGTTCTCGCGGATCAGGAACATCATCGTCGCTTCGAAATGGTCGTCGCCCGGGTCCGGATCGTAGGAGTTCTCGATGAAAACAACATCGATCTGGTCCGGCTTCGACCGGCGGGCCGCGGGCGTGGCCACGGTCCGGTTTTGTTGAAACGTCTCCGTCGTCACATCCGGCGTGGCGATCATAACGCCTCCGGGATTCAAATGGTCGAAGGCCGTGCGGAACGCCGTCGAAAAATCGGCCCGGCAGGCCATGAACGAAATCGCGTCATCCATCAGGACGGCGTCAAACGTTCGGCCGAGGGCGAAAGAGCGCATATCCCCCTCAATGAATTCGCATTCCGGGTTGAGCGTCTTCGCTTGGGCGATCATGGCCGGGCTCAGATCCAAACCCGTGACGCGGAATCGCCTTTTAAGGTTGAAGACATTCTTGCCGCCCCCGCAGCCGATATCGAGCAACGAGACGACCGGCCGCCGGGCATACCTCCGAATCATCTCTTCGACATAGGTACAGTAATGCGCGTACTCGACTTCGGCTTCGCCCCACATCGGCCAAAGCCACGACAAGTCTGAATAGAGCCGGAAGGTGTCGTCCATTGCGTCTTTAGCGATCATGCCAACCTTATAAGTCGGCCTGGGAAAAGGACCCGGTTATCTCAGCTTCAATCCCAACTCGATCAACTGCCGCTCGTTGACCTCGGAGGGCGAGTTCGTCATCAAATCCGTCGCGCTGGTCGTCTTGGGGAAAGGAATGACCTCGCGGATGGATTCCTCGCCGGCCAGGAGCATCACCAAGCGGTCAAAGCCGAAGGCGATCCCGCCGTGCGGCGGGGCGCCCGAGGCCAGGGCTTCGAGGAAATAACCGAATTTTTCCTCGGTCTCCTTGTCCGTCAATCCCAGGGATTTGAAGATCCGGCGCTGAAGGTCCATGTCGTGAATCCGGATCGAGCCCCCGCCCACTTCGACGCCGTTCAAGACGAGGTCGTAAGCTTTGGCCCGGACTTTCGTCGGGTCGGATTCCAGAAGATGCGCGTCCTCATCCCGGGGAGCGGTGAAGGGATGATGCATGGAAACGTTCCGCTGCTCTTCCTCGCTCCATTCGAAAAGCGGAAAGTCGGTGACCCAGACGAATTCGAGCATCTTTTTTTTCGCCGCTTCGTCCATCGGCCAGGTCCGACGGATCTCGCCGAGTATTTTCAGGGCTACGGCCTTCTTGTCGGCGATGAGCAGGACCAGATCGCCCTCGCCGCCGCCGAGAACCGCCCAAAACTTTTCGAAATCGGCTTCGCTCAATTTCAGGGACGACTTCCAGCCGTCCTGTTTTTTGATCCAGATCAATCCCTTCGCCCCGAGCGACTTGGCCTTATCCGCTAATTTATCGAGTTGGCCGCGCGAGTAGTTTCCGGCCTTGGGAATGAGCAGGCCCTTAAGCTCCGCGCCCGCGGCGAACGCGCCGTGAAGAACTTCGGAGGCGATTTCCCGGCCCACGGCCGTCAGGTCCTCCATTTCATAAGGCACCCGCAAGTCGGGCTTGTCCGAGCCGTACTTGTCCATCGCCTCGGCATAGGTCAGCCGGGGGAAAGGCCGGGCAAGCGTCCGGCTGATCAGACTGAAAACGGCCGCCATCAGTCCCTCGTTCAGGACGAAGAAATCCTCCCGGTCGATGAAGCTCATCTCGATATCGATCTGGGTGAACTCGGGCTGCCGATCGGCCCGAAGGTCCTCGTCCCGGAAGCAACGGACGATCTGGAAATACCGGTCGAACCCCGCAATCATCAGGGTCTGCTTGAATTGCTGGGGAGATTGGGGCAGGGCATAGAACCGGCCCTTGTAAACACGGCTCGGGACGAGATAATCGCGGGCGCCCTCGGGCGTCGGATTGGCCAGGATGGGCGTCTCGATTTCGAGGAAGCCGTTGACGTTCATGTAATTGCGGACGGCCAGGGCGGCGTTGTGCCGGAGACGGATCTGGCGCTGCATTTTGGGCCGCCTCAGGTCGAGATAACGGTATTTCAAGCGCAACTCTTCGGAAGCCTGGGGCGGGTCGGTGATCTGGAACGGCGGGAGCTTGGCGACGGCGAAGACATGCAGGGCGACGGCTTCCACTTCGACTTCGCCGGTCGGCATGTCCGGATTCACGGCCGACCGGTGCCGGATGCGGCCCCGGACGCCGACGACGTATTCGTTCCGGATTTTTTTGGCCTCTTCCATCAGCTCGGGCTTGTCGGATTGGAAAACGACCTGGGCCAAACCTTCGCGGTCGCGGATATCGACAAAGACCAAATGCCCCATATCGCGGGATTTTTGGACCCAGCCGCAGAGGACGACATCCTGCCCTTCGTGGGCGGCCCTCAGCTCGCCGGCATAATGGGTCCGTTTCCAAGCCGCCGAGGCAGATCCTGTGCTCATGGGTGTCTCTCTTTAGGAAAAATGACGCCATTATTCTAGAGGATTTCCGGCGGCTTGTCCAAAATCGCCGATCAACAGTCCAGGAGCGGCGCTCAGATCCGGCCGATGATGGCGGCCAGCAAAGACTCGGGCGTCCCGGCGACCTGCGTCCCCGCGGCCATGTCCTTGAGAAGGAACTCACCCTTGGCGACTTCGTCCTCGCCGATGATCAACACCCAGGCCGCTCCAAGCTTATTGGCCCGGCTGAACTGGCTCTTGAATCCCCGGCCGGCGAATTCGACGAGCGTTTCGACGCCGTTGTGCCGGAAGAGCCGGGCGAGTTCGACGGCTTTGGCTTTGGCCGCTTCCCCGGCATGGACGACATAGACGAACTTGCGCGGATCGGGCTTCAGGGACAGCATGGCGATCAGCCGTTCGACGCCGCAGGCAAATCCGATGCCGCAGAGGTCCGGCCCGCCGAAATCCTTCATCATATCGTCGTACCGGCCGCCGCCGAGGACGGCGTTCTGCTGGCCGCCGCTCAAATTGATCACTTCGAACGTTGTCTTGGTGTAATAATCGAGGCCGCGGACCAGGTTCGGCTCGACCCGGTAGGCTACGCCGGTCAAATCGAGATACCGGCGGACGCCGGCGAAATGGTCGCTGCATTCCGGACAGAGAAAACCGGTGATTTGGGGAAAGTCCTTGGCCAAAGCCCGGCACGATTCGACCTTGCAGTCGAAAATCCGGAGCGGATTCGTCTCGATTTTCCGTCGGCAGTCCTCACACAATCCGTCGCGAACCTTGTCGGCGTGGGCGCGCAATTCCCGGGAGAAGCCCGGACGGCAGGCCCGGCACCCGACGGAATTGATAAGCGTTTCGGTTTCGACGACCCCCAACGACCTCAGGAGTGTGTCCGCCATTTCGATGATTTCCGCGTCGATGGCCGGATCCTTCTCGGCGAAGACCTCGACGTCGACCTGGTGAAACTGCCGATAGCGGCCCTTCTGGGGTTTATCGTGGCGGAACATCGGGCCGATATAGTAATACCGCATCGGCGTCCCAAGGAGGTCGAGCCGGTGCTCGAGGATGGCCCGGGCCACGGAGGGGGTGTATTCCGGACGGAGAGTGATCGACCGGCCGCCCTTGTCGACGAAGGTGTACATCTCCTTCGTGACGATGTCGGTCGTTTCTCCGGTGCCCTTTTCGAACAGCTCGGTATGCTCGATGATCGGCGCGCGAAGCTCGCGGTAGCCATACCGCTCGAACAGCCCAGCCACCGCGGCCTCGACTTTCTGCCAGATTTCCACCTCGCCGGGCAGGATGTCGTGGGTGCCTTTGACGGCGAGGAGCTCTTTTTTCGAAGCTTGATCGGAGCTCACGAGGCGACGTAGACCCCCATCTTGCGAAACTTGGCGTAACGCTCTTCGACAAGGACGTCGGCCGTTTTGGCTTTGAGTTTGGTCAGGGTTTGTTGGAGGATTTTATCCGTGTTCTTGAACGTCGTTTCGGGATCGATATGGGCGCCGCCCGCCGGCTCAGGGATGATCTTGTCGATGATCCCGAGATCCAGGAGGTCCTGAGCCCGGATATGGAGATTCTCGGCGGCCTGTTGGACGGCCGACTGGTCTTTCCACAGGATGGCCGCGCACCCTTCGGGGGAGATGACGGAATAATACGCGTTCTCCAGCATGAGAATCTGGTCGCCCACGCCGATCCCCAAAGCCCCGCCGCTGCCGCCCTCGCCGATGATGATACAGATGATGGGGACGCGCAGGCCGGACATGACTTTCAGGTTGGTAGCGATGGCCTCGGCTTGGCCGCGCTCCTCCGCCCCGATTCCCGGATAGGCACCTTGGGTGTCGATGAACGTGATAACCGGAAAACCGAATTTCTTCGCCTCCTGAAACACCCGGTAAGCTTTGCGGTAGCCCTCGGGATTCATCTGGCCGAAATTCCGGTCGATGCGCTCGCGCGTGGTCCGCCCTTTCTGATGGCCCATGACCGCCACCGTCTGGCCTTTGTAAAACGCCAAGCCGGCGATTAAGGCCGGATCGTCGGCGAAACGCCGGTCGCCGTGCATCTCCAGGAAATCCGTGGTCAGGGCGTTGATATATTCGAGGGTCAAAGGCCGCTTCGGGTGGCGGGCGACTTGGACGATCTGGCTGGGTTTCAAAGTGGGCTTGATTTTCGCCCATTCGCCCTCGATCTGAAGGCGGAGGAGGGCGACTTTATCCTTCGTCCCGGGTTCCCCCGCCAGGAGAAGGGCGTCGATCTCCTCTTTCAAGGCGGTTATCGGCTTTTCGAGAGTGGTGAAGTCTTCGGGTTTGATCATGGAACTCTCTGTGTTGGAGATTGGTACCCGGGTATTTTATGGGCGCTGGGAGGGCCTGTCAAGGGAAGGAGGGTCTACTTCTCCCAGCGGGTATGGAAGCATCTCAAAATTTTGAACCCATCCTCGTTCTCCTCCAGGCCGTAAATCTTCTCGTCGCGCCAGGCGATGAATTCCAAGGAAAACGGGACGTGCAAAATGAAACGGCCGTCGGCGTCGAAAACGTCATGGAAATACTCTTTCGGCGCCTTCCCTTTTTCATAAGTCCGGACCAGGAGCCGGCCGTCTGGGTTGGCGATGAAACTCGCGTAGGGAGGGAAGAAATCGGGAAAGACGACCATCTCCTTGACATTGAAGCCACCCGTAGCCGGTATTCCGCCGAGAAGTTTAAAAATCTCCGCTTGATCCTCTTTTTTAACCGGGATGGGATCGTATTCACGCTCGATCGTCCGGAGCAGCCGGCCGTCGAAGTCGAAAACGCGGATCAAATATCCCTTCGGACTTCCGAGGAAGAGATTCCCCCGGCCATCCGGCGCGAAGACAAGCCCCGGGGCGCTGGACAGCGGATCCACCTTCAATTGGCCGAGATTGGCCAGGTCGACTCGGGCCAGGGTTTTCAGGGCCTTCATGTCCTTATCGAAAGTTTTGATCTCGAAGGCGATCTTTCCATCCGTGAAGCTCATCTCCCGGGCGACGATCCGGCCTTGAGCGTCCATCAGAATGCCGGTGGTTCCCATCCCTTGGGCCGTAGACTGATGGCGTAAAAACTTGCCGTCGAGCGAGAAAAACGCCAAGCGGCGGTTGAGCGCGTCCTCGACGAGAATTTCCTTCGACGGCGTTATCATCACGCCGATCGGCGTGTTCAATTCGCCGGGCCCCTGGCCTTTCTTGCCGAAGGAGAAAAGGAACCGGCCTTTCGAGTCGAACGCCCTGATCAGGCACTCCTTCGTGTCGAGGACGAACACCGACCCGTCGTTTTGGACGGCGATCGCGGTGATCGAGGAGAAATCCTGCTCGGGGGTCGCGCCTCCACCGATCGTATAGATCGGCTCGAGGACAAGCTTCGCCGCCGCGCCCGAAGGAGGGACCGGATTCTTGCCGTTCTTGACGATCAGGACGCCGTTTTCGGTCTTGGACGTCATTTGACCGTATCCGGAAGGGACAAAAGCCGCCGCGGCCAGAATCCAGCAACCAATATTCCGCAATTTAGTACGCCTCATTTTCGTTCCTTTCCCCGGACTGAAGCCTAGGCTTACCGACTGATCGATGATGGCCCAGATCCTTTTGCCCACGGAGGATGTTACTCGAGGCCGAGGGACGCCGTCAAGAAACGCGCTATCCCAACCGCTGGGCGAAGTCGCGGGCGGCCGCTTCATCGAACCGGGAGACGGATTCCTTCATCCCGGAGACTTTGCGGATAATGGCCCGCTCGATCGGGTTCATTTTCTCGAAGTCGAAGGCACCGCCAAAGAATGCGACGGCGGCCGCCCGGGCGGCGAGTTCGGCGGGAAAGGCCTTTTCAAGCTGAAGGCGGGCTTTCTCCCCCTCCTCCATACAGCTGACAAACAGTCCCAGCTTTTTTGGGGCGAGGACGGCGCTATTCCGCTCGCAAAATCCCCGGACAGCCTTTTGGACCATTCCGGCATGGATCGAACCGCCGACGATGACCGTATCGAAAGCATCGAGGGCCGGAACCGAATCCTTTTTCAGGTCGGTCAGGGTCGCCTCGGGAAGAAGCTCGGCCAGCGTTTCGGCGTATCGGCGGGTCGAACCGTGCTTCGAAGCATAAACAATCAAGGTTTTCATGAGAACCTCCGATCTTTCATACGAAAAACAAAGATCCCGGGTTTCCCCTCCGAGGCTATAGTCGGAAACTTTTAGATGGCGGGGCAGCTAGGGATTTATCGAACTGAAACAGCCGTTCGTTGCCGGGCGACTTCGAAGAAAAAGACCGAGGCGGCCGCGGCGACGTTGAGGGAATTGACCTTGCCGCGCATGGGGATGGACAGGATCCGGTCGCATTTTTTGCGGGTGAGTTGGCGAAGGCCCCGCCCTTCCGAGCCGAGAACGACGGCCACAGGCTGAGTGTAATCGAATTCGTAAAACAGGCCGTCGCCCTCCCCTTCGGCCCCAACGAGCCAGACACCGTGCGCTTTAAGCGCCTCCATGGTCTGGGCGAGATTCGGCACCCGCGCGACCTGCAAATGCTCAAGCGCCCCGGCCGAAACTTCGAAGACGGTCTCGGTCAGGCCGGCCGAGCGGCGTTCCGGAATCACGATTCCGTCCGCTCCGGCGCACTCGGCACTGCGGAGGATGGCTCCCAGGTTTTGGGGGTCTTCGATTTCGTCGAGAAGGACGAGAAACGGCGCGGGCCCGGCAGCCGCCAAGATTTGTTCGAGCGGGACGTATTCCTTGGGCGAGAGCGTCGCCACGACGCCCTGGTGGTGGGGCGACATTTTGTCGAGGGCTTGCTTCGGAAGAAAGAGATAGGGAATATGGTTCGCCTTGGCCAGGCCGACGATTGTCCCGAGCGGTCGATGGCCCTCTTCCTTCTGGAGGAGAAGTTTGTTCACCCGACGGGGCGATGATTTCAAAATCTCGAGAAGAGGGTTGATCCGGTTGATCTGGTCCATGTTCGTTCCGCCGGGATTATACGCCGTCCGAAGCGTTCCCGTCGATAGGGCCGATCGTTTGGGGACGCATTACGTGGCCCTTGGCCTCGTAATGCGTCCCCGATTTAAAAGATCTCCTTTAATCCCGAGACCGCGAGTCGCGGCGGCTCGAGGAACTTCAAGTTTGCGTGTATTTGTTATAAGATTTATTCGGGTGGGGTCATCATGAAAATATTTTCCATGGCCTTATTACTGATATTCATGGCATCTTTTTCCGCCGCTCAAGCCGTCATCGAAAACCCATCCAAACCCTTAAGCGAAAACGCGGGCCGCATTGTTACACTGAAAGAAGATCTTCGGATCGAGGATACGGGAGAAGGATTTTTCTTTAAATCGATCGTCAGGATCCGGATATCATCACAAGGCGACATTTTGATCATGGACAGGAAACAAGCCCTTCATTTCGACGCCCAGGGTCGCTTCCTGCGTAATTTATTCAAAGAAGGCCAGGGCCCTGGAGAGCTGAACTCAGTCGAGGATATCCACATGACCGGGGATCGGATTTATCTCGTTGGGAATCCGCCTAAAATCCTTGTTTTCGATCATCAAGGGAGCCTAGTCAAGGAAATCGGTTTTTCAATTCATTTTTTGGGCTATCCGTCGGACCGACTCGTTAAAGCCGAGTCCGACCGGGTCTACCTTATTTCCGGCGGCCGTCCCGATCCGGCCGCCGGAACGGGCTTCATCGAAATTCCTCAAAATATATTCGAAATCACCCTTGACGGAAAAACGAATAAAATCGCTTCCTTCCCGATTCCCGGATTTTTCCAGGGCTCTGAAAGCGGTATCACGGGCCAGGCCACTTGGAATATCTTGAATTACATCGTCCTTCCAACGGGGCAGCTCGCGGTAAATTCTTCGCCCGAATACGGGATCGATATATTCGATTTCGACAAAGGCATGGTGGTCCGCCGGTTCTCCCGGCCCTATTCTCGGATCAAAAGGAGCGGTCCCCGAAGAGGGGTGTCCGTATCCGGAAGCCCGACCCCTCCTCCTGCCCCCAAATTCATTCCCGACATTCAAGCCCTCCACAGCTTCGAGGGAAAGATTTGGGTTCAAACATCGACGGTCGTAGAGGGGAAGGGAATCCTATTTGATGTCTTTGACATTGACGGGAAGTACCTCGATAGTTTTTATATGCCGACCTCGGCAAAAACTTGGGAAAAAAAGCCGGCCAACATGGACTTCACTTTCGCGGCAGGGTGCGCATATTTAAGGGAAAGAACCGAGGACGACTTGATCGTCGTCAAAAAATGCCGCCTGGTCGGACTCTAATCTCCTCCGTAGCCTTCTTTCCACCAATTTTCGCCGGAATCATGAGAATTCCATTGAGAAACGAACGTCTTCTAATTCGAACAGCTTTGACATTCGGAGGGAAATAGTATATATGTATAGTCTATACTTCTGTGAATCAATCATGAAAAC
>Ga0315287_10001532_pt1 | contig 21426 bp, 20 predicted proteins | sample YL17G11_0_MG_FD_205037 | JGI IMG/M metagenome (GOLD analysis project Ga0315287, IMG submission 205037) | Sediment microbial communities from Yellowstone Lake, YNP, Wyoming, USA - YL17G11_0 | ecosystem: Environmental > Aquatic > Freshwater > Lake > Sediment | place: USA: Wyoming | collected...
GCGCAGGCGCGCGCAGACGCACCGCGGACGCCGGAGAAGTGAAATGACCACTGGCGCTGCGAAGCTGCGGGTCGCGACGACTTCGCTCGCCGGTTGCTTCGGCTGCCACATGTCGCTGCTCGACATCGACGAGCGGCTGTTCGCGCTGCTCGAGCGCATCGAGTTCGACCGCTCGCCGCTCACCGACATCAAGCGCTGCGGGCCGTGCGACATCGGCATCGTCGAGGGCGGCATCTGCAACGCCGAGAACGTGCACGTGCTGCGGGAGTTCCGCGCGAACTGCCGGATCCTGGTCGCGATCGGCGCGTGCGCCGTCAACGGCGGGTTGCCCGCACAGCGCAACCACATCGACCTCGGCTTGTGCCTGCAGGAGGTGTACCTCACCGAACCGAGCGTCGCGAAGGGCATGATCCCCAGCGACCCGGAACTGCCGCTGCCGCTGGACAACGTGCATCCGCTGCAGGAGGTCGTGAAGGTCGACTACTTCATTCCGGGCTGTCCGCCCTCGGCGGATGCGATCTGGAAGTTCCTGACCGACCTGATCGAGGGTCGCACGCCGAAGCTCGGCTTTGGCCTCATTCAGTACGACTGAGATGCGATGAACACCCGAGCGCTCGAAACCGCCGACCAACCCGAGCGACTGCGTCGCGTAGTGATCGAACCGCTGTCGCGCGTCGAAGGTCACGGCAAGGTCACGCTGCTGCTCGACGAGGACGACCATGTCCGGCAGGCGCGCCTCCACATCGTCGAGTTCCGCGCATTCGAGAAGTTCATCCAGGGCCGCCCATACTGGGAGGTGCCGGTGATGGTGCAGCGGCTCTGCGGCATCTGCCCGGTCAGCCACCACCTCGCCGCGTGCAAGGCACTCGACCAGGTGGTCGGCGCGACGCAACTCACGCCGACGGCGGAGAAGATCCGTCGACTGATGCACTACGGGCAGATCCTGCAGTCGCACGCCCTGCATTTTTTCCATCTCTCGTCGCCCGACCTGCTGTTCGGGTTCGACTCGGACCTGTCTCGCCGAAACATCGTCGGCATCGCCGCCCGGTACCCCGAAATTGCCAGGCAGGGCGTGCTGTTGCGCAAGTACGGGCAGGAAGTCATCCGTCACACGGCGGGCAAGCGCATTCACGGCACGGGGTCGGTTCCCGGCGGCGTCAACAAGAGCCTGGCCCGCGAGGAGCGCGATGCGCTGCTCGCGGGTATCTACCAGGTGATCGCGTGGAGCCGCGACGCGGTGCGACTGGTGCAGCGCCTGTTCGAGGAGAATCTGGAGACGTACCGAACGTTTGCAAGCTTCCCGGCGCACACGCTGAGCCTGGTGCGTGCCGATGGAGCGATGGACCTCTATCACGGCGGCTTGCGCGCCCGTGACGCGACCGGAAAGACGCTCTTCGATCACGCCGACTACGATCGCTACTGGGAGCAGATCTCCGAGGAAGTGAAGGCGTGGTCGTACATGAAGTTCCCGTTCCTGTGCGCGCTCGGGCCGGAGGAGGGCTGGTACCGTGTCGGGCCGCTTACGCGCGTGACGCGTTGCGATTTCATTCCGACTCCGCTCGCCGACCGCGAGCGCCGCGAATTTCTGGCGTTCGACGAGGGCCGCGCCGCGGCCTCGACGCTCGGCTTTCACTGGGCGCGGATGATCGAGATGCTGCACGCTGCCGAGGCGATCAAGGACCTGCTGCACGACGCCGACCTGCTCGGCAGCGACCTGATGGCGGGCGGTCAGCGGCAGGCCCGCGGCGTCGGTGTGATCGAGGCGCCGCGCGGCACGCTGATCCACCACTACCGGGTCGACGAGGACGACCTGGTGGTGCGCGCGAACCTGATCGTCTCCACCACGCACAACAACCAGGCGATGAACCTGGCGATCCGCGAAGTGGCGCGCAAGTACCTCGACGGCCGCAGGCTCACCGAGGGGCTGCTGAACCACATCGAGGTCGCGATCCGTGCGTTCGACCCGTGCCTGTCCTGTGCAACCCATGCGATGGGCAAGATGCCTCTGGCCGTCGAATTGCTCGACGCCGAGGGTGTGCAGGTCGATCGGCTGGTGCGCGGATGAGCGAGCCGCGGTCCCCGTTGCTGGTGCTGGCGGTCGGCAACCCGAGCCGTGGCGACGACGCGCTCGGTCCGGCGCTGGCGGAGCGACTGGCGGCGGCGGCGCTGCCCGGGGTGGACGTCATCGACGACTTCCAGCTGCAGGTGGAGCATGCGCTCGACCTGGTCGGCCGGCGCACCGTGATTTTCATCGACGCTGGCATCGGGACCCCGGCACCGTTCGAATGGCGGCGGGTCGTGCCGGCACCGGAGTTCCTGCACACCTCGCATGCGCTGTCGCCCGAGGCCGTCCTGGCGACCTACCTGCGGGTGCAGGGCGAGCCGCCACCCGAATCGTGGGCGCTCTGCGTGCGGGGCGAGAGGTTCGAGCTCGGCGAGCCATTGTCCATGGTCGCTCGCGAATCCCTGGAGGCAGCGTGGCAGGTGCTCGAGCGGGCCTGCCGCGGTCATTGACAGGTTCGACGGCCCGCGAATAAGGTCCGGCCCGGTTACCGTCGGCAGCCGAGAGGAGCAGAGTCGATATGAAGAACCGGCCGTTTCACCACCGCGTCGGTTTCGCCATGGCCGGGATCCTGGCCGCCCTGCGCACGGAGCACAGCTTTCGCACGCAGGTGTTCGCGGCTGTCGCAGTGCTCGGCGTGCTGGCCTGGCTGCGGCCTGCGCCACTCTGGTGGGCGATCATCGTGCTGGCGATCGTGGCCGTGCTGGGAACCGAGCTGCTCAACACCGCCGTCGAGCGCCTGGCCGACCACCTGCACCCCGAGGCACATCCCGGGATCAAGGCCGTGAAGGATTGCGCCGCCGCCGCGGTGTTCATCGTCAGCCTCGGGGCTGTGTGCGTGGCCGTGGCCTTCGTCCTCGCCTTCCTGCAGCAATGAGCAGAGCTGCGTCCCGCCGACTCAATGCAGGGGCACGAGAAACGTCAGCATCAGGCCGCGATCGACCGGAACCAGCATGGCGGAAGTACTCGACGGCGTGCCGTCGCGACGATTCATCGTAAAGTTTGCCGTCGACAGCCCCAGCGCAGCACCGGCAAGGACATCCGACGTCCAGTGTGCGTTGTGTTCGACGCGACTGTACGCGGTTACGCCGGCAACGCCGTAACCCACGAACCTGCGCAGCCAGCGATACTTGTCGTCGCCGGACTCCGCAAACACCGTGCCGATGGCGAACGCTGCGCTCGCGTGCAGCGACGGAAAGGAATCGCCGCTGCTGAACCACTTGTTGGGGTCGGCCGTTTCATTGGGCCTCTGGCGGCCGGTGGCATACTTGAGTATCTCGGTGCTGGCCGCGCTCAGCACGGTCGCCTCGAGCATCGACCCCAGTTCACGGTAGCCACCGGGATCGTCGAGAGCTCCCGCCAATATCCAGGTGCCCGCGACCAGGATTGCGGCAGGAAGCGCATCGCTTGCAGAGTTGGAGTCCTTGCCGCTGAGCGCGTCACTGGAATTCTTGACGAAATGCGTGCGGACGTCGTCGTCGTACTGGTGCGCAATGCCGAGGACGACCAGGGTGCCGCCGAATTCCAGCCAGTCACGCTGGTCCCAGCGCAGCGGCGCGGTGAAATAGAGCTTGGCATCTTCCAGCGCCTCCCGGGGCTGGACCGCCTGGGCCGCGCAGGTTGCGGAGAGTCCCATGCAGGCGATCTGTGCAGCCGCGAGCAGGCAGACAGCACGCGTGAACGGGGTCGGACGGCGGGGGCGTTCGTGACTCAGGATCTGGATCAATGTTCGCTCCCGCAATCACACCCGAAGACATGTCGAAAGACAGCGACTCATGGCGGGATGCCGGGGGCCCTCCGGGAGTCGCGGTCAGGTTAGCAGTCCTGCACGCAGCCAGACAGCGACCGAAATCCGGTCTTCGCCGTCTAATTGTCCGGGCTATCCACACCTCGCCACCAGCGGCTCGGCTCCGACCACCAGAAACTGAAAAACCTATTAAGATCAATTAGTTAATTACAAGCGCGCGCAGGAATGCGACGGCAGGTAAACTAACAAGCTGTCTGCCCTGTGGCCCCCCGCCAATTCCCTGGTAACTCACTGATGCAAGACGTTTCCACGACGCGCGCCGTGCCTGCTCCGATCAACTGGCTGACGACCGTGCTGTTCACGGTCACGCCGCTCGCCGCGCTGATCTTCGTGCCGTGGTTCGGCCTGGCCCACGGCTACAGCGTGGCCGCGGTCGTGCTGTTCGTCGTGGTGCTCTGGGCCTGCGGCATCGCGATCACCGCCGGCTACCACCGCCTGTGGTCGCATCGTGCCTACGCCGCGCACTGGTCGGTACGGTTGTTCTTCGCGATCTTCGGCGCGATGGCGATGCAGAACAGCATCCTCATCTGGGGTTCGCAACACCGCACGCACCACCGGTTCGTGGACGACGTGGACAAGGACCCATACAGCGCGAAGCGCGGCTTCTGGTTCTCGCACATGGGCTGGATCCTGCGCAATTACCCGAGCGGCGCGAACGACTTCTCGAACGCGCGCGACCTCGAACGCGACCCGATCGTCATGTTCCAGCATCGCTACTACCTGCTGCTCGTCATCGGCATGAATGTCGCGTTTCCGCTCGCGCTCGGCTGGGCCGTGGGCGACGTGTGGGGCGTGTTCCTGCTGGCTGGCCTGCTGCGCCTGGTGGTCAATCACCACTTCACGTGGTTCATCAACTCGCTTGCTCACATGTGGGGCACGCAGCCCTACACGGACGAAAACACCGCGCGTGACAACCCCGTGCTTGCCCTGCTGACCTACGGTGAGGGTTACCACAACTTCCACCACATCTTCCAGAACGACTACCGCAACGGCATCAAGTGGTGGCACTGGGACCCGACCAAGTGGCTGATTTCGGCGCTCTCGGCGCTCAAGCTCGCGACCGGGCTCAAGCGCGTGCCCGACCTCTGGATCCAGCGCGCGCAGCTCGCGATGCAGTTCAAGCGGATGGAAGCGGCCCTCGCGAAGCGCACGGCCCGCGGCTATGCAGACGAGCAGGTAGAGCGCCTCAAGGCCCGCGTGGCCGAGGAATACGCCGCGTTCCGCAAGTCGCTCGAGGAATGGGCGAAGGTGCGTGACGAGTGGGTGGCCAACCGCAAGCAGCACCTGCTGCAGAAGTGGGAGGAGACCAGCTTCCGTCTGCGATTGCGCGAGATCGAGCAGGGCCTGCGCATCCAGCGCCGCCGGCTCCGCGTAATGACCAAGGCCTACGCGTAAGAAACAGGGGGACTGTCCCCTGCTCAGTCACGGAAGTTCGTGAACTGCAGCGGCAGTTCGTAGCCGCCTTTCTTCACCATTGCAATCGCGTCCTGCAGGTCGTCGCGGCTCTTGCCCGTGATGCGCACCTGCTTGTCCTGGATCGCGGCCTGCACCTTCAACTTCGAGTCCTTGATCTGGCGCTGGATCTTCTTGCCGAGTTCGGTGTCGATGCCCTGGCGCAGCGTCGCGACCTGCTTCGCCGTCTGTCCAGTGATGACCGGCTCGTCGATCTTCAGGCAGGCCACGTCGATGCCGCGCTTCGCGAGCTTCAGCTTGAGGATCTCGATCATTTGCTTCAGTTGAAAATCCGCCGGCGCACTGAGCGTCACCACTGACTCCTTCAACTCGAACTTGGCATTCGTGCCTTTGAAGTCGAAGCGCTGGCCGACCTCGCGGCTGGCCTGGTCGACCGCGTTGGTGAGTTCGTGGGGATCGAATTCGGAAACGATGTCGAAGGAAGGCATGGTGGCGGTAGGGGGTAGGGGGCAGGGGTTAGAGGATAGCGGATGGCGGGTAGTACGGCGCAAAGGCCCGCGGTTGACTGGCGGTCCCCGCGGACAGCGGACGAGGGTCTCGTCGATCCTGCCGGGCGGATTCTTCCTCAAATTGTGACGTGTTGCAGCAGATTCGGGGTTGCTCTGCAGACCCGGGACTTGTACCGGGGCCGGCGGAGCGGGAGGTTGGGGATGCGGCCCGACGAGAAGGGTGCAGCGCGATGACGGCGTGCAACCGCAGTTGCGCGCCCAGCGAGTGCATCGAGCTCGGGGGCCGGGTTCGAGGATCCGGGACGGCAATTCCGCGATGCGGCGGGTGCTGGCGCGGGGAGTTCGGGAGTGAACACCGATGCTCAAAATGGATCCGGTCGAGTTGCGCAAGGCGTTGGAGCAGCTGGAGGAGGCCACGCACGACCATGTCGAGTGGCACGAGAATCTGCTTCGCGCGCTCGCCCGCAGACTTCCGTTTGCTTTGAAAGATCTCGCGGAGCGCGCGCACCTCGATTGTCTCTTTGGCCGATGGTATTACGAGCGGGCGCTTGCCGAGCTATGGGGGCAGCCGGCTTTCGCAGCGATCGGGACCGAGCACGAGCGCCTGCACCTGATCGCGGCTCGCTACCTCACCCGCTATCTGCGGCCCTATGACAAGGTGTTTCGATACGGCGGCATCGCGCTGCATCAGCTGGGATACGACGGTAACGACGAGCACGAAGCTCAAGCGGCTGCATATCGAGGACGCCACGGGGTGAATGCGCCCGACGGTCGACAACGACGATCCGCGAGAGCATCGTGGTCCAGTGAACGACGATCTCCCGAACCTGCTGACGCCGCCGCCGGTGAGATTCCGGTGGGGTAACCGGGTGCTGCGCTGGTATTTCGCACCGCAGTACCTGCATCTGGATCGAGCAGACGCGAGTCGGCCGACGCTCTTCGTCGGCAATCATTCCGTGTACGGCGTGCTGGATGTCATGTTGTTCGCCGACGGCCTGTACCGGGCGGGCGGGATTTTCCTGCGTTCGCTCGCCGACCGGAATCACTTCAAGGTCCCGGTGTGGCGCGATTTCGTCGTACAAACGGGCGCGGTCCTCGGCAGCCGGGCGAACTGCGCCGCGCTGATGCGCCACGGGGAGCACATCCTGGTGTTCCCCGGCGGCGCGCGTGAAGTCTTCAAGCACAAGGGCGAGGCCTACCGGCTGATCTGGAAGGAACGCTTCGGATTCGTCCGGCTTGCGATCGAGCACGGGTATACGATCACGCCGTACGCGACGGTCGGGGCGGAAGAGGCCTTCGATGTGCTGCTGGACTCGAGTGACTACATGAGCACGCCTGTGGGACGCTACCTGAAGGACACCGGCATCGCCGACGATTACCTGCGTGGTGGAGAGGAATTTCCGCCGCTGGTGAGGGGCCTTTGGCTGACCATGATCCCGAGACCCGAGAAGCTGTATTTTTCGGTAGGCAAGCCCATTGACATGGCCCGCTACCGTGGTCATTCCAAAGATCCTGCGGTATTACAGCGGGTGAGGGCTCGGGTGGGCCGGTCGCTGAATCAGCTGATCGCGGAGGGGCGTGAGCGTCGCGCGCAGGATACGGGGCCAGGAACGCTGCGCCGGTTACTCAACCGACTGTAACGATCGCGCACGAGTCGCCGGGCGCCGGTAAGGAGTTGATCGAAAATGGAAGAGTACTGGGCAACTCGCACGGGGCGGTGGCGCAAAGCGATGCAGGCCGTGGCCGTACCTTCGCTGGCAGAGCGGCTGTATCGCGTGATTCGCGCCGATGTGGAGGCGAAGCAGTTGCCGGCCGGGGCGTTGTTACCCACGAGCGAGCGCGTGGCCGGCGAACTGGGGATCAAGCCCGCGGACGTTCAAGCGGCCTATGTGCAGTTGCTGTCGGAAGGGTTGCTCGAGGAGCGGGACGAAGGCCGGATGTGCATTGCCGGCGACGACCACGAGGCGAGCGTCGGAGACGCCACGCAAGTTCGCTTTGAGGCTGCGTTGCTGAGAGCGGTGCGTGAAGCGGCCGCGCGCGGTCTGACGAGTAGCGAGGCGACGGGGATGTTCAAGGCGGCGCTGCTGCGCGTGCAAGGGATGGAGCGGAAGCCGACGCCGAAAGAGTGAAGGTCCGTCGTGGTCGCCTGGCCCGTTGACTGGGCGTGCCGGGATTCAGGGCCAAACAGGGCTCTGGAATCGTGGCGGAAGCTTGCGCACTGCGACGAAGCGCAGGCGGACGTTGCGGCCTGACCAGTACTTACCCTGGAGGGCGCCCCTGGCGTCGACCTTCGCGTGATAGAGCAAGGCTGTGTCGCCGTCGAATCGCGACAGGCGCAGCTCGTTGCCGCGCACTTCTCCCGTCAGGAAGCGCTGTTCCCCGGACCGCAGCAGCATCGTGCCGGTGACGTGCTCGTATGACTGGCTCAGTACCGCGACACCGGGGGTCCGGCGGCCCTGCCCGTCGGTGAAGGTCACGGCCCAGCGGCCCGATACGTCTGCATTGTCGGTGAGCGGGTCGGCGAAGAAGCGCCAGGTCTTGCCGAGGTCGGCCTTGAACGCCAGTACTTCATTGCGGCCGCGCGCGCGCGGGAACGTGACCTCGCCGCGCAACGCCCCGCCGGAGATGGTCGCAGTCAATCGGCCGCCCGACCCCGGCATCACCGCCGAGAGACGCCCCGGCGCTGCCTTCACGTCGCTGACCCGCACGCGTTGCTCGCCATTGACCAGGTACAGCACGAAGCCGGCCTCTTCACGCGCGACGTCGAGCCCGAACGGGATGTCGGCACCCGGCACCTCGAGCGTCGCGCGATAACTGCCGGGCTGCAGGTCGCGGCTCGGCTTCGCGCAGCCGGCCGGCAGTAGGGCGAGCGTCGCCAGCGTGATGAGCGCGGCGGACAGGCGTGCGGTGCGAAGTCGAGGGCAGGTCATGCTCGTCGGGCGTCGCGGATCGGTCAAACCTTGAGGGCCGTGCGGACCTTGTCCACCAGGTTTTCGCCGCCGTGCTCCTTCATGAAGTCGATGACGATCGGGCCGAATTTCCTGGCCGTGTCGAGATCGACGCCGAGTTCGGTGAACGTGGCCGCGAGCCCGGCCCAGCGGCCGGCGCTGCTGCGCCCGCCGAGCAGTGAACCGAGCCCGCCCGCGAGCGAACTGAGCGCGCTCGGCGGCGGCGCGCTCTTCAGCAGTTTCTCGGCGCCGGGCATGTCGGTGAGGAACTCGGCGAAATCCGCGCGGCTCAGGTTCTGCTGGCCAGTGCGCAGCAAGGCCACCAGCCCGCCCCGCGCCTGCTCCTTGCTGACGCCGAGGTCCATGGTCAGTTTCTTGATCAGGGTATCCATCGCGAATTGCTCCGTGCAGCCAGGCCCGGATTCTACGTCATGGGCACCCAGACGAGCGCGAGGTCCTCGACCGCGATGTCCGGTTTCCTCGGCTTGGCCGCGGCGGTCTCGATGCGGATCGTCGCGGGGTCCAGTTCGGACTCGAGTCGGCCGACCTCGGCCTCGAATTCGGCGTTGAGCGTTTCCTGCTGTTCCCGCAATGCGTCGGCCTCGGCCTGTGCATTGGCCACGTCGGCGCGCTCCTTGCTGACGCGGCCGACGCCGCGAGCAGCAGTCGAAGCCTGACGCAGCGCGCTGGAGCGGCGGCCGCCGAACAGCGCGCCGAGCAGGCTGCCGCCGACGGACAGCGCGGTGGACATCGTCTGGCTGCTCGCCTGGGTCTTCTCGCGCTCGATCCTCTGTTCGGCGCGCCGCTGACGGTCGTCGAGGGTGGCTAGCCTGGAAGCGTATTTCTTCCGCAGTGCATCGACCGCCGCGTCGCGCTTCTCGCGCAAGGCCTGCGCGAGGTGCGCGCGGAATTCGCTTTCGGTGCCGCCGGGCGCCGAAGCCATCTTCAAGTCCGGGCAGCGGAAAGTGTGCACCGCCGCCGATCGATAGACTTCATCCGCAAGCGCTGCGCTCCACGCACGGTGGTTGCGGCTCGACAACGCAGAGGCCGGGATGTCGGCAAAGGCGGCGCCGGCGGCGGGTCCCGCGGCAAAGTTCGGTCCGGGTTCCGGCGCGATTTCCGCTTGCGCCCAGTCCGGACCGTCGCCATCGAGCGGCGCGAGGTAATACCACGACTCCCACGCGTCCATGCCGGCCTTGGCATCTACGAAGTGCGCCCGCACTCGCGCTCCGATCCGCGGCTGGTAAGTGATGGCCTTGTCGCCGGCCGCGCCCGCGACGAACCGCTCGGTGACGCCCGCCTGCAGCACCGGCCGCGCCGTTGCCGTCGCGCTGGCCGGTTTGTCGCCGCTCGGTGCCGATGCGGCGGTGGCCGCGGTGGCCGCAGTGGCCGCAGTGGCCGCAGCCGCGGGCCGTACCGGTGTCAGCCGCTTGATCTCGTTGAGGGTCAACGGTCCGCGCAGGTACGACAGCGCCCAGCGCGTGCGCATCAGCGTCGTCGCGTCGTCGTGCACGTTGCGCATCAGGAACGTGCGCTGCTCTAGGTTCGACATCAACGACTCGAGGCCGGCCTTGTCGAGTCCGCCCGCCGCGTCGGTGCCGAGCAGTCCCTCGATCACGCGGGCCTTGTCACGCTCGGTCTGCAGGCGGCCGATGAACCAAGTGCCGGCGTTGCCGAGACCCTTGTAGTCGAGATCCACCGGATTCTGCGTGGCCAGCACGACGCCGAGACCGAAGGCGCGCGCCTGCTTCATCAGGGTGAGCAGCGGCAGCTTCGATGGCGGCATCGCGGTCGGCGGGAAGTAACCGAACACCTCGTCCATGTAGAAGAGCGCGCGCAGGCTGGTCGTGCCGGACTGGCGGCGCATCCACGCGACCATCTCGTTTGCGACCAGCGTGACGACGAACATGCGCTCGGCATCGCTCAGATGCGCGATCGAGATGATCGCGATGCGCGGCTTGCCGGCGTCCGTGTACAGCAGCTTCTGCACGTCGAGCGCGTCGCCTTCGAGCCACGCCGAGAATCCCGGCGCAGCGAGCAGCCCGTTCACGCGCAGTGCGAGTTCCATCCGGTCCTTCGCCGGAAAGAAGCTCTCCACGTCGAACACGCCGATCTTGTCGAACGGCGGCTTCTGCACGGTCTGGATGATGGCGGCCAGGTCCGGGCTCTCGCCCTTGCGCCACGCCGTGTCGAGAATGGCGGAAAGCAGGATGTGCTCGCGGCTCTTGACCGGGTCGGCAGCGATGCCGATCAGCGCGAGCAGCCCGGCCACGGCCGAACCGATGCGCTCCCTGAGCGCAGTGGCGTCACCGGCGAGCGTCGCGTCGGGCGCCGTGAACGATCGCAGGATCGACAACGGGCGGCCCGCGTTGGATCCCGGGGTGTAGATGGCGACTTCCGCCGCCGCACGCAGTCGCGCGATGCGCTCGCCGTCCTCGTTCCATTCCGCGAGACCCCTGCGCCAGTTCTCCGCCGTGGCCGCCGCGAACTCGTCCACCGACTGGTTCTTGCGCGAAGCCTCGCCGGCGTCCACCCACGGCTTGAAATCATCGCTCCGCAGTTCCGGAAATGTCAGCGCCAGGTTGCCGATGTCACCCTTGGGATCGATCGCGATGGCCGGGATGCCGTCGAGCGCGGCCTCCTCGAGCAGCGACAGGCACAGGCCGGTCTTGCCGCTGCCGGTCATGCCGATGCACACCGCGTGCGTCGTCAGGTCGCGCGAGTCGTACAGCGTGTCGTCGCCGAGCTGCCGGGACTTGGGGTCGTATTCCCGGCCGAGATAGAAGACGCCGAGACGTTCGTAGGAGGGGAGGGACATGGAAGTGGGGTAGTGAATAGGGGGTAGGTAGAAAGCGGATAGCGGATAGGGACTAGCGGATAGTGACCAGCGGATCGCGGATAGGGAAGAGGGCGCGCCATGGACCTGCCCGGGATCTCGAATAGGCGCCCGCTGGCAATGCTGTGTGAGAGAATTACGGGCGCACCACGTGGCGCGCCCCGGCTTCGGCGAAAGAGCGATTCCAACGCATGCGACAGGGCAGGTCGACCACCGGACGCGCTCTCCTTGACGGGGCGCCACGGACTCCAGGAGCACGGCATCGGTGAGCGACGGCCCGCTTGCCCTCACCTCCGAGCTGTGTGAACCCCTCGATCCGCTGGAGGTTTTTGCAGCGGCGGGTCCGGCGCCACGGTTCTACTGGGAGCAGCCCTCCGCACGGCGTTTTCGCGTCGGGGTGGGCGGGGCCGTCCGCCTGTCCGTCAGCGGGGCCGGGCGCTTCAGCGCGGCCGATGCTGGCGCGCAAACGCTGTTCGACAGAATCGCCTGGCAAGGCGCGGGGCCGCGTGTCGCGCACCTCGTCGGGGGCTTTGCCTTTGCGCCCGGCATCAGTCCGGGCGGGGCTTGGCGGGGCTTCGGCGACGGCGAACTGAGGCTGCCGGACCTCGTCTGCTCAAGGGAAGGCGATCGCTACGTCCGGGTCGCGCGTGCCGGTAGCGAATGGGCGGCCCTGCGACCACGAGCGCTGGCGCTCGGGCAGCCGGTGCGCGGCGCGGCGGAGTTTGCCAGCGGCGGGTCGGAGTCCTACACCGAGCGCGTGCAGCGCGCGCTTGACGAAATCCATGCCGGCCGCCTGCAGAAAGTCGTCGTCGTGCGCGCTGCGCACGTGGCGGCGCGCGGCGCGATCGACGTCGTCTCGTGGCTGGTTGCGCTGCGCGGGCGCTTCCCGGGCTCGACGCTGTTTGCAATCGGGGAGGGCGACGTCGTGTTCCTCGGCGCGAGCCCCGAGCGCCTGGTCCGCCTCTGCGGGGAGCGGGTCGAGACGGCCGCCATCGCTGGTACGGCTCCACGCGGCGCGTCGCAGTCGGCGGACCGCAGCCTCGGCGAGGCGCTGTGCAACAGCCGCAAGAACAGTGAAGAGCACGCAATCGTGGCTCGCTACCTCCAATCGGTACTCGCTGGATGCTGCGACGAGGTCGAAGTCGACGCCGAGCCGACGCTCCTGACGACGCGCACGGTCCAGCACCTGTGCACCCGGCTGCGGGCCCGTCGACGCGCGGACTTGCCAGTCTCGCTGCTCGACCTCGTGTCGCGCCTTCACCCCACGCCCGCCACGGCCGGCGCCCCGCGCGAGGCAGCGCTGGCCTGGCTGGCCGAGCACGAGGACATCGAGCGCGGCTGGTTTGCGGGGCCGGTGGGCTTCCTGCAATCTGACGGTGACGGGGAATTTTCGGTTGCCTTGCGCTCGGCGCTGGTACGCGGAAGCAGCGCGACCGCGTGGGCGGGGGCGGGTATCGTCAGTGGTTCGGTGCCCAAGGCCGAATTCACCGAAACCGAGCTCAAGCTGCGCACCGTGCTGGGGCCACTGCTTTGGGGAGCGCCCTGATGAACGACCAGACTGCCGCACGCGACATTGGAGCCGCCAACCTGAGGTTTGCGCGCGCGCTGGTCGGCGAGCTGCATGCCGCGGGCGTCGCGACGGCGGTGGTGTGCCCCGGGTCGCGCTCGACACCGCTCGCGCTGGCGATCGCCGAGCACTCCGAGCTGTCGCACAGCGTTCACATCGACGAGCGCAGCGCCGCCTTCTACGCGCTCGGTTACGCCAAGGCCGCGGGACGACCGGTCGTACTGCTCTGCACCTCGGGCACCGCCGGCGCCGGCTTCCTGCCCGCCGTGGCCGAGGCGCACCATGCACGCGTGCCGTTGGTCGTGCTCACCGCCGACCGCCCGCCCGAGCTGCGCTCCTGGGGAGCGGCGCAGACGATGGAGCAGCGCTCGCTCTATGCCGGATTCACACGCTGGTTCGAGGAGGCCCCCTGCCCGTCGGAACGCGACTCCGAGGTCTCTTACGCGATGGCGCTCGGCCGGCGCGCCGTGTGCGAGGCAACGGGTCCCGCGCCAGGGCCGGTGCACTTGAATCTTCCGTTCCGCGAGCCGCTGGCGCCCGCCAGTTACGACCCGCAGTTACCGGCCAGGCAGGGTCCGGTCGCACCGTTCATTCATGAACTGTCCGCTGTGCAGGACGCTTCCGACTCCCTCTCAAGTGAACTGTGCGCCGTCGCGCGCGGCGTGCTGGTGTTCGGTCCGGACAGTTGGGATGCAGCACTGGGCGACGCCGTGGCCGGGCTCGCGAATTCGCTCGGCTGGCCGGTGCTGGCGGACCCCGCGTCGGGGCTGCGCGCTGGCGCGGCGTCCGGCGAGGGGGTGATTCACGGCGCGGACCTGTTCCTGCGCGACGCCGCCGTCGCCGGGGTGCTGCGACCCGACCTCGTAGTGCGCTTCGGCGGACAGCCCACGAGCGCGGCGATCACGGGCTGGATGGGGCGCCATGCATCTGCGGACGTCTGGCTGGTGGATCCGGCGAACGGCTTCCGCGACCCGCAGCACCGTGCGACGCGGCTGTTCCGCACCTCGCCTCGCCAGTTCTGTGCGCTTGCCGCGGGGCAGGCGGCTCGGCCGTCCGAGGTGACGCAGGCGTGGCGCACACAGTGGCGACATGCCGACCGTGTCGCCCGCGCCGCCGCCTCGGCCGCGCTCGATGTCGAGGCCCGGTTCCTGACGCCTCATCTCGCCCGCGCACTCTGGGCGGGGTTGCCCGACGGCGCCGCGCTCTTCGCCGGGAACAGCATGGCGATCCGGGAAATTGATGCCTTCGGGGGGCCGCGAGCGGCAAGGCTGCGCGTACTCGCCAATCGCGGCGTCAATGGCATCGACGGACAGGTGTCGGCGGCGCTCGGCGCAGCGGCAGCAACACGACGGCCCACGGTGCTCTGGTGCGGTGACCTCGCGTTCCTGCACGACGTGTCGGGTCTCCTCGCCGGATGCCTGCAGCACGCCGACCTGACGATCGTCGTGAGCAACGACGATGGCGGGGGCATCTTCGAATACCTGGCCATCGCGAAGGCCGTGCCGCGTCCGCTGTTCGAACGAGTCTTCGCCGTACCGCACGGCGTGGACTTGTGCGAGGTCGCACGCGGCTTTGGCTGGCATGCGGTGCGGGCCGCCTCGACGGAGGCCTTTGTGGCGGCGCTGTCGCGAGCGCTGGAGGGTGGTCGCCACGTCGTCGAGGTGCCGGTGAACCGCGCAGCCAATACCGAGTTTCACCAGGCACTGTACGACGCGGTTCGCGCCGGCCTGCAGCGGGAGCCGGTGGCGTGAGCGGCGTGCCATTGCACCTGGAGCGCCGCGGCCGAGGGCCCGCGTTGATGCTGCTGCACGGCTTCACCGGCAGTGGTCGCAGCATGGCGGGCGTTGCGCAGGCCTTCGAGCGCGAGTACGAGATCCTGGCGCCGGACCTGCCCGGGCATGGCCGCTCCGACGTGCCATTCCGATCCGCAGACTACGGATTCAACGACTGCGTGGACGACCTCCTCGCGACGCTTACGGCTGCCGGTCACGCACGCGCCCACTTACTCGGCTATTCCATGGGGGCGCGCGTCGCACTCGGTTGCGCGGTGCGCCATCCCGCAAGCGTGGCCACCCTGATTCTCGTCGGCCCACGGGCCGGGATCGGCGATCCAGAGAAGCGCGAGTCGCGTCGCCGTGCGGACGAGGCGCTCGCCGCACGTATCGAGAGGGACGGCGTCGAGCAGTTCGTGGATGAGTGGATGGCGCAGCCGGTGGTGGCCACGCAGCGTAACCTCGGTCCGGAGTTCTTCGCCCAGGCACGCCGTGATCGCCTGGCAAACAGCGCACAAGGGCTGGCCGCCAGCCTGCGCCGACTTGGGCCGGGCGCGCAGCCGCCCCTGTTCGACGCGTTGTCGCAGGTGACCGCGCCGACCCTGTTGGTGGCCGGCGTGCTCGACCGGGAGTTCGTCGAGGCGGCGCATGACCTGACCCGCCGGATGCCGCGCGCCGAGGTCTGTGAGATTGCCGAGGCGGGCCACGCCGCGCACCTCGAGCAGCCAGAGGCGTTCGTCCGCGCGGTCCGGGAATTCCTGCGCCGGGCCGAGGGCCCGGAGCCATCAATCCGTCCAATTCCGGTTCAGGAGACCCCGTCATGACTGAGATCCGTACAGGTGCGGCGCCAGGCCGGCCCGATTGGCAACTCGTCCGGCCCTACGAGGACATTCGCTTCGAGAAGGACGGCGGCCTCGCCAGGATCACGATCTGCCGCCCCGAAGTGCGCAACGCGTTCCGCCCGAAGACACTGTTCGAGCTGATCGACGCGTTCTCCCGCGCGCGCGAGGACCAGACGATCGGCGTGATCATCTTCACCGGCGAGGGCGACCTGGCCTTCTGCTCCGGCGGTGACCAGCGCATCCGCGGCGACGAAGGCTATGTCGGCGACGATGGTGTGCCGCGGCTCAACGTGCTCGACCTGCAGCGACTGATCCGCAGCCTGCCGAAGCCAGTCATCGCGGCCGTCGCCGGCTACGCGATCGGCGGCGGTCACGTCCTGCATGTCGTTTGCGACCTGACGATTGCCGCGGATAACGCGCGCTTCGGGCAGACGGGCCCGAGGGTCGGCTCGTTCGACGGCGGGTTCGGTTCGTCCTACCTCGCGCGCATGGTGGGCCAGAAGAAGGCCCGCGAGATCTGGTACCTGTGCGAGCAGTACGACGCGCAGGAAGCGCTGGCCATGGGCCTGGTGAACAAGGTCGTGCCGCTCGCCGACCTCGAGGCCGCCGCAGTGGCCTGGGGCAGGCGCATCCTCGAGCACAGCCCGATGGCGATCCGCTGCCTGAAGGCCGCGTTCAACGCCGAGCTCGACGGGCAGGCAGGCATCCAGGAACTGGCCGGCCATGCGACGCAGCTGTACTACATGACCGAGGAGGCCCAGGAAGGGCGCAACGCCTACAACGAGAAGCGCAAGGCCGACTTCTCCCGTTTTCCCTGGCGACCGTGAACGCGCGTTCTGCCTGGTGGCTCGCGGTTCGCCCGGCGACACTTACCGCCTCGGCGGCACCGGTGTTCGTCGGCGCGGGCGTGGCATGGTCACAGGGCGTGTTCTCGGTGGGCCCGGCGTTGGCGGCACTGCTCGGCGCGTCGCTGCTGCAGGTGGGTGCGAACTTCGCCAACGACGTGTTCGACTTCGAGCGCGGAGCGGACACGGTCGAGCGGCTCGGGCCGCAACGCGCAACGCAGCAGGGCTGGATCACTCCTGGACAGATGAAGCGCGCGATGTGGCTCGCGTTCGCCGCGGCCACTCTCACGGGCCTGTACCTCACCTACGTGGCCGGGTGGCCGGTGCTGGCGCTGGGCCTGCTGTCGATCGCCGCGGCGTACCTCTACACGGGTGGGCCGCGTCCCTACGGCTATCTCGGCCTCGGTGATCTCGCCGTGTTCCTGTTCTTCGGCATCGGCGCGGTGGCCGGCACCTATTACGTGCAGGCGCTGTCCGTGTCGCGGCTCGCACTGATCGCGTCCATCCCGATTGGCGCGCTCGCAACCGCCATCCTGGTCGTCAACAATCTGCGCGACATCGAGACGGACGCGAGGGCGGGCAAGCACACGCTCGCCGTGCGCATCGGCGAGCGCGCGACGCGCGCCTACTACTTCGCGCTGCTGCTCGTGGCCTACGTCGTTCCGCTGCTGCTGTGGTGGCGCGGTCTCGTGGGTCCGCATGCGCTCCTGCCGTGGCTGTCGCTTCCGCTCGCCCTGCGGCTGGCATCGCGCCTGCGGCACGAGCGCGGACTCGCGCTGAACGGCTGCCTGGTGCGCACGGCGCGACTCGAAGTCGTGTTCGGACTGCTGTTCGCGCTCGGCCTCGCCTGGTGAAACTGGGCGCCGCTCGAGTGAGCGCGGTCACGCTGCGCTTTGCGCGGCCGGTGCGGACCGCGCTGGGTCTGTTCGATGAGCGTTCGAGCGTCATCCTGGAGTTGCGGGACGTCGATGGAGTCGCCGGCTTCGGCGAGGCCGCGCCGTGGCCCGGGTTCGGCACAGAGACCGCGGCCGAGTCGTTGGACGTGCTGCATCGAGCGCAACGGCTGCTGTGCACGGAGGATCTGGAGCCTGCGCAGTGGCCGGCCCGCGTTGCGTCGCACTTCGCGTCCGCTCCCGCCGCGCGCGCCGCGCTGGCTGGTGCGCTGTGGGACCTGGCCGCGCGCCGCGCAGGGCGGCCGCTCGCGGAGCTGCTGGCGGAATGCTGCGGTCCGCTGTGTGGCCCCGTCCTCGCGAGCGTGCCGGCCAGCGCCCTGCTGGTGGAGAGCGCGGCTGGCGCGCTGCGTGAAGAGGCGATTCGCGCCCGCGTGGCGGGACATCTCGCGGTGAAGATCAAGCTCGGCGCGGCCACGCTCGCCGAGGATGTGGCACGCGTCGCAGCGGCCCGCGACGGGCTCGGCCCGGATGTGGCGCTGCGCGGCGATGCCAATGGGGCGTGGAACGAGCGCGAAGCCCGCGAGGCGATGGCTGCGCTCGCACTCTTTCGACTCGCCTACGTCGAACAGCCGTTACCGTTCGACGCGATCGACGCGCTGGCGCGGTTGCGCCGCGAATCGCCGGTGCGCATCGCCGCCGACGAGTCGGTCTGCACGCCGGCCGGTGCCGAGCGTTTGCTCGAGGCCGGCGCGGTGGACGTCCTGGTGCTCAAGCCTGCGATGCTCGGCGGCGCCGCGCTGACGCTCGGGATTGCCGCGCGCGCGCGCCATGCCGGCTGTGAAGTCGTGTTTACGCACGCGTTCGAGAGTGCAGTCGGTGCGCGGCACGTGCTGCACTGCGCGGCGGCGTGGGGCGATCCGGCCGCGGTCCATGGCCTCGCGACGCAAGGCTTGTTCGTCCGGGACGTTGCCGAAGCGGTGGCATGTAGCGGTGGCAGGGTCGAGCTGGCCCCGGAACCGGGGCTGGGGATTGCGTTGTGAGCGCTCGCCACTGGCTGTTGCAGCGGGCCGAGCAGACGCCCCACGCGCCGGCGCTGGAATCCAGTGGCGCGGTCTGGACATTCGCGGAGCTGGCCGACCGGGCGCGACGCGGTGCGGCGTATGTGCTCGGGACACTTCCCGCCGGTGATGCACCGCTCGCGCTGTTGCTGCCGGGTGGAGCCGACTTCGCCGCGTGGTTTCACGCCGTGGCGCTGGCCGGACGCACGGTGCTGCCACTCAACACGCGGCTCACGTGCGGCGAGCTGCTGCAGCAACTCACCGATGCTCGAGTGTCGTGGCTGCTGGGCGAGGGCGGCGATGCGCGTCCCGACGAACTGGCCCGGCAAGTGCCGGGCCTGAGCACCTGGGTCGCCCCGAGTCTCGCGACGCTGCCAGGGTCGCAGCACTCGCTGCGAGGCGAGACGATCGAGGAGGGCGGCACGCTGGCCGTCCTGTTTACCTCCGGAACCACCGGGCGCGCGAAAGGTGCTCGCCTGAGCTGGGGCAATTTCCTGGCGAGCGCCCGTGGCGCCGCGGACCGTCTCGGCCCAACCGTCGGCGGGCGCTGGCTGGCGTGCATGCCCTTGTTCCACGTCGGTGGCCTGTCGATCCTGATGCGCAGCGCGTTGTTCGGGGGACCCGTACGATTGCAGCCCCGCTTCGATGCTGCCGCGGTGAGCGACGCGCTTGACCGCGGCGACATCGCGGGACTGTCCCTGGTGCCCACGATGCTGTCGCGGCTGCTCGAGTACCGGGCCGGTCGACCATCGCCCGGCGGGCTGCGCGTCCTGCTGCTCGGCGGTGCGCCGGTCGCGCCGGACCTGTTGCGGCGCGCGTTCGACGCAGGTTTCCCGGTGTGCCCGACCTATGGCCTCACCGAGGCAACCTCGCAGGTCGCGACGGCTGCGCCGCCACAACCGCACGCGATGGACCCGTCTCCGGTGCGTCCGCTGCGCGGTATCGAACTGCGCATCGTCGACGACGATCGCGACTTGCCGCCCGGCATGGCCGGTGAAATCGTCGTGCGGGGAGCTACCGTGATGCAGGGATACCTGAACGATCCCGAAGCGACGCAGCGCACTCTCCGCGCTGGCTGGCTGTTCACGGGAGACATGGGGTATCTCGACGCCACCGGCGGACTGCACGTGCTGGACCGGCGCGACGACCTCGTCATTACGGGTGGCGAAAACGTCTATCCGGCGGAAATCGAAGCCGTTCTTCTCGAGCATCCTGGCGTGGCGGAGGTGGGGGTGGCCGGCGTGCGGGATACGGACCTCGGCGCGCGCGTCGTTGCCTGGGTCGTGAAGCGACCCGGCGCAGAGATGGACGTCGCGGCGCTGGACGACCTCTGCCGCGCCCGACTGGCGGGTTACAAGCGGCCGCGGGAGTTTCGAATCGTGGACGCGCTACCGAGGAATGCGGCAGGCAAGCTGCAGCGCCGGCAATTGGTCGCAATCCGCACGCCTGTAACCGTTTTGTCACCTCGAGGCGACTGACGGCGTAACCTCGTCCCCCTAGGATGGCGGTTCCAGCTCCGCCAAACCGGGATATTCATGTCTATTGCCCTGGACCAGGTGACCAAGCGGTATCAGGCCGTGCCGGTGGTCAACGACGTGACCCTGAAGGTGGCGCAGGGCGAGTTTCTCGTGCTGCTGGGACCCAGCGGCAGCGGCAAGAGCACGCTGCTGCGGGCGATCGCCGGACTCACCGAGATCGACCACGGGCGGGTATTCCTGCACGGCCGTGATGTCACCCATGTCACGGCCCGCGACCGCGAAGTCGGTTTCGTGTTCCAGCACTACGCCCTGTTCCGCCACATGACGGTGGGCGACAACATCGAGTTCGCGCTGCGGGTCCGCAAGGTCAAGGCCGCCGAGCGGCGCGCACGTCGCAAGGAACTGCTGCGCCTGGTGGCGCTCGAGGGCATGGACGATCGTCTGCCGACGCAGCTTTCCGGCGGGCAGCAACAGCGCATCGCCGTCGCCCGCGCACTGGCGCACCGGCCGCAGGTGCTGCTGATGGACGAGCCGTTCGGTGCCCTCGATGCCAAGATCCGCGAGGAATTGCGCCGCACGATCCGCCAGATCCAGCGTGATCTCGACATCACGACCATCCTCGTCACTCACGACCAGGAGGAAGCGTTCTCGCTGGCCGACCGCATCGGCGTGATGCACCAGGGCCGACTGCTCGAGTGCGGCCGACCCGACGACCTGTACACGCGCCCGCAGACGCGATTCGTCGCGACCTTCCTCGGCGCCGCCAATCTGCTGCTCGGTTACCGGACGGCCCGCGGTGTTCGCTTCAGTTCGCAGGCCGTCGATGGCGAGGCCGTGCCGCGCGAGGTCGTCGCGGTGTTGCGGCCAGAGGAGGTCGAACTCAGTTCCGGCGAAGTGCCGGTGCGTTCGAATTTCGTCGGCCATGGCGACGTCGAGGAGATCCTGTTCTCCGGAGCCGTCGAGCGGCTGCGCGTGCGCATGGCTGGCGACGGCCCGGTGCCGGTGGCGCCGGGGCGCGAAGGCGATCCCGACGCAGGCTCGCTGCTCGAGGTTTCGCGGACCCTGCCGGAGCAGCGCGACTTCCCGGTCGCGGCAGGCCAGCGCGTTGCCGTGGGCGCCCGACGAGTGAACGTGCTGCCGACGCCGATCTCGAGCTTCACGGCGGTCGGTGCGACGGAGGCCGCTGCGCGTGCGCTGCATGATTCGCCGCTGCTCGCCACGCTCGGCACCCGCATGCAGACACGCGTTGCGCTGCGCGTCGGCCAGCACCAATGGGCGCCACCCGGCATGCCCGCGGTCGCGACGGGCCCGGGCAGTGCGCAGGCGGCCGAGTGGCAGTTGCGGCACGGCGCCGGGCAGTTGCTCTGCGTGCCGCCGACCGCTCCGTTGCCGACGC
>Ga0315287_10001533_pt1 | contig 21416 bp, 19 predicted proteins | sample YL17G11_0_MG_FD_205037 | JGI IMG/M metagenome (GOLD analysis project Ga0315287, IMG submission 205037) | Sediment microbial communities from Yellowstone Lake, YNP, Wyoming, USA - YL17G11_0 | ecosystem: Environmental > Aquatic > Freshwater > Lake > Sediment | place: USA: Wyoming | collected...
ACCACGCGACAGACGCGCGGGTTCAATGACTCGGTGATGCGTTTGATGACACCGCCCTTGCCGGCCGCGTCACGGCCCTCGAACAGGACGCAGACCTTGAGGCCCTGCAGACGCACCCACTCCTGCATCTTGAGGAGCTCGAACTGCAGGCGCACGAGCTCGTCCACGTACCGATAGTGGTGCGGCGCCTGCGTCGGGGGTTTGCCCGGACCGACGACGCGCCAGCGGCCCTCGGCTGCAACGACTTCCTCGGCGTCGCGGCGAAGCTCGCCGTCGCTTGGTGTCGACCGGGTTCTTACCCTCGCGATCTGTTGGCGCTTCTTCATCACGATTCGATTGTGCTCCGCAATTGCTCCATCACGCCAACGCTGGCACCAGCAGATATTCGTGATGCAAGCCAACCGGCACCGATCCGACTCGCACCCCGAGGGACTCGCCGATCCGATGGCGGGTTGGTGTTGTCGACGTCCCCCCACTTTTGACTATCGGGAGGTGCGGCGTAAATCTTGGACTGGTCAAACTTCAAAGCCGGTTCACATCTGATGATCGTAGAGGCTATTTGACTGCCGACGTTCAACCGCCTGGATGGCGGGGTTGCACGAGAACCCGATGCCGACGTCGTTCCCGGTTTCGACCAACTGCCGCAGTCAGCAATCCAGGGTATATTATCTATACCTTTTATATACCTGATTGCCGTGCTATACAGGCCTGCATGGGATTCGAATACGACCCGGTCAAGAGCGCGGAGAACAAGCGCAAACACGGGATCGATTTCGACACGGCGCTGCAGCTATGGAGCGACGATGCGCTGGTCGAGATCCCCGCCAAGGTGGTGGACGAGGTTCGCTGGCTGGTGATTGGGAAGATTGCGGATAAACACTGGTCGGCGGTCATTACCCGCCGCGGCGAGAACGTCCGACTGCTTTCGGTCAGGCGCTCCCGGGTCGAGGAGGTGGCGCTCTATGAAAGCGAAGAAATTTGATCAGAAGTTCGATGCAGGCAAGGACATCACCGCTGACCTGGACCTGACAAAGGCTCGGCGCGTCGGCGTCGACGCAAAGCGAGTGAACGTGGATTTCCCGAGCTGGATGGTCCGCTCCATCGATCAGGAGGCCACACGGCTTGGCGTGACCCGTCAATCTCTCATCAAGATGTGGCTGGCTGAGAGACTGGGGAAGCAGAAAATGGCTGCTACTCGGTAAACCCGCAGCGCAGGTGACGAAACACTGACTCAGTTCCCGATAGTCCGCGGGTCAGCCGATTTCGGGACAAAATGACGCCCGTTAGCATTAGGCCGATTCAAACTTCGCGGAAGTCGAGAGAGTCTCATGAAAATACTGCGTTCAATGCTGGTCGCAATCGCCCTGGGCCTGGCAATGAACGCGCATGCCGACGAGCCAGGAATTTCGACGCTGGAAGGCAAATGGGCGGTCGATGTCTCGCTTCTGCCGATCCCCGCCGAAGCGCGACCCAAGAGCGTCACGATCACGTTTGCGGAAGCCGCGGGCGGGCGTCTGGCGACCAGGGTCGAGGTGGTGAGTTCATCCGACACGATCATCTACGCCGAGAGCGTCGCGGAGCTTAACGGCACGCCAGTCGCCGTCAAAGGCGACCTTGAAGCCGATACGATCGCAGCCGCAATGCCCGCACCCGGCGTATTGATCATGCAGCTTTCGCGAGGCGGAGTACCGGGATCGACCCGTGTCTATACGTTGTCCGCAGACCGCAAGTCCATGATCGAGACGGCCGCCAACTTTGGCGATGACGGCCGCCCCTTCATGCGCACCAACTACTTCAGGCGAGTGGAGTAGGCGTGCACGATCGATACGGCAGGCACTATGCACAGCTCCTCTCGAACATGCGGCGGAGGCCGGCGCTGCTTCATCAACGCATCCATGGCCCGCTGAACTCGCGCCTGTTCAATCTCCGAGAGCGTCACCGTCGCTACGCCACTTTCCGCAAATCGACCGTCTGGGCCTTGATGCCCACTTTGAGGCGCTTTCGTATGGCGTCGAAGATTGCCGCCAGGTTATCCATGCTCGGATTGCCCTTGGGCGACAGCATTCGATGAAGGCTCTTGCTGGGCGTCTCCGTGAGCTTGGCCAGCTGTTCGAACCCCAAGGTCGCATTCACAAGATCGCGCAGAATGAGACGCGCAGTCTCGGGTTCGCCACTCAGGAATAGCGTTGCCGCCTCACCCAGGAGCGCCTTGGCGAACGCGGGGTCGCGCTCGACTCGAGCGACGACGGTCTTCTTGAAATCGCGAGTAAGCGCCATGGTCCTCACCTCTTTCGTTTCTTGTACTCGGCGTGCAATGCCTTAGCCCGTTCGATGTCCGCCTGCTGGCGGCGCTTGGTCCCACCGCCAAACAACACGATTAGCGATTCACCGTCTTTCGCCAGATAGATCCGATAACCCGGATCCCAGTCGATGACGTATTCGCCGATGCCGGCAAACCACTTCACATTCGAAGTATTGCCGAGTTCCATGCGCAGCTTCGCGGTCGTGACTTTCGCCGCCGCCTGCGCGTCGAGGCCGTCAAACCAGACCCTATAAGGACTCGACCCATCCGGACGAATGTATTCTTCCACCCGGATCTTCATTGGCAAATGGTACCGTTTACGTTACCATTCAGGCAAGCGGTTGTCGCGGTGCGCACCAGGCGCGCGTCAAAGATTAGTGCGGAGCCAATTGACGCCGTCCGCGCCCCTCAGGGTCGCCAGCTTCGCCAGGTTCCCAGATCGTCGGCGCCGCCGCCCGCCCCGGAGCCATCGAACGGCCCAGTTCCCGATAGTCCGCGGGTCAGCCGATTTCGGGGCAAAATGACGCACGATGGTCCGCGGGTGATGCCAGAAAACTCATGAAAATCAAAAACTTGGAAGTGGTGGCCGGGGACGGAATCGAACCATCGACACGCGGAATTTTCAAGACAGCTAACTGCTTGTTTCGGTTGAAGGAAGGCGAAGAAACGTAACGCGCTTTTCCGGCGGCGACCGAACCTCCCTCGCCGACCGAGCCCATACCGAACCTTGCTGGGCCGGCCGACCGAACCCCGGCGCGGGGGCCATGTGGGTCAACGGCTTACGCGCATCGTGACCGAGCGGCGACCGAACCCTGCAGCTGAAACGCAGGCCCGCACGATTTCAACTCGGGCTACCCGGATCCGCCAGAGTCGAAATTCGGTAGCCCATCGCTCGGTAACCGCGCTGCCGCTTCTCCCACATTCTCCGGAGTGACGGGTGCCCCGTGTCGACGAAATCGACGATTCGAACGTCGGCCTTGTTGTCATGCTCGCGGTGAAGACGGCCAACGTATTGCTGCAGGGTCCCCTTCCACGAAATGGGCATGGCCAGCACCAGCGTGTCCAGTGGCGGATGGTCGAAACCTTCGCCGACGAGCTTGCCTGTTGCCAGGAGAATACGAGGCGCCTCTGGCGGCAGTTGGTCGAGTTGCGCGATGACCACCGCCCGCTGCTTTCTGGACATGCGTCCATGCAGCACAAATATTGGCATGAGTTTTTCCAGCAGCGCACGCTCGATTGCATTCAGATGGTCCATACGCTCGGTCAGCACAAGCACCTTGCGGCCTTGCCGATAGGCCTCGCTGGCTTCCATGGCAACACCTTCCGTGCGCAGAGAGTCGTTCGCGAGTCTGCGAAAAACATCTTGAATCCCGGCCTCAGGCGGGACGTCAACCTCTCTGTCACAGATGTGGGGTACCACCTCCAACACGTTGGGCGCCCCTGCCGGATTCGTCGCCTTGTGGCGAATTGGTCCGCACTGCATGAAGATGATGGGCTGCTGACCGTCCCGACGGACCGGAGTCGCTGTCAACCCAAGCACGTATTTCGCCTTCACTCGTTTCAATATGGCGTCGAAAGAAGACGCGCCGACGTGATGGCATTCGTCGACGACGACATGCCCGTAGTTTTCAACAATAGGGTTGACTTCGCCCTGCCGGGCAAGCGCCTGCATCACTGCGATGTCAATCTTTCCGGTGGGCTTTCTCTTGCCACCACCAACGGTGCCGACCATACCCTTGGCGCCGCTCAGGAAGGTCTGCAACCGCTCTTGCCACTGCCGGAGCAGTTCGGTCCTATGTACCAACACGAGCGTATTTACGCTGCGTCGCGCAATCATTGCGGCAGCCGTGACTGTCTTGCCAAATGCAGTCGGAGCGCAGAGAACGCCGGTGTCATGCCGCAACATTTCCGCAATTGCATACTCCTGATCCTGACGAAGCTCGCCGACGAAATTGACCTCTATCGGTTCGCCGGGATGTCGCTCGTCGCGCAGGTCGCAGCGGATGTCGTTGGCTTTCAGCAGGTCGCGGACGGCATCGAGGCAACCTCGTGGTAGCGCGATGTGTTGCGGATAGTTCTCAGCACTTCCGATTACGCGTGGTTTGTCCCACACCGACATTCGCATCGCCTGCGCCCGATAAAACTCTGGATTCTGGAATGCAGCGAGCCGTATCAGCCGATTCGCCAGCGATTGCGGCAGTTCGGACTTATCGAAATAAATAAGATTCGCCAAAGTCACGGTCAGAGACTTTGGCATCCCGCCCATCAGCTTTTTGTTCGCGACCGCAGTGCGCCTCCATGGCGTCGCGAGGTCCTCGTTGTCGATGAAAGTCACGTCGAGCGGGTGCGCCCCGCCCGTCGCTCGCAATATCGTGGGTTCGATATCTTGCGGCGACATCAGCATGATCGACCCCAAGTAGGACCACTGGTCAGAATACGGAACCAGATCCGAATCGACGAACACGCTCCCGCCTTGTTCTCGTGACCTCTTCTGCAATGGCAGAGCGATCAGGTTGCCAAACCCGCCCTTGGGCATCGCATCCTGGTTCGGGAACAGCCGGTCGTAGGATTCGAGCCTGAGTTGCCGGGTACTTGCACACGTGTGACTGAGGATAGCCGTGCCGAGGCGCCGGGCATCACGTGCCTGCACCCGACTGGCGAAGAATATCCATGCATGTGCGCCTCGGCCGGACCTGGAAATTTCCATTGCGACGGGAACGCCAAGCTCGTCACACGCCCGCTTGAAGGCCTGGACATCGTCGCGCCACTCGGCCTCGTCGAAGTCGACTGCGAGGAAGTGGCAGGTGTCGTCCTCCAGCAAGGGATAAACACCGACCGTGTGCAAGCCCGCAAGATGGTCGTAGACGACCGAATCCGACAACGGGATCAGTGAGCGGTTGAGGCAATCAGCACACTTAACGCGTGGCTTTTCACAAATTCCGGGCCGCCATTCGTTGGCGCACGCAGGTGCGTAGCCGGACTTTCCGCTCGCCTTGCTCTCCCAACGGACGGGGTAGACATCCGTGCGACCTCGAAACAGGCGCCGGAACAAATCGACCTTTTGTTCGGCGGATAGGCGAGACAGCTCTGGCTCGCGGACCGTCGGCGCTAGCTCTGACGGCGGTCGCCACTCAATCCCGTGATTTTCCAACAACGCTATTAGACGGGCATTCTCCGCACGTAACTCATCCGGAGATCGTGTCCCCGGGGCTTCGTCTTCAACTGGTAATTGCTCAGGCGACTTCAAGCAGCGCGTCAGGATTCCGATCGGCAACCATCAGCAGCGTGCGAGCTGCTCCTGACGGGGCGCGGCGGCCCTGCTCCCAGTCCTGCAGAGTGCGTACCGAAACACCAAGAAGTACCGCAAAAGGTGCCTGCGACAAGCCAGTCCTCCCACGGATGCTTGCGACGTCGGGAACGTTGATGACGCGACCGTGCTCGCCGCTTTTGAGTTCTCTCAATCCGTCCAGGATTTCCTGTCCGATATTTGGCTTAGCTTTAGCCATCTTCCACTTCCTGCCGAATTCGCCTGATCAGGGTTGTCGGAATGTCTTCGGCCACATTCTTTCGACACACCTGCGTCGGCGAGCAGCATGGGTCAGCGCGGTCGCTGCAAGCCCTTGCCAGCAGGCTGCTCCACCATCTGACCCTCGACGAACTTATGCAAAACGCTCGACACAAGCGTCTGATACGGCAAGCCCTCGGCCAGCGCCCGCTTCTGCAGCGCGCGCAGATCCCTGGAGGAGATGCGGATGTTGATCCGGCTGTCTTTGGTGAAGGTTGCTTCGGCCACTTTGCGATGGCGCGCCAACTCGCGGGAGCGATTCTTCACCGACTTCAACTTGCCGGATTCGAACGCCTCAAGAATCTCCTGTTCATCTGCATCAAGTTTGTTCATCGGATTCACCCAAGTACTGTCTGGTGGCCTTGCGGCTCGGAATGATCGTCTTCAGGAAGATCTCGGTCTCGGATTCAACGAAAGGCACGAGGTATGCGTAGCCCTCGATCAGGACCACGGATATCCTCTGCCCCGGATAGCGCTGCTGATTCGGGTGCTCGAGCAGGTCCACCTCGTCGCCAGCTTCAATGTGAAACACCACGTCCTCGAACGAAACGCCGCGCTCGCGTTTCAGCGTGTCGTTCTTGGCGGGATCCCAAGCGTAATGCTTCACCGGCAAATGATACCAAAGTGTGTGCCGTTTGTACTCAGGCTGCGCTTGGCGTTCGGGCGGCCGTGCGGGCGATTCGTCAGGTCCTGGGCGCGGCGGTGCGGATTTCGTTCGCGCGTACCAATAGTCCGCGGGTCACCCGATTTCGGGGCAAAATGACACCCGTTAGTCCGCGGGTGAGCCCGAACACTCAAGTAAATCAAACACTTGGAAGTGGTGGCCGGGGACGGAATCGAACCATCGACACGCGGATTTTCAAGACAACTGAGAGACCGGTTCGGTGCGAGTAAGCCGAAGAAGCGCGACGACTTATTTCGCGCCCGACCGAACCGCCCCGCCCGACCGAGCCTATTCCGAACCAGGCGGGGCCCCGTCGACCGAACTCCGGCGCGGTGGCCATGCGCGCCAACGAGTTGCGCGCATCGCGACCGAACGCGGACCGAACCGGGGCGCGGTTACGGAGCCGGTGGGGCTGGGGAACCTGGAAATCTGGCGAACCTGAAAACGTCGCGAACGATTTCATCTTAGATAATCCGAGCATCGTGTTTAAAGACGAAAGCGACACTAGCGTAAAGCTGAGACGCTCTTCAGGACATTAACAGTGACAATCTGCGTTGCCTTGACCGCTGATGCTCGAATCGCACTTCGCGCAGGAATGAATAATTATGGAAGGCTTGGGCTCTTCGGGTTGTGCCGATGGCCAATTCGATCCATTGCTCGAACCTCCACCTCCATTCGATTTGCGGGTTTCGGAAACATTCACACAAGTTTTTCTCTTGTTCGATTGAGCTTGATTGATAACGCTGCGCATACCCCTGATCGTTTCATCTTTCCAATCGGCCGGGCACGGCATCCGTTCGGTCATTCGGATCGACAATTCCGCACATCGGATCAACTCGTTGAGCGAACCGCAAATGCTATTGCTTGACTGACCCGGACTACAAGCACGTTGAAATTCATCAGTTGCGATGCGCTGGGCTCTAGCGCACTCGGCGGTATACATCGCCTCTTCTCCCCGACCACTGGGGAACCCACTCGCGCCCATTGGCACCGTTCTTCGTGTGTCTATCGAACTAGACCCATCAGATGTCGGCCCTCCAGCATAAGACGCTCTGCCCGCCGACGCGGATAACGCGTTTGCGAAAGCTGATCCTTCGCCTCCATATGGCGATGATCCCCCTCCAAATGGAGATGGCTCACTTCCAAATGGCGAAGCGGGCGCGTCATTCGGGCTGTCGGGCAAAAGCTCGTTTCGTGCACCCGAAGTTCCTGATCCGGCAGAAACGGCGGCCGCATTTGTGTCCCTATTTGGGTTTGAGGTGTCTTCGATGCGCCTGGCCTGCCGAGGATCAGTGGCACTGCAATCTCCGTATTTCACCCAGCGACGCTTTTCACAACGATACCGCGTAACGCCGTTGCAGACCTCTGCGCCATCGGCGTAATAGTTCATGCGGACCGCAGAGACTCCGAGCGATGCATCGTGCTCAATGGATGGTCTCGTAAAGAAACTACATTCACGGCCCGTTGCGTCAGTCGCACCGTCAGCCAACGAACCATTGTCGCCCGCACCGGTCGTTGGAGCGAAGCTTGTGGCAGCGCCCCCTTTAATCACCGAGCCTGCAACTTGACCCGTTGAGCGTGCATTAGAGCCACTGGGCGTCCCTACCGAGGCGCCTGGGTCTCCGCTAACACCTTGCGCCGCCAATTGCGGTGCGCCAGCCCCCGATGATGAGCTGGCTGCCGCGCTTACCTTCGTGGCGGGAGCCTCGTTTGATGATCGAGAGACGCTGCCCCCGACAAAGCCACTGCTGTTCGCTGTCGTCCTGTTTGTCGACATCACACCTGCTGTCGCAACTGGCGTCGTTTCCATCTCGACGCCCTTGGGATTATCGGGTAGATCTGCGAATTGCCGTAGGCCATATTTATCAACGCAAATATAGCTGTCGCCCTGGAACCGACCGGCCACTTTCTTCATACCCTCGGCACACACGAGTCGACTGTCGAATTCGGCTACGAGCCTTCGTTCTTCAAGCGAGCAGCGCCCCCAGCCACTATCTGGATCGCACTTGCTAGCAGCCACCCGCAGCGCATCTAACAATTCGTAGCACGCATCGTCGGCTCGAACTAAGCCTTTGGGACAGCCCTTACTTGAGACTTCGTTCAAATTGCTGGTATAGCTGTTCTGATTCGATGTCGCTCTCTTTTCGCTGGAATTCGATTTCAATAGGCCATTGCATAGATCAATGTCGGTTGAGCCCGGGTCCCATGGAGCATGTCGGCTGCACACGGTAACGAGAATCGAGACGACGGCTGTAGCCCTGCGCCCAAAGTCATCCTGAATCTCATAGTCAAATCGATCACTGACCGGCGGCGTTCCGGTCCACCAGTCGGGTCGCTGGTATCGAATGCAGGTTCCGCCTTTTGAGACAGTGGCTGTGCCGGCTGGCGTTACAGTAAGTCCAACTCTTGTGACTCTTACCCGATCGAGGCTCACGCCTGGGTTAACGTCGTTATTCCGAACGGGCAAGCAAACATCCACATCCCTCTGCGAATCGAGCATGACCTTATCGTTTGCGGCGTTAAGCGCATCTGGTCTCTGACAGAACTCTTTCAGTCCAATTTCTGTTTTTTCTCGGAATCGCACTTGGGCCGCCGACAAAGCTGCTTGGCTCTTGGCAATCTCCCTGTCCAATCGATCAAGAGAAGCCTTTAATTCGTTTCGGTACTCGTCAAATTCCTTATCGGTTTTCGACCAGTCGAGAAGGCCAGTAATTAATGCCCCGAAGGGCTTTGCATATCCGGGCACCACATCGCCGACCTCGGCGGCCATATACGCTGCCCTGAAATTCTCTCCCTCTTTCAAGTGATTTGTGAATTCCACCGCATTCTTAGGACCGGTTACGTATTTATAGGCAGTGCCGACGCCGGTTGGATTGACATACTCGGAGATTGCCAAGAAGAGATCCGCCGAGATTTTTAGCGCATGTAGCTTGTCGGCAACGGCCTTAGCCTCGTCGCTATACGCCGGCGCACCCCACCACGTCGTTTCTTTGAGCAGCGCCTCTTTTTGCGCTCGGAAATCGGTAGCGGCCTCCGTAAGAGCTGTCGCTACTTTGTATGTTCTTTCCCGGTCCCTTTGCCACACCTCGGCAAACTCTCTAGGACAACCACTGGTCTCCACCTTCTGGAGCATTTCAAAGTCTTGACGTAGGTAGTTGCTGTCGAACGGCGCGCGCGATTCGGCGGTTAGCGCTGATCGAGATGGCGTAAGACCTAGGACCACAATTGCGATCGAATTCAGCAATGATGCCTTTTTTGGAATCATACGAAGGTGTCCAGCTAGCGATCCGGAACCTCTGACTTACGGCTTAGTCACGGCGCGCACACGATTGTGAGCGCGCCCCCACGAAACTTAGCCGCCGCTGACAGCTTTGTCTGGTTCTGACCGGACTGAGCACTGCTTATGCATGTATTGCTGCAACAGAATGTCCCTTCGGCGCTGGTAGCTGTCTCGAACCTCCCGTTTTTCCGCGACCGTGTCCCGTTCACTGCTCGCCATTAGTGAATTAGCCCAAGTAGCCGCTCCAAGGTACGAGCCTATCGACGCGACAGTTTCGTTGGTCTTGGCAGCCGTCTTTGCAGACTCCATTTCCTGGGTGAGGGCAGAAACAACGCGCTCTGACTCGAAGATTTGAGACTGCAATGCTGAGCAATCTAAAGTGTCGTCACCGACTTGGATCGCCTGAACTGTCTTAATTTCCGGCTGTGCGGGGGTCGATGAGCAACCCGCCAACAGGCCACAGGTAAAAATACTGGCACAAACGAATACTCCGACTTGACTGTACATTTTTTCGATCTCCCTGAACTGTTAGAACCTGAGCACTGTACCCAACGTCATTGCTTGCTCATTTTTGATGACATTTCTCTGGAGCAAATGACACCACCGAAGACAAAGCCGACGCCGGTCTTCTCTATCCCGGGTAGTTGCCTAACCGCACCAGGCACGTCGGAACAAGACCCGACTGCGTCACCACACTGGTAACACGGACATCAACGACAACTTTGCGCGAAACGGTTGCGGCACTCACGTCGGTTAGAGCCGTTAAAGCCCGAGCACACCATGCGGGGTGAGTGCGATTGTTGTAAACCGGCGTGCAATTCTGACCAGGGGAGATGCGGACGATTTCTTGGACTACTTGAAGGGGTAGTTCATGTATTCATACGAAGAACGACTTCGAGCTGTTCGTCTGTACATCAAGCTCGGCAGACGGGTCAGGGTGACCATTCGGCAACTCGGCTACCCGACCAAGAACGCCCTCAAGAGCTGGCATCGGGAGTTCGAGCAGCACCTCGACCTTCCGACCGGCTACGCTCGCGGACCGAAGTATTCCAACGTGCAGAAGGAAGTTGCGGCTCGGCACTACCTTGACAACGGACGCTGCCTCGCAGCAACGATCAGGGCTCTGGGTTCCCCCTCGAGGAAGCTGCTTTCCGCTTGGGTCAACGAGCTGGATCCGCAGGCTGGAGTGCGCGTCGTTGGACCATCCCGGGAATTTTCCCCAGAGGTGAAGCAAGCGGCGGTCATCGCGCTGTGCCTGCGTCAAGCAAGTGCGGAGTCAGTGGCGCGAGAACTGGGCGTGTCGCGGCCAACACTGTACAACTGGAAGGACCGGCTACTCGGTCACGACGCACCCTCATCCATGAAGCAAAAGAAGCATTCCCCGCCCGACTCGGGACGAGCGGAGCTGGAGCAACAGCTCGAGGTCCTGCGGCGGGATATTCGGCGCCTGCAACTCGAGCAAGACCTGCTGAAGAAGGCGAACGAACTCCTAAAAAAAGACCTGGGCATCGACCAGCGGCTCCTGACGAATCGGGAGAAGACGCGGCTGGTTGATGCCCTGCGATCGACTTACACACTGACCGAGCTGCTGCGAGCAGTCGGCATGCCGCGCAGTTCCTGCTTCTACCATCGCGCGCGGCGCGACGTGGCGGACAAGCACGCCGAGGTGCGCTGCGTCATGACCGATATCTTCGAGCGCAACTACCGGTGCTATGGCTATCGCAGGATGCAGGCCTCGCTAGCAAAGGCGTCCGTGAACCTCTCCGAGAAGGTGGTTCGGCGCCTCATGAAGCAGCAGAGTCTGGTCCCCGTCGTGCGCGGTCGTCGTCGATACCGCTCGTACATGGGCGAGATCAGCCCCGCTCCGGACAACCTGCTCAACCGCGACTTCAGCTCGAGTGCGCCAAACGAAAAATGGCTCACCGACATCACCGAGTTCCAGATCCCGGCCGGCAAGGTCTATCTCTCGCCCATGATCGACTGCTTCGACGGCATGGTCGTGAGCTGGTCGATCGGTACACGGCCGGATGCCGAACTGGTGAACACGATGCTGGATGCAGCCATCGAGACCGTAACCGGCGGCAACGATCGGCCCGTGGTGCACTCGGATCGTGGCGGTCACTACCGTTGGCCTGGCTGGCTCTCCCGGATCGCAGAGGCCCAACTCGTTCGCTCAATGTCACGCAAGGCGTGCTCGCCAGACAACGCTGCCTGCGAAGGCTTCTTCGGTCGCCTGAAGAACGAGTTGTTCTACTCGCGCGACTGGCTGTCCACAACCATCGAGGAGTTCGTCGCGGCTTTGGACGCCTACCTGCGCTGGTACAACGAGGCGCGGATTAAAATCTCGCTGGGCTCCCGTAGCCCGGTCGAGCATCGCAGGAACTTGGGAATAGCCGCATAACCAGTCCAAGATTTACGCCGCATCTCCCAACCCCTCGCGCGCATCAACCGGCGCGGCCCACCCCGATTCCAGGCGGGTATTTCCCGCAACCTACCCCCGGCCCGGAGACCCTTCATCCGGAGTTACCCTCAACGCCCACAGGCCAGCGCGCGAACCAGACATAAGCCCGACATTGGCTCGGCGACGCCCGCCTCACCCGCGCCCGATCTCCTGCAGCGCCGGCCGCGATCTGCTCGATCTGCAGGGCATCGATGACATCGCCATCATTCGACCCGGCGAGTGCTGGCGATGCACCACCGGCGTCGAGTGAGCCGCAATGAGCAGGCTGTTGAAATCATCGTTTCAACAGCCTGCATGCCTCAATCACACACCTGTTCCCACGCCCCATCGACACACCGCCCGATGCGACAACCAACACTCGGAATCGGCTTGATGCCGCAGGACAACCCGGGATTCTGATCGCAGACCTGCTCCCAGGCGCCGTCGACACAACGCCCGATCCGGCAGCCCACCGACGGAATCGGCTTGATCCCGCAGATCAAATTTTGGGCCGACGCGAAACTCGACAGCGCCGGCACTCCCACCACGATCAACAGACACCTGAGCCACGCGTTCATTGCGGTTCCCTCCATCCTGCGATCTTCTCCCTCTGCAGGCTCACGGCACGAGCCCGCCGACGCCGATCGCGAATCGAGCAGTGCATTGACAAATTAGCTCGCGGGCGTGGGTCGGCGCGTATTGCCCCATGACGCCACGACAACGCCCACTGCATTTCTGGTTGCAGTTTTCCACGGCACCGAATACCCGCTTGTCAGGGCGAAAAGAAGTTAACTTGTCGGTACCGGGACGCGCGAAATCGAGGCGTCGAGCTGGCGCGGCAGCGCCAATCAAGGGAGGCGGCAAGGTCATGGGTAAGTCTTTGCATTTATGGATCGTCCTGTTGGCGAGCAGTGCGTTCATCGCGGGATGCGGCCGCTCCGCGCCGCCGCCTGGCGACGGCACGACGGCAGACGCGGAGGAAGCGGTAGCTGCAGCGGACGACGAGGGTGACGACGACACCACCGGTGATCCATGCACCCTGTTGGCGGTGGCCGAAGTGGAAGCCGCGATCGGGACGCTCGCCGGCCCGCCGTTTCTGGAGGGCCCCCGCGGATTCGATTTCTGTGTGTACGAAACGCGCGACCTGCGCTCGCTCAAGCTGAAGGTTGGCTGGAGCGGCGGTGCGGCGGACCTGCGCATGATGGGGTTACCGGCCGCGATGGCGGGTAATGCCGGACTGCGTGGCCAGTTGCCTCTGCCCGACGGCGTCACGGTCGCGGGCGAGTGGGACGAGGCCAAGGCGCTCAACTGCTGCGAGATCAGTGCGCTTCTCGGGGATCAGCTGGTCACGATCGATTTCATGAACACCCGCCTGACGTCGCAGCAGGGCGTGGCGCTGTTGAATCGCGCACTGCAGCGACTGTCGGAGCCGCTCAAGAATATCCGCGGTCGCGCCGGCAATGACGCCGCTTCGCAGCGTCAGGCCTCTCGGGACGGTCGCCCCAAGCCGGTACCCGCCTGTCAATTGGTGACCCTGGCCGATGCCACGAAACTGCTGGGAGAAGTCGAAGTCATGCCGGTCGACAACGAGCAGCAATGTCAGTACAGCGCCAAAGGTCGAGCCGAAGGGATCCATTTCTCCGTCGCCTGGGACGGCGGCTATCGGGCTTTTCGGGAGGACGGCGAGATGGCGGGAAAGGTCTTCAAGGGACTGCTGGGCGACATGGCCAAGAACCCTGAAGACGTGAAGTCACAGGAGTATCCGGGCCCGTGGGAACAGGCGGACCAGATCGGAACCGACTTCCAGGCGGTGCGCAAGGACGTCAGGATGAGTGTCGATGTCCGCGGCACGAGCGAGCAGAACGCGCGGACCGTCGTCAGCCAGGCGATGCAGCGCGTGCAGTGGCCACCCTGACGCAGGGCGACCAGGAATTGGAGTACAACAGGCGTTGGGGTCATGAGGGGGCGGCGTCATGCGCGTTGAATCCTGGGCAGCCGGCGCACTGGCCGTCTTCGCACTCGCTTTGTCCGGCTGCAGCCCGAAGCACGCTCCCGCGCCCGTCAGCGGCACTGTCCCGGCTCAGCCGGCGCCAGCGTCGCCGTCGACGGACGGTCCCATCGTGCTGCTCGCCGGCGATCCGGCCGCACTGAAGCGCTACCTGCAAACCGTCCAGGAGGTCAAACCGATCCACTTCGACGTCGAGTGGAATCCAGACGTCGTGGCCGTCGATCGGGCCACCGCCATCCGCACGCTGCTCTCCGTCTCGCCCGACGGCACCCGTTTCGCCTTTGTCGGCACGGATCCTGCGCTCGACGCGCTCGCACCCGGCAAGATCCTGTTCCTGTGGGGCGTCGCCCTGCGCCGCGTCACGCTCGTCCAGCGCGATGGCGATCACCTGACGGTCGTGACAGCCGGTGTCAGTCTTCCGGAGGCGTTTCGCCAGGCAGATATCGAGTTCGACTACCCGATTCCCTCCACGGCACCGATCGTCGTCCCGCACGAACAGGCCGAGGCCGCCCAGCCCACCGCCATGGCCCCGACCGACGAGCCGCAATTCATGCGTGTCGCCGACACCACGACCGAACCACCCAGCGCCCCGCCCCCCGCGCCTGCGGCACCCGAAGTGGTTTTCGATCTTGGACTCAACACCTACAAGGTCAGCGGCTACCACGGCTTCGACATCGACGCGAAGTACGGCCCGCAAGGCGACGGCATCGTGTTTTCGCTCGAGGCCCGTCTTCACCAGGACGACCTCGACGACTCAGGCCCGGAGATGACCGACAACCCGCGCAAGGACATGGAAGCCGCCAGCAAGGCCGGGCGCGACGCCAACGCCAAGGCGCTGCGCAACATGCAGGACAAATCCGACGCGCAGAAGCGGGCGGACGAGAAATTGCGCCAGAACGAGATCAGCGACGGCTACAAGAAGACGGCCAAGGACGGGCCCCTGGGTCCGCTCAAGGGCAAGACGCGCGATCTCTTCAAGATCGGCTCCAGCCAGTGGGATCTGCGGCTGCGTGCCGCGGGCACGTTTCACGGCACTTCGACCAACAACGGCCTCGCGGTGGGCAGCCACATCCTCATCAAGGACTCCTCGCTCGCCCTGATGCGCACCAACTTCAACAACGTCAACGGCAACCTGAAGTTCCAGTTCATTGCCCGACGCGGTGAGAAGAGCGAGCAGTGGATCAACAGTTTCAAGGTCGAGTTGCCGCTGCGCTTTAACATCCCCGTGATCGTCGGTGGGCTGCCCATGATGTTCCAGGTGGCTTTCAATTTCATCGCCAAGCCCGCGCTCGCCACCAAGAATGACTCCTTCGTCGGCGAATACGAGATTCCATTCGGCGGCAACCGACAGGTCTCCATCACCAATAACAAGTTCACGACCAGCGGCACGCTCAAGACCATCCCCCAGATGCTGAAATCGCTCGGCTCCAGCGTCGGCGTATCGGCTGTGCTCGTCGCCGTGCAGGCACCGCGGGTGGGTCTGGGTCTCAACTTGTTTGCCGCGTCGTCAATCGCCTACATCGATCTCGTCTCCACGGCGACGATCACCTCGGCGGGCAAGCTCGGGATGTTCCCCTGCCGCAACTTTCAGCTGGTCAGCACGGTCAATGCGGGTGTGGACACGCAGGTGTCGCTCGACCTGCCCGGCATTGCCAAGCTGCTCGGCCAGCCCCTCAATGACCAACTCAAGAAGGCCGGCGACATGGCCTCGATGCGTGAGACCGTCTTCCGCAAAGAGATGTACCGCAACGAGCCCGACATCAAGGCCTGTCAACTGACTGGGAAGTAGCAACAATGGAACCTTCCATGCCAAGGCGCGTCGTGAGAAGTTACTTTCTTGCGTTCGCCGTGATCGCCGGCGTTGTCGCAGGGACGAGCGCTGCCGAAACCCCGAAGATCCCCCTGGCAAAGGGCCTCGTGCTGACGACCACGACGCATGCAGGGCTGAGCACGACCGAGGGGTCGGTCCCGGTCGCCGACATGGAGACCGTATACTCCGTGGACGACGTCGCGGCTGACAACGTGGTGTTTGGCTATCGCATCGCCGCGCCGAACGACGCGAAGGCCGCCGCGATGCTGAAGAAGTCGCCGCGCTACACGCGCATCGTGCGCACCGAGGATCTGCGTACGGCGACACGGCTCAACGCACTGTTCAGCAGCGCAGATCCGACCCTTTTCCCCGGTCAGACCTTCCTGCAGACCTCGACCGGGGCGCTCACGGCCCTGAAGACCTCGGGTGAAACGCCATTCGTTTTCGGCATCAACGAGAGTGACGACGCGCTGGGCGGCCTGGCCTCGATGCTCGGCCCCGCAGCCAAACCCGCCGCAGGCAGTGCAGCCACAGGGCAGCCGCTGGATATCTCCGGTCTGTTCGCATCGCTCGCCACGGCACGGCACTATTACCGCGGCACGCTCAAGCGCGTCGAACCCGGCATTGTAAAGTTTTCGGTACTGCTCAACGGCGTGCGTACCGAGGTCCCCGCCGTCCACGCCAGGGGCCTGCTGAAGTTCTCCAACCAGCAACTCGCGACGGACTTCTGGTGGCTCGACGATCCGGCCAATCCATTGACGCTGAAATGGTCGGCCGGCAAGGGGACCTACGCGGTGTTGACGCGCATCGACCTGCCCGAGTCCGCGCCAGCGACGGCCGCGGCGGCGGGCGGCACGGTGGCGGCGCGGCTGGCGGAGAAGAGCTGCCGCGCCGAGCTGCATGGCATCTACTTCGAGAGCGGCAGCGCGGAACTGCTCGCGGAGTCGGAGCCGACACTCAAGCAGGTCGCGGCCGCACTCAACGCCAACCCCGCGTGGCATGTCACGGTCGAGGGCCACACCGACAACATCGGCTCGGCGGCCTACAACAACGAGCTGTCGTTGCGGCGCGCCAATTCAGTCCGCGCGGCACTGGTCACTCGCTATCGCGTGGGCGCGAACCGCATCGCCGCCCAGGGATACGGACTGTCGAAGCCAATCGAGTCGAACACGACGCCCGAGGGCCGCGCGCGCAACCGGCGTGTCGAACTCGCCCGCCAGTGTCCTTAGTAAGGAGACACCATGAAACCCGGTCCGCAACACGTCGGGAATGCAACTTCGCGACTCCTCCTCGCCTCGCTCGCAGCGATCCTGCTGGTCGCCTGCGGCAAAAAGACGCCGGACGCCCCGGACACTGTCGCGGGCGAAGACGGCGGCAGGGAGTCGAGTTCCGCTTCCGGCGCGGACCACGACCCTTGCAGCCTGCTCGAGCCCAAGGACGTCGAAGCCGCCCTGGGCGGCAGCCTCGTCGGGCCTCCTTACCGGTTCAACAGGAGCAACGATCGCTGGGGCCCGGCCACCGACGGCGATGTCTGCCGCTACGAGGTCGCGAATCACCACTTCGTCCAGCTCGAGGTCGAGTGGGAAGGCGGCGCGCAGATGATGAAGATGTACGGCACCGTGCAGAGCCTGGCGGATCAGCAGAAGAAGGGCGTGCTCAAGCTCGGCGACGGCTCGGAACTCACCGGCGAGTGGGACGAGGCCAAGGTCGTCAACTGCTGCACATTCATCGCGATGCGGGGCGACCAGCTCGTGACCGTGGACATCGCCGGGTCGAACGCAACGCTGCAACAGGCAGCCGCGATCGCAGATGCCGCCCTGAAACGCATCGACAAACCGCTGCAGGTCGATGCTGCCGCGGGCGTTGCCGCCGCCGTCGCCCGGGACGCGATGCGTCCCAAGGAGCGCAACCCGTGCAGCCTGGTGTCGCGAGCCGAGGCCGAAGTCGCGGTCGAAGCGCCGCTCACGCAGGATCCAGTCGTCGACGGCAACACCTGCACGTACGCCTACACCGGCAAACTGCCTTGGAAAATCGTACTCAGCATCCGCTGGAGGGACGGCTACCCGGAGTTCCGCGAGCACGCGGCCGTGGCGGCGGGCGTGGGCAAGGCCTTCAGCAGCGACGGTGACATGGCCCAGGACAAGACGGAATCCACCGCACCGGATCCCGCCCTGACCGGACCCTGGGAAACCGCCCATGCCGGGCCGTTCGAATTCTGGGCAGTGAAAAACGACGTGCTGATCAAGGCGGACGCGCAAGCTGCCATGAAACAGGCGCACGCACGGAATCTGGTCGCCGTCGCGATGAGCAAGCTCTGACGTTGCGGCAGCGGCTCTACTTTAGGGCCACCGCCTCGCGGCTCAGTCGTCGACGCCCTTCGTACAGGTTGCGCCGATCCAGCGGCCGCTCATGTCGATGTGCACTTTTCCGTCGCCCCGCAGCATGTCGATGCTGCCCGTGTAGCGCTCGCTTGAGGTCGCATCGAACTTGAAGTGCGATTTGGACGGCTCGGGCCCCGTGCAGATCTCTTCCATCTCGAGGTGCCGCGCGTTTTGCGTAATCACCTTGCGCTTGCAGTTTGGCTCTTCGCTGCGCATCAGCTGGCCACGGTCGAGGTCCTGCCGGGTCACGCAGCTGCGGCTGATGTGCGGCTTGCCCTGGCCCGCCTGCGCGCGCATCGACGCCTCAATCCGGGCGCGCTGCGCAGGCTCCATTTTGGCCAGCGCCTCCTTCGGAATCGGCATGCCCGACATCGCGGTGCTGAGCGTCATTTCCCAGGCCCCGGTCTTGATATCCAATGTCTCGGCGTGACCGGCCAGCGGCAATGCAGTGAGGACCAGGGCCGTAAACACTCTCTTCATGACGGTCTCCTCAGTTGAGTCGGGTCGAACTTCGGCGCACGGCCACCGACATCAAGGCGATGAGAATGAAGGCAACCGGCACGATGAAATCGATCTGCAGCGCGAAGCTCACCAACAAGGCAATGGCTGCGTTCGGCTGCAACTTGTCCAACGAGACGGTGTCGCGTTGCCCTGCGGTATCGAGAAATATGCATCTCGGCGGGGAGGTCGTGCTACTACTGCTCCCGATTGTGGGATAGGCGATGCCGTGGTATGTGAACCCGTGTTGAGCGCCATAGTGCTCACACAGCGGCGCTGCGTAGCGGTGCTCGACAAAAAGGGCCAGGCCGATGAAGACGCCTACCGCGAGCGCGCCGATGATCAGGAAGTTGCGCAGGCCAGTCCACCAGGCGCGCATTCGGGACATGGTTTCCGGCAGCTGCCGCCGACCCTCTTCTCTGGCGTAGGCACTGGCCATCGCCCGGATCTGCTCGGGCGATTGTCCGCCCGCCCGGGCCTGCTCGAGTCGCGTCTTCATCCCTGCCAGGAACGCTTCGCGTCCCTGCTCCGCGGTTCGATCGTCATTCGACGCCGAATCCATGACGATTCCTGCTCCTGTCAGTGAAGCCGCCAGATGCTGCCATCGGCCTGCAACAGCCAGGGCTTGCCATCCGGCTGCAGCGCGATTTCCACCCCTGATCCCGGTCGCTTGACCCAGGTGCTGCCGTCCCATTGGTAGATGCCGCGATTACCGGCGGCATCTGGCGCATCGCATCCGACGACCCAGACGTTGTCGTTGCCCGCATTGGCGATCGCAGTGCCACAGCCCGGCTTCTCGATCCAGCCGTCGCCCGAGTTCACCTGCCGGTAAATCCTGCCGTCCTCACCGATGACCCACGCGATGGCGTCGCTGAGGCCCGCAGCGATGCGCTGCGCGTAGAGATCGCCGAATGCATACCATTGGTAGTCGGAGCAAGTACCAGTGTCACCGCCCCCTAGCGAGCTCTCGCACTCAGCTTCCGGAACACCATCGCTGCGCCTGATGGTGCCTCCGAGATGATTGCCGGACGCTTCGTTGATGGCCCAGATCCATCCACCGCCGCTCGCCGCTTCCTGGATCTTGCTGTAAGCGGCGCCGCCGCCAAAGCCGGTGGCATTTACGAACCTGGCGTTGCCGTTCGCGGGAATAGCGAGCAGTCCACTCACCAGATTGTTGAACTTGTTCTTTTTGAGAGGCAATGACTCCACCGCAGCAATGGCATGCGCGTCGGCGTCGAGCGGCTGCCAATTATTGTTCTGCCAGTGGAACGTCTTCGTATCCAGCGCATCGCTGCAGCCGATGACGTAGATCTGCGTCAGCGAAGCGATGCTGATGCGTTTGGCGCAACCAGGCAGACGATCATACCAAGTCGCCATGGTCGCCCCAGGCGAGGCCATCGCCATTCCCACGTCCGCACGATCGGGTGCCGGGAGTCGCTGCACCACACCTTGCCCGGGCCCCGCTGGTTGCGACTCCGCATCGACGCTTGTTGGGGCAGGTACCGGACTTGGAGGAGGATTGTCAGCCGGCGGGACACCGGCAGGGTCGATGGGCGGTGCGTCCGCCGCGGCCTTGTCAGCCGCCGTGGATTCACTCTGCGCCTGTTGCGGCTCGGTGGGCGCGACCGGAGGAACTGCGGCGCGAGGCTGCATAACCTGGGCGCCACATGACGAGCTCAGTGAAAGTCCAAACACCAGCAGACTGATCGGAATCCACCAAGGGTTTGACATGACGCGCTCCGGGAGTGGATAGGCGAGGTCGATTCCAAGTCCGACAGAGCCTACGCGCGAATTATCGTCAACGCAGTTGAATCCCGCACCCACCCGATTTCCGATCGTCCGCGGGTCAGTCGATTTCGGGGCAAAACGACGCCCGATGGTCCGCGGGTCGCGACGGAAACCGCATGGAATTCAAAAAGTTGGAACTGGTGGCCAGGGACGGAATCGAACCATCGACACGCGGATTTTCAAGACAACTGAGAGACCGGTTCGGTGCGAGTAAGCCGAAGAAGCGCGACGACTTATTTCGCGCCCGACCGAACCGCCCCGCCCGACCGAGCCTATTCCGAACCAGGCGGGGCCCCGTCGACCGAACCCCGGCGCGGGGACCATGCGGGTCAACGAGTTGGGCGCATCGCGAGCGAGCGAGGACCGAACGGGGTGGTCTTTTTGGGGCCCGGCTAGGCTGGAGAACTGGGAATCTGGCGAACCTGAGAACGTCGCGTCAGCGCAGTTGATCCCAGAACGAACCGCCTTCGCTCCCCAACGGCTTATGCCTTGATCGCTTTCGAGACCTGCTCGCACGCGGTCTGGATTACCTCACATTACGAATTCGCCACCCACAGGCCCGTTGGTTGAAATCGAGCGCTTTCTGCCGTCGCCGGTTCGTGCTATTGGAGAGCGCGTTAGTCGACAAAGGGGGATTGCCATGGCGACTGTTCTGAGTCAGCCGGCCGGCGGAAGGACCA
>Ga0315287_10001534_pt1 | contig 21392 bp, 21 predicted proteins | sample YL17G11_0_MG_FD_205037 | JGI IMG/M metagenome (GOLD analysis project Ga0315287, IMG submission 205037) | Sediment microbial communities from Yellowstone Lake, YNP, Wyoming, USA - YL17G11_0 | ecosystem: Environmental > Aquatic > Freshwater > Lake > Sediment | place: USA: Wyoming | collected...
CAGGCCGAGTACTCGATGCTCTCGCTGCTCTCTGCGGCCTCTTTCCCGGTCATGACTCTGGTCGACGGGGTGCAGATGGGGCTTGGCGCCGGGATCTCTTTCGGTGCGTGGAGAGAGAGAGAGAGAGAAAAGGTTGGAGAGCTTTTTTTTTTGAGTTCTGATCCCCTCTCGTCGGACTCAGCCTTTCGTCGCGTTTCGACCTCGACACTCTCTTCCCCGCAGCCGCGATGTGCTCGAGCAAAGGCCGAGGAATTTCCGTCGTCACCGAGAGGACCCTCTGGGCGATGCCGGAAGGGAAGATCGGGCTCTTTCCCGACGTGGCGTTCCTGGCCGCGGCGCCCGCACTGGCGGCGCGGGTCGCCGCGAGCGCGCGGGGGGCGGCAGCCGGAGTGGACGCTTCCCCCTCGCCTTCCCCGCCGCTGCCTCTCCCTCGCTCGAGCGAGGGGAGGGACCCCAACGGAGCCGAGAACCTCCTCTTCTCCGCCGAGGCGGCCCTGCTCTTCGGCCTCACGGGCGCGCGGCTCGAGGGAGGGGAGGCCCTCGTGGCCGCGGGGCTCGCGAGTTTCTCCGTGAGCTCCCGCGAGGGGGGAGCGGAGAGCCTGCTCGCTTCCCTGGCGAGCGCGGACTTTGGCGCCGGCGCCAGCGACGCCTCGGCGGCGCTCTTCGCCGCCGCTGCCGCCGCGGCGAGAGCGCGCCCCACGCCGCCCCCTCCTCCGACCTCCCTGCTGCTCTTGGAGGCAGCGGCGGAGAGGGGCTCCCTGCGACGGTCCCTGCGGCGCGCCCTCGACTTCAGGGCGGCGGCGGAAGGGGGAAAAGAGGTCGGCGGCGGCGAGCGCGGCGGCGGCGGCGGCGACGGCAGGGGGCTCTCGAGGGCGCTCGTCGCCCTGCGTGCGGATTGGGAGGCCCTCTCGAAGGAGGGCGGCTGCGCGGCCGCGACGAGCGCCCTGGAGGCCTGGCTCGGCGGCGGGGCGAGCGCGAGCGCGAGTGCTGAGGCAGCGGCGGGAGCGGAGCCAGGAGCGGAGGCGCCGCCCCCGGCCTCGTGCCCGCTCTCGTCAGCGCTCACGCTCCGCCTCGCGTCCGACGCCGAGAGGGAGAGGCGGCTCTCTTCTTCCTCTTCCTCCTCCTCCTCCTCCTCCTCCTCCTCCTCTTCTCTCTGGACTTCCGACCCAGCCGCCGCCCTCCGCGCGCAGCTCTCGCACGAGTTCTATCCGGCTGCGCGCCTGGCCGTCTCGGAGGCGTTCGCGGAGGGTGTGCGCGCGACCCTGGTGGAAAAAGGAAAGGGATTATTGACTTGGCCTGGCTCCTGCTCGTCGCTCGAGGCCGTCGAGGACGCGGACGTCGAAGCGCTTCTCGCTCCTCGCTCAGCAGCGACCGCGCCCGGTTCCTCATCGGGGGGGCTCGACGTGGAGGGATACCTCAGCCGCGGGTGCCTGCTCGATTGAGAGAGAAGCGGAGAGGGAAGGGAAGAGGAAAGGGATGGAGAAAGAAAGAGAAGAGAGATTTTTTTTTTGCTCGCTTGGCGAGCTGAGACGGAGAGAGGAAAAGGTTGAAACTAGAAGAAGGGTTTCTTTTTCTTCCTTTGTTGTGAATTACATTCGGCGCTCTACCCTGAGGCCAACGAAATGAAGGAAAAAAAGGAGAAGAGGAAGAAGAGGAAAGGCGCGGTGGGGGCAAAGAGAGCGAGAAGGGAGAAAGAGAAAGGAGACGCATTTTCTCTTTTCACCAAGCGTCAAAGCTGCCAAACCCGCCGCCGCCCTTTTTCTTCGCTGGCGGCGCCGGCGCCGCCGCCCTCGCTTGCTGCGGCGGCGGCTGCCGAGGAACGGGAGCTCCCCCAAGGTACTTCCCGACGCCCCCTCCTCCCGCCGCCGCTCCTCCTCCCGCAGCAGCAACGGTTGGCGCCGGCCCCGAAAACCACCGCGCGCGCTTCCTCCCTTCCGCCTCCGCCTCGGCCTCCGCCGCCTCGGCCGCGGCCCTCTTCTTCGCCGCCTTTTCCTCCGCCTCCTCGCCTCCCTCTTCCTCCTCCTCGCTCTCCCCTCCTTCGAAGGGGTCCACGAACACCTCGGCGCCCTCGATGACGACGGGGCGAACAGGCCTGTCCTTCTCATCGGTCGGCACAGATTCGATGGCGTCCAGGGTCGCGCCGCCGCCGGCGACACGTCCGAAGACGGTGTGCTTGCCGTCTAAATGCCTCGCCGACTTGTAGAGCAGGTAGAACTGGGAGCCGTTGGCGTCGCGGTCGCCCGAGTTGGCCATGGCGAGCACCCCGCGGGCGTCGTGGAAGTAATGAGAAGGATCGGGAACGGAAGCGGAAGGTTTGCTTCCTCCTCCTCCTCCACTCGCTCCTCCGGGGAAGCTCTTCGCCGCCCCGGGGCCCTCGAAGGGGAAGGGGCCGCCGTAGACAGACTCCCCGCCGCGGCCCGTGCCCGTCGGGTCCTGTTTTTTTCGTTGTTGTTGTTGAGTTGGCCGAATCGAATCGAGGTTGACAAACAAGGGGAAGAGAAGGAGTGAGCCTTTCCCCCCAACCCCCCCGCCTCCGACGACGACGAAAGAGGCCCGCCCGGGGGAGGAAAAAAAAAAGGTGGAGAACGGAAAAAAAATCCTCTCACCCCGCTCTGCGCGCAAAAGTTGCGCACGCTCCGGTGGAAGACGCAGCCGTCGTAGTACCCCGATTTCGCCAAAACGACGAAATTCTCCACGGCCCGAGGGGCCGCGGAGGCGAAGAGCTCGAGGTTGAGGTCGCCGAGGCTGGTGCGCAGGCGGCAGTAGCCCCTCTCGGCCGTCGGCCTCCGGAGCCGCGGCGGCCTCGGGAGGTCGCTCGCGGCCAGCGGGGGCGCGGCGAGGGCGGTGACCGAGGAGGTGAAGGCGACCGGCCTCGACGAGGCGGCGGCCCTGGCCTTGGCCGCCGCCGCCAGGCGCTCAAAGACCCGCTCCCCGTAGGGAGCCGGCGCCCTCTTCTCCTCCCCGCTCCTCGCCCTCCTGTTCGCCTCCCTGACCTTGACCGCTTCTTCCTCGGCCTCCTCCCTCCTCCTCCTCCGCTCGGCGTCCTTACGCATCTGGAACGAGAGCTGCTGGGGCTGCGACGAGTCGTCGCCCGCGGTGTCCCAGGTCGCGGCGCCGGCCTTGAAACTCGGCGCCGCGACCCTCTCCCGCTCCGGCGCACGGAGCCGCGGGTCGGATCCCGGCAGGCGCGAGGCGCCGCGGTCGCCCCTGCCGCCCGCCGGCGCCGCGCCGGGGCCCGCTGCGCCTCCTGCTCCGGAGGCGAGGCGGGCCAGAATTCGCTGCGCGTCCCTCCCCAGGGCGCTCCTGTCGAGGCCGCTGCTCGGGTCCTCGTCAGAGGCGGCGGCGGCGGAGGCCGCCAGAGCGGCCCCGGCCGCGCCGCCCCCCGCCGCCGCCCTCGCCAGCCTCTCGGCCCTGGCGGCGGCGGTCCCCGACGCGTCGGACGGGTCCTGCAGGTGGATCAGGTCGCCCCTCCCGCGGAACTCCGTGTCGTCGAGCAGGTCCCTGAAGTTCCGCGGCCGCAGGCACAGCCGCTCGACGGCCTCGAAGGAGAAGACGTTGCCCGTGGGCCTGACGGCGACGATGTGCGAGGAGGGCGTGAAGGCCCTGCCCGTGACGGGGCAGCCGAACGGGGCAGGGCCTTCTCCTCCTCCTCCGAGCCTGTGGAAGCGGAGCCGGACCAAGTCCCGCAGCGCCAGCGCCTCGCCGGTCAGGGGGTTTCGGCCCGCGTTGGCGCGCAGGGCCGGCACCGCGGCCGTCACGTCGAACACGTCGCCGTCGGGGGAGCAGACGGGGTCGACCCACGGCTCGCAGGTGAGGCGGCAGTGCGTGAACGGCAACGAGACGAGCGCGGCGCGGCGGGCGGCTGATGACGACGCCGCGGACGACGACGCCGCGTGATTGTCCTTGACGCTTCCGTAGCCGTCCTTGCGCTCGGACTGGGTGATGTAGGCCCGGTCCTTGGCGGATGACTTCCTGCCCATGATGTGAGGGAGGCAGAGAGAGAGAGAGAGAAAGGACCGGGAAACTCGATGCCGAATCCGACGGCGACGAGAGCCGTCGAGAAGAGAGAGAGAGAGAAAAAGTGTTTTGAAGAAAAACCCGACCAACGTCAGGTTGACCTCGATCATTGACGAATCAAAAAAAGGAAAAAAATAAAAGGCCGCGCGACCCGTGCGCGCTCTCACACAGCCTCTTCCCTTCTCTCTCAATCTCCAGCTCGCAAACACTGCTGCTTTTATTGGTGAAATGAGATACCCCGATGGTTTGTTTTGAAAGGAAATAGAATCATTTTTGTTTTTTCCGGATGTTCTCGAGGCGTTGGAGCGAGCTCTCGCGGCGGCTCCTAGCTGTTTTTTGTTTGTTTGTTTTGTTCTGGTCATCCCCCCGCCCCCTCGCTCTCTCTATCGGAGGCAGAGACAACCCCCGTTCGACTCTCTTGCTTTCAAGCAAAACGAGTATCTGCATATTTATTGGCGGCCGAGGAGATGAGAACGCGCCTCGCAGCTCTTCACAGGCCTCCGATGGGCACCCCGTCGTCGTCCGTGGGGTCGTCCGGGTCGTCCCTGCCGTGCGGCGTGTACCCGACGCCGACGTCGCCGATCGAAACCCGCGTCGGCGTGATCGATGCCCCGACGGGCTGCGCGGCGGCCCCGACGGGAGCGACCGAGATCCCCACCGGCTGGAAGCTCGCCCCCTGCGGCTGCACGTTGACCCCGATGGGGCCGATGTAGATCAGGCCGGGCTGCACGTTGAAGCCCTGGGGGTTGACCTGGTTCACCTTTCCCGCCAGGTAGATCAGCTGGTGTTGGAGGGGGGGGGGGGGGATGCAGGAATGGAGGTTAGGGTTGAGAAACTCGATGAAGTTTTCTCTCTCTCTCTCTCTCTCTCTCTTCCCCGACTCCTGTCAGCAACCAAGTTTTCAGCAGAGAGACCCTACCTGCGGCTGGATGTTAAAGATCGCGGTGTCGGCCTCGAAGGCCGCGGCGCTGATCGAGAACAGCGACGGGATGAAGTTGAGTCCGGTGACGGAGGCAGAGGCTCCCGTAGGGGTCTCGGAGCTGTTGATGAAGTTTTTTCCCCTCTCTCTGGTGAGTCTTTTTTTTTCTCTTCGAGCGAGCGAGCGAAGAAGTTGCTTCTCTTTTCGTTTTCTGCTCTCTCTCTCTCTCTCTCTCTCTCTCTCTCTCGAGCGCGCGCTCTCAATAAAACAACAACAGTAGCCAAAAAAAGCGACTCACAGGACACACGGAGCGTAGTTCAAAAAGGTCGCCGACGAAGCGAACGCCGTCGCGGAGGTCGCCGGGAACGCCGACGGCGGCGCGTTCCCCTTGCCGCCGAAAAAGGGCAGCGGCGGGAACGGCGACGAGGCCGAAGGGGAGGCGGCGCTCAGCACAGGATCCTGCAGGTGGAATCTCGGGATCAGCTCCTCGCCCGCCGCGACCTTCGCGAGGTGCCCGTGCGCCGCCAGCATCAGCCTCCGGAGAGAGTCCTTGGCGCCGTCCGCGGAATTCCCTTCTTTGGTCAGGAGGACCTGCGAGAGGACAGCTGCCCAGTTGCGGTAGTCGTTCGGGAAGTCCTTTGAAAGGTCGAGCGGGTCGTCGGACACGAGGAGCTTCTTGACCTCTTCGCCTTTCTTGCTTTCCCCGGCAGCAGCAGCAGCAGCGGCGTCGGCGGCAGAGGCTTCCTCCTCGGAAGAGGCCAAAAGCTTCTTCCCCTGCCTCCCGGGCGGCTTCGGCGGCGTCAGGTCGGTGATTGTCCTGCCGAGGCTCTGTTCCGTCGGCGAATGCACGCTGCCGCGGGGGCTGTTGAGGTATCCCACGGGGCCCACGTTGATGTCTGTGTTTCAAATATTTTTTTAAAGCGGGTTTTGGAGGAAGGTTTTTTATTGGATTTTTGAGTTTTTTCCTCTTTCCCGTTTCTTTTTCGTTTCCCCCCCCACGGCTCTTCCTCCTCTCGCTCATCGCTCTCGAACGAGAGAGAGAGAGAGAGAGAGAGAACGGCGCGCGCACCAGCCGGAGCGTGGACGAATCCCTGAGGCTGGACCGAGGCCCCGACCGGCGAGACGGCGATGAGGAACGGCGAGACCTGCGCGGCCTGGGGCTGCACGTTTGTGGCCTGCGGCGCGATGAGGATCAGTACGGGCTGGATGTTGAGACCTGCAGCGATTCACATGCAATGAGAGGGAGAGGGAGAGGGAGAGTTGAGAAGAGTGGGGTGAGATGACGAAAGGTTACGGTTTCAGCAAAAACTTGAAATCAAAAGTGAGAGAGAGCCCCTCAAAAGGAAAAAAGAGACTTCTTCTCTTCCCGCGCACCTTGGGCGTTGTAGGACGCAAACCTCAGGTTCGTGGCGATGACCTGCGGCTGGATGTTGATGATCTCGAGGCCCGCGGTGGCCACCGTCGGACTAAAAGGAAGGGAGTGGGAGGGAATTGGAGTAGAGGTCGCAGATGAGGTTGTGGCTTTTAGAAAAATGACTCTCTCTCTCTCTCTCTCTCTCGTTCGCTCTCTCTCCCTTCTCATTTCAAACAGACCTGATCGAGATGAGGCAGCTGGTTTTTTGTTTTCGTTGGTTGGGTTTTGAAAGACGTTTCCGTGCGTGAGAGACGGTGAAGCGGAGAGGTCCCCCCTCTTTCCCCCCTCCCCGAGACCGGCCCCGCCCAAAACCGAGCGGACCTCGGCGGCGTCCCCCTCCCGCCTCCGCCTCCCCCGCCTCCGCCCCCCAGCATCGCCGCGGTGCCCCGCCCCGGCAGCCTGCCCGTCAAAGGTCTCGACCGACGAGGAAACCCCGGAGCAAAAGCAAAAACGAAACTAAACTCACGGGGCGAAGTTGATGGCCGTCGCGCTCAGGCTCACGCCCGTGATCGCCCTCGAGATCACGGCGGCGGCGCTGGAAAAGCGCGCCGGAGCAGCGATCGACTTGCCCGTGAACTCCACGTTGTACTTTCCGAATCTGTCGTTGAGCTCCGCGATGAGCGCGGTGTCGCCGGCCTTGCCGAACGTCGTAACGTCTGCGATCTCGCTCAGCTTCTGCGCTCCCCCGTTGTTGAAGTCAGAGACCAGCTTATCCTCGACGCGCAGCAGCAGCGGGTCGATCGGAAGCCTGGTCGCGTTGAGCTTGGCCTCGACGGCCCTGCCCAGAGGCTTGAAAGCGAAGGGGTCCGCTTCCTCGAGCTTCGTGTAGTTTTTCGCGATGAGCGCGGCGGCGGCGTCGGAGAGCCCCTGCCAGTTTTTCGACTCGGTCGCGTTGAGGCTCAGGGCGGAGATGTACGCGTCGGTCGAGTCGTGGAGGATCGGGATCGCGTCCATCGCGGCGTCGACGCCGCCCTCTGTTCGTTTTTTTTTTTTGGGCGGTGGTGAGTTATTTTTGTCCGTTCTTCTCCGCCGAGACCTCTTGTTGTCTTTTGAAGAACGGAAACAAAACTCTCACCTCGGACGATCATGACAGTGGCGACGAGCTCGGCGAAATGAGAATAATCGGCCTCGTTGTTCCGAATCGCCTGCTCCTCCGCGGCGGAGAGTCCCGCGGCGTTTAAGGAAATAGCGGCCGCGTTCTTCGCCGCGGCGAGGGCGAGAGCCGCGGCGAGCAAGAAGCTGTTTTTTTTAAGGGGAAAAAAAGAGGTGGGGCCGGGGTCGGGGTTGAGGGAAGAGAGCAGAGGGCAGAGAGAAGAGAGGGGAGAGTGGGGCCGGGGTTGAGAGAGGAGAGAAGAGAAGAAGACAGAGAAAAAGTCGACATTTAAAGCCAAATTGCAAAAAGAAAAGAACTTACCGTCGAGGAGCCATTGCGCTGCTTCTCTGAGTTCCAAAGTCTTCAGGTCACGCGCTTGCCGATTTTGCGAGCCTATTCGATTAAGAAGCGAAAAGAGAGTGAGAAAGAGAGAGAGGGGGGCTAGGTTTTTCAGTTACCAATAGTCGCGTCGTCACCACCGCCATGCCCCCTCCGAGGTTTTCTTTCGATGGGCGCCCAGCGTTTCCGCGCCTCTTCACTCTTCCTCGCCGTCAGCCACGCTGCTGCAAACACGACAAGATCCTTGCGGCGCGGAACAGAAAGGGACGCGGAGCGCCGTGGTGTGCAGGAGAGTGCACTCACGTCTTTTTTTCCCCCTTGAGCAGAAGCAGAGAGACAGAGGTGGGAGCGAGGTGAGGACGAAGGTTCGTCAGGCTGTGTGTGTGTGTGAGAGAGAGTTCTTTTTTCTCTCTCTTTTCTCTGCGCCGTCCGGAGGGAAAGAGAGCCTTTGGAATTTCAAAATCGTGTTTCTTCTATCTGCAATAGCTAGAGCGGCGGATATATATGGAGCGTGAAACCGCGAAAGAGGCGGGCAATGGAGAAGGAGAGAAGAAGAAAAGAGAAGAACGAGAGAGAGAAAATTTAGGAAACTCGTTCTGCATCCGCAGACGAGGCGCCGACCTTCACTTGCTGCTCCTCCTTCTCGTCTCGCTGCTGCTTCTGCTGCCCTCCTGCCGCCTTGGCGAACGCGGAGACCGGCGGCTGCGGGAGGGGCACGGAAGGGCGGCGGCGTGGGTGCGGCGGATGCGGCGGGGGCAGCGGCGACGAGGGCTGCCGCGCTTGGAGCCCCTGCGTCCCCGTCGCCGCTGCGGGCCCTCCGCCGGTCTTCCCTCCTCTCCTCGCGTTCCTCGCCTGCTGCGCCAGCGACGCCGCGCGGCGCAGGGCCAGTGCGTTGCTGGTGCTGTCACCTGAGGAGGAGGCGCGGGGCTGCAGGGAGGGCAGAGCCGAGGACAGCGAGCGGCTCGGCGCCGTCACCGCGGCGGCGGCAAAGGCCGAGACGACGGGCTCCCGCTGCCCTCGCTCCTCCGCCCCCTCCTTCGCCTCCTCCTTCGCCGGCGGGAGCGGCAGGGCCCCGGGAGCCAGCGCCCCGGCCGCGACCGCCGCGGCCAGCCAGGGGTGCTCCAGCGCGCGCGCGGCGCTCAGCCTCGCCGCGGGGTCGACGACGAGCAGCGAGGCTACCAGGTCCTTCGCCTCGGCGCTGACCGCGGACCAGACCTCGTCCTCGAAGTCGTCGTACTCTCCGCGGCGGATGAGGCCGAAGAGCTCGGCCTCGCTCTCGGCCCAGAAGGGCTGGTAGCTGGGAGGCGGCCCGGTTTTTGGTTTCGCGTCGGAGGTTTGGAGAGGTTTTTGGAGGGGGGGCGGAGAGAAAGGAGGCGTGAGAAAAGGGAGGCAGAGAGAGAGGAGAGGTTGTCTCTTTCGGCATCGAAATCGAAATCGAAAGCGTAAAAGAGCGAGAGCGAGGGCGAGAGCGAGAGCAAGCGCGAGAGGAAAGAAGACGGAGGGACACGAGAAAAAGCTTCTTCGCTCCGCTGATCGCTCCGCTCGAAGGAGAAACCAAGAAGCAGCAAGCAAAAGAAGCGAGAAGAGAAAAAAGCGCCTCACCCCCCGAGCAAGGTGAAGACCAGCACGCCGAGCGACCAGCAGTCCGCCTCCGCTCCGTACCGAGGCCCGCCCCTGCCCGCGGCCAGCACCTCGGGGGCGACGTAGGCAGGTGTGCCGCAGACCGTCGCGAGGCCGAAGAGCGGCTGCCGCTGCTGCTGCCGTCCTTCGGCGGTTTCGCCGCCGCCGCCGCCGCCGGCGGGAGCGGCGCCGACCGCCGGCGCCAGCGCGGCGGAGAGCCCAAAGTCCGCGAGCTTGAGCGACCCCAGGTCCCCCGCTGCCCCCAGAAGCACGTTGTCGAGCTTGACGTCCCTGTGGACCACCCCGTGCCTGTGCGCGTGCGCGAGCGCCGCGCAGACCTGCGCCGCCGCGGAGGCCGCCGTCGCCTCGGGGTACGCGCCACCGTCCTGTGAGAGCAGCGCGTCGAGGAGCTCCCCCCCCGGCAGCAGCTCCGTCACGACGACGAAGGCACGCTGGGCGGGGTCGGCGAAGGCGTCGACGAGCTGCACGACGTTCGGGTGGGGGGGCAGGGCGCGGAGGCACGCGACCTCGCGCTCCACCTCTGCGCGCGACGACGGCGGCGGCAGGGTTTTGTGCTCTCCCTCGTCGCCCCCTTTCCCTTTCCCTTTCTTCTTGTCCGGGGAGGGAGAGGCGGCGGGGAGCGGGGAGGGAAAGCTCTCGTCATCGGGGGGCATCGGAATCACCTTGGCCGCGAAGCGTGCGCCGTCGCGGAGCCTCGTCGCCTCCCGCACGACCGAGAAGCCGCCCGAGCCCAGGGTCCTCCCGAGGCGGTACGCGAGCGGGCCCTCCGTCGGCGGGGGCGGGGCGGCGGCGGGGGCTTCCTCCCTCTCCCCGCCGCCTTGCTCCCGCCCTTTGGGCGGCGGCGCCTCCTCCGTCTCCTCCTCTCTGACGCTCTCCGAGGAGTAGCGGAAGGCGAGCCCGGAGCGCCTGCGCATCCGCGGCGGGGAGAGGGAGGCCGGCGCGAGCTGGTCCGGGTCGGAGGGCGCGACGGCCGCTGTCGGTCGGGAGACGGTGCAGCCCATTGTCAGAGGAGGCGAAAGGGTTTTTTTCTTCCTCTTTGACGGAGGTCTGTGTCTGATAATGAACGCGGTCCCGTCTCGCTGCGCTCTGCCTGCTTTTTATGTTTTAGGTGGGTGAGAGATGAAGAGGGCGCGCCGAGGGAGGGGTGTGGCGGAGAGAGGAGTTTTTTTTCCTTTTGCTTTTAGAGAGTCGCGTTCGCCGAGGTATTTTCTTTCCCTCGTTTTCACGCAAGGCAGCGGGACTCTGCTGCTGCTCTCTTTCTCTCTCTCTCTGACGAATGTAGACAATTCTGCGTGCGCGTCAGCGAGAAAGTATGGATTTCGAGGGCTCTAAAAGCCTCTAGAGCTCGATTCCAGTTCGAGGCTCACGGAAGCAAGCATTGAAGCCATGCGTCCCAAAGGCGACAATCTTTGCTCTCGCTCCGCGGTCTCTTTCGCGCCCAGGTTTCGAGCATTTGGAAGAGGGGTCTTTCACAAGCGAGGGGTCCACTGCGATGAATCAGCACGTACCAATAGGAAAATGCAAGAGTGCTCGGCGAGTTGAGAGAGGGCGCCAAAAAAAAGACTCGAAACCGAAGTAGCTTTGTCCGAAGGTGAGGGGAGGAATGAGTGAGCTCCACTTTTTTCCCCCTCAAGCCAGCTCGACAAGGAATCTTCGACGACAAACGCTTCTGGCATCTCGGGGAAAACAGACGCCCTCGACACCTCGACACCGTTCGTTTCCTCCCTTCTCTCCCCGCTCGCGAGCAGCGTTGACGATTCCTCTGGGGCCCAAATCGGCGGAAGAGAAAAGGCGCGCTCGCGCGTGTGTCGAGAGCGCACGGAAAGAAGAAACTTTCTAATTTTTTTCGTCTCTCTCCCTTGGTTCAATGGCGTCGTCCGATGATCGAGCGGCCGGCTCGTCGCCCCCTCCTCCTCCTCCAGACTACGCTGCCGCTGACGAGGAGGTCTCCCGGGCAGCAGCAGCAGCAGCTGCTGGAGAAGCTCTGGCCCCGGCGACGTCGGCGGACGCCAACGCCTTCGCGCCGCTCCTCCGCTGGTGGCTCCCGGCGTCGGCGTCGGGCCTCGACAACATCGGCGGCGACGGTGAGATCATCATGGGCGACGGCGCATCGACGCCGCCGCCGCGCGGGCACCAGTCTTCACTCCTCGGCAACAACGACGACGAGGCGGGCGGCGGCTTCGGGGAGCACTACCGGCCGCCGACCAGGGCCGCCGCGGCGGCTGCGGCGGCGGCCCGCAGGTACACGTCTTCGCTGCCGACGCCGGCGAGTGCGACCTCCTACCAGCAGTTTCAGCAGCCCCCTCCCCCGCTCCCGCCCCCGCCCCCGCCTCCGCAGCAGCCGGCCGCGGCCTCGCTGGAGGCCCCGGCGCCCTTCCCGCACCCTTCCAACGGCTTCGCCGAGTCGGCGTACCTGACCCTGATCCCCCTGAGCGACGCGAGGCTCCGCCCGCGGCGCCCCCTCCGCGCGCTCGCCGCCGCCGCCGCCGCCTTCTCCTTCGTCCTGGCGGCGCTCGCCTTCCTCGCCGCGCCGCGCGGCGTCGCCCTGACGGCGGTCGACGTCCGCGCCCGGAGCTTGGAGTGGAACGCCACCAGCGGCACCTACTCGCTGGCGCTCGACGCCGCGCTGCGGCTCGACAACCCCAACTACCTGCCGGCGCGCGTCGTGGGGCGCCTCGACGTCTTCTTCTACGGCGGCCGCGCGGGGGGGGCCGACGTCGGGCCGGCGACGCTGCCGGCGCGGAGCTCGGCCCAGGAGGTCCACGCGCGGATCGACGCGAGCAACGTCGGGGCGAAGTACAAGCTCAAGATCCTCTCGGACTGCGCCGCCTTTCCCAGGCAGCTGGTCTTTTTCGTCCGCGGCTCGGTGCGGGCGAGGACGGGCGGGAGGCTTTCGTTCTTCTTCGGGGGGGCGCAGGACGCCCGTGCTGTGGACTCGTACTTCGTGGTGCCGTGCTTCCAGCAGTCCCGCCCTTCCCCTTTCCCCCTCCGGAGCGCGGAGGAGGAGGAGGAGACGGGCAGGCGAGAAGAGTTTGGTTGAGAAGGAGAAGAGTAAGAAGAAAGAATGATTTCTTCTTGTGTAAAATTAGCAACTTTTGTCTTTTTTGTTTTGCTTTTCTTTTCTAAACTCTTGTTTTCTTTTGCACTTGAACACAAAGGACGAGAGGCAGCGCCAAAGGGGGCGAGCGAGAGAGATAGAAGCCTCTGTCTGAGCTCGCGCTTCGCCGCTGCTCCCTCTCTTTGGTGTTATTTGTTTTTGTTTTTGTCTTTGTTTTTTCTCCTCCCTCTTTCTCCAAAAACTCTTTCTCTTCTTCTCTCTCTGTTCACCCCCCGCGCGCCCGCGCGCTTCCGGTTCCCCTCTTGAAAACTCTTTCTCTCTCTACCTGATTCTCTCTCTGCTTGTATTGCTGTTGCTGCGAATCGACTGACTGCGCCCAAAATCGAAAAACGAAAAAAAAACGAAAAGCCAAGAGAAACCAAAAACTTCGACACCTCGGAGGCCTACTCTCCCGACCTGGTAGTCTACCCCTTGCTGCGGGAGAGCGTCAGCAGCAGCGAAAATGACGACGAGGAAAGAGCAACCTCGGAAAAAAAGAAAATCAAAAGCTTTCTCTCTCTCTCTCTCTCTCTCCCTCTCTCTCTCTCTGACTAAAACTCACTTCAGTCCTGGCAGTGATCCCCTCCTTTCCTCCTCCTCTGGATTGCTGCCTGCGCCGCGGCGAGCCTCGCGAGCGGGACGCGCAGCGGGCTGCACGAGACGTACGACAGACGGCACGCGTCGAAGAACGCGATCGACTTGGGGTCGCCGCCGTGCTCGCCGCAGACGCCGACTTCCAGATCTTTGTTCGCGCTTCTGCCGCGCTCGAGCGCGAGCTTGACGAGCTCTCCGACGCCCGCCTCGTCGACGGTGGCGAAGGGGTCCGAGGGAAGGATGCCCTCCCTGAGGTAAAAGGGCAGGAAGCGCGCCTCCGCGTCGTCGCGGGAGAAGCCGAGGCAGGTCTGCGTGAGGTCGTTGCTGCCGACGCTGAAGAAGGAGGCGAGTCCCGGGGCCGCGAGCGAGGCCGCGGCGAGGGCGGCGCGCGGGAGCTCAATCATCGTCCCGACCTCGAACTCGACCTTTGGCAGCTCCGGGTGCTCCTCGAAGACGTCTTTGGCGGCTTGCTCCACCACCCTGATCTGCGCCCTGAGCTCTTCCTGGAACCCGACCAAAGGGATCATGATTTTGACCTTTGGTGGCGGCGACCGATCGTCCTCGGGCTTGCCGGCCTCCTCGGCGGCGACGAGCGCGGCGGCCTCGAGGATGGCCTGCGCTTGCATCCGCGTGATCGCAGGGTGGACGATTCCGAGCCTGCAGCCGCGGAAGCCAAGCATCTAATTAATCAGCAGTTTTGATTTTTGATTTTTTTAAAGATGGCGATGAAAGGAGGGTGAGCAAAAAAAAGAAGAAGAAGAAAACCTGAAAAAAAAAGAAAAAAAAAAGTCCTCACACCCTCCTTACCGGGTTCGCCTCGTGGAGCGCCTTGATCTTCTTGTAGACGGCCTGTCATTTCCGTTTGTTTTCATTCAGAGAGAAAGGAGAAGGAAGAAAGAGGAGAGCAGTTTTTTTAGTTTGAGTTTTCTCGCTGTTGAAAAAAAAAACGGCCTCGAAAAAAGAAAAAAAACTCTCTCTCTCTCTCTCTCATCTCTCACCTCCCTCGAAACCGCGAGCAGCTTCGAGAGGCTTTCCACCAGCTCGTCCAGGGCCGGGCCCTCGGCCGGCAGGAACTCGTGCAGCGGCGGGTCGAGCGTCCTGATGACGACGGGCGATCCCCTCATCTCGCGGAAGATGCCGGCAAAGTCGTCGCGCTGGTAGGCCTTGAGCGCCGCCAGCGCCGAGGCAGATGCCGAGGCTGCCGCGCGCTTTGCAGCGGCAGCCGCTTCTTCGACGCCGCCGTTCTCCTTCCTCCCCTCCTCGTGCTCGCCCCCCTCCTCGTTCTCGCCCTCTCTCGCGAGCTCTGCGGCCCCGATCAGCTCGCGCATCGCGCGGATGCGGTCCGCGGAGGCGAAGAACATGTGCTCGGTGCGGACGAGGCCGATCCTGAAAGTTTTGAGATTTCGAGATTTTGTGAGTTTTTTTCCTCGAGTTTTCGTGAGTTTTCTCTTTTTCGCGTTTTTCCCCTCTCGAAACGGTTTTCTCCTAACGCTCTCTCACCCCTCGGCTCCCTTCCTCCTGGCCACCGCGGCGTCTTCCGGAGTGTCCGCGTTGGCGAGCACCCTCAGGTCGCGGCGCTCGTCCGCCCAGCGCATCAGCGTGGCGAGCTGGCTGCCGGTCCCGTTTTCGCCGCCGCTTCCGTCGCCGCCGACGCCCGACACCGACGGCGGCGCGAGCAGCTCCGCGCCCCGGATCACGCTCCCGGCGGTCCCGTCGAGCGTCAGCCAGTCGCCCTCGCCGAAGGTCCACCCGCCGAGACTGGCGGTCCTCGCGCGCTCGTCGACGGAGAGCTCGGTCACGCCGCAGACGCAGGGCTTGCCCCTGAAAGAAGGAAATGTTTTAGTTTTTTTAAGAGTGAGTTTTGTTTTTTCTCTGTCCTCGGCCCCCTCTCGTCTCGACCTCTCTCGCGACAGGTGAAAAACTCGAAAAAGCAATAAAGACGCTCACCACCCGCGAGCCACAACGGCAGCGTGCGACGAGAGCCCCCCCCTTGCAGTCAGGATGCCCTGCGAGGCGTGCATCCCTGTGTTTATTTTTTTATTTTTTTATTTTTTTTCCCGTTGTTGTCGTCGGCGTTTTGCCACACGAGTTGAATTGTTTCTCTCGATTTTGTTGTTCGATTTCTGCCTCCTCCCCCCCTCCGAAGCCTGTCTTCCTCTTTCTCTCTCTCTCTCTCTCTCTTACCTCCGACGTCCTCGGGCGACGTCTCCTTCCTGACCAGGATGACGCTCCTCCCCTGCTTCGCCGCGGCCTCGGCGGCCTCTGCAGAGAAAACAGCGGTGCCGACCGCCGCGCCAGGAGAGGCCGCCAACCCTCTCCCAGCGACCCTCCCCTCCCTCTCCGCCTTCTTCCCTCCGTCGGCGATCAGCGGGTGGAGCAGTTGGTCCAGGTGGCGCGGCTCGACCATCATCACCGCCTCGTCCTTGGAGACCAGGCCCTCCCTCTCCAGGTCCAGCGCGATGCGCAGGGCCGCGGTCCCGGTGCGCTTCCCGTTGCGGGTCTGCAGCATGAAGAGGGTCCCGTCCTCGATCGTGAACTCGCAGTCCTGGACGTCGCGCAGGTGGGACTCGAGGAGCTGCGTGGAGCGGACCAGATCGGCGTACGCGCCAGGGAAGGCCTGTGGGAGCTGGGAGATGGGGAGTGGCGTCCTGCGTGTTTTTTTGTTTTTTTTTCCCGTCGTTTGTTTCGGGAGAGAGTTGAGCGCCGCGGATTCTTTCTCTTTCCTCTCTCTCCTCTCTCTCTTCCTCCTCTCCGGTTCTTCTCTTCTCTTTCCCTCTCCTCCTCCTCCCTCTTTCTACTCCTCCTTCTCCTTACCTGATGCCGGCGACGACGTCCTCGCCTGCTCGTAAAAGTAGTTGGAATCCGAAAAAAAGATGAATTCCAGGTCGAGAAAGAGAATAAACGAGTGAGTTTTTTGGTCTTGTTTTTCTCGCTTCGAAAGAAAAACAAAAAACAAAACTCAAAAAACTCTCAACCCACCTTGCGCGTTCACCAGAAACTCCCCGAACAGCTTCTTCTCGCCCGTGGCGGGGCTCCGCGTGAAGCAGACGCCTGTGGCGCTGCGATCGTTGAGGTTTCCTGTTTTGGTTTGTTGTCCCCTCCCCCGTTTTAGGGAGCGAGAGAAGGAGAGACAAAGGTAAAGAGAGAGAGCGATGAGACGAGAGAAGTAGAAGTCTCCTTTCTTTCGTTCTCCCCTACTTTTCCCTCCCTTCCTCTCCTCTCTCTCTCTCCCCCCCCCCCCCCTCTCTCTCTCTCTCCCTCCCCTCTCTCTTCTCACCGTAGACCATGCTCTGGATCGTGCACGCCGTGCCCGCCAGCCCCGAGATCCGGTTCAGCTCCCTGTACTTTCGAGCCCGAGGCGTGCCCCACGACCGGAACACCGATGCGACGGCGGCGCGCAGCGCCCTCCTCGCGTCGTAGGGAGGCTCGAGCCCTCTCGAGGCGTACACCTTCTCGTAGCGCTCGACGACCTCCTGCAGGTCGTCGGCAGACAGCTCCACGTCGAGCTCGACTCCCGACTTCTCCTTGACCTTCTGCAGCTCGTCCTCGAAGGTCGAGTGCGGGATGGAGAGGGCAACGTCGGCGAACATGTCGAGGTAGCGCCTCTGGCAGTCGAGGGCGAAGCGCCTCCCGCCTGCAAAGCGTTTTTTGGTTTGTTTGCGAAGGGGGGAGAAGGGGCTCGGTTGGGGTGAGAACGGCAGCGCGGCCCCTCTTTTTCAACTCCCCCCCGCCGGTCCTGAAATCTCTCCCCCCCCCCCTCGGCCTCTCTCTTTCTCGGCCTCCTCCCACTCGCCTCGCTGCTCGAGACCCGAGAGGTCGTCCCCGCAGATGCCCAAGCCTAAGACCGTGTTCATCATGCCTGGCATCGACACCGCGGCCCCGCTGCGCACAGAGAGCAGCAGCGGGTTCTCGGCCGAGCCAAAGACCTTTCCCGTGGCCTTTTCGAGGACGGCGAGCGCGCCCTCGACCTCGCCCCAGAGCTCGGCGGTGATGTCCCCCGCATCGATCGTCTCGGCGCACTCGGTCGTCGCGATGACGAAGCCCGGCGGGACGTTGAGGCCGAGGCGGGCCATCTGTTTTGGTCGGTTTCGAGAGGCAGGGGGGTGGGGTGGGTGGGGGGGTGGGGGGTTGGAAAAAAGAGAATCCAACGGTGGTGAGAGAGAGTCCTAGCTGTCGTCGAGATGCGTCGTCGCCGCATTCGGCTTTCTCTCGCGTTGCTTCATCGAAAATCACTCCAGCTGCCCGGGCGCATTCGGAGGCGCCAATCCTCCCTTTTTCTCACCTCGCAGAGATTCGCGCCTTTTCCGCCGAGCTGTGAGTGGGTTTTGGGGGGCGGGTTTTGGCAGAGGTGAGGGAGAGAATCGGCGTCGATTGGTTTGAAGTGCCGTTTCATCTCTTTCTCTTTCTCTTTCTCTTTCTCTTTCAACTCTCTCTCTCTTTTCTCTCTCACCAGCAGCTTCATGTTCGAAGCCCCGGCGCTATCGCCTTTGACGAAAGTGTAGATGCGCTTCTTCTTCTCCGTCATCGAGAAAACGGGAAGAAGAAAAAGTCCACGACGGAGGGAGGGAGGGAAGAAAGAGAGAAAGGGGGAGAGCACGAACGGCGACCACGATGCGACGAGCGTTAAAAAAGTGAGAAAAACCACACTTTCTTCGCTCGGAGATTCCGAGCGAATTAAATAATTTTGATTTTTTCCGTTTCGCTTCGACCTTCATCAACAGCCAAGCTCGATGCCGTGGTTCGCTCCTCGCGCCGCCGCCGCAAGCAAGGGCACCGATCCCTCTTCCTCCTCCTCGCCGTCGACGATCATGCACACCTTCTCCCCTCCCACGATAAGCGCGAAGGAGTGGGAGGAGGCCGGGAAGAGCGGCAGCGACGAGCAGCAGCAGAAGAAAGAGGTTTCCGTTTCGACGGTGATGGAACCGTGGACGATTCGCAGGCTCGCCCCCCCCGCACGCGCCGCGGGCGGCGAGATCCTGTTCTCCGCCGCCTCCGCGGGCGACGTCGACGCGGTGAGTCGGTCGTCTTAACGATGTCGAAGGAGAGAAAAGATGATTTATGGCCCGTCGAAAAAGGGGCTCTGAAATATGGTTTTCGATCCTTCTACCTGTTTCCCCTCAATTTTCGTCCGCCGACTGCCTCAAAACAAAAACCAAACACAAAAAAACAGGTCGACGCCGCCCTCGCGGCCCGCGCCCCGCTCCTCTGGACCGACGCAGGGACCCGGGCCAACACCCTGCATGCCGCGGCGAGGAGCGGCTCCCTCTCCACAGTCCGGAGGCTCCTTCTGGCCGCCGCCGGCGGGGAGGGGGAGCCGAGAGCAGCGGGGGCAGGGGCAGCAGCGGCAGGCGGGGCAGGGGCAGCAGGGGAGCGGCGAGGAGGAGGGGAAGCGCCCGCGCCGCCGCCGCCACCGCCGACCCCGACCGCGACCGCCCTCGCGCTCCTCTGCGCCAGGGACTCGGCCGGGCTCGACCCCCCCCAGGCCGCCGCCTCCGCCGGGCACGGGCAGCTCGCCCGGTGGCTGCGGGAGCGCAGGGGCGAGCTCGCGGCCCTCGCGGCGGCGGCCGCCGCCGAGGAGGGGAGCGCCGGGGCCGGAGCTGGAGTCGGGGGAGCTGGAGGATGGGGAGAGGACGGCGGAGTGGGAGGCGAAGAAGCGCACGGAGCTGCTCGGAACCCATACTGCCCGCTGCGGGCCGCCTCCGTCGCCGCCTCCTCCTCCGGGTCTGACGATGAGGAAGCAGCAGCGAGAGCGAGGGCCGCGGCGGCCGCGGATGCAGCCGCCTCCTTCTCGGAGCAGCACGAGCGGGAGCGGAGGGGGCTGCGGGGGGAGATCGAGTCGCTGGCCCTCAGGTGCGCCGCCGCGGAGGGGAGGGCAGCGGCGGCCGAGGCGTCGCTGCTGCTTCGGAAGCAGCAGCAGCGGCGGCGGCAGAGGAGAGGGGGCGGCTGCGGCGGCGGCAGCAGCGGGGACGAGGGGCCCGGAGCGCCTTCCGCGGCCGCAGCTTCCTCCGCTCGCGTCGTCGCGCTCGAGGCGGCCCTCGAGGGGTCCGAGGCGGCCCGCAGGGCCGCCGAGGCGCGGCTCGAGCGGGAGGCCGCCGCGAGGGCCGCCGCCGAGGCGCTCGCGGCCTCGGCGGCCGCCGCGGCCGCCGGGGCCGAGGCGGCCGCCGCCTCCGCCCGCGCCGCGGCCTCCGCGGCCAGGGCGGACAGGACGGCGGCCGTGCGGCAGCTGGCTGGCGAGCTCGCCTCGCTGCGCGCGCGGTCGTCCGCGTCCGAGGCCGCGGCGCGGAGGGAGATCGGGCGGCTCGTGAGCGAGCGCGACGCGGCGGCGCGGCGGCTTGTCGCGGCGCGTGCGAGGGAGAGCGCCTTTGGGGGGGCACTCCCGGGGGCGCGGCGGGCGGCGGCCCCCTCCTCCCCGGCCCCGCCCTGCTCGTCGTCTCCCGCGAGCGCGGCGGGAGGGCGCGCGGGCGCCCCCTGCGGCTCCGCGGGGAAGAGGCCCGACGCGAGGAAGCCCCGCGCGGCGGGAGAGAACGCACCGCCTTTGACGCCGACGCCGTTTTATTGAAAAAAAAAGTGTAACTTCCTCTTCGCTTGTGCAACCGTGCAACCCCCCCCCCGCCGCCGACTCAGCGGAAAGCGGGAGCAATCTGCGTTTTTTACAAGGGAGGGGAAACAGAGCGAAAGAGAGGCAACGTGGCGGGCGGAAACAACAAAAAGAGAAAAAACTTCCAACTCAGATAAACGCCCCGCCGGTGACCTCGAGCGTCTGGCCGCTGACGAAGCCCGCATAGGGACTGCACAGCATCAGCATCGCCCCGGCCGCCTCCTCGGGGGTGCCCACTCGTCCCAGAGGGATCATCATCTCTGCCGCAGCGTCCGCCGCGGCCTCTCCTCCGGGGATGCCGAGGGCGACGGTCTTGCCTTTCACGGTGATGGACGCCGCACCCTTATCTCCCGTCAGCCGCGTCGCGATGAAGCCGAACGCCAGGGCGTTGCACCTGACGTTGAACATCCCCCACTCCTTGGCGATCGTCTTCGTGAGGCCCACGACGCCGGCTTTCGCGGTGGCGTAGTTCGCCTGCCCGGCGTTGCCGTGCGTGCCCGAGGTCGAAGAGACATTAATGATCGACCGCGGGCGCGGGCGGCCGTCGGGGGAGGCTTCCTTCTCTCTCTTGGCGGCGTCCCGCATGTACGGCGCGGCGGCCTGGATGAGGCGGAACGGCGCGGTGCAGTGGACCGCAAGCATGGCGTCCCACTGCTCCGGTCGCAGCTTGTGGGCCATGCCGTCCCAGGTGTAGCCTGTTTCGGAAAAGTTTTTTTTTCCGTTCCGAAGGGGAAAAGAGGTGAGAAGAAAAGGGGGGGGGGAGGTTGAGAAAAACGTCTTTGGTAGCCCCCTTCCTCGTTCCCCTTCAAATTCAAAACTCTCTTCAACTCACCGGCATTGTTCACCAGGATGTCGATCGATTCCCCGCCAAAGGCGTCGAGCGCGGCACGCACGCACGCGGGCGCGAACTCCGCATCGGTCACGTCTCCGGCAAACGCCGCCGCTTTTCCTCCGGCGCCAGCTGCCGTCGCGTTGATCTCGGCGGCGACGCTTTTCGCCTTCTCCTCGTCGAGGTCGGCGACGAGGACGCGGGCCCCGTGGGACGCGAAGAGGCGGGCCGCGGCTGCCCCGAGGCCCTGGCCGGCGCCGGTGATGATGGCGACCTTGAGACGATTCGGGTTTTTTTGAGATTGGAAAGAGAGAAAGAGCGGGTCGTAGGTTGAGGAGGTCGAGAGTGAGATCGATCGATCCCCGACCGCACATGTCCTTTTTTGCGAGCTCTCTTCCGCACACCCCGAGCCCCTTCGATACCCGCCGCATGATCAAATCGCTCCTTTTCTCACCTGTCCGTCGAGGAGGCGGTCCGCGCGGAAGGAGACCTGGCGAGGTGCCGCGGAGACTGCGGAGGGGGAGATGATCATGGGAGGCATCAGCAGCGCCCCTGACGACGACGTCGAATGCTGCTGCTGCTCCGTCGCCTCTCCCGCCGCCGCCTCGCCGCTGCCGCCGCCGAGGTGGCGGTTGACCGCGGCCAGGCGCCTGGCGGCTGCGGTCGCTTCCATTTTCGTTGAAAGTGGGAGAGGTTGGAGGTCTCTTGCCGAAGCGAAGCGCGTGACGAAGAGGAAAAGCACAAAGAGAAGATAGAGAGAGGACAAGTGAAAAACGAAAGAGAAAAACTCCAGCCTCGACCTTGCCCCTTTTTTTCGTTTCTGTTTTTTTTTTCTGTCTGTCGTTCACAAA
>Ga0315287_10001535_pt1 | contig 21390 bp, 16 predicted proteins | sample YL17G11_0_MG_FD_205037 | JGI IMG/M metagenome (GOLD analysis project Ga0315287, IMG submission 205037) | Sediment microbial communities from Yellowstone Lake, YNP, Wyoming, USA - YL17G11_0 | ecosystem: Environmental > Aquatic > Freshwater > Lake > Sediment | place: USA: Wyoming | collected...
CTGGGCCAGGGACCTTTTATAACAGACGAGAAGGAGCAGCGAGCCCCACGGAATAGCGGGGCAAGAGGCGAATGGACGATAGCTTTCCGGCAATGCCACGCTGAGAGGCGTTGAAATCCGGCATGATCTTTGACAATCGAGTGGACACAACAGCCGCGTGAACGTGGTGCGCGCAGACCGACGGCGCGGCGGCCACGGAAGAACCGTTATCTTGCTCACGCGGCACGTTTGAGCTTCACAACGGGCAGGTGCTTTCGCCCTGCGTGGAAGCTGACTTCAAGCGTCAGCTTCGTAGCGGGGCTGCCTCTCACCAATGCCCAAGGCTTGGCACACGGCGAGCCGCGAGGCCACCGTGACCGCGGCTCGAAGCGTGGGCGACGATTGGCGGGGAATTGGCCGTAGTAGACCTCATTGGGCGTTTTGCCGCCAAGCCAGGTGTGCGGCCGGCACTGGTTGTACCAGGCGGCCGTGGCGGTCAGTTCTCGCAGGAATGCTTCGCGCCGATACGGCACGATCGGCAAGCACGAAAGCAAGCATTTTATGGTCAGGATGACTCGCTCCACCACGGCGATCGAACCATGTTTACCGATGGCTCCGTAGCGCGGCCGTTTGATGCCCTTGCGTCGGCACCATTTTCTGAATGCCTTGCAGTCGAACTGTTTGCCTCGGTCGCACACAATGTGACGCGGTGCCTTTTTCGCCTTGGCAATCGTCCGGCCCAAGAACGCCCGCACTGCCTCGGAAGTCGGCTGGCTTTTGAACGCAGTACAGCCCATCACGCGCCGGGAGAAGTGATCGACAACAACTCCCACCCACCATGCGAAAGGCCAACACTGCGGCAAAGCAAACGGCAGCCAACTGGTCCAGAAGCCGCCGGTCGGTACGACCGTCAAATCGACGTGCCACACGTGCCCTGGGTATTTGGCCGTGACCACACGCCCTTTGCCAGCGGGTTCAGGCTCGGCAGCGGGCGTAGTGTGTTGAGGCTTCTCCTTGAGCATTCGCCCGACCGTGGTCGCGCCCAAGTGCAACCCTGCCCGGGCAAGTGTCTGGGCGATCTTGACCTTGCCCAGCGTGGGACTCAGCGTTTTGAGTCGCTGCACGATATGCCGGATGAAATCGGGGAACTTGTTGATGGGCACTGGCAATTGCACCAAGGCAGCCGGGCCTTCTTCATCGATGCGGCCTATCCAGGACGCGATCGTGGCGGATGTCACCAAGAACGCTTTGGCCGTCTGCTCCAGCGACCAGCCGCGAGCACCCTTCAGTTCCAAAATGGCCATACGTTCGATGGGCGGATAGAATGGCCGGCGGTGCGGAGGGATTAGCTCCATGCGGACGTTCTTGATGCGCATCTCTTCCCGTAGCAAGGCGATTTCCTGGTTGGCTTGTTCGAGATCGGCCTTGTCGCGCAGCCGAGGGTTTGTGCTGTCCGCCATCCAACTTCGGGTGTATACTGCGGCGTATTGGGTCAGGGCGATCACGTGGATCATTGCGGACTTGACAGAACGGGCCCAGTCCTTGGGCAGGGGAAGTCGCGGCTGCCTGGAACGGATGGGCATGGCTGCTGTCCCTAAAGCGGGTGGGAACGGAAGAAACGCTGCTGCAGCAAAAGAAGCGTCATTTTATCTCAAGTCGGCTCAAGGGGTTACATCGCATCGCGACTAGCTCAGTAAGGCCACCGACCACAGCGGCCTTGACAGATGTTCGCAAATATGCGAACATTATCAAGGGAGGAGGAAAGGATGCCACCGACGCAGGTTCTGTTCTACAAGGAAGAGGACGGCACGGCGCCCGTTCTGGACTGGCTTGACAGTCTCAGCGACAAGGCCCGGGCAAAGTCCTTGGTGCGCATTGAGCGACTGAAGGAAGTCGGGAACCAACTGCGACGTCCGGAGGCGGACTATCTTCGCGACGGCATTTACGAACTGCGGATCAGTCTCCAAGGGATCCATCATCGCATTCTGTACTTCTTTCACGGGCAGGCGGTGGCGGTGCTTTCGCATGGACTGATCAAGGAGCGAGTGGTGCCGCCTAAGGAGATTGAGTTGGCAGTGCGGCGTAAGCACCGCTTCGAGATGGCCCCCGAAAGCCATACTTACAGCGAGGGTTGAGATGACGAGAAGAGCAAACGGCAAGACAAGAAAACCGACAACGGATGCGGCGGCGATCATCCACCGCCGGTATTTCGCTGGCAAGAACGACAAACTGATTCTGCTGGAGGAGGAGCGCGCCAACGCGGCGATTGCTCGGCAGATTTGCGTCCTGCGCGAAAAGGCCGGCCTAAGTCAACGGGAATTGGCTCGGCTGATCGGCACCACTGCGTCGGTGATCTGCCGTCTCGAAGATGCCGATTACGAAGGGCATTCCTTGGCCATGTTGCGTCGCATTGCCGGAGCGCTCGACAAGCGGGTGGAGATTCGTTTTGTAGCGTCAGGACACCGTGGTCAACCAGTTTGAAGGAGCCGCATCGGGTGCCAATTTACTGCGATGGGGAGGCCGCCGTGTAGCCACTTTGTAGCCAAACCGGCAGACATCTGTGGAAACAATGGACGCTGGTGGAATTTGCCGCTCGCAGAATTCCGCCAGGAAATACGCCCTTGGGCAGAATGGACGTCAATGGACGTGCGTATACGTGAGGTGTCAAAATGATGTCCAACCGAAAACGATGTTACGATAGGACTTGGAGTGGAGGTTGAGAGCATGGGTTGCCACCTGCCGGAGAGGGAAACGAAAGCGATTGGGCGCCGCGGTGCGCAGCACGCGGCCGACGTGATCGACTGTTCTTCCAGGCAGAGGCATACGGCGATCCTCGCGACCGCGAAGCGTCCGGCCACCAACAGCGTTGGACAGAGACAGCGACGGCTATGCGGCTTTTCGCCGATAGTGTTTCAGCAGGCCGCCGAGGGACTCGTAGCAGACGATCTCGCCGGGCGGACCTGTATCCGTCAAGGCCGGCGTCGGACGGTCTCGTTCCTCCAGCGGCACGTTGCCGATCCCCTGATGGGGACGGAATTGATGATAATAGTCCAGCCACGCCGCGAGAATCTGCCGCAGATGCCGCTCGCCGAAAACGATGAAGTGGTTGAGGACTTCATGCTTGGTCCGTTGGACCCACACTTCAGCAAAGGGGTTCATGTTGGGGCTGCGTGGCGGGATGGGGCGGAACTCCAGCCCCTCGGATTCGAGGATCGAGCAGAACTGGTCGGTGAACTTGCTGTCGCGGTCGCGGATGATGTGCGTGGGCCGGAACTCTGCCGGCTCCTCGGCGAAGACCATGCTCATGTTTCGAGCGATCTGCTCCATCCAACGACCGTCGGGATTGGGTGTCATCCCGGCAACATGCACTCGTCGCGTGTGGATGTGCAGGAAGAAGAGCACGTAGAACGTCACCGGGCCCCGCACCGTCCACACGGTCTTGGTAAAGAAGTCCGTGGCCCAGACGGTTTTGATGTGCCGTTGGATGAAATCGTGCCAGGTGCCGCGCCCACGTTTGGGCCCCGGGTCGAAGCCATTTTCCCGGAGTATGCGGGCCACGGTGGAGCTGGAGACGCGGACACGGAGTTTCTTCAGTTCACCGAGGATACGCCCATACCCCCAGCCGGTGGCCTTGGCCATATCGAGGATCAGTTGCTGAATCTCTTCAGGCTTGCGCGGCCGGCCGCGCTTGCGTGGTCGCTTGCCCAACCTGCTCTCGCTCACCCAGCGTGCAAAGGTTCGCGGGTGGACGATGGTGATCACCTGTTTGATAGCCGAACCAAGACGAACGCCCAGCGTGATGAGTCTGGCCCGTTCGGCCGGAGTCACATCGATCCGGTGGGGAAGCTTGTTCCGGAGAATCCGGTTCTCGGCCTTGAGGTACTCGACCATTTGGACGAGTTCCTTTTCGGTAGCCCGGGCCAGCAGGAGCAGGAGGGGATGCACGAACCTCTTCATGTGGGTAAGATACGTAAGTCGTTGACAGGATTGGAGGTGGCGTATTTATGAGACCCCGCTACGCCGACAATTGCGTGGGTGGTCAAGCCTACCACACCCAGACAAGGAAGCTGGGCCTCCAGCGCTCAGTACGCCAGGGCTGTAGTTTGGCTCCGTGTAGCCAATTTGTAGCCAAACCGGCAGACATCTGTGGAAACAATGGACGCTGGTGGAATTTGCCGCTCGCGTAAACCCGCCAGGAAACACGTCCTTGGGCAGAATGGACGTTAATGGACGTGCGTATAGTACAACTGGAAATGTGGTGCCCCGAAAGGGGTTGCGGGGCGGGGCGCAGGGTGACTGGGCCGATCAGGCCAGAGGGCAGCAGCGGGGCCTTGGCTGTCCAGTGTTTCCAGGTGGTGAAGGCGACTCGGTTTTGCGATGGTCGCGGCGTGCCCTTGACTAGCCAGTCGGGCCAGCGGGTGAGGAAGGGGCCGCCGCGGCGCCACCTGGATCGTCTCTATCACAGGATTATCACACAGGATCAGGCTGGCGTCGTCGTAGATACCAGGCGTCCATTTGTGTTTCGAGCTGTATACACCGGCGCCCGGAATGTTCTCCGGCAGGACCGCCGGATGGGCTCCGATGCGTACGATGAGCTGATTATCACCAGACCAGTTCATTGCGTCGGTGAGATTGAAGAAACCGGCGGTCCAGCAACTGAGGTGCTCCCCGACAGGCTTGCCATTCAACCACACTCTGGTGCCGAACTGCGACTTGCCTATCTTGAGCAGAGCCACTTCCCGTTTCACGGGCGGCGCAAATGTTTTCCTGTACCAGAAATAATTACGTTGGTTCACCGAGAGGCCGATCACCGGCAGGGGATCCCCGGCGCGGAGCATCGAGTTCGTTTCGCCCCATGGATAATTGTGCTCCTTGCGTGCGAAGCGCTTGAAGTAATAGTGACTGGCGAACAGGTCCACCTCCGGAAACGAGGGTTTGGCTTGGTTCACTAGGCCCGGCACAACAACCGTGTGGTCGAAGGCCGCGGGGATATCGTTTGAGGAAACGCTCTCGGCAATCTGCCAGGCGCCGTTCATAGATATGATCGTTCGACCTTCAGTCTGCCGGCAAGCCTCTTGAGACACAACAGGCTCAGCGGCTAACAATATTTTTGCCATGACTCCTGCCAGCAGAGCCGGCAATACGATCCTGATCGTGATATACTCCATTATTTCACCTCTTTTCTTGATAATCCTTCGGTAGCGGAGGCCGGATGGTGCCGGAGGCTTTCTCCGCGTGATAGATTTTAATCAGTTCGGCAAAAGCCTCGTTGCAACGCTCGTTCGGTTTGCCGCCGTTGGCCTTGAGCTCGGCATCGAGCAGAGCGCGCAAGTAGAGTTGCCGCCAGCGCCAGGCTTTCTTCGTCTGAGGCGTAAGTAATCCGTCAATCCGCTGCATCGTGGCATAAGCCTCCGCGGCACCGGGATCAGCCTGCGGCTTGACGCCTTTTGACGGGAACCAGTCCATCTCGAGCTTCACTCCTTCCAACTCGCCTGGCCACCAGCGCATGTGATGGTTCTGTTCGAGCGTCTTAACGACGCCCGCAACATCATCCACGACATCCGGCGAGAACTCGAAAGCAATATATTCCTTCACCGTCTCCGCGACAGGCTGATCGTTCCAGTAGAATTGACTGTAGACCACCTTCGTAAGATCCTCGTAAATCCCCTCTGAATAAGGGAACCCGCCGGCAGAAACACCCTTGGCCGTATTCCACAGAGTCTGGGCGCGGGCAGTCAGCGGAGTGGCCCCGAAACCACCCCACGGAAATGTCTCGTGCATGCTGATTTCGGGAAAGCCAAAAATCGGCAGACTGGTGTCTCCTTGGGCAATAGCAGGGCCATGAATCGGTTCCAGTACCAGAGCAGTTGCCAGATCCTTGTTGTGGGCCAGTGCCCCCTTGATCTCGCGCCATTCGGCAGCATCCATCAGCCATGTGGAGAGGACGATCTGCGTGCCGGGGATCTTCTTGCGAGCGAGTTTGCCCACCTCTGCGACGCACTTCATGAACCCCTTCGAACCCCACGGCTTACACTCCGCGCAGCCGCAGCCGCCCTGGTCATAGGGCCAGATCCAGACTGACCGGGGCTTAAGATCGGCCGCCCAGTCAAACTCCTCCCCGAGTATCTTCAGGATATACTTCATTCCCTCGGGCTTGCTCGGACAGACGGCGCACGGGTAGTAGCCACCACGGCCGCCGCCAGGTGTGACCCGCAATGCCCCGGGCGAGTTGGCGTAGGCCTCGTTGCCGATAACGAGGAGCGACACGTCCATGCCGATTCGCTTCGCCGCCTCCATGATGGCATGCAGCCGCGTTCGGAACTTCACGGCGTCCGGATCATCAGCCCCGTTGAAGTGGTGCGCGTCGTACCACACGACCAACTCGTTGAGTCCCCAGAGCGCGAGGTCCTCGACATACCGTTCAATCTCCGGGATCGGCGCATCGTGGTAATAGTTGTGGAAGTGGGTCGCAAAGTAGATACCCCGCGCCGTTTTGGTCGGCACTGACGTGCCGCGCCACGCGCTGGGGGTAAAGCCGTTCTGATCGTAACGCGACGTCCGCAGGAATTTCCCGGCGCCGTAGAGCAGGCCCCGCGCGTCATTACCGACGATCCGCACACCGCCGCCCTGGCGATCCTCGATTCGATAGCCTTCCGCGCCGATGCCCGGTGCAACCGACAGTTCCACCGTCGGCGGCGCCTCGCCTTCCTTGACAACCTTAGCCTCGCACCGTTGCTGGATCTGCCGCGCCACGATCTGGCCGATATTCTCCACCACCGGCCCGGGTTGCGCTGGCAGGATCAGCCGGACAGACTTCACCGCTTCCGCTTTCAGCGCCGGATTAGCCGTCACGGACTGAACATCGACCGCCAACAATGTCGAACTCAATAGACACAACCGAATCAAACCCGTCACTGTATCATTTCTCATTAGTGCTATACCTATTTTGATTATTAGCTATTTCATGAGGACACGTCTTCATGGCTTGATTCCTTTCACCCGTAGCGCTACGTCATCCTTGTACTCGAGACTGCTCAGCGCGAGCACACCGCCTTTAACGACCGCAGTGTCCGGTTTCATGTGGATCAAATCGAAGCCCTCCATGAAGTCCTTGAGTAAAGGGACGCTGCTCTTATCGATGCGGGTCAATGGGTGGGGTGGAAAAGGGTGGGAAAGGTGTCAGGAACGTGTCAGGAACCATTGTTTTGGGATTCCTTGTGCGGGCGGCTTCGGCGACGAAACAACCAGTCGAGGACTCACCAAGGAACATTCTGCTTTTCAGGCTTGATGCGTCGTCGGCCGCAATCGGCCCACATCGGCTATCGTATCTCTTCGCCCAATGGGCCGCAAGCTGCCGGAAGGGCGGAAAATAGGGTAAAGAGGAGAAGGAAAAGGACCAGGTTTCTGACGAGCCGATTCCCCTGTTACACGCCCTCACCCCCGGCCCCTCTCCCGAGAAGGCGAGGGGAGGAAGGCACCCTCACCCCCAGCCCCTCTCCCGACCAACCTTCGGTCGGTGCCCGGAGAGGGGAGGCAACTTGCGTTTTCCTCAGAAACGGATATCCTGGGTATTTTGGGCCAGTGTCGGTCCGATGCCTAGCCAAACAAGGAAGCAACCATGCTTGTCACCGAACGGGAGCGGCTCCGCGACGATCTGGTGAACATGGCCGACCGCTTCGGCCGCGATCGCAGCGCGCTGATGCCCATCCTGCAGGAATTGAAGCGAGTCCACTACCACATCTCCGAATACTCGATGCAGGTGATCGCCGATCTGTTGGACATCCATCCGGTTGAGGTCTACAGCGTCGTCTCCTTCTACAGTTTCCTGGACGAGAAGCCGCAAGGCCAGTTCGTCATCCGGCTTTGCCGCACGATCACTTGCGAGATGCGCGGCAAGGAACACGTCGCCCGGCAGTTGGTTAACGATCTTGGCATCCAGTTTGGCCAGACCACGCCTGACGGCAAGTTCTCGCTGGGTTGGGCGAACTGCCTGGGGATGTGCGACCAGGGGCCGGCGCTGCTGGTCAACGACAGCATCTACACCCAAGTGACGCCCGAAAAAGTCCACGGCATTCTGGAAGAGTGCCGGCAGACGTTCGGCGTTCACGCCCTGGCCGGCAAGGAGCGTGCGACATGATTGCCAAGACGTTGCAGGGATCGCTCACCTTCAGCACGATCGAACCGGGCAGCGGGCTGGCCTCTGCGCTGGCCCGGCCGGCGGCCGACGCCCTGGGACGGATCGACGCCTCGGGCCTGCGCGGCCGCGGCGGGGCCGGATTCTCCACCAGCTTGAAGTGGGAACTGGCCGCCAAGAGCCCCGGCGACCGGAAATATGTCGTCTGCAACGCCGACGAGGGCGAGCCCGGCACCTTCAAGGACCGCGTCATCCTCTCCGAGTTCGCCGACCTGGTGTTCGAGGGCATGACCATCGGCGCCCTGGTGATCGGGGCACAACGGGGCATCGTCTACCTGCGGGCGGAATACACGTACCTCCGGGCACACCTTGAAGCCGTCCTGCAGCGCCGCCGCGAGCAGAACTTGCTGGGCAAGAGCGTCTGCGGCCGAGAGGGTTTTGACTTCGACATCGAAATCCGCATGGGCGCGGGAGCGTACGTCTGCGGCGAAGAGACGGCCCTGATCGAATCGCTGGAAGGCCAGCGCGGCGAACCCCGCAACCGCCCCCCGTTCCCCATCGACACCGGCTACCTCGGCAACCCCACGATCGTCAACAACGTGGAAACCTTCGCCTGGGTCGTGTGCATCCTGGCCAAGGGGTCGAAGTGGTTTAAGAGCATCGGCACGGAGAAATCGACCGGGCAGAAACTGTTCAGCATCTCCGGCGATTGCCGGCGGCCGGGTGTGTACGAGTTTCCCATGGGCATCACCGTCACCCAATTGCTCAAGGAGGTGGGCGGCGAAGGGGCCAAGGCCGTGCAGGTGGGCGGGGCGGCCGGCCAGTGTGTACCGGCCGCGCACTTCGACCGCACCATCGCCTACGAGGACATTCCCACCGGCGGCTCGATCATCATCTTCGGCCCGCAGCGCGACATGCTCCAAGTGGCCGAAAACTTCCTGGAGTTCTTCGCCGACGAGTCGTGCGGCCAATGCACCCCGTGCCGCGAAGGGGCGCCGAAGCTGCTCGAAGGCGTGAAAATGCTCCAGCACGGGCGATGCTCGATGCACTACCTGCAAGAGCTTTGCTCGCTGGGCGCTTCGATGCAATTGGCGGCCAAGTGCGGCCTGGGACAAACGGCGCCCAATGCAATGCTCTCCATCGTGGATCATTTTCGGGATGAGATACTGGGGCGAACCGATGCCATTTGAAAATAAAGGCGGTGGTTCCCAAACCCGATGCAGAAGGAATATTCATCACCTCCATGTCTACCAAGGATCTGCAAAAGCTTCTGGTTGAACTCGCAACTGATCCGCAAATGTTCGAGAGCATTCCAGAACAGATGAAACCTCAGTAGGCAATAACGGTGCGTTTCACGCACCCCACAGAGACAGGAGTTGACATGGCTGACGACCTTCGCCCTCACGGCCATCCCACGCGAGCCCCCGCCAGTCAGCGCGGACGCACGGACGAGGTGCTCAAACACGCCAAGACGCTGGGCAAGCGGATCGACGTGGTCGTCGATGGTCATCCAGTCACGGTGCCGTTGGGCACGACGATCCTCGAGGCCGCCCAGCAGTTGGGCATCCGCATCCCGACGTTGTGCTATCACGAAGACTTATGCCTGGCGGGCGTGTGCCGGATTTGCGTGGTGGAAGTGGAAGGGCAGCGGACGTTGCAGTCGGCGTGCAGTTATCCCATCACCTCCCCCATCCGCGTTAAGACGCACACTGCCGCGGTGCGCAAGGCACGGCGGCACATCATCGACCTGATGCTGGCCAACCACTACGGAGAGTGCTATACGTGCGGCCGCAACAACAACTGCGAGCTTCAGGCGCTGGCCGCGGAATACGGCGTGGATTTCTTCCGCTTCGGCCATCCCGAGAAGCCGCGGTACGAAATCGACGCCTCGAGCCACGCCGTCGTGCGCGACATGAACAAGTGCGTGCTCTGCCGCCGCTGCGTCCGCACGTGCATCGACTTGCAGGAGGTCGGCGTGCTGGAGGCCATCGATCGCGGCAACCGCATCAAAATCGCCACCTTCTGCGACAAGCCGCTGGCCGAGGTGATCTGCATCAACTGCGGCCAGTGCATCAACCGCTGTCCCACCGGCGCGCTCCGGGCCAACGATATGACCGACGAAGTCTGGGACGCCATCGACGATCCCGGCAAACACGTGGTGATCCAAACAGCGCCCAGCCCGCGGGCGGGGATCGGCGAATGTTTCGGATTGCCGCCCGGCCGCGCGCTGACCTTCCAGATGAACACCGCGTTGCGCCGCTGCGGGTTCGACAAGGTATTCGACACCAACTTCGCCGCCGACCTGACGATCCTGGAAGAGGGCACCGAGTTGTTGTTGCGGCTGCATCGGGCGCTGACCGGCGGCAACTCGGCCGCCCTGCCGCAGTTCACCAGTTGCTCGCCCGGCTGGGTCAAGTACGCCGAGCATTTCTATCCCGAGTATCTCGACCGCGTTTCGTCGGCCAAGAGCCCTCAGCAGATGTTCGGCGCCCTGCTGAAGACGTTTTACGCGCAGCAAAGCGGCATCGATCCGAAGGACATCGTCACGGTCGCCCTGATGCCCTGTTCGGCCAAAAAGTTCGAGTGCAACCGCCCGGAAATGTGCGCCAGCGGGTACAAAGATATCGACTACGGCCTGACGACGCGGGAACTGGCCAAGATGATCCGTGAGGCGGGCGTCGACTTGCCAAACATGCCCAAGTCGGAATTCGACGACCCCTTCGGCACGGCGACCGGCTCGGGGGTGATCTTCGGCGCCTCGGGCGGCGTGATGGAGGCCGCCATTCGCACCGTGCTCGAGTTGGTCACCGGCAAGAAGATCGAGAACCTGTTCGATCATGGCGAGGTGCTGCCCGTCCGCGGTTTCGAGGGCGTCCGCTATGCCGAATTGCCGATCGCCGAGGTCGGGCCGGTGCCCGGGTTGATCTCGCACTTGTTCTCCGACTGGAACTGGCTGCGGGGTGTGACCTTGAAGGTTGCCGTGGCCCACGGCACGGCGAACGCCAAGTTGGTGATGGAAGACATCAAGGCCGGGGGCCATTTCAGCCAGTGCCATTTCATCGAGTTCATGGCCTGCCCCGGCGGGTGTTTGGGCGGCGGCGGACAACCGATCCCCACCAGCCCGCAGATTCGCGCCGCCCGCGCCAAGGCCATCTACGACGAGGACCGCTCGTACGACGTGCGGAAGTCGCACGAGAACCCGGCGCTGCTGCGTTTGTACGCCGATTTCCTCACCGACGGCCCCTGCGGCCGCCGCAGCCACGAATTGCTTCACACCCATTACACGCCGCGGGGGAAGTATATCGCGTGACGTAGTGGAAGCCGCACCACGGAGACCGATAATGCGCTGTTTGTTTTCACTTCTGTTGCTGTTTGCCGTGAATGATCCGTTGCTCGCCGCTCAGCCGAAGGCGGAACTGCTCTGGCCGTAGGGCGCGCCGGGCGCCAAGGGCGAGCAACCGGCCGATAAGCCGACGCTTACAATCTTTTTGCCCGAGCAAGTGAAGGCCGTCGGCACGGCCGTGGTGATATGTCCGGGCGGCGGCTACGGCCACTTGGCCACCGACCACGAGGGCCGCCAGATCGCCCAATGGTTCAACCAGTTTGGCGTGGCCGGCTTTATACTGGAATACCGCCACCGGGGCCGCGGCTACGGCCATCCCGCCCCGCTACAGGACGCCCAGCGGGCGATTCGCACCGTCCGCGCCCGGGCCGCCGAGTGGAAGATCGCCCCCGACCGCATCGGCATCATGGGCTTCTCGGCCGGAGGGCATCTGGCCTCGACTGCCGGCACGCACTTCGACAAGGGCGACCCCAACTCGGCCGACCCGATCGAACGGGCAAGTTGCCGCCCTGACTTCCTCGTTCTCTGCTACCCCGTCATCGCTTTCGACGAGCCCTACACGCATCGCGGTTCACAGGTGAACCTGCTGGGCAAGAACGCCGATGCGGCCTTGGTGCGGAGCCTGTCGAACGAAAAGCAAGTGACGGCCGAGACGCCGCCGACGTTCCTCTTCCACACCGACGCCAACAGCGGCGTACCGTCGGAGAACAGCGTGCAATTCTACCTGGCGCTGCGCCGCGCCCACGTGCCGGTGGAAATGCACATTTATCGGGCGGGCCACCATGGTCTCGGCCTGGCCGCCGGGGCGCCCGGCACTTCCACCTGGCCCGACCGCCTCAAGGACTGGATGCAGGTGCAGAAGCTGTTGCCGGCGACAAAGTGAGCGAGACGCCAATAGCCGGCGGCTAACCCGCACTTATCACCACACGGGGCCAATCGACAACAAGGTGTTCGGTGGGGCAGACATTCTTGTCTGCCATCGAAATGTCGGCAACCAGGGCAGACAGGAATGTCTGCCCCACCGTGGTGAGAAATGCGGGCATAACAGCCGCCCGCGGGCAAGTCGGTTGTCCGGCGCACCCCCTTGGCGGCCGGGGGGAGCGATTCTATACTACATGGTTTGCCCAAACTGCCCCCGAATTACCCTCCCGAGGAACAACAGAAGCCATGACACGCATTGCCATCCTCGGCGCCACCGGCTACACGGCTCTCGAACTGATCAAGATTCTCCTGCGCCACCCCGGGGCGGAGATCGTGGCGGTCACCAGCCGGCAGGAAGGCCAGCCGCACATTGCCATGATCCACCCCTCGCTTACAGGGCGGGTGGACCTGCGGCTGGAGGACCTGAGCCCGGCGGAGGTTGCCGCCCGGGCCGAGTGCGTCTTCAGTTGCCTGCCCCACGGGGCCAGTGCGACGGTGATCCCCCGCTTGCTCGACGCCGGCAGCCGGGTCGTCGATTTCAGTGCCGACTATCGGCTGAACGACGCCGAGGTTTACGCCCAGTGGTACGGACAGAAGCACGCCGATCCGCAGCGCGTGGGCAAGGTTGTCTACGGGCTGCCCGAGTTGTTCCGCGAGCAGATTCCGCCGTCGCAACTGATTGCCAACCCAGGCTGCTACCCGACCTCGGCTATTTTGGCGCTGGCGCCGCTGCTGAAGGCCGGGCTGATCGACCCGCTGACGATCATCGTCGATTCGAAGAGCGGCGTTTCGGGGGCCGGCCGCACGCCCAAGCTCACGACGCACTATCCCGAGTGCAACGAGAGCATCTCGGCCTACAACGTGGGCCGGCACCGCCACACGCCCGAGATCGAGCAGATCCTCGGCATTGCGGCGGGCACGGCGGTCGAGGTCATTTTCGCGCCCCATCTGGTGCCGATGGACCGGGGCATCCTCACCACCGCCTACTCGCAGCCTACCCGGCAAGTCGGCGAGGAAGAGGTGCTGCAAACGATCCGCGATTTCTACGAGAGCGAACCGTTTGTGCGCGTGGTGGATCATTTTCCTGGGACGAAGGATTCGCTGGGCACGAACTTCTGCGACATCACGGCCCGCATGGTGCGGGGCCGCGTGCTGACGTTCAGTTGCCTGGACAACCTGATCAAAGGCGCTTCCGGGGCCGCCGTGCAGAACTTCAACCTGATGTACGGCTACCCCGAAACCACCGCTTTGTAGGAGACCCGTTCGATGGCCATTCGCGTTCCCAAGGGGTATTTGCTGGCCGGCGTCCACTGCCGGATCAAGCGCGACCCGCAGAAACAGGACCTCACGCTGGTGATGTCGGAGACTCCGGCCAGCGCGGCGGGCGTGTACACGCAGAACCTTGTGTACGCCGCCCCGGTCGCATTGGATCGCAGCCGCACGCCGAGCGACCGGATTCGGGCCGTGGTGATTTGCTCAGGCGTGGCCAACGCCTGCACCGGCGAGCGCGGCCTGCGCGACGCCGAGGAGATGGCCCGGCAGGCCGCCGCGGCCTGCGGCGCCGAAGCCGATCAGGCCCTGGTGCTCTCGACCGGCGTGATCGGCGCGTTCCTGCCGATGGACAAGATCGAGCAGGGAATCACCGCCGCCGCGGTGAAGATGGGGACCAACGAGCCGTCGCTGATCTCGGCGGCGCGGGGCATGCTCACCACCGATACGGTCCACAAGCTGGCCGGCCGCACCGTGACCGTTGCCGGCCGTGAGATTCAGATTACCGGCATGGCCAAGGGCGCGGCGATGATGGGCCCCAACATGGCCACGATGCTGGCCTTGATTATGAGCGACGCCGCCCTGACTCCCGCCGCCGCCCAGGCCGCGTTGAGCGCCGCCACCAACGACAGCTTCAACTGTATGAGCGTCGACGGCCACGTGAGCACCAACGACACCGTGCTGCTGTTGGCCAACGGCGCGGCCTGCGGCGAGCCGCTGGCCGGCGACGACCTGGCCGTTTTCCAGCGCGCCCTGGACGAGGTGTGCATCGATCTGGCCAAGGCCATCGCCACCGACGGCGAAGGGGCCACCCACCTGATCGTCGTCGACGTGGCCGGCTGCGCCACCCGCCAGTCGGCGTTGGACATCGCCAAGACCGTGGCCAACAGCCCGCTTGTCAAGACGGCCATCCACGGAGCCGATCCCAACTGGGGCCGCATCGTCTCGGCAGCCGGATATGCCGGCGTGCCGTTCGATCCCAACGGCGTGACGTTGCGACTGAACGGATTCCTGCTTTACCAGAAGGGCGCCCCGGTGGAGTTCGACGGCAAGGCCGTCTCCACCGCGATCCGCGACAATCGCGATACGTTGGTCGAGTTGGAGTTCAATGAAGGCGCGGCTTCGCGGCGATTCTGGACGACCGATCTGACGGCGGAGTACGTGCGCCTCAACGCGGACTACCACACGTAAAACGGTGAAGTGCGGGGACAATGCGCGTCCGCTCGTCAGGTTTCATGGGGTGGTCCGGCGCTGGTGTGCAGCCGCCGGACGTAGTCGTCGAGCAGTCGCTGGCCGTCGTCGAGGCTGAACAGGTGCGGGTCGCAACGCAACGCGGCCGTCAATTGCCCGGCGAAGTGCGATGTGAAAAAGGCGGCACGCGTATTCGGCCGGATCGGCGGCGTCGCCGTCAGGCGCTGTAGCATCAGGTTGCCGATCACCAGATATCCCTCGCGCTCGGGAAACTGAACGCCAAACCGGCGGTGGAGGTCGCCCATATGACTATGCACCGCGGTGCAGAAGCAGCGCCGGCTGTTGGTGAACAGGCGAACCAACCCGGGTATCTTGTGGGCAACGCTCAACCCGCCAATGAAGTACAATCCCAGGTTCCAACGCTTGATTATCTCCGTTTCCCAATGAATGCTCCGGAGCATCTGCTCGGGGTCCACACAATCGGCTACCCGGCGAGTGAGAAAGGTGTAACTCATGACATTCGTCGCGGGCATGGCTTCATGGATGCCCGACCGCAGAGAGACGGGCATGTTCACCCGCAGCCAGTCGCCGGGCGGTTGCGGGCCAAGACGCGCGTTCCAGTCGCGGATGGCAAGAAACACGTCGCGCGTCAGCAGATCATTCAGGCTCACCTTGTTGTGCCGTGCGACTTGCCGCAGGCGATCAGTCTCCGCCCTGCTGAACCGGTGCGCAAGCATTCCCGGGAAAGGAATCGCGGTGAACGTCGCCCTCCGGCTCGACGGCGGCACGCCCAGGGGCGCGGGACGGCGCCAAAACCACAAAATTGCTTCGCGCAGCGTTGCCCGCGCGGCCTGAATACGTGTGATCGGTTCAGGCGGTTGGAAGGGGAACTGTCCGCGGCGCAGCAGCCGATCGGCTTTGACGGGGGGAAGCTTTGTCAACGATCCCCCCGGTTCGACCGTGCGGATGCCGTACGCCCCAAGCAGGTCGCCGATGAACCGAAATACGCCGATTCCGTCGCAGACGGAGTGGTGGCATTGAAGCGTGACGACGGTGCGGCCTTCCCCGCTCCGCACCCAGACGCGAATGCCGGCCTCCCGCGTCAGGTCGATCTGTTCCCCGTTGGGGCACAACCGCGGCTTCTCCAGTCCTCCCCAATCAATAGGGGATCTTGCCTCCGGGCAGTATTTCCACGAGGGCAGGGGTTTCGTGGCCGTATCCAGCAAGCAGGAAAACAGCGGGTGTCGCTGAATCGCTTCCTCGCAGGCCGCCTCAAACTCCGCCGGCAGAACCTCGCCCAGGAACTCGATTTCGACGGGGATCGTCATCGGGTAGGCCGGGCGATCGTCCAGACGCAGGTAGTCCTCGAAGACGGTCAGCGGCAACGGAAAGATCGAAGGAGCACCATTGTGCGACATGGTGTAAACCCTGCTCGCTCGTCATACGTGGATGGCGGCGCCGCCATCCACGGTAATCGTTTCCCCTTGGACCAGATCGCTCAAGGGGCTGGCCAGGTAGAGAACGACGTTGGCCACGTCCTCGGCGGTCAGCAACCGCGAGCCGGTCATGCTTTTGTGGACGCGCGCCGCGAAAATCGCGTCTGCGTTCGGGAGGTGCCGTGTGGAGTCGGTCTCCACCAGGCCGGCGCGCACGACGTTGAAGTTCACGTTTTGCCCGCCTAGCTCCAAGGCGAGATGGCGCACGAGGGCTTCCAGCGCGGCTTTCGAGGCGCCGATGGTTCCGTACATGGGCAGGGCCATGACGGAGCCGTGGCTCGAGAGGGCGATCACTTTGGCTCGCCTCTCGTTTTGCTCGAGCATCGGCAGGGCCGCTTGAACCAGATACAACAACGGCCGGGCGTTGACGTTCATGGCCGCCTCGAAGTGGCGATCGGTGGTGGCCATCAGCGGCCGGAATCCGCCCGTGGCCGCGTTGCTGACAATGATCCCCAGCGAACCGAACTCGAGCTTGACGAACTCCATCGTCGACTCGATGTCGTCGCGGTGCTCGACGTCGGCGCGAATCACGGCGGCGTTGCGCCCCATGCGTCTGATCTGCTCGGCGACCTCCAGGGCGGCCGTCTTCGCAACCAGGTAGGTGATCGCGATGTCGGCGCCGGCTTCCGCAAGCTTCAACGCGCATGCCTTGCCGATGCCCCGAGACGCACCCGTAACCAACGCGACTTGTCCAGTTAGGTCGATCATGATTCCAGTTATGTTTGGCTCAAAGAAAACGGGATGACACGGTTGCTCTCTTCCCAAAGACGACGAAATCCGCTCAATCCGGCGAAGGCAATCCGGCAATCACCAAGGCTGTCAGTCGCCGGTTGCCCAGCCGAACAAGGAAACGCCGGGGGCCGTGTTCGAGGACGCACTCCCCGCCGCACTGCCGGCCCAGCGGATGCTCCGATCGCGCCGCCTCCGGAGGAAGCCTGTCGAAAACGTCGAGCTGCCGTGGAACGAACGGCTCACCGAGGTTCTCCGCCTTATACAACGCTTCCTTAAGACACCAAACTACCGCGGCCGCAGAAGGGTTTACCGCAAGATCGCACCATCGCCTTTCGGCCGGAGTGAACCAAAATGCAAGGCGACGCCGGTCGACGAACCTGGGGACCGCCACGTCCACGCCAAGGCGAGCGGTCGGCCCGAGACACGCCGCGGCATAGAGCCAATCGCCGTCGTGCGAGATCGACGCGGCCCATGGCTGCAACCGCCCGCGCCAATAGACCCGTGGACGCACGGCTCGGGCGCGGCCGTCGCGCGATTCCAGGTGGAGTTCCCCAAGGGAAAACCGCCCTTCGGGCAGCAACTCCGCGAGCAACTGCTTGGCCAGCCACCTGCCGCCGAGCCAGAGCTGCCGCTGGGCGGGCGCGCGAAAGCCCCGGAGCCGCTCGCTTTCCGCCGGCGAGAGCCATGTCTGCGGCGACTGCCGAGAGAGATCCTCCCAGGTCGCACTGGCCGAAGCTAACCGCTCACGCCACTGCATGCGCACGCGCCCTATGCGAGGGATGTCTGATATCCTTGAACTTCCAATATCATATCTTTGGCCGCTCCGACGAGGAAGAAATCGTATACGCTGCCTCGGTCGTTCGACTCCCGGTAAAAGACGCGAAGGACACATTCTTCACCCGGCTGCGGCAGCCGCGCCTGCCGATAGCGAGTGATGGCCGAAGGGACTCCCCGGACTCGCTCCAACATGCAATAGCCGTACAAGCCGCAGGCAAACAGGCAGGCATCCAATTCCGCACAAGGCAGCAGCAGGCGGTCGAAAGCACGTCCCCCCAGGAGTGTTGCCGGCGCGGCGCCGCGAATCTTGGCGCGGGCGCCATCGTGCTGACAGACTGCCGCCTTGCACGCCTGCAAGGACGGACCATGCACAATGACGGCATCCTGGGGAAAGGCGACGGGAAACCAATCCAAGGCCGGCTCGCCCGGGTCCCTCTTTTCGATCGGCGGCGGCCCCTCGCCCAGTTCCACGAGCGCCGAGGCGTACAACCGCTCCTGCTCGAGCACGCGGCCCTGGCCATTGACAAACGGCCCGACCAACCGGCAGCGATAGCCCTCGGGACATCGCTCGATCACGACGCGGGCTTCATAGGTGCGCGACGGGGGCAGCACGAGTCCGTTGATCAACCGCACCTCAGAGAGGCCAAGCAGCGTCGCCCGCGGCTCGATCAAACCAACCGCCTCGGCGAAGATTTCCATGGAAATCACCGCCGGCAGGAAAGGCATACCCTTGAATCGATGGTTGATCAGGAACGGGTCTTTGGCCGGATCCAGCAATACACTCGCCGCGTAGCGGCCGGGCTCCGCGTCAGCGGAGAGCGACTGGATGAGTCCCATGGCAGAGCAGTCGATCGACGTGCTCGTTCGCCGCAAAGCGCCGTTGCCGTCTTGGGTCGCGCCAGTCTCCAATCGAACGGCGGATCGCGGCGGCGGCGCCGCAGAGTCGGCGCGAAACACCGCAAGATCCTCGGAAGTGGCTGAGCGAGTTGTGGTGCCGTCGACATCGAGGAACCCAGAATGCTCGAACACCAGAATCTCCCGCTCCTCGCCGCCGGCGAGCAGTTCGCCGATCAGGTGAGCGATGCCTTCCTGCACCGGCATGAACGCAATTCCCGCGCGCTGCAACACGGATTTGCTCTCCGGCCGGACGGCCATCCCCACGTCGCCCCAGGCCGGCCAGTGGAAGCACACGCACCGGCAATCGGGGCGCTCGGCCGCCAGCCGCCCAACCATCTTCGCCAACAAATCGGAGGCCAGCGAATAGTCGGCCTGCCCCAGACCGCCAAACCGGCCGCTGGTGGAGCCGAAGCCGACGAAGTACCTCAGAGGATCCCGGCGAGTGAGGGCAGCGAGGTTGGCGGCCCCGTCGCACTTGACCGCGATGCAGCGTCGCACGGCCGACGGCTGCTTGCGCACGAAGCGGCATGCCGCCTCGATGCCGGCCCCATGAATGACGCCTTGAATGGGGCCGTGGGCACGGCGAATCTCCTTCAAGGTCGCATCGAGACTGGCCGCGTCGGTGATGTCGCAACAATGATAGTGCGACTGAATTCCTTCTTCGCGCAGCCGCCGCAGGTTGTCGTCCAATTCCATCGCTCGCTCAAGACGCTGCCACTCCTCAGACGGCACTTTGCCATCCTGGCGGGCGCGAAGCGAGGTCTCTCGCCTGAGTTCTTTCAACTCGGCCTCGCTGCGGCCTTGCCGCGGCGCATCGCCCCGCGGCGCGGGCGTCGTACCGAGCAGGTGGAGTTGCACGCCGAATCGCCGGCCAAGCTCCCTGGCGACGGCGGCGGTTACGCCGCGTCCGCCCCCGGTCACCACCCACACCGACCCCCTCGGAATCTCCCGCAGCGTCTCGACCAGGGGCTGCGCCACGGCCTGAACCACGTAACGGCGCCCGCGTCGGAACCCCACCTCCAATTCCGTCGAGCCGCCGGCCATTTCTTCGGCGAGGCAACGCGCGATTTCGTTGGGCGGGCAGTCGCCGTCGAAATCGAGGACCTTGGCGGTCAACGCGGCGAATTCTCGGCGGATCGCCTTCAGCAGTCCCGTCAGCCCGCCGCCGGAGAATCCGCCTTTGAGCGAATGAAAGCCGAAATCGCCGCCCATTCGCGTCAGTGCCACGAGCGAACTTCCGGCGACGCCGCCCTGACGCTCCAATGCCTCGATCCACTGCCGCGTCGCCTCCACAATCTCGACGAAATGGTCGGCGGCGCGGAACCGGTCGAGCTCCGCCAGAGGCGCAGCGGCCTCGTGCAGCAGGAGCAGATGGCGGGGAACTTCGCCGACCAACAGATCCCGCAATTGCGCGGGCCAATCGCCTTCAGTCAACAGGAGCGTTCGGCAGCCGAACTTCTCCCACGCGCCACGGAGCGGCTCGCCGAGAGCGGCAGGACCGATCGCGCAAACCAGATCGCCCGCCCGATAGACCGACTTGCCGTCCGCCGTCACGGCAGCGGCGGCCATCCGCAGCACGTGTCGCCGCATCCGGCTCTCCTCCGGCCGGAGCGGCTGAAAGGCCGGTTCGGACGCCGCTTCCTGCTGGGAAAGGCGATGGTCGGCTGCCGGCCGCAGGAGATCCCGCCAGAGAATCGTCTCGCTCGATCCGGTCTGCCGGTCCCAGAGGACGAGCGTCGCGGGCTCTTTCTGCATCTGCCGATGGAACTCGCGCTGCTGCGGCGAGGCGTCTTCGGGCGGCGACGGAGCGATGCCCCGTTGGTCGAGATGGAAGTACGTCTCGATCGGCTCTCCCGACCGGCTGATGCCAACGCACCAGCGCCCGCGCACGGCGACGTTCCGCAATCGGGCATGAGCTTCCTGGTGCGCCCGGCTGGTGTTCAGCGCGCCGTGAATCACCTCGGTGAGCGCGACGACGTCGCTCGGCGAAGGATCGGATTCGAGCGGTTCCCAGGAAACGACGACACCGGCTGCGTTGACGCCCGCGCGAGGCAACACCTGGCCCGCCTTCCCAACCAATAGATAGGGCAACCCGCCAACAGGCCGTCGCACCTGGACCACGGTGGTCGAATCGGAGGACAGAGCAGTGGGATCGACGCCGCCGGTCGCAAAGGAAGTGCGCCACGCGGCAAGCGGCTCCAAAACGAAGTTCCACGACTCGAGGGCTTCGCCGTTAATGCCCGCCCCGTCGGCCAAGCCGTGCAACTCTTCGAGGGTCGCCCCCTGCCATAGCTCGCCGTTGCGGCTGATGCGGGCGTCGGTCGCATCGACCAGACCGGCGATCTCTCGGTGAATCTCGGCAGCGAGCGCTCGTCCGTGCTGCAAACCCATCTCACGAGGCGTTCCTTCCAGCACCTCCACACGCAAAGCCCCAAAGGACTGCGTCCATTGCGGGGCCAGTGCTGTTGCGGCCTCCGCCGTTTTCTCGGAGACTGCCGCCGCCGGTGCTGCCGCCAAGCCCTTGCCCGCCACGCGCGAACCCAACTCCGCCACGAGAAAACCCAATACGTGGCGGAGCGTGGGGAAGTTGTCCAGCGACAGGTCGTCTCGCGGCGCGATCCGGAACCGTTCGCCCAACTCGCCAAACAATT
>Ga0315287_10001537_pt1 | contig 21382 bp, 32 predicted proteins | sample YL17G11_0_MG_FD_205037 | JGI IMG/M metagenome (GOLD analysis project Ga0315287, IMG submission 205037) | Sediment microbial communities from Yellowstone Lake, YNP, Wyoming, USA - YL17G11_0 | ecosystem: Environmental > Aquatic > Freshwater > Lake > Sediment | place: USA: Wyoming | collected...
TCCACATCTGCTTTACTTACAGTGGTACGTGTATTAATAGGAGGTGAGTTTCTTGTTTGAAAGTCTTTATACAATACACCAGCAGCAGCACCTGTTGCACCTTTTTTACCAATAGAACTCATAACATTGTCACGAGTAACTCTTATTGGTTCAGGTTTTGATCGACTTGCAGATATGGTACTACCAGAACTTTTGCTAGAACTAAATCCACTAGAAGATGACCTTCCACCAAAACTTCCACTAGATCTGCTACTACTGCTGCTAGAACTAAAAGAACTCCTGCTAGAACTACTGGAACTACTGGAACTACTAGAGGGTGACCTTCCACCAAAACTTCCACCTTTGGCTTCTGCTATCGACATCAACAACATTAACGTGATAAACATTGATACTAATACTGTACACAATCTCTTCATTTTATTACCTCAGTTCTCAATTAAAAATATATTACACTCAGCTTATAACCATATTATGACATTTATAATATGGTTAATAACGTAGTATTATAATATACATTTAATATACAAATCCAGTATTCATTTTATAGTTTGTTAATCATCGACATCATCGTCGTCGTAGTGTAACCATTTAAGTTCAGTTAATAATCCATCCTTAAATGTAGCGGAAAAATCTTCTAACTCATTCTTTACAAAAGCACAAAATATCATCTCACCTGTGAACTTGACCCGCACAGAAACCAGATTATGGGTTGTTCCAAATATAGAATGATTCATTAATAACTGCCCAGCTGAATTTATTACATATGTGTCTAACAAACAATCCATATCTTTTGTCTGAAACTCCCGATTTGGGGTGTCGTCTAACCCTGGTATTGGTACTTCACATCTTACATAATCAAACATGCCCATAACTATATTCTCCAAAATTCTATTATAAATTCGTTCATACCTTACCCTCAAATCGTTGTTTTAATAATTCATATTGAATAAGACTTTGTTCCTGTTCATGTAACTCAGCAGCGGCTTTCTTCTCTTCAGATTTACGAATAGATTCTTGTTGTTCGTTCCAAATTTCATCACGTAATTCTTGTTGCCAATCAGAATTGCAAAGATATTCATATGGAATATCAATACAACGATCAACCCGTGCATATTCATATCCAAACCCTTCACCACAGTACATATGATAACAAGTTACCTTAAATGTGTTAGTATCAAGCCCAGTAATTTCAACAGATGTCGGTTCCATTACCTCTTTGATTTTGTAATAATCAGCTCCAACATCACGCATTTGTTCAATTATTTGTTTAAACCATTTTAATTTTTTTGGTGTTATTTTCATATACCCTTCTAATGTGTTTGATATTACTGATGTATAAGAACAATATACAATTAATTTATAATTCTAATACCCATTTACTACTACCACAATCCCATATACGATTATAACCATCTATAACCATGTTTTGCCATTCTGTTAACTCTGGATCAAATCTTGCAAGTTTTTCTACCAACTTGTGTTTTTGAAATTGTATGCGAGACATCAACCTGCTGTTCCCCTTAAAGTAAAAATAATTTGCATTTGAACTACCTGAATATGTAAATCCAAGCTGCTTATAAAGATTACCATCACTCCAGCGCTTATCAGCATAACTTGTAATTTTAGTTGGATGGTGATTCTTAATATAGTAATTTAATATTTTACTGGCACCACCAATAACATTTGTATTGATTTTATTTGCATATCTTAGTAATTCTATTCCACCGTTTTTGTCGTATCTGGATTTACAAAAATTCATCGCAGCGACAACTTCATCATTGTGAACTAATCCGAGATGTACTTGAGCTGATGCACCACCTTGGATATGAGCACTATCAAAAAATGCTTTAGATTGTTTTGATGTTAATTCTTGAATTGTACACTTTCTTGCAAATATTCGGTTACCGTGCTGTAATAATGATTGTATACGAGATTTAACAATATCTTGTTTATTCCACCACTCGTTTTCCCATATCTGAATTAATCGAATATCTTGATCAAAACATAAATCATGCTTAACTAAATGGTACCTTCTGTCTTTACCTAATAACTCAGAGTGCCATTCAACATCATTAAATTCAAAACCAACTTTTAAGTCTGGTAAATAAATATTAATTTCATGAGGTGGGATTACATCTGTGGTATCTGTTATCATTTTACCAGAATATATAGACTCAATATATCCGTGTAATTGTCGCTGTCCTAATGATTCGGTGTAATCTACTGTCATATATTTTATCTTATTAGTTAAGGAATGTAGTTATTATATATCAAACACAAAAACAAAGCAACTACTATTTTTGTAGTTACTTTGTTTTATTTGTTAACGAACTGTATAGTTACTCTAACTTATTGATATAATTAAAAATAAAATCAACAACTTGATCAATATCTAATCCAACTGGTACAACTTTATACTGCCATGGTTGTAAGTTTCTTGCTGCAAACCCTACAATTGAATCTGTTATTGCTTGTCTATACTCATAAGAGTTATAAGTTTTATTAATTTTATTTAAATCTTCCAAACAATATTTATATTGATTATGCGGCTGTAGTATAAACGTCATACTAAGCCTATCAGCATGTGAATAGTGTGTTCTTATTTTTGATAAGAATTCACCGTGCGCACTATCAAATAATGCACTGCTGGTACTATCATAATTTGTATTTAAGTATCCAACAAGGTCTATTATCCCCCTATCAAATACATTATATCCGGTTGATTGTGTATTAATAACATTATCTAAAAATGTAAATAATGCATCCTGTAACTCGATCCGTTCAGCATATGTATAATACGCACTAGGACTACCAACATGAGCCCACATATCCATTGTACTTAATTTAGTTGCAATGTAACTATGATTTATCTTTTCTGCTAACCTTTCAGCAACAGTAGTCTTACCAGTTCTATGAGCACCACTTAAATATATATTCATTTAGCAACCATCTGGAGTTACAATAGCTCCTGAAAAAATAGTTGGAATATATTCCATGTCATATGCTGCTTGTAGAGCTGCTAATACAGCTACCATAAAGTTATCACAAGGAGATAATTTTATTACCTTCATAATATCAGAAAGGTGTTCATTGTCTTCACGACCATCATGCCACATCTTTCTATATGTACCTTGTTTATATCCATTGGATTGCCTAAATTGATTTAATACATTTTTACCAACATACATGTCAAATAACATCTCAAGTGTTAATCCAGCAGTCAACATAATATCAAAGAATACATCAACATAAAACTCTTTATATACTGCTCCACTTGCTAATGCTTCAACTTTCTCAATAAAACTTCTTTCATCTTGTAATATGTCAGTTAATACTTCATCATCTCCACTATCTAATACTACATCATGAGTCAACTCTACTTCATAATCGGTATCTAAATCTTCAACAAGACGATCTAATGGCAAATCAACAAGCAATAACATACTAAGCCCAAAGTGCCATATGTCTACTATCTCTAAATTTATTTGATCCCAATCTGGGTCTTCTTTTTTCCACCATTTATAACCATGATGGCTTAGCAATTCGGCACATTCGACCCACATTGCTCGATGCCAAGCATAATCGGCATCTTTCCAATTAGTGTTAACAATACAATTAAAATCATTTTGCATTGTTAACATTTGTTTAATCATTTCTTTGTTATTCATCTTTATTTTCCTTGGTTGTTTTAAGTTCTTATTATAATCTGATTCCCACATAACCACAAGATTATACCCTAATTCTTTTATCTTCTGTTCTCTTGCAATTGTTTCTTGGTATAACTCTCCCATTGTTTTATACATTAATGTATTATAAGTATTAGGAGTATAAATATTAGGATCTCCGTGCCAATACGCTCCATGAAATTCATAAACTGTATTTGTGAGTTTGTGATACCCATCAACTCTGAATTTGGTATTTGGAATTCGATATTCTCCTATATTTTCTGCATGTTGTATAAATATACCACTTTGATACATAACACTTTCAATCCACTTGATACAAATACTACTATAATTATTGCTTGCACATCTTGGACAAATTGAACCACTCAAATGTGTCGAGGGGGCTTGATAAAAGTCTCCATGTACTTTACACGTTATCCATACGTATTCTCGATGATGCTTATAATTTACATTACTGTATTCATAAGCATCTCCGTGTTTTAATCTTGCCTTAAATATAAAATCTTCAGTTGACGATCTTAAGCTATCAACTTTGCACATAGGACATCCATGACCGTGTAAGTGACTATCAGGTGTTTGTATAAAATCACCATGAGCATGACATGTTATATTCACCCCTAACATGGCATTTTTATAACATACATTATTGTATGTGTACCTATCACTGTGTACAACTTTAGCTTTTAATATAAATAATTTATTTAATGATATCTGCTTACAGACAGGACAACCATGCCCAAGCATATGATAACTTGGAGTAAGTTTAAATTCTCCGTGTTCTGTACATATAATAGTCAATTTCGTGAGTACATTTACATAATTACTTTCAGAATAATTGTACACTGCAGCATGAACTATTTCCGACCGAGCTACAAATGTCGCTAATGACAATTTCATTAAATATTATTAAAATTAATTATATTCAGTGGCATTTTTATTTTTTCTTAAAAGATATGCAGCACTCACAGACTTAAGTACTACTCTACCCAATTTAAAAGAGCGACGTTCAATAATTGGCTTAATAACAACCCCCTCCCTAATATGAGTTCCAGAGATTGTTTCAATGCCGTTTGTGTATTCTGCTAATACTACTTTATCAAATGGACCGGTATATAGTTTTGGTACACACTTAAGACCAATAGCACGTATAACACTATCTCTATCCAGTACACTTAAATAAAAACCAGTACCTGGATTACCTACATATATGTCAAATATTCGAACTTCTGGTTTTTTTAATCCATAAGTTAAATCTTGTACACCTTGCCCAAATATCTCACCTAAAAAATAAATAGGAGTACTGTCTACTGTAGTTGATGTTAAAATGTTATATTCTAACATTACAGTTCTTATTTTTATAAATAAATTATCTCCATCTTTATTGATAAAATTATTCTTAAATGCATTAATGTATAAATTGTCTTTGTTGTTTTCATTAAACTTAAAAGCTAAGCCTTGTCCGCTTAGTCCTTTAGACGAGACTACAATATTACCTTCATATATTTCATCATGATCTAATCTTGGATATTGTCCCGCAGAAAGCCAAGTCCCGTGAAGTTTTTCAGTAAATTCAACAAGTTCACCGTCTTCAAATTCATCAGGATAATTTTTAATATTTTCAATATCATAACTAAGTGTTTTACCTGCTAAATTGCAAACCTCGCCCGCCATACACACAGGAACAGGAGCTGTATATTTGGTAACACCTAATAACTCAGCAACATCATCATCTTCTTGTACATGCTTTCCTTCTAACTCAAACACAACATTAACTATTTTATCTTCATCAGAATAACCAAGAGAATTTTCTCTTATTGGAATACAAATACCTAAAGAAAATTCACCACGTAATCTACAAGCTTTGACCCTATCACCTCTGGTACCAGCTAACTTACCTTTATCTTTAGTATCATCCCAGTAACCATATTTTTGTAATACCCAATCAGGTACAACTGAATTTTCGCCAATATACGCAATTAAATCACCAGATTGATATAATCCTTTCCCAACAACTACTTGCCATCCTTCTGTAGAACCGATAGTTCCAAGTTCTAACAAATCAGCATCTGGGTGCTCTTTAATAAATATTTTTTGTACTTTAACTTCAAAATCACTCATTATTAATTCCTCTTATTTAAGCTGACACAAATCCAATTAATTTTAATGCATCCATGTTAACATATTCCCATCCAATAACTGTAACAAAAGTGAGCCAGGCTTCATTTTCTATTAAAAAATCTTTTTCCATTCCACAATCATCATCGCCCCAAACACAAACTCTCCATTCACCTTGAGTAGGTGGATTTGGTCCAGTTTGAGTAAACGAGACCATTACATATAATTCACCATTATTTAATCTATAAGATGAACGCCAATCATCGCGTGTTGCTTTAAATAACTGTACTGACTTCATTATACTGTGGTACTGGAGTATGGATGTGATAATAATTTAACTGCACTTTTAATATTACTTTCTTTCATTGCTGGGATTAAATCGAAAATCCTTGTTGACCACCCTTGTAATTGTGTCCATCCATTATAAGGTGCGCACGGTGTAGTTTCATATGCATCTAAGTTAATTGCAAGCTTTAAACAATCTTTTGGAAAATATTTATTTGCATCAGCACTATGTCGGTTATATTGAGTAGCAGTTTGAACTTGCATGTCGCTTAATAATATTACAGTATCAGGTATAAATTTAACACTTGATTCAATTAACGTTAATGCAGCATATATATTAGTACCACCTACTTTTGTTTGATTTATTATATTTTTCTGCATTGTAACTACACTATCACGTGGATTAACTTGTATAAAACTAGCATTATCACTAAATCCAATAATTGTAATATTTCTTGCATCTACATTTGATTTATATAATGCTGCTGCAAACAAAGCAGCAATTATAGCTGGTGTACCAGTTGATTGACGATATGTATCGTTATTGTATTTACGAGCATTTGAATATGTTCGCATACTTGCAGATAAATCAATAATGATAATAATGTCATTTCCAATTACTGGAACATTCGTTAAACTAATGTCGATAGCATCTGACAATGTAGTAAGCATAAAATGTTTATATGGTACTTCATCCATAGCTAATACAGCATTATAAGCTGACATAAATTGAAATGGTAACATTTTAGATTTTTCAATCTCAATTGAATTAATTAACCGTTCTGCAACAACCTTTAATGGGTAAATATCAACTTGATCAATTAACATTCGTCTTATATTCATCAAAGATGCTTGGTAACCTAGTTTTTTATTATTAATTAACCAAGACCAAATCTGTGCATTTGTTTCTCTTTCATCAACCGGTAATTGCCCATTAGTTGAAAAGAACACTTCATGGGTTTCTGGTACAGTTAATGTATCAGTCATAATACGATTAAATATCATACCTTGTTCTGGAGTACTTGGTTTTGGATGTACTATACGCAATACATCTCTAAACTTTACTGCATTTGATCGATTATATTTACCAAATTGGTATTCATTAAATTTATTAAATGAATCAGCAACCCCTCGTTTAATAGCCATTGGAATATTTTTCTTGTCACCAAATATCATCAATGCAACCGAATACATATCTGTAATATGATCTGCTCTACCAATAATATTACAGATGACACTTCTCAATGGTGGATACTTTACGCCTTCTGTTCTTAAAACATTTGCAAAGACAACTGCAACTATAATAGGTACTGATCTTATATGCATTTTATCACGAGCATATTGAATTACATTAGCAATAAAATCACAATTGCCTTTACGTACAATATCAGTAACCAATTCTTGAATTCTACTCAAACGTTCGTCGTTAGATTCATAAAAATTTGAATTGCCCCATAAAGTCATTGTAACGACTTCTAATAATTGTTGTTCTGGATATTTAACTGATTGAACGTTACCTTCATAGCTGGGAGCTACCATGCCGGTAGATAATGCTGTGTTTTTTTGATTGAGTGATGACATCGATATACTCCTAAGTAAATTTACATTAAAGGTATATTATATATGACTTTTATAAAAGTATCAAGAGATTTTAATAATCTCTTGATACATGTCTTCTATGTAGGGCAAACAACACTCACATGGAGAAATACATTCAAAATAATAATTATTGTCTTGTTGTTTTTTGTACCACTGTATTAATATCAATTAATCCTTGATCTAATAAGTAACCATGAGTAGCACGAATTGGGTTAATGTCCAATCCCCCCCTTCGAGTGTATAGGCAACTTACCATTAACTCTGCAGGTTGCAATACCTCATATAACGCGGCATATATCATTTCACAAACTTCTTCGTGAAAGTGCCATTCACTCCTAAAGCTAACAATATATTGAATAAGGGATTTATTATCTAACAGGTTTGGACCTTTATAATAAACATATAAATCTCCCCAATCGGGCTGGTGAGTAATTTTACAACTGCTTCTTAAAAAACAAGACTTTACTGCCTTGTGTATGTAGAGCTTACCAAAGGGATTAACAACCAATAACTCTTTATTTTCAACAAAATCATTAAACTCAATATTTTCAATTCCATCTATTGTATCGATATCTTTAAATTTGCAAGGTATTTTACTATCTTCAGTTAATTGAAATGGGTTATATGGAACAACTTCTTCATGAGCTTTAAAAAATTTGAATTGTACAGGAACTTCCAATAAGGCTGATAAATCGATAACAACTTGTTGTTCAACGGTATCGATAGCAGCATCGGTATTTTCTCCCATCTTCTCCATATTATATGAGAAGAAATACAATTTAAGAGACTTCGATTCAACAATATATTCATTGCTAGATGGATATATTAATTTACCATATCCAACTACCGGTAATCCTTTATCAGTTAAAAAACTAACTTCGTAGATATTCCACACATCAAATCCAACAAATGAATCAGGAACTACATTATGTGCAATTCTATTTGGAGATCTACTTTCCCTAACTAAAATATCCGGTGAATATGATGAACTATATTGTGATACTTGTCCTAAATGTTTACTAATGTCTGACATTTTATGCTCCTAAATTTTGTTTAAATGTTTCGATTCTTTGCTCAACAGTACCAGTTAATGGAATAACTCTTAATCGTAATGTATCTATATATTGGTGAAATAATGATGTTATCTCGTGTTGGAATACCTTATCAACTGGTCTAACTCCATCGTCTTCTATCTCAAACTCTGGTTCCAAATAAAATATTTTAGAATATTGATTAATACATTTTACAGCATTATCAAATATTATATTGTAAGTAACCACATTAACTTTATTATGTAAGTACAAATATGCAGTATATACAAGACAATCAAGAGCACATCTATCCATTATCACATCATCAAACATTAAGTTGTCTTGATGTTTATGCATCACTGCAAATTGTGTTTGATCGTCACCTGCATCACTTATACTAAATCCTTGCTCTTTTAATGTTCTAGTTATGTTGGTTGAGAATTCATAATCAGGCAATAAATCTAATTCTAATATTTTATTTATTAGAGTAGTTTTACCAGTCCCGTGACACCCAGTAAATGCTAATTTCATACAGATACTCCTATACTTGGTCTGTTTTTTATAAATACTTTCCAACTACTAACAGATAACAAAAATAGTTTTTCGTATGCATCACTAACACTGGTAGTATCATTTATTATATCTATACAATGTATGATTTCACCATCATCTAATTCTGGTGTAACTTTATGAATAACTACACCCATTCTTTGATACTTATTTTTATGTACATACACATCTTCTTGTTTATCCTTTCCTTTTAATTCTGGATAAAGATGAATTGCGGCAGGATGCCCATTATATATTAAATGATTACAAGCGTCTGCTGGAATGATTCTTAGATAACCATGTAATGTAATAATATCATATTTTTTAAAATAAGAATTATATTGAATTGCATTTGGTTTATTGCTTATATAGTTAATTGGAACAATATCATCAATAGCAGATGGCCCTAATCTGTTTGTTAAAACAAGATTTGGTTTTCTACCGGTTTGTTCTATTATTTGTTTAAGTTCATTTCCTGATTGACTAAATAACGCTAACCATCTCATTTTGCAAAACTCCGAAACCTTTCAATGTTGTGATACAACATTGTATAATCAAATTCAGTTTGATGCAAGTAATTAATCATCTTTACACTAACCTTATCTGTTAGTCCAGTGTCGGTATATACAATGTTATTAATAGCATGTACGATTGGATTACTAGTATCTACACTTTCAATAAAGTTATAGCTTGTTGATTTATAATGTAAAAACTCTTGGGGAAGACTGCAACCTAGCAAGTGCCAACGTTGGTTTTGATTTACCAGACCAGATTCAAGTAACAAATCAATAAATTTTTGGCGACCATACATCCATGAAACTAATTTATTATCATCTGGATATAACTCTTCATAAAATTCACAATTAAAGCTCACTGCAACTTTATCTACCAACAAAGATATGGTTGAATAACATTCAATTGCTTCTACAACTGTTTTACCTTGAATAACACCAATTGTTTTACCTGGTAGTGTACCATAATCACTCATCCAATTCATGCATGAATCAATAGTAGCTGGACCATTATCGAGTACATCTGGTATTATGTATTCTGTTGGTTTTAATTCATTGATCCAATATGCAAACCTACTGGCATCAAACGCAGTCTCTAATTCGAATACGCTATTATCCAATATCACTGTTCTACCCATAGATAATGAATCTTTAAAAAATTTAAAATACTCTGGATATTCTTCGAACAAATGCACTAAAGCATAATCTATATCATTGAATTCTCTGGACTTTTCTAATAAACTAAACGGGACTTCGTGGGTGATTAACATTATTATTCCTTATATAATATTTCAATTGTATATTATATAATATTAGAGCTCATAAATCAACTTAAATATGGAATAGTTCTTGGATTCTCATTTAACAAGTCTACTAATTTCAATTTTACTCATTAAATTTAATATTTTAAAAACACATCAGGATGTTCAAGTAATAATTTTTGATTAACATCAACACAATCAACATATACTTCCCCTAATGTTCTTCCATATTTGTCTATCTTTGTTTTAACAGGGGAAATAACTAATATTTGTTTTCCAGATAATTCTTGCTTAGTAATTGTAGTAGCCTTTTTACCACGAACAACAACTTCTTCAACAGTCAATTTTTGTTCATATGCTTGTTTAAAAGCTCTAGTATTTCTTTTTGATTCATATGAATCAATGGCAGTTAATCGGATTTTTGTATCTCTGCCAGCACAATTAGCATGTACAGTATCACCGTCGATTACTTTAGTAACAGTACAAGATATTGCTTCTGCTATTCTTGGATTTGTACAAGCCATATCTGCATGAGTTAATGGTGATATAGTAAGTAATAATAATATAAGATATAAATTAGTTTTCATTTTTGTTCCTTTATTTGATGATTATTTAGTATGTACTTTTTAATTTCAAGATACGGTGGGCAACATACATTATTTGTTTCTGCCCAATGATATCCATTTAGTAATACAATATTATTATCAATTGATATAGACTCAACAGAATAATCTACACTATCTCCAACTATTATTGGAGATATAAATTTTACAATATTGTTTTCTTCATATACATTGACCAGGTATTGAGTAAATTCTGTGGTATTACCACATGTTACAGTTACAACAAAAATAATATCATCTGCATCTGTGCTGTTATATAATCTACGGCTAATACTGCAGTCTTTATTAATTATAGCATGTATCGCATTATCTACTTCAGTATTGGCACGTAATAATGAATGAGCAGCATTAGCTTGTAGTGAACATAATAGTAATATTATACCAATGTAATTATAATTGTTTTTCATATGCGGTTATTTTTTCACTAACAGCTTTAGTTGCTTGTTCAGCAGTTAAAGCAGCATCCATAGCAGCTGAAGCACGACTTTGAGCACGAACAGCAGCATATTTCGCTATTGTAGTTGCCTTAAATAATTCTCTCACATCTTGTTTAATTGGATCGATTTGTGTTTGTATTTTTTCAATATCAGAATTGGTTGCACACCCTGATAATGTTAATGTTAATGCAGTTAATAATATTAAGTTTTTCATATGTGTTCCTTTTAGTAAATATATATTTATACTATATTTACCACCAGGATGTTAGCAACCACAACTTAATACTTTTATTGTGTTATTTTACCCCTAATGTTTGTTTTGCGATTTTTTTATCCTCATTATTAAACACTTCATATTTAAGTACAATACCTTCAAGCGACATTCCTCCATAGTAATTAGTTTGCCACCCGTTCGCTTTATTGTGTACATTCCTAATTGCACGTTGTATAGCTGTGATTAGTTGTAATCCACTATAATCCAACCATGGAATAAGTCGACTTGCAGCACCAGCATTCACATAATCGTGAGTATCTTGAATACATTTAACAAAATCAGTTTGAATAGTCATCTAACACCTCTTAAAGTTATTAAATGATTATTATATACTATTCATTATAATTAATCAACTCATTGGTATCTTTAGCATCTTTTAAAATCTTATTTAAAAAATCACAGCGTCCATACTGTACAATACCATAATATTTTCCCCTACGGCCGTCGGCTATATAATCCATTATTGCTGCCTCACCATCTCTACAACAGCATGTTTCAGGATGACATTGCCTTGCTTGACAAGATGATACTACCATGGCTTCGTTTGTTAATTTGTGCATTTAGTTATTCCTTGTTTTCTACTTGACTATTAATATAATATATTATATATTATAGTATAATAATTTGGATAACCCTCCTATTATTTTATAAATACAATAATACAACAAATTCCGGATAAAATAATGAAATTTAGTGAAATTAATAACACAGTACTACTCGAAGGAATTAATGATGCAGGAATATTTAAATGTATATTCCTAGCAGGACTACCAGGTAGTGGAAAAAGTACAATTGCAAAAAAATTAATAAATGCATGCAATGTGCATCCAAAAATTGTTGATTTTGATAGGTTTTATGAATATCTAAGCATGAAACAAAATGTTGATATAGATGATAATATCAATAAAGATGATATTTTATCAAGAGCTGAATTCTTAACCAGAGAACAATTAACGCATTATGTTAATAATATGCTACCAATTATCATCGACGGTACTGCTGTTAACCCTACTGCTATGTTAAATCGAATTGACATATTGCATACAGTTGGATATGATATCGGAATGATATATGTTAAAACTGCGTTAGAAACAAGTTTATCAAGAGCATCTAAAAGAGATAGATATGTTGATCCTGAATTTATTAGACAAGCGCACTCTAATGAAGAGGCAAATATTCAATACCTGAGTGAAAGAATTCCTACTCAAGGTGGAGGTCCTTTTATAATTATAGATAACGATGATTATTCAGATACTATAAAACAAACAAATAAATTCTTTAATTCTAAAGTACAAAATAAAACAGGTATTAAATATATGAGAAAAATTAAAGCACTTGGTGGTAAAACATTAGCTCCAAATGCTTATGATAATATTGATGATGTAGGTGTGGCTGTTTCTAAATGGACAAGTAAAACAAGATAATTATTTCATCCGTTTAACTAATCCATATTCAATTGTCTTTTGTGTAGTTAAAGGTATAACATAATAACTTGGCACTTGTATCATCACTTCACTTTTTGTATTTGAAGATAGTTGAGTGTTAAAATGATATACAACACCATCTGCTTCAAACCATTTATTTATTAATTTATATGCAGCTTCAACTGTAATGTCGGATGGTGTTTTATGTCGCTGTATATAATCATATAGGTCATGAATTTGCGGACTCCATATATAATTGATCTTTCCGATTGGATATACGACACATATATTACCATATAAAAAAGCTTGACTCTTAACTGGTGTACAAAACATTGCATTATTACTTCTAAATCTAATATGATATCGGTTATAGAACCAATCATCTAATGCTTTGTGAAGCGCTGGATTCATATCTAATGGTACCCTATCTCTATGTGTATTATGAATAGCACCAGTAGGTGGTACAGAGAGACCTACACCACGATATAACATAAAATTATGTGGTTCTTTAATTTCATTTAAATATGGTTTGCAGTTATTACAAATCTCATCAACCACATCAAAAATTTGCCGTGGGCTTAATTCTTCTATTAAAAACTGTTTAAATGATTTAGACATATCGTATCCTTAAAAATATGTATGTATTTATCAAATACGTCAATCAGTTCTGTTTTCTGAGGAGTTTTGCATAGTCATTGAATTAACATCTTTACGTATTTCATCATTTGATCTCAAATATAAATCACACAATTCTTTTATTTTAATAGCATCATTTTGAGTTATTAATATTTCGTTCCATCTTTGTATGTCTTTATAATTAATTAAATACAAGAATGCAGTCTTTAATCTATACCAAAAACCACCATGACATAATATACACTCCAAATATAATTCATCATCAATATATTCTCCTGAGTCATCTAATAAATACGCAAATCTAAATGTGTGATCTGCAGAACTGCATTCACAATTAACATATAATGTTTCAAGTTGAGCAGCTCTGCCTTTATTAAGTTCAATCAATACATCATTTTCTTTTCTAAATCTGTACATATTCTGTTCCCATATATTCTTTTATTTTTTTAAATGCTCTTATTTCTGTTTGGCGAATCGACTCATATGACACTCCATATCTTTCTCCTAACTCAGTTAATGTCATTGGATTGGTTGATAACCGTCGATTTGTTATAATGTCTAAACTCTTTTCATCTAATTGTTCTAACGCCTTGTATAATAAAGCGTGTTGATTCTCGATACCTTGCAATTCATCTAAACACTCAGCTGGGTCTCGTGAATTTGACTCAAGATTAACTAACGGATAATATTCATCATATCCATAGTCAGATTCCTCTGGTGCATCAATAGATATATCACTACAACTCAATCTTTCTATAACCTCATATATATCTTGCTTAGTAACATTTAGATCATTAATCATATTATTAATAATAGCTGGAGTTACTTGTTGAAAATTATCAATATACTTAAAGATATTAAAAAATACTTTACGATGAGCTTTAGTTGTAATTGACTTAACCATACAACGATTTCTCATAGTGTATTCTATAATATTGGTTTTAATCCAATGAGCAGCATATGTTACCAGTCTAACCCCAACATATGGATCAAACTTAGATACAGCTTTCATTAATCCTATATTACCTTCTTGTATTAAATCCAATAATGGAAATTTAAATTTAGAATACTGCTTTGCAACATGCACTACAAATCTTAAATTGGATATAATCAATGTATGTGCAGCATTAAGGTCATTGTACTCTTTATATTTAACAGCAAGTTCGTATTCTTCCTCAGCAGATAATTGAGGGATTTGACGAATTGCAGACATATACGCTCCAAAGTCATCAGTATTAGGAGTTATATTGGTTAATGTCACCACACTGCTCCTTATATAGATTTGGGGATATACCAGTTAACAATATACCATCCACTTCTAGCACTCCGAACAGTAATTGATTCATACATACCTACTGTTTGTGTGTATGCACCGTCAATTGGCTCACTTGCTGATGCACCAATTAATGTAAATTTTCCACTTATGGATTTTATGGTATATGATACCCCTAATGCTATAGTAACTGGAGGCAATCTAACTGTTGCGTCGTCTTTACTAATTAAATACGTACCACCAATATCTGGATTTAAATCAGTATCTGTATCAAATTCTTGTACTGATGTAAGTGACATCATTGCATTAATCAGATTACCGTCTCCAAATGGTATTTTGTGCCATTGACCGATATATAAAAATAACGATTTCATACCACGATGATAAAAAAACATACCTTCTAAGCCTGCAATTGGTAATATATCTCCACACTCACATGCCACTACAATTCTCTCAACTGCAGGTACCACAATTTCTGTTTGACCATATTGTTTCATATTATTTCCTTTAATTTATGTGATTTTTTACATTAAAAAACCCACTATAATTATTATAGCGGGTTTTTTGTGCTAGTGCAACTTTTGTTTTATACTACAGGTGTAACAGGAGCTGATACCGTAACTACCGGTTTTACTGCTTCAGGACTAATTTTAAAGTCTTGATATGCTAATTCGATAGCTAACCGGATAATATCTTGTCCAACAGTCTTTTGTTGTGATAATAATTGCATTCCAATTCTCGCAATAGCAGCATTACGTTTATCAGATGAAGTTAACATAGTTGGATCGAACGCTAACTCAGCAATAATTTGTCTTGCCAGTGGAACGACAACAACCAATTCTTTTTGTAATGCTTCTTTAAATAAGACCGATACAAACTTACCTAATACACCAAAAAATGCAATAAACTTTTCTTTAAAACTCATATAATATACTCCTAAAATAATGTTATATTAGTATTTATCATACCCATAAAGAGTGTCTGATTTCAACTAATTTTTCCATCATTACTGTATCTTCAATATTATATTTATTCTCAATATCGTATATTTGATTTAACATATCTCTTAATTCATCATGACCGGGGTGATTCCACTTTATAGTTTCACAATAGTTATTGTATCCTGTTGTTATAAATGGATCTATTCTGTTGGGTCTGATGCACTTCCACCAATTATATAATTCAAGTTGATCTGTTGCTGATTGAGCTTGAGTGCCTGAATCACCAGTTAATGTTTTTTCCCATTCAAGGTATTTAATTCCTAATTTAGGAGATCTTTCAGATTGATACCAACTAACTTGATCATTTTGATCGGTTGTACTACAACTTCGTTGCATATTGGCTTTATCTATTTCAATAAAATCAATTAATAGTCCAAACATTGAATGCAATAATCTATGATCTACTTCATACCACCTACCTGGTATTAAATAAGTAGGAGCATAATGTGTTTTTGTAATGTATCTATTCTTAATATAACAATATACATTATCTATCTTACATAATGGCCAATATGTAATATCTTGTAATTTATCTATAAATCCTACAAAATTAAATACATTTAGATGCTTTTCTTTATATTGTTTCTCCCAATCATCCCATTCTTCACTTGTACCTGCTTGTAAGTGTTCAATGTCAAATTGTTTTTCAAGCCATTGAATTGGAGCTGTGTTTGACCAACTATGAATGTGATACATATTTATTCTCTATAATAATTTTAAATGACCAGTGATTTTGTTAATATCATCTGAATTCGCGGGCCCAATAGCACAACAAGTGATAGTTGGAATACCGTGAAATTCAGTATGACCCAAATCTGTTACGATATTATAATTAATATTCATAATATCAGCTTTCTTACATAATTCTAATAATTCATCTTCAGAATTTATACCAACTGTTATCTTGGTATAAATCCCGTTTAATAAATCATCAGCATAATCAGTCCCACCAACCCACTCTGTTAATTCAGGAGTTAGTGGAATAAAAATACCAGTAGTATCGTGATGTAAAATACTACCTTGTTGTAGTATTGCGTTAACTGCAGCATGAGATCCTTGTGATATCATTTTACCTTTACGCATCCCAAGGTCTGTCCTCATTACAATAACCATCTTAATCATATACTTATATCCTTTAAATATATATTATAATATATATTGGGTAATATGGCAAGATTTTTATAAATGACAAAATTGTGTATGCATCCAGTCGTAATCTTTTTCTTTGCCAAGAGAGATTGCACCTTCTGCGTACCAAAAATCAATCCATTCTTTATAAACTGGTTTGGCAAATTGTGCAGTTGTATGATTCATTTTTAATTGATTAAGACTTGGTGAGAAGTCGAATGCAATGCCCCAAGAATGGGTACTATATTCTGTACCACCTCTCATTTTACGTACGTTGAGACATCCCCCAAATAAATCAAGGCCAAGGTTATCTATATCATCTCCATAATGTGATTTAGTTTGTTCCAATACATGAAGTACACTATCAGCAACTTTTGCATGACATTGTATTTTATTAGTAATTTGTTGGGTATTCCATGCTATCTTTAACGGATATGGTACTCTAATAGAAACCTGATTGGTTCCAACTGGGCCATAAAATTTAGTTAATGCTGCAGTATTTTGAATAGGCCATTTTGATGTAGTTTTTGATCGTTGAATTATGGGAGATTCGACTCTAAATGGTTCAGGCAATTTTCCTGTTGATAATAATACAACAAGATCATCATAACAACTTTGTGTTTGATCACCAAAGTATCCATCGATTTCACCAATTTCGAGTTTATAATATTTACAAATCCATTGAATTGTTCCAACAATTTTTCTATCAATATTCCATTCAATTGGAATGTCTATTAAGTTATTAAGTTGTGCAACAGTTCCACCACCTAATACACCATCAACAACTAAATTAGTCTTTTTAATCTTATTTAATTCACTTTGAATTAGTTTTATGTATTCTGTATTCATAATATACACCTCATGTTATATATAAGTATTTATAAATAAGTAACATAGGAGACCTCATTTATGAAGCTAATCGAGATTATTAATAACCAAACAAACTATACAGCTATTGCAGATACAATATTATCAAGTTGTAAGCCTTTTTTAACACAAATAGGACAGAATCATATGAAAGATCTTATCATGTACAGAGGTGTGGACATACCAGATAGATATAGCACTATATTCGTGTTACCTGGGTATAGAGATAATAGAAAACCTAAAGACACCCCACCTGCTGTACATAATGCAATTAATACAGTATTTAAAAAAAGATTTGGTCTACCTTTTAGAAATAGTACATTTGTAACTGGTTGTGCAGCAGACACACGTGAGTATGGAGCAAATACATATGCGATAATACCAATAGGTGATTTTAAATATATATGGTCGCCTACAATTAAAGACTTATTTGTACATTTAAAGATGTATTTGAAGTTAGAAATTAGAGCTGAAGATCCATCTATATATTCTAAAAACAACTCACTTGTAAATAATACACTTGTAAATTATGTAAATACTCAGAAATTTGTTGAGTTATATCAAGACACAAACCTACGAGCTGCAATATTAAGCAACAATGAAGTAATGATATATTGTGATAGTTGTTATTATATTTCTGAAGAAGTGTATTACAAGATATTGAAAATTATAATGGCTAAACGTGCTGTTGCAAATTCTGCGACATAACTAACGTTAACTTAGCTGAATAATCAGCAACTATTTGTAATGAGGGGATGGTATATGTTGTACTACACACTTCAACTATTTCATCAAGTCGATCCCAAATAATAGATTGTCTTGCTGTAATTATATCTACTATTGAATGAGTTGATGTATCATCATGCAATGCTTGAATTATTATTTGTATTGCGTGATACACTAGATTATCAATTACTTGATAGTATGCAGTTAAATTATCCATTTTAGGTAGAGCTCCATTTAGTTTTAATATCAATATTATATAATAATTAAGCTCAAAATCAAGCTGAATAACAATATTTATAGATTAATATATAAAACAACAAAAAAGAGCAATTGCTACTTTTTACAGATGAAAGTATGATACCACTGAACAATATAAGTACCACAAAGTTAATATTAATACACCCCACGACTTTGTACTTATTGATTGGTATAACCATGCAGGTGTACCAATCAATATAGCAAGATTCCCATACTCAAGATTCCCATGAGTGAAGAACCAAACCGATGTACCAGATCCTAATAATATTAGCGATTGTATAATATTATGCACTGACCACAGCTTCAAGCGTTAAACCTCTTTTTTTAACTTCATTCAAGAGTTTTGTTTTATCTCGTGAACGCTTAATATGAGTCGCTTCTTTTAGCAATTCGGTAGATGAAAGTCCAGCTACTCCAACTTTACTTTTACGACCTCCAATCTTTGATGTTACGTGTACAGCAACTGATTTCGCACTACGGACACTTGCAGCTCTTCTTAGTTTTGGCATTTCTATTATTCCTATGGTTGTTAAAAGTTGATTTATTAAAATTTATGAATATTCATAAACAGATTTGTTTAAATTGTAATTCAATTAAAACACTACTAGCACTAAACATAATCATCCAATGATGATAAAATATAATTAACCTCAAGTTCAAGATCTTCAGTAGAAGATTGTTCGAGATCATTTATATCTACCCACTCGGTTGTTGTTTTCATTTTTTTACTCTCTTTAGTTGTTTACGAATCCGCTTATCTTCAGCATTTTGAAGTCTACGGGTCTTCTCTTCTTCAGTTTGTATTACCTTACTTGATGTATTGTCTAAGTCTTCATAATTTAGATCCCATATATTATTACTAATACCACTTGTACATAACGTGGATGCCAGTATAGTTAATAAACCACTATTCTTCATATTCTGGTATTATACATGAACTTGATGTCCACACCGCGGACAACTTATATACTTATAAAAATCTTTACCCCCGGTGTAGTCTGTACTATAATCTTCTTGTACCTCGTTAGGTACATATTCCAACTTGCGTCCACATGATCCACATACAACTCGTTTTACTACAGACAGATCGGGTTGCTCATTAACTACTTTTACCATTATATGCTCCGCTGATTAATAGGTTTTTATTTATATATCTATTGTATATTAAATTGTATAGAACAGCAAGTGATATTTTATAATTATACAAAACTAATTATTCTTCTAACTAAGATTCTTATCATTTGATAACACTAAATCAATAGTAGTAAAAATATGCTCTTTATATTTTTTCCAAAATTGAAGTGCACACCCACCATTCATCTTTAGTATATCTTTGTCGCTGAAGTCTTTCCATTGCTGGTAATTATGTTGTTCGCATCCAATTTGCAATATATCTTTTGTAAATGCAATTGGGTATGTTGTAAGTTGCATTGAAAAAACAAATAACATATCACCAATTACACCGTTAAAATTAGCTTTGAAAAGATTGGCTCCGACAAGACTAGCTCCGACAAGACTAGCTCCGGAAAGATTAGCGTAGGAAAGATCAGCTTTGGAAAGATTAGCGTAGGAAAGATCAGCTTTGGAAAGATTAGTGTTGGAAAGATTAGCTCCGACAAGACTAGCTCCGGAAAGATTGGCTATGAAAAGATTAGCTCCGTAAAGATTAGCTCCGGAAAGATTAACGTAGGAAAGATTAGCTTTGGAAAGATCAGCTTTGGAAAGATTAGCTCCGACAAGATTAGCTTTGGAAAGATTAGCTCCGACAAGATTAGCTCCGTAAAGATTAGCTCCGGAAAGATTAACGTAGGAAAGATTGGCTCCGACAAGACTAGCTTCGACAAGACTAGCTCCGGAAAGATTGGCTCCGTAAAGATTAGTGTTGGAAAGATTAGCGTAGGAAAGATTAGATCCGACAAGATTAGCTCCGTAAAGATTAGTGTTGGAAAGATTAGCGTAGGAAAGATTAGCGTAGGAAAGATTAGCGTAGGAAAGATCAGCTTTGGAAAGATTAGTGTTGGAAAGATTAGCTCCGACAAGACTAGCTCCGGAAAGATTGGCTATGAAAAGATTAGCGTGGGAAAGATCAGCTTTGGAAATATCAGCGTAGGAAAGATTAGCTTTGGAAAGATCAGCTTTGGAAAGATTAGCTCCGTAAAGATTAGCTCCGTAAAGATTAGCTTTGGAAAGATTGGCT
>Ga0315287_10001539_pt1 | contig 21374 bp, 19 predicted proteins | sample YL17G11_0_MG_FD_205037 | JGI IMG/M metagenome (GOLD analysis project Ga0315287, IMG submission 205037) | Sediment microbial communities from Yellowstone Lake, YNP, Wyoming, USA - YL17G11_0 | ecosystem: Environmental > Aquatic > Freshwater > Lake > Sediment | place: USA: Wyoming | collected...
CCACGACAAGCGCGGCGATCTCGGCAGCCAGTGACGTCCTCCATAGGCCGCCGACCGCGACCCCCACGCCGACGATCGCGGCGGCGTAGAGGCCGAGCGCGGCGCAGCCGACCATGGCATCGCCGGCCGCGAGGCCCCCGGACGCCGAGCCGAGCCCGACCCCGGCCGCGAACAGGACGGTCATCGCCGCGGTCGCGAGGAGCGCCGCGGCGCCGCCGGCGACGACCCACCTGGCCCGCGCCATCGGCGTGGCCAGGACCATCTCGAGACGGCCGTCCGTCTCGTCCGACGCCCACCTGGACACGAACGTGGCCGCCGCGAAGCCGGCCGCGATGTACAGCAGCTCCGCGTAGAGCTGGAGCCAGCCGCCGGTCGACGAGAAGTCGATCCCGGGGAAGAGCGCGGCGAAGGTCGTCTGGAAACTGCCGAAGCTCTGGATCTGGTCCGCCAGCGACCCGGCGAGCGACGCGTAGAGGATCCCGACGAGGCCCAGGCCGATCCCCCACGAGAGCGCCCGGGGGAGCTGGTCGCCGAACGCCCGGGCCGTCGGCCCGTGGACGCCGAGGACCGCCGCCGGCAGCTGTGGGAGCGAGAGGCCGGCCGTGACGCCCAGGTCGCGGCGCGCGAAGAGCTCGACGCCGATCACCACGAGGACGACGCCGAGGATCCCCACGAGCGCAAGCGACGGCCAGTCGAAGATGCCGACGAGCGGGACGTGGTCGAACGTCCAGTTGAAGGGGCTCAGGATGAGCAGCGGACCGCCGACGTTCAGGCCGTTCGTGCTCCACAGGGCACCCATCCCGAGGCCGGCGACCCCGGCCGCGCCGGCGCGGCCGAGGAGCGGCGAGAGGGCGAACGCGAGACCGCCGAAGAACATCGCGATGAAGCCGACCCAGAGGGCGAAGCCGGCGGCCGACAGCAGCGGGATCTGGTCGCCGAGGGCGGCGTCCCCGAAGGCGCTCGAGCTGAAGGTCGTCATGAGGGCGAGGACCACCATCGCCAGCCAGAGCAGGGTCAGGTGGGCGGCCAGCTTCTCGAGGGCGATGCGCCGCTTGCCGAACGGAGCCGCCGCGACGAAGTCGAGGCTCCCGCGACGCGCCTCGCCGGCCAGTGTCCCGGACAGGGCCGTGATCGACCAGATCGCCGTGCCGAGGGCGAAGATCGCGCTGTACTTGAAGGTGACGTAGCCGCCCAGCGTGCCGACCTTCGAGCCGATCAGGTCGACGTTGCCGAACAGGTTCATCATCGACGCGGGGATGCTCCCGAAGAGCGCGTCGACCTCGAGCCTCGCGGCCGGCGTCGGGAAGATGTTCGACACGGCTACGCCCATGACGAGGGCCATCCCGCCGAGCAGGCCGGCGGCGATGAGGAACGCCAGCCGTGAGTCGCGGATGGTCTTGCCGTAGATGCTCCCGAAGCCGTAGAGCCGGCGGCGGAGCGGGATCGGGGGGAAGGTCGCCGCCCGCCGGGGGCTGCCTGCCTGGACCGCCATCTCAGCCCACCTCCGCGGCCTCGCGGCCGTACTGGGCCAGGAACGTCTCCTCGAGGCTGGGCTCGCGCGACACGAAGTCGAGCAGCTCGTACTTCGCCGCCGCCTGCACGACCGGTGTGATCGCCCCGGCGACGCGCAGGCGAAGCACGTGATCCTCGACGATCACCTCGCTGACGCCGGGGAGGGCCTCGAAGGCGGCCACCGGGACCTCGCCCGCGAAGCGCAGCTCGACCTGGTGGTGAGCCAGGTCCCGGAGGTCGTCGACTGTGCCGACCTTGACCAGGAGACCCTCGCGGATGATCCCGACGCGGTCGGCGGTCTTCTCCACCTCCGACAGGATGTGGGAGGAGAGGAAGACCGTCGCCCCGTCGGCCACCGCCTCGCGGAGGACGCCGAAGAACGTCTGCTGGACGAGCGGGTCCAGGCCCGCCGTCGGCTCGTCGAGCATGAGCAGCTCGGGGCGGTGCTGGAGGGCGATGACGAGAGCGACCTTCTGCTTGTTGCCCTTGCTGTACTCCTTGAACTTGCGCGACGGGTCGAGGTCGAAGCGCTCGACGAGGCTGGCCTGGTAGGCGGGGTCGACGCCGCCGCGCAGGTTGGCGAAGTACTCCAGGTGCTGGCCGCCCGTCAGGCGGTCGTAGAGAGCGAACTCGCCGGGCAGGTAGCCGATTCGCCGGTGGATCGCCACCGGGTCGGCCGACGACTCGATGCCGAACACCCGGGCCGAGCCCGACGTGGGCCGGATCAGGTCGAGCAGCGTCCGGATCGTCGTCGTCTTGCCGGCGCCGTTGGGACCGAGGAACCCGAAGACCTCCCCCTTCTGCACCGCGAGGTCGACCTCGACGATCCCGCGGTGGCTCCCGTAGCTCTTGGTGAGCTTCTCGGTCTCGATGACACTCGCCACGCCGCATCTCCTCGTTCGGGGCAGCCGCCGGCCCGGGATCTCCCCCCTGATTCTAAGCCTCGTGCCCATGCGTCGCGGTCCGCACGCGACCGCCAGGGGGCGGCGATCAGGAGAAGGCGTGGCGTTCCGGCTCGGACGCCGCGCACGGGTTGCCGCGCCCGTACAGGACCAGGCCCGCCGTCACGTCGGCGATCGCCCAGAAGACCGTCCTGACGGGGCCCTCGACCGCGGGTGCGGCGGGCGCGGCGGGCGCGGGGTGTCGGCAGATGGAATCCGGCGCGCCGTCGTGGTCCGCGAGCCAGGAGCGGAGCACAGCCGCGGTGACCGTGCCCGGGCCTGCCGCGGCGGCGCCGGCCAGCAGCGCGCAGGCACGCCCGTACCGGGTTGCGGAACGACGGGCGTAGGCCGCGTCGCCCTCGTAGCGAAGCATCGCGGGCTCCACGTAGTGGTTCGTGTGGGCAAGGGTCTCGCCGCGGCCGACCGCGCGCACCTCGGCGTCGCCGCCGCTCCCCTCCACGTTGGCGACCCGGCCATCGCGGTGGGCGAAGACGGTGTTGTAGCTGCTGGCCCGATCGGGCCGGAGGGCCATGGCCACGGCGTCGTCCAGGGTGCGCGCGGTGAGCTGCTCGCGCACCATCAGGAGGCGGGGCACGCCCACCCGCTCGTCGTTCGGGGTCAGCTCGTTGCCCGTGAGCGAGAGCCCGGCGTCGTTCCAGCCCACGCTGATCCAGGGCCCGATCCCGAGGGAGAAGACGACCGGCTCGCCCGGGACGCGCCACTCCACGGCGACCAGCCGGGCCTCGGAGGCCTCGCCCAGATCGTTCGTGTGGGCAACCCAGAGGTGGCCGTCGGCCGTGAACGGCGGTCCGATCACGAGGTCCGAGCAGCGGCCGGGCACCGGGTCGGCCGTCCCGACCTGCGACGGGCGGACCGTCCAGATCTCTTCGATCGAGGCGGCGAAGAGCGCCAGGGGATCCACCCCGGCCCCCTCGGCCGCGCCGTCGATCTCCTCGGCCAGCCACGGCGTGGCGGCCCGGGTCGCCTCGCGGTAGCGCGCGGCAAGGGCCAGCTGCTCGGCGCGCGAGCGGCCGGCGGGCAGTGCGGCGTCGAAGGCCACCGCCTCGCGGAGGACCTGCGCGGTCGCTGTCCCGACGGCGAGGCCCACCTCGCGGTGGCCGCCGGCGACCCGGAGGACGGGGATCGAGGCCGCCACGCCGCTCCCCTCTCCCCTAGATCCCGCCGCGGTGGGCTGGGAGCGGCGGCAGCTTCTTCTTCCCCTTCACGAGGAAGTGGTCGAACCAGCCGCGCACCTGGACGAGGTTCTCGACGCGCCGGAACGGCGTTCCGGAGCGCGTCAGCTCGTGCGTCTCGTTCGGGACCCGCATCAGGCGGACCGGCCGTTTCAGCGTGCGGAGCACCGCGAAGAGGGCCTCGGCCTGGCCGATCGGGCAGCGCAGGTCGTTCTCGGCGTGCTGGATGAGGAGCGGCGTGTGGATCCGGTCGGCGTAGGTGATCGGCGAGAGCTCGCGGTAGAGATCGGGCTTCTCCCACGGCTGGGCCCCGAACTCCAGGATGCCGAAGATGCCGCCGGCGAGGTCGCCGGTCAGCATGAGGCTCGTGAGGTCGCTCACGCTGCGGCAGGTCATCGCCGCGGCGAAGCGGTCGCTGTGGCCCACGATCCAGTTCGTCAGGTACCCGCCGTACGAGCCGCCCGCCACGCCGAGCCGGGCGGGGTCGGCGACGCCCGCCACCACGAGGGCGTCCACGTGGGCCATCACGTCGCGCATCGGACCGTCGCCCCAGTCCGGGAGGTTCGCGCTGTTGAAGTCCTCGCCGTAGCCCTCGGATCCCCGCGGGTTCGTGAAGAGGACGCTGACGCCCGCGCCCGCAAGAACCTGGAACTCCCAGTACGGCGCCCAGCCGTAGAGGGTGTGGGGGCCGCCGTGGATCTGGAGCACGAGGGGAGCGGGCTCGGCCTGCTCGGCCGCGGCGCAGCGGACGAGCCAGCCCTGGATCTCGCGGCCGTCGACGGTCTCCCAGCCCTCCTCCGGAGCCCGGACGTCCAGCTCCGCGAGGATGGCGTCGTTGAACGACGTGATCCGCCGCAGTGCGCCGGAGCCGATGGAGTGTCCGTCCGCGGCAAGGTCCAGCACGTGGACGTCGGAAAGCGCATTGGCGGTCGACCGGATCAGCGCGACCCGGGCGCCTCCGCCGGCCGTCTCGGCGACCTCCCAGCCGGAGAGGTAGTGGCGGTCGGTCGTGAGACGGTCCGCTCTCCCGTCGGCCAGGGCGATCCGCCACAGCTCGTACGAGCCGCGGGCCGGCGCGGTGAAGAGGACGTGGCGCCCGTCGGGCGTGACGCGCAGGCGGGGAGCCTCACCCGGGGTCACGTCGCTCCCCATGCCGGCGGCGAGCATCAGGTCGGCGGGCCCGGAGAGGTTGCGGCCCCCTCCCCGACGGGCCTCGGAGCCATCCGCCGGGAAGAGCCAGATGTCGTTGCGGCTGCCCCCGCCCCGCGGCCAGCGGTGCCCGACGACCGCCAGGGTCGCGCCGTCCGGGAGCCATGCTGCGGTGCCGAACGCGCAGTCGGCGCCGTCGGTGATCCGGGTGACGCGGTCGCTCGCCACCTCCACCGCGAAGACGTCGAACTGGTAGTCCAGGTCGTGGTCGCGGCCCCGCGAGGCCGTGAAGGCGATGCGCGTCCCGTCGGGCGACCAGGCGGGCTCCGCGTCGGAGGTTGGGCCGTCGGTCAGGCGGCGCGCCTCCCCGGTCTGCACGTCGACGAGCCACAGGTGCCCGACCTTGTCGTCGATGAAGCCCGGACCGTTGAGCATCCCCTGGAGGCGGTCGAAGTAGCGGTAGTCCGAGAGCGGCGTCGCCCCGGGCTTCGGCAGCTTGGCCTTCCCGCGGGCCTTCCGGTCCTCGGCGCGCGTCGCCCGGAACGAGGTCGTGCGCACCACGAGCGAGCGGCCGTCCGGCGACCAGGCAAAGGCGTCCACGCCCCGCGGCAGGTCGGTCAGCCGGCGCGCCTCGCCGCCGGCGAGCGGCAGGAGGTAGACCTGCGTCCCGTCCTCGCGGTCCTTCGGCGCGGCCGGCTCCTCTTCGACGATGGGGCGCCGGTCGGAGATGAAGGCGAGGGCCGTCCCGTCCGGCGAGAAGCGAGGATGGGTGTCGTGGCGCGTTCCGAGCGTCACCTGGCGGGGCGGGGCGCTCCCGTCGGCCGGCACCAGCCAGACCGCGTGGCGGTAACCGTCGCGGGCCGGCGCGACGGACTGGACCGTCACGGCCACGAGCCTGCCGTCCGGCGAAAGGTGCGGGTCGGTGGGGATCCGGAACCGGTAGAGGTCCTCGGGGGTCGGGGGTCGAAGCATGAATCCGAGTGTACGACCCCTCGCCCGCCCAGATGGGCCGTTCCGCCATGGCCGCCGGCGCGCGAACGCGCCATGATGGGATCAGAGCCCGCCGGTGGAAGGGCTCGCCCAGTCCGCCCGGAGTTTCGCCAGGCCAAGTCGGAGGTGCCAGCGCCATGCGCATCCTTCTCGCCCTCGACGGCTCCCCGTCCGCCGATCGCGCCCGTGCCCTGGTCGTCTCCCTCGCGTGGCCGGAGGGGACCACCGTCCGCATCGTCGCCGCCCTCGATGTCGCGCCGGCCCTTTGGGGCGGACCCTGGATCCCGGCGATCCCGGTCGACGCCGACCAGATGGAGGAGGAGGCGGTCCGCGAGCTGACCCGCGTCCTGCAGGAGGCGCAGCCCGCCCTGGAGGCCACGGGGCTGGCAGTCCAGGCGGAGCTGCTCCGCGGCCGCCCGTCGGCGGCCATCGTGGAGGACGCGAAGCTGTGGAAGCCCGACCTCATCGTGGTCGGCAGTCGCGGCCACGGTCCGGTGGAGACCGCGGTGCTCGGCTCGGTCTCGGCGGCGATCGTGGATCACGCGACCTGCCCGGTCCTCGTGGCCCGCGGCGACCACGCCGGGCGGGTCATCCTCGCCGAGGACGGCTCACCGGCCGGGATGGCGGCCCGCGACATCGTGGCCGCGTGGCCGGCGTTCGCCAGGATCCCCGTGGTCGTGCTGGGGGTGGTGGACGTCGCCGCACCGTGGCGCTCCGGCATCGCCCCGACGATGTTCGGCGCGGCCATGGACGTCTACGGCGACATGATCACGAACGCTCGCACCACCCATCGCGCGATCGTGGCCGCGACCGAGGCGCACCTTCGGGCGGCCGGCCGCACGGTCAGCGGGGAGCTGCGCGAGGGCGATCCGGCAGACCAGATCCGGCGCGCCGCCACCGACCCTGCCGGCGACCTGATCGTCGCGGGCTCGCGCGGCCACGTCGGGATCAGCCGCATCGTGATGGGCAGCGTGGCCCACGCGGTCCTGACCCATGCCCACTGCTCCGTCCTCGTGGTGAAGCAGCCCCACGACGGCCACTGACGCAGCCGCTCGAATCCCCCGGACCGTCGGGCAGCCCCGCCGGGCGGTCGCTCACCTCCGCCGGGCGGCCTGGACCACGCCGGCGATGCTGGGGCGCTGGCCGTAGACGAGGACGCCCGCGGCGTAGATCCGGGCGGCCACCACGAGGGCGACGAGGATGGCCGCGGCCAGGAGGCCGACCGCGAGCGCCAGCTCCCACGGCGGGACGCTCCCCGTGACGAGCCTGGTCAGCATCAGGTACGGGCTGAAGAAGGGCACCCACGACAGCGGCGCCACCCACGCGGCGCCGGGCGCTCCGGAGGCGAAGAAGGCGGCGAAGTAGGCCACGAAGGAGAGCATCAGCATCGGGAGGGCCACCTGCTGGACGTCCTCCTGGCGGCTGACGAGCGAGCCCGCGGCGGCATAGACCAGGGCGGTCAGCACGAAGCCGAGCAGGAAGAAGACGACGAAAGCGAGGAGGATGCCCGGCGTCAGGCCGGCAAGGGGCGTGCCATCGGCGTTCTCCCCGAGGACCAGGCGCGCCAGGGGGCCCTGCAAAGCGACCACGACGGCGGCCGGGAGCACGATCGCCGCGAGCTGGGTGAGGCCCGCGCCGCCGACGCCCAGGACCTTGCCGGCGAGCATCTCGCCGGGGGTGGCCGCGTTGAGCATCAGCTCCATCACGCGGCTCGACTTCTCCTCCGCCACGCTCGTCGCGACCCACATCCCGTAGGTCACGGAAGTCACGAAGACGAGCATCACGAGGATCGTGGCCAGGATCTGGCGGCTCGCCGTGTCGAGCTCCGAGCCGCCCGGGACGTCGCCCGGCACGGCGTCGGTCACGACGAAGTCCCCGATCAGGCCGCGCGCCTCGTCGGCCCGGATGCTGGCCGCGACGGCGACCGCCACCAGCTGGAAGAGGATCGCCTGGCGGCTCGCCGGGTTCGCCGTCACGTACTCGAAGTCCAGGCGCTCCTGGGAGCCGTGGGTGAGCACCAGCAGGCCGTCGAGGGTCCCGGCGGCCACCTCACCGCGCGCGGCCGCGACGCCGGCGGGGGCGACGAGGCTGAATCGGTAGGCGGGCGTGCCACTCGGGTCGAGGCCCGTCCCGGCATTGAAGACCATCTCGAGCGAGCGGAGCGTGAGCTCGGCCGACCGGGCGTCCGGGGCGCTGGCGGCGATGCGCACCACCGAGTCGCGCTCCAGCGCCCGGATCGCGAGCGGCGCCAGGGCGGCAACGGTCGCCACGATGGCCAGGACGATCGTCGAGATCGCGAACGCCCGGCTGCGCACGCGCACCACGTACTCGCGCCCGGCCACCAGGCGCGCATTCCGGACGACGACAGATATGGGATCGCCTCGACGCACGGGCGCAGTCTGCCGCAGCCGGGCCGGGGCCGCTGGGATCGCACGCCGGAGCGGGGACGCCGGGCGCCCGCCGGCCCCGTGGGTCATACAATCGCGCCATGACGTCCAGCTACCTGCGCGGCGACGACCTGACGGCGCCCCTCCGCATCCACGCCGACCGCGAGGCGCGCACGCTCCGAATCGAGTGGGCCGACGGCCACGTCAGCACCTTCGACTTCGAGCGGCTCCGGTGGCTCTGCCCGTGCGCCTACTGCCGGGGCGAGGCCGGGCTCCCCGGCTGGCTGGATGCCAACCCGACCCTCACCGGTGAGCAGACCCGCCTGGTCTCGATCGACCCGGTGGGCGGGTATGCGATCGCGCCCACCTGGGGCGACGGCCACCACACCGGCTACTACACCTACACCGCGCTCCGCGCCCACTGCCCCTGCGCAGCCTGCGCCGCGGCCCGGGCGGCGGCCGGGCATCCCGAACCGCGGACGCCACGCTCGTGACCGCCAGCCCGGCGCGCGCCCACCGACCGGGGCGACGGCGCCATGCGGCCCTCCCCTACCTGAACCGCGAGCTCTCGTGGCTGGACTTCAACGCCCGCGTCCTGCACGAGGCGCGGGACGAGCGCAACCCTCTCCTGGAGCGGGCCAAGTTCCTGGCGATCTTCGGCTCCAACCTCGACGAGTTCTTCCAGGTTCGCGTCTCCGGGCTGATGGAGCAGGTCGCCGCGGGGGGCGCGAAGCTCTCGTCCGACGGCCGCACTCCCGCCGAGCAGCTGGCCGAGATCCGCGACCGCGTCCAGGACCTGGTCATCGAGCACAGCCGCCTCTTCGGCGAGGTCCGCGCCGGCCTCGCGGCCGAGGGCGTGGCGATCGTCGACCACGCCGCGATCCCGGAGCACCACGCCCGCCTGCGGGAGCGTTATCTCGAGGAGATCTTCCCGGTCCTCACGCCGCTCGCCGTCGCCCCCGGCCACCCCTTCCCGTACATCAGCACCCTGAGTCTCTCGCTCGCGATCACCGTGGCCGACCCGGTGACCGGCGAGCAGCGCTACGCCCGGGTCAAGGTGCCGCCGATTCTGCCGCGCCTGGTCGAGGTGGAGCGGCGCGTCTACGTCCCCCTCGAGCAGGTGATCGCAGCCAACCTGGACGCGCTCTTCCCGGGCGTGCAGGTGGTGGAGGCCCACATGTTCCGGGTCACCCGCGACGCCGACTTCGACGTCGAGGAGGACGAGGCCGGCGACCTCCTCCTGGCCATCGAGCAGGAGCTCCGGCGGCGGCGCTTCGGGTCGGCCGTCCGCCTCGAAATCGAGGAGGCGATGCCCGAGGCGATGCGGGAGTTCCTCCTGTCCGGGATCGGTCTTGGCGCCGACGACCTCTACGAGGTCCCGGGCATGCTCGACCTGACCTCCCTGTGGCAGATCGCCACGCTCGAGATCCCTGCGCTGCGGGATCCGTCGTGGACGCCCGTGGTGCCCGCCCGTCTGGTTCCCGCGGACGGGAGCGAGCACGCGGACGTCTTCGCCGCGATCCGCCAGGGCGACCTCCTCGTCCACCATCCGTACGAATCGTTCGCTGCGTCGGTCGAGCGCTTCATCACCCAGGCGGCCGGCGACCCCGACGTCCTCTCGATCAAGGTGACGCTCTACCGGACATCGGGCGACTCGCCCATCGTGCGGGACCTGATCCGTGCCGCGGACCAGGGGAAGCAGGTCGTCGTGCTCGTGGAGATCAAGGCCCGCTTCGACGAGGAGGCGAACATCGTCTGGGCGCGCAAGCTGGAGCAGGCCGGCGCCCACGTCGTCTACGGCCTCGCGGGCCTCAAGACGCACAGCAAGGTGGCCCTTGTCGTGCGCCGCGAGGGATCCGGCCTGCGCCGCTACATCCACCTCGGGACCGGCAACTACAACCCCAAGACGGCTCGCCTCTACACGGACCTCGGGCTGCTCACCTGCCGTCCAGAGCTGGGCGCCGACGCCACCGATCTCTTCAACTACCTCACGGGCCTCTCTCGCCAGGAGGGGTTCCGGCGCCTCCTCGTCGCCCCGATCACGCTCCGGCCGCGGATCCGCGACCTCATCGTGCGGGAAGCGAACCATGCCCGGGCCGGCCGCCCGGCGCGCATCGTCGCCAAGGTCAACGCCCTGGTGGACCCCGAGACGATCGAGCTCCTCTACGAGGCGAGCCGGGCCGGCGTGGAGATCGAGTGCATCGTCCGCGGCGCCTGCAGCCTCCACCCCGGGCTTCCCGGGACCTCCGAGCGGATCCGCGTCCGCTCGATCATCGGCGAGTTCCTGGAGCACAGCCGGATCTTCGGCTTCGCCAACGGCGGACGCCAGGAGTGGTACACAGGCTCGGCCGACCTCATGGAGCGCAACCTGGACCGCCGCGTCGAGGTTGTCTTCCCCATCGAGGACCTGGAGGCCCAGGCGCGGATCGAGGAGATCGTGGCGGTGATGCTCGCCGACGACCGCCGCTCGTGGCAGCTGGGGGCGGCCGCCACGTGGCGGCGCACCGAGGAGATCCTGGCGGCGCCCGGTTCGCTCGATACCTTCGCGACCCTCAAGCTGCGCGCGCTGGCCGCCGCCTCCGAGCGCACCGAGCCGTCGCGCAGCAGCGCCCCGGCCGGCTCGCTCGACCCGCGGGCGTAGGAGGACCGATGTCGACCGAGGGCGTCGAGGTCGAGCTGAAGTACCGCGTGGCGGACGCCGCCGCGGCGGCCCGCCTCGCCGGCGCGCGGACGATGGGGCCGTTCCGGGCCGCCGGCCGCGCCCGCCAGGTGCAGGTGGAGGATCGCTACCTCGACACGGCGGACGGAGCGCTCGGGCGGGCTGGCTGGGCGGTCCGGCTCCGGCGCGGACCCGCGATGACGATCCTCTCGGTCAAGTCCACCACGCCGGCGGCGGCCGCACTCCACCGCCGCGAGGAGCTGGAGGGGCCCGCCGACCTCTCCCTCGATCCTCATGCCTGGCCGCCGTCGCCCGCCCGGTCGCTCGTCCTGGAGCACGCCGGCGATGCCCCACTGCTGGAGATCGTCACGGTTCGCCAGCTGCGCCGGACGCGCACGCTGGCCGACGAGTCTGCCGAGGTGGAGCTGTCGATCGACGAGGTGGCGGTCGTCGCGGGCGGCCGGGTGGTGGACCGGTTCGTCGAGCTGGAGGCGGAGCTGCGGCGCGGTCCGGCGACCGCCCTCGACGCGCTGGCGGCCGTGTTCGCCGAGGATCCCGATCTCACGGCGGAGCCGGCGTCGAAGCTCGAGCGCGCCCTCGCGGCGGCAAAGGCCTCCCGGCGTGACGGGAGGAACAGGGCGCGGCCCAAGGCCGTCTCCCCGGCGGCCCCGGCAGAGCCCGTCCGATCTGCAACCGCGGCCGAGGTGGTAACCGCGGGGGACGCGGACACGGCAGAGGCCGCCCCGTTGAGCCCCGCCCGCGAGATCCCCGTCAGCGACATCCCGGTCACGCCGCGGCTGATCGTCGGAAAGACGCCGGGCGTCGCCCCCGACGACGTCCTGGCCGAGGCCGGCCGCAAGGTCCTGCGGTTCCACTTCGCCCGGATGCTCGCCAAGGAGGCCGGAACGCGCTCCGGCGAGAGGATCGAGGACCTCCACGGGATGCGGGTCGCCACCCGCCGGATGCGCGCCGCATGGCGCGTCTTCGGCGACGGCTTCCGGCCCCGGCGCACCAAGCCCCTCCGCGACCGGCTTCGCGTCCTCGCCGGCCGGCTGGGCGCGGTCCGCGACCTCGACGTGCTGCTCGATGCCGCGAGGACCCAGCAGGCCGCTCTGCCAACCGCCGAGGCGGCCGCCTTCGAGCCTCTGGTCGCCGCCTGGCGTGACGAACGGGAGGCGGCCCGGATCCTCCTGCTCCGCGAGCTCGACAGCCCGGGCTATACCCGTCTCGTCGAGGATTACCGGGTCTTCGTGGTCGCCGAGGGTGAGGCGGTCCTGGCGCCGGCGAGCCCGGTGAGCCCGCATCGCGTGCGCGACACGGCCGGGTCGCGGATCTGGCTCGCCTACGAGCAGGTCCGAGCCTACGAGTCGGTGCTTCGCTGGGCCGACATCGAGACCGTCCACCAGCTCCGGATCGCCGCCAAGTGGCTCCGCTACACGCTGGAGTTCTTCCGTGAGACGCTCGGCCCCGAGGTCGACCTCCTGATCCCCCGCGTCGTCGCACTCCAGGATCACCTGGGCTGGCTCCACGACGCGGACGTCGCGATCGCGCTGACCCGCCAGTTCCTGGTCGCGAACGCGGGGACGCTCTCGCGCGAGGAGACCCACGCCATCGGGACCTACCTCGCGGGCAATGAGCGCGAGCTGGCCCGCCTGCGACGGACGATGGGCGCTCCCTGGCGGGGCGTCAGCGGCGCCTTCTTCCGGCGGCTCCTGGGGAGGGCGGTCTCCGGGCTCTGAGCGGGACGCCGTCCCGGGCGTCGCTCAGCCGCCCCAACCGCGGGCCAGGGCGTCCAGGCTGTCGCGCCACCCGGCCCCGCCCCGGGCGAGGGCGAGGACGACGCCCTCGCGGATCCCCTCCTCCACCGCCTCGACCCGCAGCATGCCGTAGCGGTCCATCAGCGCCTCCAGGATCGCCGCCCCGGCGGGGAGGATCCGGCAGCGCTGCTCCGTGATCTCGAAGCGGGCGGCGACGTCCGCGGCCCGGGCATCGGCCAGCGTGCGCGCCGCGTCGGCAAGACGGGGCCGCGTGAGCGCCCGATCCCGTGCCGCCGCCGGGATGATCTTCACCAGGTTCGACGAGGTCCCGCCGACCGTGATCATCCGCGCGGGGGAGGCCGCCGGCGCGGAGCCGGCGACGCGACGCGCCTCCGTCTGCAGCAGGGCGATCTCCGCGGCTGTCGGCGGGTCGTGGGCAACCAGGCGACGGGTCAGGGAGGCGCTCCCGGCCGGCAGGCCGACGGAGCGCGCGCGGGCGTTCGGCTCGACGACGACCACCTCGCTGCTGCCGCCCCCGATGTCGATCACCACCAGCGCACCCACGATCGGCCGGCCCGACGTGGCACCGATCAGGTTGAGGAGGCCTTCCTCCTCGTGGCCCAGGACGTGGAGCGGCACACCGGTCGCGGCCTCGACGGCGGCCACGACGGCCCGGGCGTCGGCGGCCCGTCGGAGGGGCTGCGTCCCCACGAACGCGATCCGCCGGGCGCCCAGAACCCGCGCGGCCGCGGCGTAGCGGGCCAGCTCGGCGACGAGCTCGTCGCGAACCGGTCGCGCGATCAGCCCGAGGGTATCAACCGTGTCGCCGAGCCCGAGCTTGACGGACTCGTCGAGCAGGGGCACCAGCCGGTGCCCCTCGACCGCCGCCACCAGGAGATGGGCGGAGTTGGCGCCGACGTCGACGGCGCCGAAGACGGCTCCCCCGTCCGCGGCGCTCAGCGGTCCGACGCCCCGTCGGTCGGGGTGGTGCGGGTGGTGCGTCGAGTGCGGGCCGGCGCGGCTGCCGGCTTCGCGGCCGGCTTCTGGGCGGCGGGCTGCGCGGCGGCGGGCTGCGCGGCCTTGCGCGTCGCCTTCGGAGTTGCAGCCCTGGGCGCCGTCTTCGCCGCCTTGGACTTCGGCTTCGGAGCTGCGTCGGCGACGGCCACCTCGAGACCCGACGCCGCCTTTGTCTCGCCTTTCAGGTCGACGGCCAACGCCTTCTCCCGCTTCGCCGCCCCCTTGCGCGATGCGGCAGCCGCACCCGGGGCCTTCTTCGAGCCTTTCTTGCCGGATCCCTTGGCCATCGCCGTCCCTCCCCTGCCCTGCCGCTCCGCAACCCGACCCGTGCCCGGACAGTCTGCCATCCCCGGGCGCGCCGGGTGTGAATCGGCCCGTCGGGACGGGGCAGCTCGGCAGGGGTCGCCGGCGCGCGGCTCGTCGCCGTTAACAATCACTTAACCCCGTGCAAACCCGTGGTTGATCGACCCATTGGACGCTTAGGAACGCACATTGGCAGTACCCCGCCGCCCGAGGCGCATCGAGCCCTGCGCGGCGGCACAAGGAGGAACCCCCCACGTGACGATCACATCCCCGAAGCGGATCGGTGCGCTCGCCCTTGTGGCGGCCTTCGCCATCGCGGCCTGCGGCGGCGGCGCCAGCCCCGCCCCTCCGACCTCGGGCCCGGAGCAGACACCCGCCGGGTCCGCCGCGGGAGGCGTCAGCGGCGCCGTCACCGTCTCCGGCTCGTCGACCGTGGAGCCCATCTCGACCGGCGTCGCGGAGCTTCTCAAGCAGGCGAGCCCGGACTTCAACTACACCATCGAGGGCCCGGGCACCGGCGACGGCTTCAAGCGCTTCTGCGCCGGCGAGACCGACATCTCCGATGCCTCGCGCAAGATCAAGGACGCTGAGGCCGAGGCCTGCAAGGCAGCCGGCATCGAGTACACCGAGCTCAAGATCGCGTTCGACGGGCTGACCGTCATGACCAACCCGGCGAATGACGCGATTGCCTGCCTCTCCTTCGCCGACCTGTACGCGCTCCTCGGCCCCGAGTCCACCGGCTTCGACACCTGGGCCAAGGGGGCGGCGATCGCCAAAGAGCTCGGCTCGAACACGGTCCTCCCCGACGCGCCGCTCGTCATCACGGGCCCCGGCGAGGAGTCCGGGACCTTCGACTCGTTCGTCGAGCTGGCCCTCGCGAAGACCGCCGAGGCGCGCGGCAAGAAGGGCGAGACGACCCGTCCGGACTACACGGCCTCGGCCAACGACAACGCGATCATCGAGGGCGTCGCGGGTTCCGACACGTCACTCGGCTGGGTCGGCTTCGCCTTCGCCCAGGAGAACACGGACAAGATCAAGGAGGTCGCGGTCAGCAAGGAGCCCAACGGGACCTGCGTCGCTCCGACTGAGACGACAATCGGCGACGGAACGTACCCGCTCTCCCGCTCCCTCTACATCTACGTGAACAAGGCCAAGGCCGCGACCAACCCCGCGGTGGTCGGCTACGTCGACTACTACCTTGCCGACGGGACCATCTCGTCGGTTCTCGAGACCGTTCCCTACGTGAACCTCCCGGCTGCTGACCTGGCCGCCTCGCGGTCGACCTGGGACAGCTCGAAATAGCGCTGTCCCACCCAGCGGAGGAGGCGGCGCCCGCTCGGAGGCCCTGCCTCCTCCCTCGTCCCGGGCACGCGTAGACTCCTCGACCCGGGGGTTCCCCGAACCCTGTCCAGGTAACCACGGAGGTCGCATCGCATGGCGGGAGCCACCCTGGGCGCAAAGCCGCCCGGCAGCCCGCTCGTCGGCGCCGCCTCGCGCCGCCGGAACGAGGCGTTCGTGCGCATCGTCCTGGCCTCCGGGGCGATCGTCTCCATCGGGATCAGCGTCGCGATCGTCCTCTCGCTCGCCTACGAGGCGGCGCTCTTCCTCGCCTCGATCGACCTCTCCCAGCTCGTGGCGCCCGGCTGGTTTCCGCGGCGCGGGCAGTTCGACCTCGCGACCCTCATCCTCGGGACCGTCATCGTGGCCGGGATCGCGATGTTCCTGGCGGCCCCGATCGGCCTGGCCGCCGCGATCTACCTGTCCGAGTACGCGAGCCCGCGCACGCGGCGGACGGTGAAACCGGTCCTGGAGATCCTGGCCGGCGTCCCCAGCGTCGTCCTGGGCTTCTTCGCCCTCACCTGGATCAGCCCGAACGTGGTGCAGGCGATCTTCCCGACGGCCCAGGGCTTCAGCCTCATGGCGGCGGCGCTCGGCGTGGGCATCCTGACGATCCCGCTGGTCGCCTCGATCTCGGAGGACGCCATGCGCGCGGTGCCTGCGTCCCTTCGCGAGGCCTCGTACGGCCTGGGCGCGCGGCGGATCACGACCACCTTCCGGGTGGTCCTCCCGGCCGCCGTCTCGGGGATCATGGCCGCCATCATCCTCGCCGTCTCGCGCACGATCGGCGAGACGATGGTGGTGGCCGTCGCGGCGGGCGCCACGGGCGGATCCCTGCGGACGGTCAACCCCCTGGGGCCCGGGCAGACCCTAACCGCGGCGATCGCCTCCCTCGCGACCGGCTCCGACCAGGTGACCGGGAGCTCGTCGGCCTACCTGAGCCTGTTCTTCCTGGGCCTGCTCCTGTTCGGCGTGACCCTCCTCCTGAACGTGGGCGCCAGCGTCTTCGTCCGGCGCACCCGGCAGAAGTACTAGGAGCCGGGCGATGGCCAGCAGATCAGCGACCTCGATCGTCGTCCAGGGATCGTTGCGCGCCCGGTCGCGGGACTGGGGCGGAGCGGTCCTCCAGGTGCTCCTCATTCTTGCGCTCCTCTTCTCGCTCGCCACGGTGCTGGTCCTCGTCTTCGATCAGCTGTCGCAGGCGTTGCCGGTCTTCCAGGAGCGCGGCGTCGACTTCCTCACCTCCGACCTCTCGAGCAACCCGGCGAACGCCGGCGTCGCCCAGGGGATTCTCGGGACGGCGATCATCGCAGTCCTCGTCTCGCTCCTCGCCTTCCCGCTCGGCATCGCCACGTCCATCTACGTCGAGGAGTACGCGCCCGACAACCGGTTCACGCGGCTGCTCGTCCTCAACATCCGGAACCTGGCGGGGGTCCCGTCGGTCGTCTTCGGGCTCCTGGGCCTGAGCGTCTTCGTGGCTGCGCTCGCCGCCGCCGGAGTCGGCAACGGCCGCAACCTGATCTCCGGCGCCCTGACGCTGACGGTCCTCGTCCTGCCTATCGTGATCATCACGTCGAGCGAGGCCCTGCGGGCGGTCCCTAGCACGATCCGCGAGGCCGGCTTCGGGATCGGGGCGTCGCACTGGCAGGTCGTCCGCAAGCTGCTGCTCCCCGCAGCGTCGTCCGGGATCCTGACCGGGATCGTCCTCGCGCTCTCGCGAGCCCTCGGCGAGACGGCCCCCCTCATCGTCGCCGGAGCCGTCCTCGGCTCCTACTCGAACAGCGGGGGCTCGCCGGCCGACACCCTGACGGGCCCCTATACGGCCCTCCCCGTCATCGTCTACGACTGGGCCCGCAGGCCCCAGGCCGAGTTCCGCGAGCTCACCGCCGCGGCCATCATCGTCCTCCTCGTCGTCACCATCCTCGCCAACGCGGTCGCGATCATCCTTCGCAATCGAGCGGAGCGGACCTGGTGATCGGACCCGATTCCACCGGAGACCCCATGACCACCGACCTGGAGCGGCCGACCGACGCCGCGACTCCCACGATCGCGATCCGCCCGGACCGGGGCGCGGCCACCGGCGACGAGGACCCGGCGGCGACTCCCGCGGTCCGGTTCGCCGACTTCCACTTCTACTACGGGCAGTTCCGTGCTGTGAAGGCGGTGAGCATGTCGATCCGCTCCAACCGGATCACCGCCCTCATCGGGCCCTCCGGGTGCGGGAAGTCCACCCTCCTCCGCTCAATCAACCGCATGAACGACCTCATCGAGGGGACGCGCGTCGAGGGCCTGGTGGAGTTCCACGGCGAGAACCTGTACGCGGGCTACGTCGACGCCGTCGAGGTCCGCCGGCGCATCGGGATGGTCTTCCAGAAGGCAAACCCATTCCCCAAGTCGATCTACGACAACGTCGCCTTCGGGCCCCGGGTCAACGGGTACAAGGGCAACATGGACGAGCTCGTGGAGAGCTGCCTTCGCCGCGCCGCGCTGTGGAATGACGTAAAGGACAAGCTCAAGCAGAGCGCCTACGCGCTCTCCGGCGGCCAGCAGCAGCGCGTGTGCATCGCACGGGCGATCGCCACGAAGCCGGATGTCATCCTGATGGACGAGCCGTGCTCCGCCCTGGACCCGCGCTCCACCCTCCAGATCGAGGAGCTGATGCGCGAGCTCCAGGACGATTACACGATCATCATCGTGACCCACAACATGCAGCAGGCAGCGCGGGCGTCGGACTTCACGGTCTTCATGAACATGGCAGACGATCGGGCCGGCTACATCGTGGAGCAGGGCCCCACGGCCCAGGTCTTCACGAACCCGACGAACCAGATGACCGAGGACTACGTGTCCGGGCGCTTCGGCTGAGCCGGCAGGAGACAGGAATGACCGAACACGATCCCCACGCCGAGCCGTCCCTCGACCGCCAGGTCACGGAGCTCCTCCGGACGATCGAGGGCGAGATCCCCGAGCCGAACGTGATCCTCCCGCGGGGTCCGCTCGACCGGGAGGAGCGCACCATCAAGGAGATCCTCGTCCGGATGGGGAGCCTCATCGAGGAGCGAATCCGCCTGACCGTCGAGGCGCTCGAGACGCACGACGCCGAGAAGGCCCTCGTCGTCATCCGCGGGGACGAGGAGATCAACGCGCTCCAGGTCCGGGCGACGGACCACGTGATCCTCGCGATCGCGACCCAGGCGCCGGTGGCCCGGGACCTCCGCTTCCTCATGGCGCTCGACCGCGTGGGCTCCGAGCTGGAGCGCATCGGCGATTCCGTCGCCAACGTCGCGAAGCGCGCCCGCGAGCTCGCCCCCAACGCGCCGCTCGAGGGCCACGTCGGCGTCCCGCAGATGGGCCGGCTGGCGGCGCTGTTCCTCGCGGACACGCTCCGGGCCCTCGTGGACGCGGACGCGGACGCGGCCCGCCAGGTCGCCACGCGTGACGACGAGATCGACGTCTTCTACCATCGGGCGGTGGATCGGCTCACCGAGCTCGCGAAGGCCGACCCGGAAAACGTCGAGCGGGCGATGCTCCTCCTGATCGCCGCCCGCTACATGGAGCGGGTCGGCGACCACATCACCAACATCGCCGAGGACGTGGTCTTCCTCTCGTCCGGCCAGCACGAGGACCTGAACCCATGACCGCTCCCGTGCGAGTCCTGGTGGTCTGCACGGGGAACGCCGCGCGCAGCCAGATGGCGGAGGCGTTCCTCGCCCGGATCCCGGGGATCGCCGCCGCGTCGGCCGGGACGCACCCGGCCGGCGTCCACCCGCTGACGGTCCGGGTGCTCGCCGAGGCCGGGATCGACTGGTCCGGCGCCCGCTCGAAGTCGATCACCGAGATGCTCGAGCAGGACTGGGACCTGGTCCTCACGGTCTGTGACAACGCGCGAGAGGCGTGCCCCGTCGTCCCGGGGGCGAAGCGGACCTCGCACGAGGGGTTTCCGGACCCGGCGGCCGCGCAGGGGTCCGAGGAGGAGCGCCTCGCCGCGTTCCGCGCGGTCCGGGACCGGATCGCGGCGAGGATGGCCGACCGTGCGGCCGACCTGCTCGCCGAACGGGCATTCGGCCGATGAGCCGCGAGGTGCCGGCCACGGTGGCTCTCTGCCTGCTGCGCCACGCGCATGCGGGCGACAGCACGACCTGGGAGCAGGCCGATGAGCTGCGCCCACTCACCGAGAAGGGCCGGCGCCAGGCCGAGCGTGTGGGCCGGCTCCTCGCGGCGGCCGGTTTCGCGCCGGACGCCGTCATCACGTCGCCGCTGGTCCGCGCTCGCGAGACCGCGGAGATCGTCGCCGGCCTCGTCGGCGTGACGCCGCAGATCGAGCCGCGCCTCGGCGAGCCGCTGGACCTCGCGACCCTCGACGCGATCCTCGACGACGCCGGCAGCCCCCGGCGCCCGGTGATCGTCGGCCACGACCCCGACTTCTCGGAGCTCGTCACGGAGCTCGTCGGGGCGCGGATCCCGATGCGCAAGGGCGCGCTCGCCCGCATCGACGTCGAGCGTCCCCTCGATCCCGGATCCGGCGAGATGCGCTGGCTCCTCCCGCCCGACCTGCTCCGCGGCTAGCCGACCCGCTCTCGAGGGCCTCGGCCGCGCCCCGATCTCCTCCGGCCGTCCCAGCAGGAGCCCGTGCCGGCGAGCTGCCCATAGTCGGCGCCCAGCGCCGCGCTGACCTCATGAGCGACGGCCGGCAGAAACGCCTTCACCTCGTTCGTGGCCCGCGGGTGCGCCATGATCATCTGGTTCCCCCGGGCGGCCGCCTGGCACGGCCGCAGCCGGTCGATCTGGTCTCGGCTCGGCGCCAGGCCGGCCCGCTGCGTGCGTGCCAGGCTCTCCTGGTGCTCGCGCAGGTCGGCCAGGCTGAAAGACGGCTCCTCGCCCTGGTCCAGCTTTCCGTCGGATTCGCGAGCCCAGGGGCCGGACGCACGACGACTCCGGGTTCGCCAAGTGCGCCGACGATGACGCTGGCTACTCGTCCAACCAGACCGCGATGTTACCGGCCGACGGGATCCGGCCGGCGCTGACAACCTTGCCGTCGATGACGAGCCCGGGCGTGCTCAGGATCCCGTGGGCCCTGATCTCGACCGGATCGGTGACGTGCACCACCTCCGCCTCCACGCCGGCCATCATCACAGCCTCGCGAACGTTCTTCTCCAAGTTGATGCAGTTGGCGCAGCCGGGTCCGAGGACCTCGATCTTCTTCACGGTGATCTCCCTTGGCTCAGTGGACAAATGCGTTGAGGTGATCCCCTCGCGGTGGCCCGAGCGTCGTCATCGCAGGATCTCGCCGAGCGCCTCGAGGGCGCGTCGGCACGCTTCGTGGTCGCGCTCGTAGTAGACCCGCCGGGTGTCCACCTCGAAGCGACTCGCGCGCACGAGGCCGGCGTCGCGGAGCCGCGCCAGGTGGTTGCTCACGTTGTTCTCGCGGGAGCCGAGGGCGGCGGCCATCTCGCACACGCAGACCGGCCCGTTGCGGAGCATCCGCACGATGCTGGCCCGGATCGGGTCGGCCAGGAGCGCGGCGGCCGCCGTCGCATCGCCCACGTCGGGGGCCGGCAGGCTCATCCGCAGGTCCTGGAAGACCGGCAGCTCAATCGGCATGGGAGGTCTCCTTCGGGGTGGCGTCGACGGACGCGTGGGCGACGGTCGTCATGAGAGCAGGATCCAGGCGCGCTGCACGGCGAGCGCCACGAGCGCGACGGCGAAGATGCGCGAGAGGGTTGCGCTCTTCACGCGCCCGGCCGTGAAGCGGGCGCCGAGCCAGGCTCCGATCACCGAGGCGATAGACGTGACGATAACGATCGGCCAGTCGAAGGTGGCCGTCGGGAGGTGGGTGACGAAGGCGGAGAAGGACGGAACCGTCACCGCCACCGAGTTCGTGGCCGCGGCGAGCCGGGCGCTGTAGCCGACCAGGGTGAGGGTCGGCATGAGCAGGAAGCCCGGGCCCACCCCGAGGAAGCCGGCGAACACCGAGATCGGCACCGCGGCCCCGGCCGCTTCGGCACGGGATCGATCGGTGATCTCGGCGACGACCTCGGTCGACGCGCCCTTCGGGAGGGCCATCCGCGCGGCGAGGAAGAGCAGCACGCCGACGTACAGCCACCAGATGAAGTCGACGGAGGCGAACTGAA